>Ga0207657_10008256_pt1 | contig 10599 bp, 8 predicted proteins | sample KBSC33metaG_FD_184316 | JGI IMG/M metagenome (GOLD analysis project Ga0207657, IMG submission 184316) | Corn rhizosphere microbial communities from Kellogg Biological Station, Michigan, USA - KBS C3-3 metaG (SPAdes) (version 2) | ecosystem: Host-associated > Plants > Roots > Rhizosphere > Soil ... | reverse complement strand
GAGGACGGTTGCCCGAATGCGGGCCGCCGCCGGCAGTACCGGGGCCGGCAGCCGGCCCGCGCGCCCGGCGCGCGCGAGGGCCTCGCCGAGCGAAGGGCCGAGGTCACCGAAGTCCCGCTGCTCCATGCCGTAGACGTACTCGGCGACGCCGCCGGAGAACATCAGCCCGTCGAGCTGCTTCGGCGGTGGAAGGGGCGGAGTGAGCCAGAGCGCCGGGTCGCTGGCGGGCCGCCCGTCCAGGACGGCGATCAGTTCTTCCGCCATCCGGGTGCCGATTGACGCCAGTTCCGGCGCTGACACCGGCGCGCCAACCGCGAGCGGCGTCCCGGCGCGCTCCGCGTGCCGGGCGCCGCCCGGCTCAACCCGGGTGACGACGCCGTCGCCGGCCGCGATCAGCCGCCCGCCGACATGGAACGCCGCGGTCGCCGTGATCCGGCCGTTGTCGACGAGCGTCAGCTTGGTGGTGCCGCCGCCGATATCGACGTTCAGCAGCCGGAGCCCGCGCTCATGCGACATCCGGACGGCACCCGAGCCGTACGCCGCGAGCATCGCCTCCATATGGTGTCCGGCCGTCTTGCAGACCAGGTCGCCGGCGCGTTCGCTTACCACCGAGGCGATGAGGTCCGCGTTGCGCCTTCGCAGTGCCTCGCCGGTGAGGATCACCACCCCGGTGTCGACGTCCTCAGGTACCACGTGCGCGTCAGCGTACGCCTTGTCGAGGATGGCCCCCAGCGCCATCGCGTCGATCTGCACCTCGCCGGCGTACGGGGTAAGGCAGACCTCGGATTCAAAGTGCGTCTCCCGCCGCACGACGACGTACCGGCTGGTGAGGTCCTCGCTCAGCCGGCGCAGGTGCAGGCGGGAGAACGCGACCTGGGTACCCGATGAGCCGATGTCGATCCCGACGCTGTGCAGCTGGACGTTGTCCTGCTGCCAGAGGGGGTTGTCCTCCAGCGGGACGTCGGGCTCGTCGTCATGGTCGTCGCCGGGGCCGTGGGCGTGGCCACCACCGTGGTGGTGGCCACTGTGCTGCCCGGTCATGCGGTCGGCGTCACCTCGCCAGGAAGCGGCGGAAGGTCTTCGAGTTCGGCCGCGTACGCGGCGTCCATCGCCGGGAGGAGGCCCTTTTCGGCCAGGGCCTTGGCGAAGGTCTCGCGCACGACCGAAGCCTCGTCGACGTAGTCGATCTGGTCGCCGCCGATTCGCCGGCTGATCCACGCCTTCGGCACTCCCTGGGCGTTGCGGATCGAAACGGCCTCGTGCTTGAACGCGAGGTAGCGCGCCGGAGTGTCTCCGGTGTTGAAGTGCTGGTGGAACCACATGTTCGGCGGGACGATGAGGGTTCCGGGCTTCCAGTCGTAGCGCTTGGGCTCCTCGCCCTCCGGCCACATCAGGCTGAACCCCTGGCCGGTCAGGATGATCACGTGGGCGCCCGGGCCGTGCCGGTGCCCCTTCTTGTACGTCGCCACCGGGAACTGGGAGATGTGGCTGTTCATCGAGCCCTTGGCCATCATGAAGCGGATGTGGCCGCCGCCGGCGCCGCGCTCCTTGGCGGCGGCGAGCGGCAGGTTAACCGCGTCGGCGACGAAGTTCGTCTTGAGCAGGAGGCCCTCCCGCTCGTCTTTGGCGGCGAAGTAGTCGGGCTCGCCGTTGAACCGGCTGAGGAAGTCGTGCTGGGTGTTGAAGACGAACTCCGCCTCGTCGTAGAGGTTGATGATCGGAGGCATGTTCGTCGACGCGACGAAGCGCGCCGGCGTGCCGCCCGAGCCGTTGAAGTGCTGGTGCCAGGCGTTCAGCGGAATCGCGAAGAGCGATCCGGGCCCCCACTCGAAGGTCACCTTGGCACCAGCGTCGTTCCAGACGGTCGTCGAGCCGCGACCGGACAGGACCAGGATCATCTCCTCGAACAACTGGCGCTGCGGAGCGAGCTTGCCGCCGGCCGGGATCTCGCAGACATAGCAGTCATTGGAGGTCCTGGAGGCCTCGTGGTTGATGAAGACCCCGCGGCCGCCCCGGCGCTCCCAGGGCTTCAGGTCGACGGTGTTGAGGTCAGGGATGTAGTGGGCGGCGATGATGTCGAGGCCTTCGGCCTCCACCCACCGGACGTATGGCGAATCCTTCTCCTTGGCGAAGTTCTTCGCCATCTTCTCCGAAACCAGCGCGTCCTTGGCCAAGGCTCCTCCACGTCTCTCAGGTTGGTGTAATGGTATTACCAATAATCTGCCCTGTGTCAAGGTGCGCATCGTCTTCGGCCGGCTCGCCCGGAGGCTTACCGTCAGCCGCCGCGGCGGCTGACGGTGCGGCCGCCGCGGCAGCGCCAGCGTACCGGCGCACAGGATTGTCGCGTCCCAGGAAGGCGCCGACGTACGCGATCGTGAGCACGCCGCCGAGCATGAGGGCGACGCCGGGGCCGAGCGCGCCGGCCGCCGAGCCCATCAGCGTGTCGCCGAGGGCCGGGCCGCCCTTCGAGGCCATCTGGTAGATGGCCGAAATCCGGCCCCGCAGTTCGTGCGGGGTCTCCAGCTGCACCGCGGCCTGGCGGATCGTCGTGGCAATCGCATCGCACGCGCCCAGCAGCAGCAGCGCTGTCACCACCAGGGGCACGTCGCCTGCTCGCGCCAGGAGGATCGCACTCAAGCCGTACGCGACCGTCGAGGTCAGCAGCACGTGCCCAAGCCGGCGGCCGCGCCCCACCAGCCGGAAGACGACGTAGGTCGCGAGCAGCGCACCGACTGACGGGGCGGACGAGAGCAGGCCGTAGCCGGTGGCACCGATATGGAGCCGGTGCAGGGCGAGCGCCGGCAAGACCACCCGGTAGGACGAGAAGAGCGTCGCCGAAAGGTCGAGCGACATCATCATCCACACGATCCGGCGGCGGCGCATGAAGACGAAGCCCTCGGCGATCTGGTGCCAGACCGGCTCATCGCGCGGCGCGCCGGGAAGATCGCCTATCCGGATCAGGCCAAGGTCGACGACGAGGATCGCGTAGGTCGCCGCGTCGACCACGTACATCAGACCGGGGCCGCTGGCCGCGATCAGGAGCCCCGACAGCGCGGGCCCCGTGAGGACGGCGAGTTCGCGGGACGGGTTCAGGAGCGCGAAGGCCTGCGGAAGCTGCCGCTGAGGCACCAGGGCCGGGATCAGCGCGTTGCGAGCGGGCTGGTCGAACGTCGCCGCCGCCGTGGTCAGCACTACGGAGACGAGCACCTCCCAGGTCGTGATCGCGCCGGCCAGGCTGAATACCGACAGCGCCGCCGAGACGGCCATGGCAAGGCCCTGGCTGCACTGCAGGAGGCGGCGCCGGTCGAGGCGGTCGGCGTACGCCCCGCCCAGCGGGCTGAGGACCACCAGCGCGATCGCCTGCGCCGCGCCCACCAGGCCCGTCTGCGCCAGCGAACCCGACAGCGCGTACACCTGGTAGAGGTTGGCCGCCAGCGTCCCGCGCGTGCCGATCTGGGACAGCACCACTCCGGACCAGTAGAGATCGAAGTCGCGGTTTTTCAGGATCGGCGAGATCGCCACGTTGTCCTTTCCACGTGTCACTGCGCCGGACACCGCGGATCACGCCTGATGTCCTACCATTAGACCGTTACTTTTGGTCATACCATATTGAGGACGGAACGCCTAGAGTTAGCGCACGGGCGGTTTCGCCCTCAGTGACGACTGGAAGACGGGATCCATGGCTCCTAAGACCGCGAACTCCTCGCAAGCACCCGACATGTTCAGTCCCGTCAACGTCGACCGCGTCTCGCAGGTCATCGTGGACCAGATCAAGGCGCTCATCCGCGACGGCCGTCTCCAGCCGGGCGACCGCCTGCCGAGTGAGCGCGAGCTATGTCAGCGCTTCGGCGTCAGCCGCGTCACCGTGCGCGAGGCATTGCGGGTGCTTGAGGCCACCGGGCTGCTGACCATCCGGGTGGGCGCCCACGGCGGCGCGTTCCTCACCACTCCGACCACCGAGCGGCTCAGCGAAGGCCTCGCCGACCTCATCTCGGTCTCCACCCTCACCGCGGCCAACGTCACCGAGGCGCGCATCATCGTCGAGCTCGGCATCCTGCCGCTGGCCGTCGAGCGGGCCACCGACGACGACATCGCCGCCCTGTTCGAGATGGTCAACGAGGCCGAGCACGCTCTCGAGGCCGGCGCGTACGACGTGGAGATGTCTGCCGCGTTCCACATCAGGGTCGCCCAGTGCACCCACAACCCGGCCATCGCGATGCTCGTGCAAAGCTTCCACGGCCCGTTGCTGATGTCGCTGGCCGAGTCGCACCAGAGCGCGCCGATGAGCTCGCGGGGCATCGACGAGCACCGCAAGCTGTCTCAGGCGATCAAGGACCGCGACCTGGCCGCGGCCCGCGAGATCGCGACGACGCACCTTGACCGCACGGCACGCCGGGTCCGCGGCGACGAGGAGCCGGGTGCCGAGGAGTCCTGAGCCGGAGAATGCCGCCGACGGCGAGCGCGCCCGGCCCGCGCTCGCCCTTTACTACCGCGCCCTGTGCGGCCGGGTCTGCTCCCTCGCCCCGTACGACGACGGCTCAAGCCCCTGGGAGCACGCCGACACCGAGACGACCGTCTGGCTGCCCGCCCGGGCGCCGCTGGACGACCATGCCGACTTCACCGCCGACGAGTGGTACCAGGTGGCGATGACCCACCGCGCGATGCACCAGCGACTGGGCACGTTCGAGCTCGACCTCGACGGTGACGAGCCGCTCTTCCGCCGTCTGCGCCCGCCGGGGGCTGGCGACCTGGCTTGCGCAGGCGATCCGGCCGTGCCCGCGCTGGAGCGCCTCGCCGCGCTGTTCGGGCACTCGGTGCTCGGCGTGCACGTCTTCGCCACCTGCGAGGACCTGCGCATCGACGCCGCCACAGAGCGTCTCTACCCGGGCCTGGCCCGGGCGGCCCGGGGCGTGCATCACGGCGCGCTGCACGAGCGGCCGCAGCCGGCCGCGCTTTTCCCGCGCGCGGCGGCGATCGAGGCACTCGTGCGGCTCAGCCTCGGCGGTTCCCTGGTCCTGGCCGCTACCGCGACGGAAGAGCCCATCGCCCGCATCACGGCCGTCGCCCGGCTCCTGCGCGATCCCCGTGCCACGGCCACCTCCAGCGTCGAAGCCGCGCTACGGATCTGCGACGTGCTCGCGGACCTGCCTACCGAAGGCGCGCACCGCACCGTCCATGAGTTCCGCTTCGCCGAGGCGGCCGGCGACACGGAGGATCCGCGCTTCGACGCTGCCACTCTGCCGGGCCGCCTGGCAGGCGCGGAGGGTTTCGCGGGCTGGTATGTCCCGGTCGCCTACCGGGACTGGCCCGGGCCTCGGTACGTCGGCGAGCCGGCGGCCGACCTGTCCCTTGCCGAGTTGCTTCCCCAGGTCGCCCAGCGGTCAACCGCCCCGGCGCACGCACAGGACTCCGGCGACGAGGACGCCGCCGGCACGACCCGGCCCCGGCCGTCCCCGCCGTCGGCGGACGCGATGCCGTCGGCGCGGTCCGACCGCACCCCGGACATGCGGCCGGCCGTTCCGCTCCCCGGCTCCGCCGACCTGCTACCGCCGTCGGCGGCACCGCTCGCGGGCCGCGCGCCCAACGAGTTCACCTACCCGGAGTGGGACGCGTACGCCGGCCGGTACCTGCCGGACTTCACCCGCGTCCGCGTGCTTCCCGCCCCGGCGCGCCCGTCTGACCACCAGCATTTCCGTGCGCTCGCACGCTACGGCCACGTGGTCTCCCGGATGGTGCGCAGCCTGGAGCGGGTGCGCTCCGACGGGCGGACCGTCACGCGCCGCGCCGTCGCCGGCGACGACCTCGACCTGGACGCCTGCGTCGACGCGATGATCGACCTTCGCGCGGGCATCGAGCCCGGCGACCGGCTTTTCACGGACCTTCGCCATCCGCTGCGCCAGGTCGCCGTGGCGTTCGCGATCGACCTCTCCGGCTCCACCGCCATCGCGCTGCCGCCCGACCCCGAGGCGCCGGGCACGGCCCGGCGCGTGCTCGACCTGCAGCGCGACGCCGTGAGCCTGGTCGCTCAGGCGCTGGACCAAACCGGCGACGAGTACGGCATCTACGGCTTCAGCGGCAGTGGCCGCGACGATGTGCGGCTGTCTGTCGTCAAGGACGTGGGGGAGCGGCGCACCCGGACGGCCTGGCGGCGCCTCAGTGGCCTCGCGCCCGACCACACCACCAGGATGGGGCCGGCGATCCGGCACCTCGCGCGCCGGCTCCAGGCGGTCGACGCCGCCACCAAGCTGCTGATCGTGATCTCCGACGGGCGCCCGTTCGACATCGACTACGGACAGCAGTACGGCGATGAGGGCATCCTCGGCTACGCGGTAGGCGACACCGCCAAGGCGCTCGACGAGGCACGCGCCGCGGGGCTGCATCCCTACCTTATTACCGTCGACCCCGACGGGGACGACTACCTCGCGGGCGCCTGCGATCCGCGCGGCTACCACGTCATCGCGGAGGCCGCCGACCTGCCCGAGGCGCTGGCAGAACTGTACGTCGCCGTCCGCCAGGACGCGACGACGGCCCGCCCCGGCCGGGTGCCCGCCGTCACGGGCTGACTACCGAGGGCACCGCCGGGGCGCTGCCCGGCGGTGCCCTCCCGGATTCACCGGGCCCCTGGATTTACCGGGCCGGAGTGGCGCTGGCTACCCTCGCGGCGTACTCCGGCGCTTCCTCGAGAAAGTGCACGTTGTCGTACCCGAGGTAGCGGAAGATCCGGTTCCGCACGGAGAGCAGGTGAAGCGGCGTGCCGTCGGCGGCGAAGTGCTGCGCGATCGTGTTCTGCGGGACGTAGATCGTGTCGCCCTTGCGGAACTCGTGACGGGTGGGCTCCTTGGCGATGCGGGCGTAGTACTTCTCGGCGATCTCCGCCTCGACTTCCCACTGCAGGGAGTAACCCTCGCCATCGAGGACGTAAAGCACCTCGTCGGCCATCTTCCAGTACTTGCCGGTGCGGCCGCCGGCCGGCGTCGTGACCTCGAAAACGTCGATCGAGAACTGCCGGTGGTCCTTCGTCGCCGGACTGTTCATGTCGCGCCCGTGACCCATGGGGGTGTACTCCCACTGGCCGTCGGTCGCCTTGACGACCTTCTTCATCTGCTCCACGCCGGGAGTCCAGACGGGCGACCAGTCCACCCGCTCACCGAACTCGTCCGGCCGGCTGATCGGCCCGCTGCGGCCCTGCTGGATCAGGCCCATGAACATCCACGTGCTCTTGGCCTTCATCACCAGGCAGACCGCCCGCTCGTCGTACGGGTTGTAATGGCGGTGCACCGAGTCGGTGTGGACGAAGGCGAGGTCGCCCTTCTCCCAGTCGTACCGCTTGTCGTCGTGGATCTCGTAGCCGCGCCCTTCGAGGATGTAGAAGGCGGCCTCGTTCTGGTGGCCGTGGCCGTTGTTCGCGCTCCGCGGCGGCAACTCGACGAAGTGAACCTGGATGGTCTGCGTGAGGAACGGCTCGTCGCCGGGGCCGATCCGCCACCACGTACGCGACTTGGCGGAGTCCCCCGAGTGCGCTGCATTGTCGCCGGTGTCGACGACAACCGAGTCATCGCGGACGCGGGGGGCGGCGAGCTGGGCGCTCCGGAACTGGTTGAGCGTGTACGTCTCGGACGTTATCCCCCGTACGAAGGTGCGGTCCTTCTTGGCCATGGCCTCTCGCTTTCTTCATCGGTCGCGTTGCCCGGCAGCATAGGGCTAAATGTCTGACCATTCTAGACCTCGATGCGCCGCCGCCTAGGCAGGGGGCGTGGCTTCCGATATGGTATAACCAATAGACCTAAGGAGGGTCAGTGGCCGTTGCGCGCGTCGGAACGCTCATCGTCGGCGCCAGCCAGGCCGGCGTCCAGCTCGCCGCCTCGCTGCGGGAGTTGGGTGACGACGAGCCGATCCTGCTGGTCGGAAGCGAGCCGCGTCCGCCGTACCAGCGTCCGCCGCTTTCGAAGGCGTACCTGTCCGGCAAGGCGACCGCGGATTCACTCCTGCTGCGCTCGCCCGAGTGGTACGCCGGGAAGCGGATCGACCTTCGCCTCAGCACGCCGATCGCGTCGATCAACCTCGACACGCCCAGTGACGGATCCGGGGTCGCGACGACTCGTTACGGGGAGGAACTGAGCTTCGCGCGCCTGGCGCTGACCGTCGGCGGCCGGGCCCGGCGGCTGCGAGTCCCCGGGGCGGACCTCGACGGGGTCTGCTACCTGCGCCACCTGCGGAACGCCGATGAGCTTCGCGAGCGCCTGGCCGCCGCCGCCCACGTGGTCGTCATCGGCGGCGGCTTCATCGGCCTGGAGGCGGCCGCCGCGGCCACGGGCGTCGGCAAGGACGTCACCGTCGTCGACATCGCCGACCGCCTGCTCGGGCGCGCGGTCGCGCCCGTCGTCTCGGAGTTCTACAGCGACGCCCACCAGCGCCGCGGGACGCGAGTGCTCCTGCGCGCGGGCGTCGCGGCCATCGAGGCGGGCGACGACGGCGGGCGCGTCGGGGGGGTGCGGCTGGCCGACGGACGGCTGCTGCCCGCCGACCTCGTGCTCGTCGGGATCGGCCTCGAGCCGCGCACCGAGCTCGCCGAGCAACTCGGCCTTGAGGTCGACAACGGCATTGTCGTGGACTCCTGCGCGCGCACCAGCAATCTCGCGGTCGTTGCCGCGGGCGACTGCACGACGCTGCCCCATCCGCTGACCGGCGAGGGGCGGCTGCGCATCGAGTCGGTCCAGAACGCGATCGCCCAGGCCCAGGCCGCGGCGGCATCGCTGCTCGGCCGCCCGGCGGCGGCCCGGGCGGTGCCCTGGTTCTGGTCCGACCAGGCCGACCTCAAGCTGCAGATCGCCGGGCTGTCCCACGGCTACGACCAGGTCGTGGTGCGCGGGGCGCCGCTCAGCGAGCGGTTCTCCGTGCTCTACTACTCCTCCGACAAGCTGATCGCGGTCGATGCCATCAACACGCCGCGCGACTACATGGTGGCGCGCAAGGTCCTCGGTGAGGGCGGCACGCTCCCCGCCGACCGGGCGGCCGACGCGAGCGTGCCGCTCAAAGAGCTGCTCGCGGGCGTGGTCAGATGACGAACGCCTCGAGCGCCTCGGGCGCGAACAGCTGCTCGGGCGTGCGCAGCGTCCGCGAGAGCCCCTGCTCCTGGTGGTAGCGCAGGAACGTCGCCAGCACGTTGCGGTCGGCCTCGCCGAGCCCGTAGGACCAGTAGTCCTTGCCCAGGAGCTGCCGCGCGTCCTCTAGGTGCTGATTCAGCCACGGCTCCATGAACCGCAGCGCGGAGGCGTCGTAGATGCGGGCGTACGCCTGCTGCTTGGCCTCGGTCAGGGCCTTGGTCAGGGACTGCGCGACCCAGCGGTGCCGCTGGTAGACCTCCCGCCTGAGCACGACCACGTGCATGATCGGGAAGATCCCGGTCGAGGCGTAGTAAGCCTTCTCCGCCGCGACTGTATCGGGGAACAGCCGGGCGACGCGGCCGTCACCGCGGACGAAGGAGCTGGGGATGCGCGGTGAGTACACCGCGTCGATCTCGCCGGCGGCGAGCATCGCCGACAGCGTCTGGCCGGGCCCGATCGGACGGACGTCGAAGGGCACGTCCACCGCACCCTTCTCAACGCGCCCGGGAGTCTCCTGGCCGCCGGTGACGTAGCGGACCGAGGCGAGCGGCACGTCGCAGGTGTCGGCAAGGATGCCGCGGATCCACACGCAGGCGGTGAGCTGGTATTCAGGGCTGCCGATCACCTTGCCGCGCAGCCCGGCGGGCTTGCCGATGCCGGCGGCGGTATTAACGAAGATGCCGCCGTGACGGAACATCCGGGAGGTGTAGACGGGCAAGGCGACGAACGGCGGCTCCGTGCCGTCCTCGAGCGCGTTGAGCGTGGCGACGTAGGTGGACAGCGACATTTCCGCCACGTCGAACTCACGGTGGCGCAGCATGCGGAAGAAGGTCTCCTCCACCGGCAAGCGCAGGTACGTCAGGTCAACGCCGTCGACTTGGACGCTGCCGTCCTCGATGGCCCGGGTCCGGTCGTAGTCGCCGCAGGCGAAGGTGAGATGGATGCGCGGCACCGGCGTCACCGGTCCTTTTCCGTCAGGTCGCGGGTGTCGGTGATCATGCCTTGCTCCTCCTTGAGCCGCGCGTCGTACCCGGCGTAGGTCAGGCCCGCGCCCGGCAGCCCCGCCATCAGGCGACCGCTCCGCCCGGCCGGCCGATCAGCTCGGGCATCAGCGAGATGTGGATCGCGTCTTCGTCGGTCTCGCCGGCGAGCACGCGGATCGCGTGGTCCACCTGGTCGATCCCGTAGCGGTGGGTCGCGAGCCGCTGCAGCGGGAACCGGCCGGACGCGAGCTGTTCGAGCGCGAGCTCGCAGGCCTTGTAGGAGTGCCCGCGGGCGCTCTTGATGGTGATCGCCTTCTCCGTCAGCTTCTTGACCGGGAAGTCCGGGAACGCGGCCAGCTCGCCCTGGATGACGAGCGTGCCCTCGCGCCTCTTGAGCGCGTCGATGCCGAGGAGCACCGGCGCGGTGCCGGCGCGCGACGTGCAGTCGAGCACGAAGTCCACCCCCCGGCCGGCTGTCAGGTCGCGGACCTTCTCCAGGGGGTCCTCCTGCA
>Ga0207657_10008254_pt1 | contig 10599 bp, 9 predicted proteins | sample KBSC33metaG_FD_184316 | JGI IMG/M metagenome (GOLD analysis project Ga0207657, IMG submission 184316) | Corn rhizosphere microbial communities from Kellogg Biological Station, Michigan, USA - KBS C3-3 metaG (SPAdes) (version 2) | ecosystem: Host-associated > Plants > Roots > Rhizosphere > Soil ... | reverse complement strand
GAAGCCAGCGAGAAGCGTTTCCGTATCGGAATGGCCGCGCCAGGCGACCTTGTGCCCTGCTTGCGCCAGCTCGCGGCGAAGCTCGGCGTGGTTGTAGATCTCGCCGTTGAAGGTGATGATGAACCGTCCGCTGGGACTGTGCATCGGCTGGTGACCGGCCGGCGAGAGATCCACGATCGAAAGGCGCCGGTGTCCCAATCCTATGCCAGCCGCCTCGTCGATCCAGAAGCCTTCGTCGTCAGGGCCCCGATGCCGGAGCACGCCAGTCATCGCTTCCAGCTGGTGCTTCGAAACGCCTCGCTGGTCGAGCACTCCTGCGATGCCGCACATTAGCTCTTTTCTCCTCAGCCCTGCATGCGACCAGCAGCGCGACGCTCGAGGATCCGTCGTATTCCCGCCAACGGTGAAAAGCGATCTAAGTAATAATCGAACGCGAGCTCTTCGCGCGCGACATTGATTGTATGCGGCCCGTGCCAATGTTCGAAGCGAAAACCCCCCGCATCCACCTCCGCATAATTCTGCGAATCCAGTCTCGTCACTTCAAAGAAGCTGATGCCGTCGCCATAGTCGCCGCGCAGGTCTTGGCCCACTCGGATCAATCGCTCCGGAATCTCGAGGAGCGTACCGCCCATCCGCCCGCCCCGGGGAGAAATCCGGATCGGGCTGGAGGGGTGCTCGGTAAAATCGGCATCGATCGAGCTTGCAACCCACAATCGCAGCACGGAAGGGCCCTCGTCGGCGCGGTTGGCAAACAGATAGAGCTGATTCTTACGAATGAATGGGGTCGGATCGACCAATCGCGGCATTCCTGGCAACCTCAGCTTGAACGGCTCGCCGAGGCCCTCCTCGTCCAGCGGAAACGCCAAAGCTACGGACCAATCTGAGACTTCCGGTACGACATAGTCGTGTCCTTTTGAGCGGATCACCGACGGATAGCTAAAGTGGCCTCCGCGGCCGCTGATCCGCTGAAATCTGCGGTCGTGCATGTGGAAGATCGCTCCACGTTTAGTGTCGGTCATCATCGCCTCTACCAACAGTCCCTGGGAGGGATGGAAGAATGGATCAGCCACAAACCGGCACCGCGGCGGCATTGGGGCAGGAGTCCATCGCGCCTCCTGCTCCAGACTGGCGCACAGCGATCCCAACGTGACGGGCTGCGCAAGCGGTGCGGTTGCAACGTTCCATCGCTTCTCGCGGGTAAGCCCGTAAATGATTCGAGAGAGGCGGTTTCGGACAAGTATTCGCACAAACCGCAGCACCTGCCTGCTCGACGGCAGCCGGTAAGCGGGTCCCCAGTGTGGCGGCGTCCAGGACGCATTAGCGATTGCATTATGGACGGCGGTAGGAAGCAACAGTCGCGAATGACGGTACGCCTCGATGAGCGTCTGCTTATAGGAATGTGCAAGCGCGCGCGTTTCAGCGGCCGCGACGATCCTGCCAGAATCGAGTCTGTTCGAGAGCAACTGAATAATCTGCCCTACGGTCCGCTCACCCGCCAAGAGCTCGTAGAACCCCGCCGGACGTCCGCGGAAGCGCGACGGATCTCCGTGGTGATAGGAGAGGATCGGGACGGGCAACCGCTCACTTGGCGGTACAATGAGCAAGCCCATTCCGAACTTAACGATCACGACCGGCTGATCCCGCCCGATCGTTTCGAGCAAGGGCAGTGGCAATGATTGCCAGGAGCCTTCGCGAGCCGCCTCAAAATGCACCTTCGCGACTATCTTAAGCGTCGAAGGAATTGGAACGCTTCGCGTGAGCGGGTTCTTAATGGTGAGCAGGTTCAGCAGATAATACGCCGCGTGGCGTAGTTGGCGCTTCCCGGGTGCAGAATTCAGGCAATTGTAGATGACGAACTCGGTGTCGCCGGGCAGTGTCTCCAGAGCGTCGGCTTGCCACTTCGCAACCTTCATCCCTTCCGTGATGACGCCGATTTTCATGCTGCGGCTGAAGTTCCGCGCAGAATTCGTGCCGGATTGCCCGCGACAATGGTGTCGGGCGGAACGTCCTTCGTGACGACGCTGCCCGCGCCGATTACTGCGTTCCGGCCGATACGAACGCCCGCCAGGATGATCGCCCCTGCACCGATCCACGCTCCCTCTTCGACAATGATTGGTGAGCCAATATGCGCGCGATCGACCATCGGCGAGGGTTCATCAAGGACAAGGCCCCCATCCACAAGCATGCAGCCCGTGGAGAGAACGACGTTATTACCGATGCTGATGCTCGTGTGACCGAGCAGGAAGACGCCATGATTGATCGCAACATTCCTGCCGATGCGGATGTTGCCAGGATGAATAGCCGTAAAATTGCCGAAGACGTGGACATTCCATTGGCGAAACAACCACCACGCTTTGAGCCGCAGCACCGTTCGTCTAAATCGGCCCAACACCACGGAGCTCCTGCTGCTCTTCCAATCGTGTGTGGCAAAGTAGACCGTCGGCTTGCAAGTGTGCTCTGGTTCGGCTCCAAATCGCCCCAGTGAATTTGACCATGCGACCCACGATTGCCCGCTGCAGGTCTCTCGTCCGCGGGCAGGAGGCATTCGTCCGTTCAGGCTTATGGAGCCTCGTTCTCAGAGTTTCAGGCCTTCTGAGTGGTTTCGCGATCGGCGTCGTTCTCGCCCGGATACTAGGACCCACGCAATTTGGCATTTATGGTCTAGTTACAACCGGCGCAGCCATAGCAACGACGATCACGCAGTTGGGAACCCCGCAGCTCGCGGTACGGGAGCTCAGTGTTCGGGCCGAACGAAACGACTGGGCCGGCGTCCGAGGTGTCATCTATCAATTCGGTACTGCGACACTGATAGCGTCCCTGATATTTGGTGCGCTGGCGATCGTCACCGTCCGGCTCCTCGGAGCACCGGCGTCTCAGCAGTCACTCGTTATGCAGGGCGCGATCCTTGTGCTGCTGACAAGTTTCACTGGACTGTTTGCGGCGGAGCTTCGCGGACTAGCCGCCTTGCTCAAGGGCCAGTCTATGGACATTACTTTCCGCCCTGCCGTCACGTTCATAATCTTGGGCGGGTTGCTCGTGACTGGATTTCGGATCAGCGCGTTGCTCGCGCTAGTCATCCAGAATTTCGTTACCTTTGCGGCCGTCGCGATCAGCGCCTATTGGCTCATGCGGATCATTCCTCCACACGGCTGGTCGGTTTCACGAACCAGATCCATCCCGTGGGCTCACGCAGCGCTGCCACTCGGTGCCGTGGACGTCCTTCGTCAGCTCGATGGCAGCTATGGGGTGATCCTGGTCGGTTGGCTCTCCACGGGCATCGACCTCGGCGTCTTCCGCGTCGCCGTTGCGTGCATGGTGCTCGCAAACATGCCGGTCAGCATCTTTCATAACCTGCTAGCACCGAAACTTTCACAGCTTCATGCGGCAGATCAAAGAGACGAAATGCAGCGGTTGCTGAGCTGGACGGCCGCCGCGATGACCTCGATTTTGATTCCGACTGCGATTGCGGTCTGGTTCTTGGGCAAAGCGGTGCTGATCTTCGTTTTCGGTGCAGCCTACGGCGATGCATGGCGTCCCTTGTTCCTGTTCACCTTGGGCCAGCTAGTCTTCGGCGCATTCGGCATGGGGCCGATTCTTCTCGCTATGTGTGAGGGCGAGCGCGACCTTATCCGCATCTATTCCGTTGCAGTCGCCATGGCATTCCTGGCGGCGCTTCCGATGACGATCGCTTGGGGTGGTACGGGAGCCGCTGCTGCGGCCGTGATCAGCAATGGCCTCATCGGGATCATGTCATGGCGCTATGGCCGCAGGGAGCTCGGAGTAGAGATTTCAGCTGTCTCTCTGATGAAACACCTGTTTCGGGCTAACGAGATTAATTCTTAATCGCGCGCACAACAGCTGCTCGCGCACCGGCAACCTGCACGTAACCCGCGAAGGTCACGAATGCATTTCTCCGGCGAAAGATCTCGGACACGCTCGCAATACGTTGGGGCTTATCATACTCAGGCGAAAACATATCGAAGGTGTCGAGCACGGCCCACTCGCGCATTTGTTCGGGCGTAAATCCTTGCGGTGACATGTAGCGCAGGTCAGCAAGGGGTAGGAACCGCGTGAGCACGCCGAGCCCAATCCGGGTAAGAGCGTGATGCGCGGCCATGAGCCAATCAATATTCCGCTCGATTAGACCTAGGAGGTGGTCGTGCGCCATTCGCTTGGTGATTGGACGGAGAAAATATTTCGTGTTGAGCTTGGTCCACCAGCCGCGGATCGGATAAAAATCGACCACGATCTCACCTCCCGGCTTCGCCTTAGCAAGGAGGGATTGAATCGACGCTTCAAGGTCGGGCGTATGCTGCAGAACCCCGAGACAAAAAACCTTGTCGAAGCTGTTGTCGGGGAAGGGCATCTCGTAGATGCTCGCTTGAAAGAGCCTAAGGCGATCGGGTGCGATGTGGCCGTTGTTGCGCAGGTTTGCCTCCACCGCGTTCGAATAATCGATGGACCACAGCCGCGCCTTCGTCCGCTCGAGAACGGCGCGCGTGAAACGTCCCGCCCCCGAGCCCACTTCGAGCACGTCGCGGCCCTCGAGCTCGTGCGGGGACCAGCCTGTCTCCATAAAGAAGCGATTGGCACTGAGCTCGATGCCTGCTTCAGGACGATCGAGCTGCGTGGCCCTGAATAGATTCCACTGCAGCCCAAAATTCTGGGTGTAATTTTCCGGCTCGCAGATTCGTGGCACTCCGCCAATGATCGGGTACTTGTTGCCGTCGGCATCTGCGAGCGTGTTGTCCTTCTCGCTCAGCGGCAGGCCGTTTGCGGGGTTTATGATGCTTACCGGCGGAGGCAATTGCCGATAACCGACACAATTTGATGGGGCGGAGTGACCGAGTGGCACACAGGACAGCCGAGGGAAAACACGTGCCGCGCATCCTCTATATCAGCTACGACGGTCTCGCTGACCCGCTTGGGCGTTCGCAGATCCTGCCTTATCTGAGTCGCCTCTCCGAACGCGAACACCGCATCACCATCCTAAGCTGCGAAAAGCCATACCGGATGGATACGGACGAGAAGGAAATTCGCAAGTTATGCGACCGCGCACGGATTGCCTGGCACCCGCTGCCCTATCATAAGAATCCGCCGATTTTGTCCTCGATCTTCGATGCTGCCGCGCTTCGTCGCACGGCATTCAGGCTACATCGGAAGGACGTGTTCGACGTCGTCCACTGCCGGAGCTATATCCCGGCGAGTGTCGGACTGGCCCTAAAACGGCGATTTGGCACCAAGCTGCTGTTTGATATGCGCGGATTCTGGCCGGAGGAGAAAACCGAAGCCGGAGTCTGGAACCTTCGCAACCCCGCGCATCTGGCTGTTTATCGATATTTCAAGCGCCTTGAATCGCGACTCTTAGAGGGCGCCGACCACATCATCAGTTTGACCGATGCTGGAAAGCAGCAGCTGCTGACGAGGCGGGAGCTGGCTGGCGGCGCGGCGCGGATCAGCGTCATTCGATGCTGCGTCGAGTTCGATCATTTCCGCTTCGTTACGACTAAGTCCCGTGCGGAAGCTAAACGGGCGTTGGGACTCCCTGTCGAAGATTCAGTGTTGGCGTATCTGGGCTCTCTCGGCGGCAATTACCGGCTCGGAGAGATGCTGCAATTCTTCCGCGCCTACCATTCGCGTAAGGCGAATGCCCATTTCCTGATCGTCACCCACGACGAAGCGGAACCAATCCGCCGGGAGGCAGCGGAGCATGGTATCCTGCCGAGCAAGCTAATCATCAGCCCGGCGTCTCGCGAAGAGGTTCCGCTACTGATGGCTGCTGCCGATGTTGGTGTCGCATTCAAACATGCGTCTTTTTCGGCGAAGGGGTGCTGTCCGACGAAGATGGGAGAGATGCTCGCACTCGGCCTCCCAATAGTGGCAAACGCCGGCGTCGGTGACATGGAAACGATGATTGATCAGATGGGCTGCGGAGTAGCCATCAGTGACTTCGGAAGCGACAGCTACGAGCTCGCGCTGGATGCGCTCGAATTGCTTCGCAGCACTGCACGGGAGCGGCGGGAACGCGCTCTCTCGTGGTTCGACATCGAAATTGCCGTCAACCACTACGAACGTATCTATTTGAGGCTTTCAAGGGAGGAAGCCAGCGAGGGGACGGTTCCTCGTGGAGCGGATAATCTCCTTGATCTTAGCGACGCTTAACAGCGAGCGTCAGCCGTCTTTTTGCATCCACAAATATATGTTGCGGCGGTTGTGGTACTGGTAGACGGGCCTGACGAGCTCTTTGAAAGTTCTTCTGGGGTTCGAAAGTGCGATGGAAGCTCGGCGCTTCAGGAAGGCGTACCGCTGAGTCAGTCCGGGCCGTACAACATGCAAGCCCAGCTCCTCTGATAAAACCTCAAGGGAACGTCTGCTAAAGCTGTTCACGTGCTCAAGCGGGTGCACCGGCATGAGTTGCTCGAGTGTGCCTTTAGAGCGGCCTGCCTTTAACTCGGCTGCGATTGCAGGCGCCCTCTCTGCGTTCGGGACCGAAACTTTCAGGATTCCGCGGGGTCTGAGCGATCGCGCCAGCACTTCGGCAGTGTCGCGCAAGTCCCTAAGATGCTCCATGACCTGTTCTGCATTAATGAAGTCGAACATGGGCGCGCCGAGTTCCTCCGCCCGAAGTGGCTCGACACCATGGCTTTTGGCAAAGGCGACACGCTTTTCGGACAATTCGTAGCCGTACGACCTACACCCCAGTTGCAGAGCGATGCGAGCCCAGAGGCCCCAACCCATTCCGAAATCTAAGACCGTCATCCGCTCGGGGCTGGTGCGGAGAAAATCGGCGGCGACGAGGATTTCGTGGCCATCCCGCGAGCGTAGCGGATCGCTGACATCGGCTTCATAGGCGGCATCCTCCTCCGGGCGGGAATGGTCGACGATCCATTGGCCGTAGAGTTCAAGGAGGAGCCGATCGCAGCCCGCAAAGCGCTGATATACGAGCGAGCACGCAGCGCATTGCATTAGCTCATAGGGCGCGGCGCCGAGCAATTCTGGATTGACCGGGTAGTAGGTAGCCATGAACTCGCCGATTTTGCCTTCGTCGAACCCACAGCGGAAAATGGTCACGGTCCCAGCTGAGCCGCAAAGTGGGCAAGTCTGCCGTTCGACGAACTCGTACTTGCCTGGGCCCCGTGTCAGTCTTGCTGAACATGACGGCGGCGATTGCGGCACTTTAGGATACTGGTGCAGGATGCTCGAAAAAGGAAGATAGGATTTGTCAGCCTCTCCGCCGCCAGGCAATCTCGTGGCGACGCGATCTGCCGACCAGCTCTCTCAGTCGGGGACACGCAAAGACACGCATCGTGAGCTTCGGCTGCTCGTGCTTGCGAGCAAGCGGCCGGGTCTCGCTCCTTGTCAACGTTACCGTTTCGAACAGTGGGCGACACGTCTGGAGCGAGATCACGCCGTCAAGATGGACTTAATGCCGTTCGAATCGCCGGCACTCTCCGACATCCTTTACGAGCCGGGACATCTCGGTCCCAAAGCCGCCTGGATATCGTATGACTTTCTGCGGCGGCTCAAAGTATTTCCCGCTTTGAAGCATTATGATGCGGTGGTCATCCACCGCGAGGCTGCGCTCATCGGACCGGCAATTTACGAGCGGTTGATGGCTTGGACCGGTAAGCCCATCATCTTCGATTTCGACGACGGGATCTGGATGCCGCAGCCAGACCAAGGAACTCTCTTTTCGCTCCTTCACTTTCACTCAAAAACGGCGACGATTTGTCGGTTGGCGACGGCCGTGAGCGCGGGAAACCGCATTCTCGCCGATTACGCGCGGCAATTTAATTCAGCAGTATCAGTTGTGCCCTCGACCATTGAGCTCGATGAATATCGGGTGATGCCGGAGGCTCCGCTCACGGACAAATTCGTCGTGTGCTGGACTGGGTCGAGCAGCACACTTGTATACTTCGAGCAGGCCCGAAGCGCGCTTGAACAGGTAGCAAAGCACGTGCCGCTCGTCGTGAAGGTCATTTGTAGCAAACCGCCGTCGAGACCGATTGCGGGAGCTGAGCTCCAGTTTGTCCCCTGGCGCGCGGATGGAGAAGCAGAGGAGGTTGGCACTTGCCATGTCGGCATCATGCCCCTGCCGGACAACGAATTCACACGCGGCAAATGCGCAATGAAGGCGCTTCAGTACATGGCGACGGGGCGACCTGTTGTGGTCTCGCCGGTTGGCGTGAACGTCGACGTTGTTCGGAATGGCGAAAATGGCTTTCTCGCCGCGACTGAGCGTGAGTTCGCGAGTCGATTGCTGGAACTCGCAAGGTCCTCTGAGCTGCGCATGAGGCTCGGCTTGGCTGCGCGCCGGACTGTAGAGACCGCCTATTCCGCCTCTACAGGCGCAGCCAAATTCGCATCAATTGTAAAGTCCGTGATCGCATGTCGAGCTAACTGAGATAAACTCATGTTGTCAGCGGATAAACCTGGTAAGGTAACCAGTATTTTGCGTGCACGGCGAAGTTGAGCCAAGCGAAGAGCACGGCCGCCGAATATACGGTGACAGTGATAACACCCACAGCCGCTGTCATTCTGCCCTTCCACGCCCGGGGCAAGACCGCGAGCTGAAGAGGAATCACGAATAACGCCAGTCGATCGACGGCGGTCGATGAAGGAACGATCCACAGCATCGCCAGTAACACGAAGGACGCAACTGAAAAATTCCGCCAAACGGCGCGTTCAGTATCGTTGAAGCCTAGATTCGTCCTGTTAGCAAAGAACAGAGTCGCAGCTACCACGGTTATGCCAATTCTAATCCCGGCACCTTGGGAAGAATAAGCAACATCGATATAGTTTCTGATCAGGAGATCTACGTGCGTGGACAGGAACTTGTTGTACATCAGGTAGGTTACGGCAGTCACCGTGGCAACTCCGATCAACATGTTCCGGCTTGTCCCAACGCAGATGAGTGGAAACGCCACAAGCGCCGTTTTGTGGAACAGGGAGGCGACGAAGAAATAGATCGCTAGCTTCATTACCGATCTGTCATTCAGATACGACGCCAATCCAGCCAATATCACGCCAATGGCTACGGACTGGCGCGTGTAGCCCATCGCAACGACGACAACCAAATAAGGCACCGCGACGACGATGGTTAGCCAAGGGCGCTCCTGTGTTCGGGCAAACCTGATCAGTCCAAAGACGAAGATGAGCCCGCAAATCGTGTTCACCATCCAAAATTGGCCGCCGATCCTATGAACGCCCCAGTTCAGGACGAAATAAGCAGGGTCGCTCAGACTTGCCGCATGCGCGAAGCTGATCCGTCCGCTGTAGGTGAACATCTCTGCGTATGGGATCCAGTCCGCGCCCACATGGAAGCGCAGCCCGATGATAAGCGCCATAAGAAGGCCGCCGATCCATAGTATCGGATCGAAACGCGTCGGCCGTTCGATCAGGGCTCCCGCCGCGAAACCGATGAACAGTATCCAGTAGATCAGCAAATCGGTGCTCCTCGGAGCAGCTTTCCTCGCGCATTTGCTTCCTGGGCAACGCCACGCTGCGCAAGCAGAATTTGAACGTCAGCTAAGCCGATGCTGAATCAGAATCATGCGACGTTTCTCGCCAAGAAAGGTCCTGCCGTTGCCCGAGAAACTCGGCGCGACGTAATCATCAAAAAGAAGCGGCCCGGCTTTTGGCCGGGCCGCAGGGTCACATCGCTTTGAGCTGGTCAGGCGACCTGCATCAACGCAAGCTTGCTCTTGCGGCTGCGGCGCATTGCGACACCAACGCCCGCAAAACCGAGCAGCATCAAACCCCAGGTGGCGGGTTCAGGTACCGCCGGCGGCCGTGTGCCGGTGAGCTGGATCGAATTCTGTTTTGCGTGCTCAATCGGGGAACTCGACATGATCAGGATCTTGTCGATGCTGAGATTCGGATTCGAGGCATCCCCGAAAATGTATTGGGTATCGCCACTTCCATTCTGAAGCGGGCTACCCGTCGCCAAAATCCAATTAGTCGGATCTGTGGTAGTCGCATAGAACAGGTAAATCAGAGCGTTCGCGCCGCTGGCCAGCGTTTGGAGGCTGAACTCATAATTATAAAAGGCCGGAGCAGGATCCATTAAAAGATAGTAAAGATCATCTTGCGAGGGGTTCGGATTGTTGCCGGTCGGATTGACCCAATTGCTGTCCTCAACCTGTGCAAACCCCGGCGTGATATCGATCGATGTGGTCGTGCCGCTATTCAATGTTGGATTGAACGTGCTGTAGCCAGTGAACAGCACATCATGTCCGGTATTGCTGTCTGTGGAGCCGTAGACAGTGGTTCCCGTCGTCGCAAATCCGCTGTCGTTGGTCCCGTAAATTTTTGTCGAGAGATCCGGGCCGGTCTGCTGCTGCAGGGTTGGGCCCGCCAGCGCCGGAGCGGCGATCCCGATCGCGGCACTCGCCAGTGCTGTCATCAATACGCGTCGCATAAACACTTCCCTTCCGTTGCCCCCGAAGGGCTTCGCCGGCACTTAAACCAAGTGTGGGCGGTGGGCCCCAGCTCACGTTGGTCGCTTGCTTGCGTAAACGACCGTGAAGTTTAAAAGGAATAATGGAATTTTAACGATTCGACAACGGGTTAGCAGCAAAATTACCTTCCCGTGGAACT
>Ga0207657_10008253_pt1 | contig 10599 bp, 9 predicted proteins | sample KBSC33metaG_FD_184316 | JGI IMG/M metagenome (GOLD analysis project Ga0207657, IMG submission 184316) | Corn rhizosphere microbial communities from Kellogg Biological Station, Michigan, USA - KBS C3-3 metaG (SPAdes) (version 2) | ecosystem: Host-associated > Plants > Roots > Rhizosphere > Soil ... | reverse complement strand
CCCCGTCACTGCGGTCCCGTTCGGCGCTCACACCCCATCATCGGATCGAACGCTCTCAACGGTTCACGCGTGGTTTCTCGCTATGCCCTTCAGGATCAGGTCGATGCCGGCCAGGAACTGCTCGCGGTCGTCGTGGTCGCGCAGCTGGCCGGCCACGGTGTGGATGAACGGGTACTCGGCCGGGTCGAGCCGGGTCCAGATCGCCGACTCGGCGCCTCTTTCGGTGGTTGAGTGGGCGCCGGTCACTAGCGCAGATCTGCCAGTTCGGGGCGGCTACCGCGGGACCAGATGCGAGCCTGGGTGTCCGCGGCGGAAGCGGTCGGCTGTGTACCGGTCGGTGTGCTCGGCTGGACGGGGTGAGTGGTGTCATCACGTTATCGCCGGAATGCCAGGGGCATGCTGGCGTGCTCTGTTTGAGCCTGGGGTCAGGCTCACTCGCCGGCGGGACTGTGGGCCGCGTGCACCGTGATGACCGTCGTCCTGAGGTGGGGACCGGCGCGCCGCAGGTGGCTGCGCCGACGTAGGCTCTGCAGACGTGGAGCCTGGGCTGAGGTTCGCCGACTTGCTGAGGCAGCTGCGGACCGAGGCGCGGCTGACGCAGGAGGAGCTGGCCGAGCAGGCGGGGCTGAGCCCGCGGTCAGTCAGCGACCTGGAACGGGGCATCAATCGGACTGCGCGCAAGGATAGTGCCCTGATGCTGGCCAGTGCGCTCAAGCTGACCGGCCCGGTGCAGGAGGCATTCGTCGCTGCCGCCCGCGGCCGGGCCGAGTCGGCGCGGGTGCTGGCGGTCAGGAGCGAGGCCGCGCCGGAGTCGTCAGCCGCCGCCGCGGCGCGGACTCTGCCACGTGACATCGGCGGCTTCACCGGCCGCGAACGCGAGCTGACGGGCCTGGAGAAGTCGCTGGCCAAGGTGGCGGGCGGCGGCTTGGCGGGCATCTACGCGATCGACGGGATGGCCGGCATTGGCAAGACGACGTTCGCCGTGCACGCCGCGCACCGGCTCGCCGGGCGCTTCCCTGACGGGCAGTTCTTCCTCCCGCTGCACGCGCACACCGCTGGTCAGTCACCCGTCGACCCGGCCGATGCCCTGGCGAGTCTGCTGATGACGGCGGGGGTGGCCGTTCAGCACATCCCGCCTGGCCTGGAAGCGCGGGCAGCGAAGTGGCGAGACCACGTCGCGGGCAAGAAAATCCTGCTGCTCCTCGACGACGTTGCCGGGCACGAGCAAGTGCGGCCGCTGCTGCCCGGCAGCGCCGCCAGCCTGGTGCTGGTCACCAGCCGACGGCGGCTGACCGCGCTCGAGGACGCCATCGTGATCAGCATCGACACCTTGTCTCCCGATGAGGCGTGGGCGCTGCTCGTCCGGCTCGCTGACCGGGCCGACCTTGAACTGGACGAGGCCGCCGGCCGGGAGATCACCCGGCTGTGCGGGTTCCTGCCGCTGGCGATCGGAATGCTTGCCCGGCGGCTCAGGCATCACCCGGCCAGGACTGCCGCCGAGCTCGCGGCCGAGCTGGCCGCTGCGCGCGACCGCCTGGCGGTCATGCGCGCGGAGAACCTGTCCGTAGCGGCGGCGTTCGACCTGTCCTATCAGGACCTCACGGCGGATCAGCAAAGGCTGTTCCGGCGGCTCGGCCTCACGCTGGGACCAGACATCGACGCGTACGCGGCCGCGGCGCTGGACGACACGAGCCTCGAGGATGCCCGGCGCCAGCTGGACGAGTTCTACGATCATCATCTGCTCACTGAGCCGGCGCCGGGCCGGTACCTGCTGCACGACCTGCTGCGCGAATACGCACGCGCGCTCGTCGCGGCCGACCAGCCGATACAGGCGCGCGCAGCCGTCGAACGGCTGATCAACTTCTACGCTCACGTTGCCGCCGGCGCGTGCCGGCACATCGCGACCTGGACCACGGCCGGCGGACGACTGCCGCCGACCGATCCGCCCGCCAGCGCCCCGCAGCTGACCACGTCACAGGAAGCAGCCGACTGGCTGGACGCCGAGCGCCCCAACTTGCATGCGGCGGTCAGCTACGCGGCAGCGGAGGGGATGCCGCTGCACTCGATCGCGATCGCCGCGGCGATGGGCGGTTACCTGCGCGCCCGCGGCCACTGGCAGCAAGCGACGGCCCAGTACCGGACGGCGCTGCGCGCAGCGCGGGCGGCCGGGGACCGGCGCGGCGAGGCCGGCATGCTTGACGAGCTTGGCTTGCTGCAGCAGCTGACCGGGGATTACCCAGACGCGGCAGCCACCTTGACGCAGGCCATCGAGCTGTTCGGCGAGCTGGGTGACAAGCCGGATCAGGCTTATGCGCTCAATCACCTTGGCCTGGTCTACGGGCACACATCCGACTTTCGGGCCACAATCGACTGCCACCAGCAGGCGCTGGAGCTTGCCCTGGCGGCGGGCGACAAGCTGGCTGAGGCAGTCTCGCTGACCGGCCTCGGGATGGGGCTGCTGATGACCGGCGCCTACCCGGCTTCTATCGAGAACTACCAGCAGGCGCTGTCGCTGTTCCGCGGTCTTGGGTCAACGTTCGACGAGGCCGACGCGCTGACTGAGCTTGGTTTCGCGTGGCGGCTGACCGGGGACTATGCCGCCGCCTTGGCGCACGAGCGCGAGGCGCTTGAGTTGTGGCGTCAGCTCGGCGACCGGCTCGGCCAGGCCTGGGCTCTCGACGAACTCGGCAGGGTGCACCAGGAAACCGGGGAGTATTCAGCGGCCGCCGCTTGCCTTGAGGAGGCCCTGGAGTTGCATCGCGACCTGGGCTCGCGGCACGGCGAGATCGTGGCCCTCAACAACCTCGGCGAGCTGGCTACCCGGACGTCGGCACCCGAGAAGGCCAGCGAGATTCACCGCGAGGCGCTGGCCAAGGCGATCGAGCTGGGCGCACCTGCGGAGGAAGCCAGGGCGCTGGCCGGCCTCGGCCGCAGTCAGCTTGCCGGCGATCATGCCGAGGCCGCCAGGAACCTGCGCGAGGCGCTCGCTATCTATCAGCGCATCGGAACACCAGAAGCCCGGCTGGTCCAGGACACGCTGGATGAGCACGGCCTCTAGACAGCCACAGGTCACCTTGCCCGCCGGCCAGCCATACGCCGCCAGTCATCTTCGATGCCGACCACGTCCGTGGTCGGGCCGCTGAGCAGAGCCTGAGCGTGCAGGAGTGCCCGCAGCCGCCCCCCGGGCCGACATCGCATGCCGGGCAAGCCCGGACGGGCGCCCCCACCGACCGCAGTCGAAGCCTGGCCATCGGCCGCGCCGTCCGGGGAAGCCAACCGGATCAGTCCGTCGATCATCGCCCTTGCCTTCCTGTGTTCTTCAGATGGCTCCACTTTCGCCAGCCCAGGCGGCAACAACCACACGTAGCCGCCCACAGCTCAGACCACAGGATTGGATCAGGTCTCAGCCCCCGCGGCCCCGGTCCGGCCGTGGCCGGGTGGCTTGCGCCGGCGGGCGGGCTTGTAGGAGGCGGGAAGTTCGGTGTAGGAGGCGGAGGTGGCGTCTTCGGCGCGCTCGCCGGCGAACTCACCGAGCGGACCGATCTGAGGGCTGCGCTGGTACTCGGCGATCAGGGCCATCGCCTTGTCCGGCAGGTAGGAGTGCTCCTCGTCCGGGCCGGCCTGGGCCACGGTGAAGTCGCCGAGCTGGACCAGCATCGCCGAGGAGGTCGGCCGGGCCCGCGGCACCCGGTGCAGGCACGCAGTGATGACCTCGGACAGTTCGGCGGGCAGGCCGGACAGGTCGGGTTCCTCGGTGGCCAGCCGGGCCAGCACGTCCATCACCGATGCGCCCTGGTACGGCGGGTGCCCGGTGGCCGCGAACAGCAGCGTCGCGCCGAGCGAGTACACGTCGCTGGCCACCGACGCCTCACGGGTGTCCCTGGCCTGCTCCGGCGCCATGTACGCGGGGGTACCGACCGCGCCGCGCGCGGTGGTGCGGCCCATCCGCTCGGCCGCCCGGGCCACCCCGAAGTCGATCACCCTCGGCCCGTCCGGCGCGACCAGCACGTTGGACGGCTTCAGGTCGCGGTGCACCAGCCCGGCCCCGTGGATCGAGGCCAGCGCCTCGGCGCACCCGGCGGCCAGCCAGCGCACCGTGCTCACCGGCAGCGGCCCGCAGGCCAGCACCAGCCGGGACAGCGACGGGGCCGGCACGTACGCCGTGGCCAGCCAGGGCAGGTCGGCCTCGGGGTCGGCCTCCACCACCGCGGCGGTGAACACCCCGCTCACCTTCCTGGCCGCCGCTACCTCCTGCGCGAACCGGGTCCGGAAACCGGTCTCCTCGGCCAGCTCCACCCGGATCGTCTTGACCGCGACCAGCCGGCCGGCGGCCGAACGTCCCAGGTAGACCTGGCCCATCGACCCGGAGCCGAGGCGGCCGAGAACCACGTACGGCCCGATCCGCTCCGGATCCCATCTGCGCAGTGTTTCCCAGTCGCGGGGCTCACGGCCCGGCTGCGACTCCATCTCGGCCCTCCCTCACCCCCGTTCGCAAGCGCCCGACTTCGAACAGTGGCCAGCTCCCATCATGCCGAACCGTTCCGGTCACGGCAGCGCCTTCCCAGCGTTTGGTGCAGGTGAGGCGGGAGAGAAAACCATGCCCGTTCGGGATAATTCTTCGCATTTAATCCGACGGCTGGCCTCCGAGCAAGCCGACCGGTACCACCGCGTCGCTGATCGCGCGGGCGGTGGCGAAGCCCGGCTTGATCACCGTGTTGATGAGGCGCAGCCGCTCGTCGAAACCGGCGAACGCGCTCTTCATCGCGTTGACCGTCAGCCATTCGATGTCCGTCCAGCCGTAGCCGAACTCCTCGACCAGCCGGTGAAACTCCGAGCTGAGCGTGACCTGGCTCATCAGCCGGTTGTCGGTGTTGACCGTGACCCGGAACGACAGCTGGCGGAGCAGCCGGATCGGGTGCAGCGCGATCGACGGCGCCGCGCCGGTCTGCACGTTCGAGGTCGGGCACATCTCCAGCGGGATCCGGCGGTCGCGGATGTAGGCGGATAGCCGCCCGAGCCGGACGTTGCCCTCCGGGCTGATCTGGATGTCGTCCACGATGCGGACGCCGTGGCCCAGCCGCTCGGTGCCGCAGAACTGCACCGCCTCCCAGATCGACGGCAGCCCGAACCCCTCGCCCGCATGGATGGTGATGTGGAAGTTCTCCCGCTTGATGTACTGGAACGCGTCCAGGTGCCGGCTCGGCGGCCAGCCCGCCTCGGCACCCGCGATGTCGAACCCGACCACGCCCTGGTCCCGGTAGCGCACCGCGAGCTCGGCGATCTCCAGCGACCTGGCCGCCGTTCGCATGGCCGTAAGCAGGGCGTACACCGTGATGCCCCGGCCCTCGCTACCCTGCCGGAAACCGTCGAGCACGGCCTGGACCACCTCGTCCAGGCTGAGCCCGCGCTCGGTGTGCAGCTCGGGCGCGAACCGCACTTCGGCGTACACGATCCCGTCGGCGGCCAGGTCCTCGGCGCATTCGGCGGCGACCCGGCGCAGCGCCTCCGGAGTCTGCATCACCCCGACCGTGTGCCGGAAGGCGTCCAGGTAGATCTCCAGGTGACCGCGGTGCGCGCCCTCGGTGAGCCGCTGGGTCAGCTCTTCTTCGTTATCGGCGGGCAGGCCGTTATAGCCCGTCTCGCGAGCCAGCTCGAGGACGGTCTGCGGGCGCAGGCCGCCGTCGAGGTGGTCGTGCAACAGGACCTTCGGGACGGTCCTGATCTCGGCAAGTGTCGGCATCTGCCTATTCTGCTACGCAGGACCGACTTCGGAGATGACCGGGGAGACCGGCGGGGGCGGGCCCTGGTCGCTGACTGCGGCCGCGCCCTCCAGCGCGGCCAGGGCCGGGCCGAAGCGTTCGGGCTCGTCGGCGCGGAGCTCGAGCAGCGGCTGGCCGGCCTGCACCGCCTCTCCCGGCTTGGCCAGGCAGATGATGCCCGCGGACGCGCTGACGTCGTCTTCCTTGCGCGCCCGGCCCGCGCCGAGCCGCCAGGCCGCGATGCCGACCTTGAGCGCGTCCAGGCCGGTCAGCCAGCCGGAGGCGGGCGCCGGCAGCACCTGGGTATGCGCCGCCTGGGGCAGCGGGGCGTCCGGGTCGCCGCCCTGCGCGCGGACCATCGCCCGGTAGGCGGCCAGCGCCCGGCCGTCGGCGATGGCCGCCGCGGGATCGCCAGCTGTGCCGCCAGCGATGCCGGCCAGCGCGAGCATCTGCCGGGCCAGCGCCAGGGTGACCTCCATCAGGTCAGCGGGACCGTGGCCCTGCAGCGCCTGGACGGATTCCTCTACCTCGACCGCGTTGCCGACCGCGCGGCCCAGCGGGACATCCATCCTGGTCAGCAGCGCCCGGGTACGCACGCCGTGCTCCTCGCCGAGGGCGACCATCGTCTCGGCGAGCTCGCGCGCCCGCTCGTAGCTGGTCATGAACGCGCCGCTGCCGACCTTGACGTCGAGGACGAGCGCGCTGGTTCCCTCGGCGATCTTCTTGGACATGATCGAGCTGGCGATGAGCGGGATGGACTCGACCGTCCCGGTGACGTCGCGCAGCGCGTAGAGCCTGCGGTCGGCGGGGGCCAGGCCGGAGCCGGCCGCGCAGATCACGCAGCCGGCGCTGGCCAGCACGGCGAGCGTCTCGTCCGGGGTCAGCGCGGAACGGAACCCGGGGATCGACTCGAGCTTGTCCAGGGTCCCGCCGGTGTGCCCGAGGCCACGCCCGGACAGCTGCGGCACCGCGGCGCCGCACGCCGCCACCAGCGGCGCGAGGATCAGGCTGACCTTGTCGCCCACTCCCCCGGTCGAGTGCTTGTCCACGGTGGGCCTGCCGACGGAGGACAAGTCCAGCCGGTCGCCCGAGGCGATCATGGCCGCCGTCCAGGTCCGCAGCTCGGCGCGGTCAAGACCACGGAAGTAGATCGCCATCAGCAGCGCGGACATCTGCTCGTCGGCGACCTCGTGCCTTGTGTACGCCTCGAACAGCCACCTGATGTCGTCGTCGGCGAGCCGCTGCCCGTCCCGTTTGGCCCTGATGAGCGAGACGGCGTCGGTCACTGTGCGTCCTTTATCCGAGCGTCCTTTATCGGGGCGTCCTTCATCGGGTCTCCCGGCGGGCAGCGAGATCGGCGCCGGTGAACGCGGCCGGGAGCAGGACCTTCAGCTCGACCGGGCCTTCCGCGGTGTCGACGAGCAGGTCAGGGCCGCCGGCCTCGAGCAGCAGCTGCCGGCAGCGGCCGCAGGGCAGCAGCGGCTGGCCGTCGCCTGCGACGACAGCCACGGCTTGCAGCGCTCCCGCCCCCGCGCCGGAGGCGTGGAGAGCAGAGACGAGGCCGCATTCGGCGCACAGGGTCAGGCCATAGGAGGAGTTCTCCACGTTGCAGCCGCTGACGACCTGGCCGCCGGCGGTCAGGCCGGCCGCGCCGACCCGGAGCCCGGAGTAAGGAGCGTAGGCACGTTCCGCCGCGGCCGTGGCGGCTGCGCGGAGCGCGGGCCAGTCGATGATCACGTGACGACTCTAAAGCACCCCGGAAAAGGACTAGGGTCCGGTCCGATAAGGCTGCAGGGTTGCCTTATCCGACCGGACCCTTCTCACGTCCTGCGCGGCCGCCGCAGGGAGGCGGTTCGCGCTAAGAGCAAGGAACTCTGCTACAAATAATGCCCGCCGACTTGCTAGGACCCACCCTGGAAGAAGTTCAGATGTGGTTAAGATCTGCGTCGGGTTGGGTGCCGGCGGGTTTCGTGCTTAACGTGGAGCCCGTGAACGCGCGTCTCGGCCGGGTCCTCGTGGTGGAAGACGACCCTGGTATCGCCACTCAGCTGGTCCGCGGCCTGACCCGGGCCGGCTACGAAACCGGCAGCGTCACGACCGGCAAGGCGGCGCTCGACTGGCCGGTCCCCGACGTTTTCCTGCTCGATCTCGGCCTGCCCGACATGGACGGCGTGGAGGTCTGCCGGCGTCTCCGCCAGGCCTGCGACGCGGCCATCATCATCGTGACGGCGAGGGGCGAGGAAACCGACCGCGTGCTGGCCCTGGACGAGGGTGCCGACGACTACCTGATCAAGCCGTTCGGGCTGCAGGAGCTGCTGGCCCGGATCAGGGCCGTGCTCCGCCGCAGCAAGCAGCCCGCCGGCCAGCCCCAGATGCTGCAGCACGGCCCGCTCACCGTAGACCTGCGCACGCACAAGGTCAGCGTGAACGGAAACCAGATCGCCGTTACCCCCAAGGAGTTCGCCATCCTGGAGTGCCTGGCCAGTGACCCGGGCCGGGTGGTCAGCCGCCAGGAGATGCTCGAGCGCGCCTGGGACGAGCACTGGTACGGCCCGACTAAAGTGCTCGACGTGCACATGGCGGCGCTGCGGAAGAAGCTTGGCGCTCCCGGCCTGATCGAGACCGTCTACGGACACGGCTTCCGGCTCGCCGATCAGACCGGTACGCCGTGACCAGGCGGATCCTGCTGGTCCTGCTGACCTTCACCGCCGCGGTGCTGGTCGGCGCGGTGGTGCCGCTGACGCTCGACGCGGCCTCCCACGACCGGACGTCCTTCATCCAGGCCACCGCGGGCCTGGCGCGCACCGACGCCGCGATCGCCCAGTCGCGGCTGGATGCTCTCGCCTCGTCCCCGTCGGGCAGCTCGGCCGACGCGGGCGGGGGCAAGGCCGACCCCGCCCTGCTCGTCCTGATCGACCAGACGAAGCAGATCGGCGACGGCCTGCTGATCCTGAGTGGCCCCCCGCAGGACGACCACCGGCTGGTCGACAACGGCATGCCGCGGGGCAACTGGGTTCGGCTGGCCATCCGGGCCAGCGAGCAGGGTCAGCTCGCGAAGAATGCGGGCCGGCCGGTGGAGCCGGTCACCGAGGCCGCCGGGTCGCAACTCGCCGCCGCCATGCCCGTCTTCCGGGGCGGTAGGTACGGGCTGGTCGGCACCGTCATCCTGACCAGGTCAACCAGCTCGCTGGACGGCGACATCGTCAAGCTCTGGGTCATCCTCGGCACGATCGCCGTGCTCGCCATGATCGGCGCGACCCTGCTGGCCTTCGGCCTGGCCCGGTGGGTGAGCAGGCCGCTGGCCGGCCTGGACACCGCGGCGGGCCGGCTGGCCGACGGCGACCTGGCCATCCGGGCCGTGGTCGATTCCGGGCCCCCGGAGCTGCGCCGGCTGGCCACGACGTTCAACACCATGGCCGGACGCCTCGAAGCCCTGGTGCACGGGAACCGGGCCGTGATCGCAGACGTGTCGCACCAGCTGCGCACCCCGCTGGCCGCGCTGCGGCTGCGGCTCGACCTGCTCGCCGCGGACCCGGACCCGGACCCGGAGACCACCGGGCACGAGCTGGCCGGCGCGCTCGAAGAGCTGGCCCGGCTGTCCCGCCTGGTGGACGGCCTGCTCGCGGTGGCGCGCGCGGAGAACGTGGTACCGGTACCCGCCGCGGTGGACGTGGCCGAGGTGGCCAGGGAGCGGGTCGTGGCGTGGCACCCGGTGGCCGACGACCGCGGCATCGTGCTCGAGGCCGGCGAAGGCGGCAGGGCCGGCGGGGACGGGGGGCGGGAGCCCACCGTGCGCGGAAAAGCCGGGTGGGGGGCGCGCTCGCCGGTGCTGGCCTGGATGGGCGAAGGCCACCTGGAGCAGGTGCTCGACAACCTCATCGCCAACGCGCTCGACGCGCTGAGCGCGGGAGGGCACGTGACCGTGACCACGACGGCGATCACGGCCGGGGCGCGGATCTCGGTGGCCGACGACGGCCCGGGCATGAGCCCCGAAGACAGGGAGCGCGCCTTCCTGCGCTTCACCACCTCGAATCCGAACGGCACCGGACTCGGCCTGGCCATCGTGCACCGCCTGGTCACCTCGAACGGCGGCACGGCCAAGCTGACCGAGACACCGGGCGGCGGGCTGACCGCCATCCTCGAATTCCCCGGCGTGCCCGCACCGAGCAACACAGGGCCGAATAACACGGGGCCGAACAACACGGGCGCGGAGTACCCTTCGTCCGCGCAGGACCTCGCCAGCCTGTAATCGCGCCGGCTTGTACGAAGGCACCAAAGACCCGGCGCGCAGACCCCGGATCTCTGTCTGCCAGGCCAGGACCGCCATCATGATCGGGTTCCGATTCGGCAACGAGCAGGCCAGAAGGCCGCGTGTCCCCTTCCCAGCGGAGACGACCAGGAATAGCCTGCGGGTCAACCTAGGACGAATGCGAGGCCAGGCGCAGTAGCGTGCTGGCCCGGTGGAGGTAAGCGTGAAACACAGCGCATGGGCCACTGCGGCGCTGGCCGTGTCAGCGTCGGTGGTCATCGCCGCGTGCGGCAGCAGCACCAGCTCGGCCCCGTCAGGCTCCGGCTCCTCGAGCCCGGCGGCAGGCTCGGGTAGCGGGGCCGCGGCCGCCGGCAAGACCCTCGGCTGCATGGTTACCGACACCGGGGGCATTGACGACAGGTCGTTCAACGCCTCCGCGTGGGCGGGCATGCAGGCGGCCGCGAAAGCCAGCAGCAACGTCACGGTCAAGTACCTGCAGTCGACCACGCAGGCCGACTACGTGCCGAACATCAACACGTTCATCAGCCAGAAGTGCAACGTCATCGTCACCGTCGGGTTCCTGATGGGCGA
>Ga0207657_10008248_pt1 | contig 10605 bp, 9 predicted proteins | sample KBSC33metaG_FD_184316 | JGI IMG/M metagenome (GOLD analysis project Ga0207657, IMG submission 184316) | Corn rhizosphere microbial communities from Kellogg Biological Station, Michigan, USA - KBS C3-3 metaG (SPAdes) (version 2) | ecosystem: Host-associated > Plants > Roots > Rhizosphere > Soil ... | reverse complement strand
GCCGGAATGACGAAGTGAAAATTGCCTACCGTCCACGCAGGAACAGCTTGTCCAGTTCCGCAACCGACAGCTGCGTCCACGTCGGCCGCCCATGGTTGCATTGTCCCGACCGTTCGGTGGCTTCCATCTCGCGCAGCAGCGCATTCATTTCGGGAATCGTCAAGCGTCGATGTGCACGCACCGAACCGTGGCAGGCCATCGTCGAAAGCAATCCGTTCTGCAGTTCTTCAAGCCGGTGCGAACTGCCGTGCTCGGCCAGTTCACCCAGCACGTCGCGCGCAAGTTGCGCCACGTCGGCATCGTCCAGCAGCGCCGGAATCCGGCGCGCGGTGACCTGGCGCGGACCACTGCGATCGAGTTCCAAACCGCATGCCGCGAGCGTGTCCGCGTGTTCTTCGGCCGCCGCGGCTTCGCGCTCGCTGACCGCGATGGTCTCGGGCACCAGCAACTGTTGCGCGCGCACCTGATGCGCGTCGCGCGAAGCTTTCAATTTTTCGTAGGTGACCCGTTCGTGCGCGGCGTGCATGTCCACCAGTACCAGACCGTGCGCGTTCTCGGCGAGGATGTAGATGCCCGCAAGCTGCGCCAGCGCGTAACCGAGCGGCGGTGCTTCGCCTGCTTCGGTTTCCGGCAACGGCGCATGCACGACGTGCGCGGCCTCACGCTGACCAAGCAATACCGCATACGGATCAGCATGCGCTTCACGCACGCCCAGGCCGAATTGCTGCGGCGACACGGAATACGCGATCGACGCGCCGCCCGTGCGCGCCGCCGCAAAGGCGTGGACCTGCGAAGGCGCGACCGCGGAAGCCTGTTCGCCCGCGCGAGTCTGCGCCACCGCATCGTGCAGCGCATGAAACAGGAAGTCATGCACCAGCCGCGCATCGCGAAAGCGCACTTCGCGCTTGGCCGGATGCACGTTCACATCCACCGCAGCGGGGTCGAGTTCCAGGAACAGCACGAACGCGGGATGGCGTCCGTGGTACAGCACATCCTCGTAGGCTTGCCGCACCGCGTGCGCGACGCTGCGATCGCGCACCAACCGCCCGTTGACGTGGAAATACTGCTGGTCCGCCTGGGCGCGCGACGCCGTCGGCAAGCCGATCCATCCCGCCAGCCGCAACCCCGCCACCGCGTGTTCGATGCGTAGGCAGTTTTGCGCGAAGGTGTCGCCCAGCAACTCGCCCGCGCGTTGCAGATGCGCGGATTCATCCGCCGCCGGCTTCAGCATCCGCACCGGCTTGCCGTTGTGGATCAGCCGGAACTCCATGTCGGGCCGAGCCAGCGCGAGCGAGCGCACCAGCTCGTCGATGTGTCCGAACTCGGTGCGCTCGGCGCGCAGGAACTTGCGCCGCGCCGGCACCGCGTGGAACAGGTCGCGCACTTCGATGGTGGTGCCGACCGGATGCGCGGCGGGTTGCGGCGCTGCACCGCCGAATGCATCGAGGCGCGTGCCGTGGCCATCGTTCGCGCGGCGCGAGGTCACGCTCATCCGCGACACCGACGCGATCGACGCCAGCGCCTCGCCGCGAAAACCCATGCTGGCGACGCGGGTCAGATCATCGAAGCTCGCGATCTTGCTGGTCGCGTGCGGCGCCAGCGCCAGCGGCAACTCATCCGGCGCGATGCCGGCACCATCATCGCGCACCCGCATCAGCCGCATGCCGCCCTGCTCGACCTCGATGTCGATGCGGCATGCACCCGCATCGAGACTGTTTTCGGCCAGTTCCTTCACCACCGACGCAGGACGTTCGATCACCTCGCCCGCGGCGATCTGATTGACGAGTTCGGGCGAAAGCGGGCGGATCGACGGCATCGGCGAAGTATGACGGACCGCGACGGACGCCGCATCCAATCCGACGCGCCTGTATCTCGTAGGATGGGCTGAGCGATTTTTGCACAGCCCAAGAGCCACCCATTCGATGTTGGGCTTCGCCCCGATGGAGTACCGGTTCAGCCCAACCCGCAATTCAGTAAGCACAATTCCGCAGTGTTATTCGGTGTTACGCCCGCGCCGCTTCGGCGTGCATGGTGGTTACGGCGCGGGCGAGGCTGCGCGCCGGGACTGCGCCCTTGTCGGCGAAGATGCCCGCGAGTTCGTCGTAGTACCAAAGGGTGCCGTCGCGCCGGCCGGTAAACCGGTCGAACAGCGCGTCGCCCAGCAGACGCAGGTCGGCGAGGATCGCGCGCGCGTTGTGCAGCTTGTCGCAGGCCGAGACCAGCAGCGAGGGCGACTCGGCGGGCATCGCGCGGAGATGCTGCATGTAAGCCTGTTTGCGCGCCTTCCACTCGACATACTTCGCGTGCGGCGTCCGCACGGCGGCCTTGTTTTCGAAGCTGCCGTCGGTGCAGTCGCGCACCATCGCCAGCACGTCCGGTCCAAATGCCTCACCGATGCGGTCGGCGTAGGCTTCGCCGCCGTCCTCGATGGTGTCGTGGAGCAAGGCGGCGACGGCTTGGTCCTCGCAGCCGCCGAATTCGAGCACCAGCGAGGCCACAGCCATTGGATGGGCGATGTAGGGAATGTCGGTGCCCTTGCGTTTCTGGATGCGGTGCGCGTCGTGGGCGAGCGCCAGCGCGGCGGCCAAGCGGTCGTGTTCGATCATGGTGTTCCCCTTCTGGACGCGAGGATGGTACGCCACGGTTGTCGCAGGGGCTGCGACACGTGAGAAGGTGCAGTTCGGCCCGCGCCGGCACAAAGCCGACGAAACGATAAAAATAACCGGCGCGGACTGTTGCTTGCCGGTCGAGCGCTTCGCCATCTTTCCACGATGCTAGGCTCGAAGTCAGATGAACGACCCTGATCCCAAACCACGTCCGCCCGAGAAACCGTTGCCAGGGGACTGTTGCGATGGCGGTTGCGAGTCGTGCGTGTTCACGGTGTATGCCGAGGAGATGGAAGCATACGCGCAGCGGCTCGCGGACTGGCGCCAGCGGCATCCGGACGAACCGACCGGCGACTGCGATCGGATCGCGTAGGGCGGGAGCAGCCGCGCAGCGGCGTATCCCGCCTTCCGTGCAAACGCGAAATGGTGGATCGCACGCACACGTGCAACGCGAACGGCGGGACTTACCCGGACAAAGTCCGCGTCGCTTCCGCCCGGCAGCGACTCGAAACGGCGCGGCGGGCTGCGCTCCTCCCACCCTGCAGCGACGCGAAATGGCGGGATTCGCTGCGCTACTCCCGCCCTACCGGCGCTCAGGCAAACGGGTCGCGCAGCACGATGTTGGCATCGCGGTCGGGACCGGTGCTGACGATCGCAAGCGGGCAGCCGGCGAGTTCTTCCAGTGCGCGCAGATACGCGCGCGCGGCGGGCGGCAACTGGTCCCAGTCGGTAACGCCGTGGGTGGATTCGCTCCAGCCGGGGAATTCCAGGTACACCGGCGTGCATTCCTTCCAGCCCTCGGCATCGAGCGGCGCGTATTCGGTGCGCTTGCCGCGGTATTCGTAGGCGATGCACACCTTCAGTTTTTCCATGCCGTCGAGCACGTCGAGCTTGGTGATACAAAGCCCGCTGATGCCGTTGATCAACACCGCGCGCTTCAGTGCAACGATGTCCATCCAGCCGCAGCGTCGCGGGCGCCCCGTCGACGCGCCGAATTCGTCGCCACGCTTGCGGATGCCCTCGCCGATCGCGTCGTCGAGCTCGGTCGGGAACGGTCCGCCGCCGACGCGCGTCGCGTACGCTTTCGCGATGCCGAGCACATAGTCGACGTAATCCGCGCCGACGCCCGCGCCGGCCAGTGCACCGCCGGTGGTGGTGTTCGATGAGGTGACGTACGGATAGGTGCCGTGATCGATGTCGAGCAGCGCGCCCTGCGCGCCCTCGAACAACACGCGCTCACCGTTGCGGCGCAGGTCGTGCAGGATGCCGGCGACGTCGGACTTCATGGGCTCGACGTACTCGCCGAAGGCGAGCGCTTCGTCGAGCGTCTGCTGGAAATCCACGGCTTCGGCGTTGAGGAATTTCGTCAGCACGAAGTTGTGGTAATCCATCACCTCACGGAGTTTTTCCGCGAGTTCTTTCGGATAGCTCAAGTCGGCGACGCGCACGCCGCGACGCGCGACCTTGTCTTCATACGCCGGACCGATGCCGCGACCGGTCGTGCCGATCGCGCCTGCGCCCGCGGCCTTCTCGCGCGCCTGATCCAGCGCGATGTGGTACGGCATGATCAGCGGCGTCGCCGGGGAAATCTTGACCCGCGAACGCACTTCCACGCCGTTGGCTTCCAGTTCGGCGATCTCCTTCTTGAGCGCCGCGGGCGACAGCACCACGCCGTTGCCGATCAGGCATAGTGCGCCTTCGCGCAAGATGCCCGACGGGATCAGGTGCAGCACCGTCTTCTTGCCCTTGATCACCAGCGTGTGGCCGGCGTTGTGACCGCCCTGAAAACGCACCACTGCACCGATGTCCTGCGTCAACAGGTCGACGATCTTGCCCTTGCCTTCGTCGCCCCATTGGGCGCCAAGGATGACTACGGACTGTCCCATTGTTCGTTCTCGTTCCGATGTTGTGTTTCGATGTGGGGCGACGATCGGTGACCAGGCTCGATCTGACGACAATCGTCGCTCAGTGCTTCGCTGGCGCACCGTTGCCCGAAGCGCCGGCATCGACGGCTTGCATAAAAGAGGAATTCTTGTCCAGCACCACGACCGCGCCACCGCCGCTGAAGCTCTTGCGCCAGGTGTCGAGGCTGGTCCAGTAGCGGAAGAATTGCGGGTCTTTCGCCGAAGCGGTGGCGTAGATTTTCGCTGCCTGCGCATCGCCCTCGCCGCGCACCGCTGCCGCGGATTGATTGGCGGCAGCGAGTACCTGCTGGTCGTCAGCGTCGCCCTCGGCACGGATGGCCGCCGCCGCGGCTTCGCCTTTTGCGCGCACGGTGCCTGCGGCGGCCTGCGCTTCGGTAGTCATGCGCTTGTAAACGGACGCGAGTGCGTCTTCCGGCGGCAACACGCGGCCGATCGCGATATCCAGAACGTCGATGCCGAGCTTCTGACGAACCTGCGCACCCAATTCGCCGCGCAACCGCGCACCGATGCCCTCGCCGCTGGACAACAGGCCCGACAAGTCGGTGTTCGCGACGTCCTTGCGCAAGGCGTCGCGGACCAGCGGTTCCATCAACTGGATGGCCTGTAGTTCGTCGCCGGACGTCATCTTGTAATACAACGCGGGATCGACGATCTGCCAGCGCACGTGGAAACCGACCCGCACGAGCTGGCCATCGCGCGTCTTGCAGTCGCCAGGCTCGGCTTGCGTGGTGATCTCACGGGTGTCATACACCGAAACGTCCTGCACGAACGGCAGCTTGAAATGCAGGCCGGGGCCGATGCCTGCGACCTGCACGTCGCCGAAGCGGGACAGCACCACGGCGTGGCCTTCGCCGACCACGTAGATGCCATTGATGCCGAGCAACGCCAGCACGATGATCACGATGGGAATGGCGTATTTCATCAGTCCATCGCCTGCATTCCGGGGCCGGAGGTCACCGGCGCGGCGGTCGATGCCGATGAAGCGGGTGCAACCGGGGCGGGCGACGCACCGCTGGCCGCACTTGCCGGCGCACCGCCCACGTCGGGGCGCTGCGAGGGAAACTGCACGATCACGTTGCCGGAGCCGGTATTCACCACCACGTGGTTGCGGGTCAATACTGCCTGCATGGTGTCCAGCCACAACCGATGGCGCGTTACCTGCGGCGCGACCTGATATTGCGGCAGGATGTGATCGAAACGCGCGACCGCCGCGTTGGCGTCGGCGACGGCCTGGCGCCGGTACGCCTCGGCATCGGACTTGATCGAGGCCGCTTCATTCTTGACGTCGACCTTGCGGCGCGCGGCGTCGGCATTGGCGCTGGTCTTCATGGTCTTGACGTCGTCGTGCGCCTTCGCAATGGCATCGAAGGCCTGCTTCACGTCCGAGGGTACGCCGATGCTCTGGACATCGACGTCCGTGATCGCGGCGCCGAGTTTGTCCTGCGCCTTGGGCAGCGAAGCGCGCAGGCGGGCAAGCACGTCGGCGCCAAGCTTGTCGGTATCGACGGCCCCCGCGGCGCATGGCAGGTCGAGGCTGTCGATCAGGCATTGCATGTCGTGCGTGCCCGTGGCCGCGCGCACGGCGGAAGTGGCTGCGTTGCGGACGACTTCCTCGGCATCGCGCGTGGCATACAGGAAGGCGCGCGCGTTGGTGACCTTGTAATGCACGTCGTAATCGATCAGCACCAGTTGTCCATCGTTGGTGAGCACGCGCGCCTCGTCGTTCACGGTGCGCACGCGATCCATGTCGACCTTCTGCACATCGTCGATGGGCGGCGGCAAATGCAGGTGCACGCCGGGTTGCAGCACGCGCTGGAAATGTCCGAACCGCAACAGCACGCCCACCTGCTGGCCGCCGATCGACGTCCAACCACCGATCACGAACCACAGGACGATCAGCACCACGATCAGTGCCAGCGCACCCATCGGGCCGCGGCCGAACGGGCCGAGCCGCCGCCGCGCCTTGCGAAACCACGCATCGAGATCCGGGCCGCCGCCCTGGCCGCCACCCTGCCCCCATGGCTCGCGGCCCTTGGGTTCGCGCGGTTTTTCGCCGGGTTCCTTCCAGGGCATCTCGGGACGGCCTCAGGTTGCGGGCAAAGGTACGCCATGGCGGGCGCAAACGGTGAATTCTAGCAGAGCGCCGGACTGCTTCTCTCGGATGTCAGATCGAAGCGGCTGTTGTGAAAAGTCAGGGCAGGAAGCCCGTTCTGGTGTCTGCCGACCGACAGCATCCAATTACCTCGAACGCATCACGAAGCAGCGATCAGGGACGATCGCACAAATCAAGCGGCGTCGAGCCAATCACGCAACAGCTGCGCGTCGTCGCCGCGTACATCGCCGGCCAGCGGCAACAACAGATCGCGCGGCGCATCGATGTCGAGGCGCCAGCCATGTTCGTCGTAGCGTTCGGACTTGACCGCGCCGAGTTCGATCAGTCGCGCGCGCAGGCGCCCCGCGCGCGGCGGCAGCCGCAGTTCCGCGTGTACGCGCGCACCGGCAAGCCGCTCGCTGATCGCCTGCCGCAGCAGATCGAGCCCTTCGCCACTTGCCGCGGACAGCCATAGCGCCGTTGGTGCGCCTTCCGCATGGCGGTCGACGCGCGGCGCCACCGGGCGGAAAGCCGGGGCACGGTTGACCGGCTCATGGTCTTCGCCCGCAGGGGTGTGGGCATTCAACAGGTCGATCTTGTTGAACACCATCAACTGCGGCACGTCGCCCGCGCCGATTTCGTCCAGCACGCCGTTGACCACATCGATCAGCAGGTCGCGTTCCGGATCGGCGGCATCGGTGACGTGCAACAACAAGTCGGCATCGCGTGCTTCGGACAGCGTGGCGCGGAACGCCGCCACGAGGTCGTGCGGCAACTCGCGGATGAAGCCGACCGTGTCGGCCAGCACGGCGGGACCGGCGTCCAGACCTTCCAGCCGGCGTACGGTCGGGTCCAGCGTCGCGAACAACTGGTTGGCAGCGTACACCGTGCCGCGCGTGATCGCGTTGAACAGCGTCGACTTGCCGGCGTTGGTGTAACCGACCAGCGCGACGCGCGGCAGCGTGTTGCGCAGGCGCGCGCGGCGCTGCTGACTGCGCTGCACGCCGACCTTGTCGATGCGCTTCTGCAGTTGCTCGACGCGCTTCTGCAGCAGGCGGCGGTCGGTTTCGAGCTGGGTTTCGCCGGGACCACGCAGGCCGATCGAACCGCCGCGCTGGCGCTCCAAGTGGGTCCATCCGCGCACCAGCCTTGTAGCCATGTGCTGCAACTGCGCCAGCTCGACCTCGAGTTTTCCTTCGTGCGATTGCGCGCGCTGCGCAAAAATGTCGAGGATCAACGCGGCTCGGTCGATCACCCGCGCCGAGAGGTGCTTTTCCAGATTGCGTTCCTGCACGGGCGTCAGCGCATGGTCGACCAGCACCAGGTCGGCGCCGAGTTCGCGCACCTTCGCCTGCACCTCGTCGGCCTTGCCGGTACCGATATAGAACTTCGGGTTGGGCGCATCCACGCGGGCGTGCACGCTACCCAGTATTTCCGCGCCCGCGGACTTGGCAAGTTCGGTGAATTCCTGCGCACGGCGCATAGCTTCGGCCTTGCCGGTGTAGGGCAACACCAGCAGCGCACGCTCGCCTCGCTTTTCTCGTTCGAACAGGGAATTCAGTCCTGCGCCGGGGTCTCGGCGTCGTCCGTCCTTGAGTCTTCCGCCCCGACCTTGACCGCGCGGCTCGGCACCACCGTCGAAATGGCATGCTTGTACACCATCTGACTGACCTGGTTGCGCAGCAGTACCACGAACTGATCGAACGACTCGATCACCCCCTGCAGTTTGATCCCGTTGACCAGGTAAATAGCGACCGGAATACGCTCCCGGCGCAAGGCATTCAAAAACGGATCCTGCAGCGATTGGCTCTTCGACATTGTTATGGCCTTTCGATCCGGGTTTATTCCCACACCTCGGAATGGTAACGCAGATTTTTGCGGATTTGGCCGTTTTCATCCATTCTGGGCGTCCAAAAACAGCATCAGCGCGATCGTGACCGATGCCCCGCAATCGGGCCGGTCGGGATCGAAACCGCGTGCGTCCAGCTCGCTTCGCAGCCATGTGACCTGTCGTTTGGCCAGTTGCCGGGTCGCATGGATCGCGCGTGCGCGAAATTCGAACTCGGAACAGGCTCCATCGAGGTACGCCCAGGCTTGCCGATAACCCACCGCGCGGATCGCAGGCAAATCGGGATGCAAGTCACCGCGCGCACGCAGGCGTTTGACTTCGTCCAGAAAACCCGACGCCAACATCGCATCGAAACGCAAGGCAATGCGTTCGCGCAAGGCCTCGCGACGGGCGGGAACCAGAGCCAGCTTCAGCAGCCGGTACGGCAGCCGCTTTGCATCCGGTGCACGGGCGTGCAATGCAGTGAGCGTATCGCCTGAAAGTTCGATCGCCTCGAGCGCCCGCTGGATGCGCTGGGCGTCATGGGGGCGGATCCGCGCGGCGGCTTCGGGGTCGAGTTGCGACAGGCGCGCGTGCAACGCCGGCCAGCCTTGGTTGTCCGCTTCCGCGCGCAGGCGTTCGCGCAGTTCGGGATTGGCCGGCGGCATCGCCGAAAGCCCGCGTTCCAGCGCCCGGAAATACAGGCCGGTACCGCCGACGAGCAAGGGCACGTTGCCGCGCGCGGAGATCGATTGCATCGCGGTCAGTGCGTCTTCGCGGAACTTCGCCGCGGAATAGGGTTCGGAAGGATCACGGATGTCGATCAACGCGTGCGGATAGCGACGCAAGGTGTCGAGGTCGGGCTTGGCGGCGCCGATGTCGAGGCCGCGATAGACCAGCGCGGAATCCACGCTGACCAGTTCGACCGGGAGGCGCTCTGCCAGCGCGCACGCAAGCGCGGTCTTGCCGGTGGCGGTCGGACCCATCAGGAAAACCGCGGGCGGGCGGGGATCGATGGCGTCAGCGCAGCGTGGCATGCACGGATTGTACGGGCCGCCGCACATCGTCGACCTTATGCCATCGCCTTATAATGGGTCGAATTTCAATCCGGAAAGGCAACCACCATGCCGAACATGATGAGGGCGCTGGTCAAGCGCGACGCCGCGAAAGGCATCTGGATGGATGAGGTGCCGGTGCCGGAATTCGGCCCCAACGACGTCCTGATCGAGGTCGAAAAAACCGCGATCTGCGGCACCGACCTGCACATCTACAACTGGGACGCGTGGGCGCAGCGCGTGATCAAACCGGGCCTCGTGATCGGCCACGAGTTCGTGGGCAGGATCGTCGCGATGGGCAGCGAGGTGCGTGGTTATCGCGTGGGCCAGCGCATCTCGGCGGAAGGCCACATCACCTGCGGCATGTGCCGCAACTGCCGGGCCGGGCGTCCGCACCTTTGTCCCAACACGGTCGGCATCGGCGTGAATCGCAACGGCGCATTCGCGCAATACATCGCGATGCCGCAGTCGAATCTGTGGCCGGTGCCGGACCAGATCCCGTCATCGCTCGCCGCCTTCTTCGACCCCTACGGCAACGCCGCGCACTGTGCGCTGGAATACGACCTGATCGGCGAGGACGTGCTGATCACGGGCGCGGGCCCGATTGGCGTGATCGCCGCGGGCATCGCCCGCCACGTGGGCGCGCGCAACGTGGTGGTCACCGACGTCAACGATTACCGCCTGAAGCTGGCCGCGGACATGGGGGCCACACGCGTGGTCAACGTGAAGAGCCAGCCCCTGCGCGAAGTGTTGTCCGAATTGCAAATGGAAGGCTTCGACGTGGGCCTCGAGATGAGCGGCAACCCGCAGGCATTCAACGACATGCTCGATTGCATGTACCACGGCGGCAAGGTCGCACTGCTGGGCATCCTGCCCAACGGCTCCGGTATCGACTGGGACAAGGTGATCTTCAAGGGTCTCACCCTGCACGGCATCTACGGCCGGCGCATGTACGAGACCTGGTACAAGATGACCCAGATGCTCTTGACCGGGTTTCCGCTGCAGAAGGTATTGACCCACCAGCTTGCGATCGATGACTTCCAGCAGGGCTTCGACCTGATGGCGTCGGGCGAGTGCGGCAAGGTGGTGTGCAGTTGGA
>Ga0207657_10008246_pt1 | contig 10606 bp, 10 predicted proteins | sample KBSC33metaG_FD_184316 | JGI IMG/M metagenome (GOLD analysis project Ga0207657, IMG submission 184316) | Corn rhizosphere microbial communities from Kellogg Biological Station, Michigan, USA - KBS C3-3 metaG (SPAdes) (version 2) | ecosystem: Host-associated > Plants > Roots > Rhizosphere > Soil ... | reverse complement strand
ACACCACACCATCGTTGCAGCGGGAGTGTTCACGAATGATGCCGATGGAGCGCAGGTGGTTCTGGTAGAGCGGCTGGTAGACCGCCTGAATTTCTGGATCGGCGGCGATTTCAGCCAGCGGCCGGCCGCGCATCATGCGAATGATTTTTTGCACCGTCTCCGATCCCTTGGAGCCTTCGATGGTCAACGTAAGCTGCGTAGCCGGCGTGCCCAGATCGACTGCTTCCTGAGCGTCTTTGTAAAGAGCGCCGTCGATGATGTCGGCCCAGCCCACCAACTCCTTGAGATCCGCCGCGTCGTAGCCGAATTTCTCGCGCGCCACCGTGGCGATGTACTTGGTGCAGGAGCGAAAGGCGGGATCGAAGAACTTGTGGCCGCTGGTATCGTGGCGGAAATGATCGCCGTCCTCGGGCGATAGAAAAGCGCTCTGATGGTGATCGAACCACCAGGTGAGCCGCGGGTCGGTGGAATACTTAAAGTCGACGATAGCGTTGATGTCGCCATCGAACATGCCCGGCTCAAACAACTGCGAAGCTTTGTGAGCCAGACCGGTGAAGGAAAACTCGGCGCCGGGATAGAACTTTCCTTCCACGAAACGGCTGAAAAAGGCGGCGGAGGCCGCGCCGTCGAAGCAATGATCGTGATAGAGAATTCGTACCCGCATGCGTTTGGATAAATGTTGAGCGGAAAACCTGCTAGTGTCTCGCAAATGGGGGGCATTATGCAAGCGCGGCCACAAAGACAGGTCGGCGCGGGCGCAGAATCCCGGCTTTGCTATCCTGCAATCGGTCATTATGCGAAGACGTTTTTTTGTCGATCAGGTCCGCAACGGACGCGCGGAGATTGCCGGCGAGGACGCGCGCCACTTGACCCGAGTGCTGCGCGTTGAGGCAGGACAGCGCTACGAGATCTCCGATAACCGCACCGTCTACCTGGCCGAGATCGAGACTGCCCGCAAAGAACACGTGATCTTCAAGACGCTGGAGAAATTGCCGGTGATCGAGCCGCCGGTGCGCATGCTCCTGTGCGCCGCGATCGTGAAGTTCGACCATTTTGAGTGGATGATCGAGAAAGCCACCGAACTGGGCGTGGCCGCGATCATTCCAATGGTCAGCGTCCGCACCGAGCGAGGTCTCGACAAAGCCGCTCCTAAACGCCTGGAGCGGTGGCGGCGAATTGGGCTCGAAGCCAGCCAGCAATCCCGGCGCGCACATCTTCCGGAGATTGCAGAACCGGCTTCTTGGGAGGATGTGTTGGCAACCGCGGGGACTTATCGGTACGCGCTGGATGAAAATGGCACTCAGCCTCTGCCCTCTATGTTCCCCGTGGAACGTCGAGCCGACGACTCCGTCGCCCTGCTGATCGGTCCCGAGGGCGGCTGGACTGACGAAGAGCGCTCTGGATTTAACGCTGCGGGTTGGGCTGCCGCGTCTTTGGGTCCTTCGATTCTGCGCGCGGAAACGGCGGCGCTCGCCGCACTCGCGGTAGTAAGCGCGGCGTGGCTGCCGCCCGGGGTTGCTACACTGAAGCATTGATTCACCGCCTGGTTTTAGAAAATCTGAAGCACCGTCCGGTGCGAACTCTGCTTAGCGCCATCGCCATTGGGGTTCAAGTCACGATGATCCTCACGTTGGTGGGCGTGAGCGACGGCGTACTCGGGGACATCGCCGCTCATTCGCGGGGCACGGGTGCGGACATCCTGGTGCGGCCTCCCGGCAGTTCGGTGTTGGCGTTTTCGGGCGACATGCCGGACGGGATCGTAGGCTTCGTCCGCAAGCAGCCGCACGTGGTGCAGGCGACCGGTACCAAGGTTCAAATGATAGGTAATTTCGATTCCATTACCGGCATCAACATCGACGAATTCAATCGGATGAGCGGCGGATTCCGTTATCTCGAAGGTGGTCCGTTCACTGGTCCTAACGATCTGCTGATCGACGACGTTTACGCGGGCGCTCATAAATTGCACGCGGGAGACACGTTGGATCTCGGCTTCAAATGGCATGTGGCCGGTGTGGTTCAATCCGGCAAACTGTCGCACATGTTCGCACCGCTCGATTCCCTGCAGGATAAATATTCGGCGAAGGGTAAGGTGAGCGTGGTCTATGTGAAGATTGACGACGCGAAAAACCTTCAAGCGGTGCTCGATTCGCTCAGAATGAAGCTGGAAGACTACAAGGTATTTTCGATGGATGAATTCGTGTCGCTGATTTCAGTCGATAGCATTCCAATTCTCAAGCGTTTCACGCGCGTGGTGATCGGTCTGGCGGTAATTGTCGGCTTCCTGGTGGTTTTTTTGTCGATGTATACCGCCGTACTGGAACGCACTCGGGAAATTGGAATTTTGAAAGCGCTGGGAGCCTCGCCGGGCTACATCATGACGATTCTGTTGCGCGAGACCTTCGTGCTGGCGGTGGCGGGCGCCATCGCAGGAATCCTAATGAGCTACGGAACGCAAGCGATCCTGCGTGTTGCGGTGCCCACCATGCCGATGCTGATTGCGCACGCCTGGTGGCCGTGGGCGGCATTGATTGCGCTCACCGGTTCCATGATCGGCGCGATTTATCCCGGCCTCAAAGCCGCGCGCCAGGACGCCATCGAAGCGCTGGCCTACGACTAAGATTCATGATTGAAATTCGCGACCTGAAGAAGACGTATCGAGTCGGCGAAATCGACGTGCATGCGCTGCGCGGCGTGAATCTGTCGGTGGAACGCGGCGAGTTCGTCGCGATCGTGGGTCCCAGCGGCTCCGGCAAATCGACGCTGTTTCACATTCTGGGCGGACTCACGCCGCCGACATCCGGCAGCATTCACATCGACGGACGCGACCTGCTGGGCATGACCGAGGCCGAGCGCACCAATCTCCGCAAGACCGGCGTCGGCTTCGTGTTCCAGAAATACAATCTACTTCCGACCTTGACTGCCGCCGATAACATCGAAATCGCTCGCGATATCGCCCACCAGAAAGGGCCGATCGATCCGCAATTCGATGAGATCCTGGGATTGCTGGGACTCAAGGGCCGACTGCATCACAAACCGCGCGCTCTGTCCGGCGGCGAACAGCAGCGCGTAGCGATCGCACGCGCCATCGTCAATCGTCCGGCGCTCTTGCTAGCCGACGAGCCCACCGGCAACCTCGACACGGCGAACTCGGAAGCGGTGCTCGGACTCTTGCGCGATCTGAACAAGCGTCTCGGACAGACGATCTTGATGATCACCCACAACCCGGAGGCCGCGACCTACGCGGACCGGATTGTGAAGATGCGCGACGGACGCGTCGTCGAATAGCCGGGAACCTTTCTTTACGCGCGGTGTCTATGAGGGCATGTTCGAGCAATCCATGCTGCTCCCTTCCGCTCCGGGCAAGAAAGCCGGAGCGCTCGCCGCCTCGCTTGCGGCACAGAGCCTGGCAGTCGGCACGCTGTTGCTGATCCCCTTGCTCTATACAGATCGTTTGCCATTCGTGCAACTTCAGTTGCCAACGTTTCTGCCGCCAACGCCGCCTCCCGAGCCCGTGAAGCCGCAAGCAGCGCCACACCGGCGGACAGTGCCGAGGATATGGAATCCGCTAACCGCTCCAACATCCATTCCGCCGCTTAATACGCAGCCTGAGATCATTGACGATGCGCCGGCGCCGCTCACCAGCATCGATACGGGCGCATTCCTTCCACCGTCGCTGGGCGCGATCTTTAGCCGAGTCCTCCCGCCGCCTCCACCACCTCAAGTTGCCGAGGTCACGGTGAGCAAGCCGATCACAGTGACTAGCGACGTCCAAGCCGCGAAGTTACTACGAAAAGTGATTCCGGTTTATCCAAGGCTGGCTATCGCCGCCCACATTTCGGGAACGGTCCGGTTGATGGGAGTGGTTGCGAAGGACGGCACGGTGCAGCAGATCCGTGTGGTTAGCGGACCGGCACTTCTGGTCGAAGCCGCGCTCGACGCGGTGCGCCAGTGGGTCTACCGGCCGACGATGCTCAACAACAAACCAGTGGAGGTGATCGCACCCATCGACGTGATATTTACTCTGTCACGATAATGCGTTTCCACTTTTTGCCCGCGCGAACTGTGTAGGTTCCCGGCTCGGCATGGAACACGATGCCGGCTCGAACGCCGTCGATTTCGACAGCGCCGGATTTTATCAGGCGCTCGGCTTCCGTGCGTGTCGGCGCCAGCCCCACGGTATGCAGCATCTGCGGAACGCGAAGATCCCCGGCAGTGCCGTAATCTACGGTCTCGATATCGTCCGGCTCCGCTCCCTGGCGCACTTCGCGATTGAAGTCGTCGAGCGCTTGCGCGGCGTCGGCCTGTGAATGGAAATCCGCGACGATGCGCCCGGCCAGTTGCATCTTCACATTCATCGGCTCGCGCTGCTTGAGCGCTGCGATCTCAGGCAATGACAAATCCGTCAGCAGTTCCCAATAGCGCCACATCAGATCGTCGCTGACTCCCATGACCTTGCGGAACATCACCTTTGGCGGCTCGGTGATGCCGATGTAGTTGTTCTTGGATTTCGACATCTTCTCGACGCCATCGGTGCCTTCGAGCAGCGGCGTGGTCGCGACAATCTGCGGCGTCTGATCGAAGTCGCGCTGCAACTCGCGGCCCACTAGGAGATTGAATCTCTGATCGGTGCCACCCAACTCCACGTCGCAGCCGAGCATCACGGAATCGTACCCCTGCACCAGCGGATACAGGAGTTCGTGCATGGAAATCGGCGTGCCGTCTTTTAAACGTTTCGTGAAGTCATCGCGCTCCAGAATGCGGGCCACGGTGTATTTCGAGCACAAACGGAGCATGTCCTCGAACGTCAGTTTATCCAGCCACTCGCTGTTGAAGCGGATCTCGGTCTTGTCGGCGTCCAGAATTTTGAAGACTTGAGCCTTGTAGGTTTCGGCATTGCGATTGATATCGGCGCGGGTCATGGGAGGGCGCGTGATATTGCGGCCGGTGGGGTCGCCGATCATGCCGGTTCCATCGCCGATCAGGAAAATAACCGTGTGGCCCAGGTCCTGAAAGTGCTTCAATTTGCGGAGAAGAACCGTGTGGCCCAAGTGCAGATCCGGCGCGGTGGGATCGAACCCGGCTTTTACGCGCAGCGGACGGCCGATCTTGGAGGCTTCCGTAAGACGCGTCTTGAGATCTTCTTCGCGGATGATCTCCGCAAAGCCTTTTTTCAAATACGCAAGCTGTTCCGGGACGGGGGCAAAGGACACTTTACAATTGTAAACATGAAGGCGATCTTACTCATGAGCTTGCTGATCTCTTCCGCCGGCGCGCAGTCTCTCACCGACCGGTTTTTCGACGAATATTACTTCCCGTTCAACCCGACGTCGGCCACCTCCGCCGGAATCCATAAATACGACGGCCAACTGGAGGATTATTCCAAGGCTGGCGTGGAGGCGCGTGTCGCCAAGCTCAAACAGTTCGAGGCCGCATTCGCCAAACTTCCGCCGGATCCGGACCGCGACCTGGTGCTCTCCACCATTCGCGCGGGACTGCTGGAGTACCAGACGGTTCGCAGTTGGGAGCGTAATCCCGACATTTATTCGAGCGGCATCACGGGCAGTGCATTCACCATCATGAGCCGGACCTTCGCGCCTCCGGAAGTGCGGCTGCGTTCGCTGATCGAACGCGAGCGGAAGATGCCACAGGTGCTGGCGGCCGCGCGCGTGAATCTGAAGAATCCTCCCAAGATTTATACCGAGATTGCGATTCAGCAGGCACCCGGCATCATCAGCTTCTTTGAGAAGGATGTTCCGCTCGCTTTCAAGGCCGTGACCGACCCAAAGCTGCTGGCGGAATTTCGAGCGGCGAATGACGCGGTGATCAAGGCTCTCACCGAATATCAAAACTATCTGAAGACCGACATGCTGCCGCGATCGAACGGCGATTTCCGCCTGGGCGCGGACACCTACGCCAAGAAACTTCTGTACGAAGAAATGGTGGATATTCCGCTCGACCGCTTGCTCGAGATCGGTTACGCCGATCTGCACCGGAACCAGCAACGGTATCGCGAGACGGCATTGCTGATCGACAAGACCAAGACGCCGCAACAGATTTTGGCGGAGGCCGTCAAGGACCACCCGGCGCCGGATCAACTGCTGCAGACGTTTCGCAACACCTTGGGCGGATTGCGGGACTTCATCATCAGCCATCATCTGGTGACGATTCCCTCGCCGGTGCTGCCCATTCTTGAAGAGACGCCGCCGTTCATGCGCGCGACCACATTCGCTTCCATGGACACTCCGGGGCCCTATGAGACGGTTGCGAAAGAAGCATTTTTCAACGTGACGATTCCGGAAAAGAGCTGGACGCCGGAACGCACCGAGAGCTTCATGGGTCAATTCAACTACGGCACCATTCTTTCCACTGCAATTCATGAGGCGTATCCGGGCCACTACGTGCAGTTCCTGTGGATGCCGCGCATCCAATCGCGAGTCCGCAAACTGCTGGGCGCGAGCTCGAACGCCGAGGGCTGGGCGCACTACTGCGAGCAAATGATGCTCGATGAAGGCTACTCGAAAGATCCCAAGATGCGTCTGGGCCAACTGCAGGACGCGCTATTGCGCGACGCGCGCTACATTGTTGGAATCGAGATGCATACCGGGAAGCGTACTTTCGATCAAGCGATCGAATTCTTCGTACAAGACGGCTATCAGCCGCACGAAGTGGGCGTGGTCGAGACGAAGCGCGGCACGGCCGATGCCACCTATCTTTATTACACGCTCGGGAAGCTGCAAATCCTGAAGCTGCGCGAAGACTACAAGAAAATGCGCGGCAGCCAGTTTTCGCTGGAGGAATTTCACAACCGGTTTCTGCAGCAGGGATTCCCGCCCATCAAGATCGTTCGCAAAGCGATGCTGGGCAACGACTCTCCGACGTTGTAGCTGTTCGTGCCCGTCTAAACTACCACTTCAACCGGCACCGGCGGCAGCTTGCGGCGGCCGATGTTCAGCTTGATGTGATGCAGTCCCGGACCGATTTCTTCGGGCAGGCGGAAGCTCACTTGATAACGCTGCGGCCGCGGGTCCGTGCAGATCTTCTCGACGTCTTCGACAGGGTGTCCGCCCATCCGGACTTCGATGTCGAACGGACGCGCGATTTCTTCGAGCGTCAACGCCACCCTGCGATTTTCCACCCGCTGCGGCGCGGCGACGATGCGGGGAATGGAAGGTCCCGGGGGGATCACGCGAAGAGTCGCCGGCTCGGATAGCGGGCGATCCAGCCAGAAGAGCTGAACCGGAAGCAAGCCGGTGGCCTCCAGTTCCGGCAGGTCGACACGAATGCGCTGCCAGCCGCTGCGATCCACCGCGCCTATCGCGGTGACGGTGCCTTGTGAGTTGCCGATGGTGACGCGCAAGTGATTGAGGCCTGCGTCCGCCGGAAGATTCTCCACGCGGATGGAGATGACGGCGAATCGTCCGCGGCAGGGCGCTACTGGCTCAAAGCTGTAGGCGTTGGTGATTTTCTGAATCTTCACCGGCAGGGTATCGCCCAGCGCAGAGATCTGTCGCTCCAGACCGGCGGACCAGCCGGCGGGTTGCTTGCGCCAGGTGGTCCACATGGAGTGCGTCGAGACGCCGTCGAGCGCGAGCACCTGAAAATCGTGCGACTGAGCGAACTCCAAAAGCTCGTGCGACGAGAAGCCCGTGCTGGGCCCTTGGTCATATCGGCTGCCGGGTGCTTGCGAGCCGGCCGAACCATTGAACTGTAAACGCGCCAGACCTCCGGGGCGCATTACACGATGGATCTCGCGCAGAAAGGCAAGCACGAGTTCCTGGCTCGGGATGTATGGGAACAGCGCGAACGAGTAGACGAAATCGAAGGACTGGTCTGCGAAATCCTCCAGGCTGGTTCCATGGATTGCGCGCGGATAGGCGTGGGGAAGATCCTGAAGATTTTCGCGGGCCTGCCGAATCGCGTCACCCGCAACATCCACGCCGTGAATTTCGAGAAAGTGCCGGCTCATCGGCCGCATCAGGCGCCCGGAACCGCAGCCGATTTCAAGCGCGCGCCCGTTGCCGCGCTCTTCCGCCTTCAGGCGTCCAAGTTCGGCTTCCAGTTCATTGACTACGCCGGTGGCCGCGGCCAGAAACTCAGCATCGCTCTGCCCGCGCCGCCCATAGGCGACGTAGTAACTGGCATCGATGATCGGTTCCGGGAGGTCGGAATCGCGCACGGCGGCTACTTGCGGCTGGAGTAACGGTCGAGTTCGTGCAGCAGCGGGGCGGCCGACCGGGGTGCGGCGACCGAACCGTTGACGATTTCACGGTTCTTCAATGGCTTGCCATAGAGCTCTTGGTTCCAGTCGTCGTCTTCGCGCAAGGTTGCGCCGTTCAAGGCGATGCCGGCGAACAGGCCACGCGCGCGTGACCACGCGAGGATTTCAGCAGTCATGCGGGCATCGGTCTCAGCTTGCGCGACGCGCCCCACCGGGCCCGCGGCAACCGTCGCGTCAGCGCCCAAGGTGAACTTATCTCCCAGCAAGCGCTCCATGCCTCGGTCGTTCATCACCAGCATGAACACGTCCATTTCGGATGCGCCGATCTGGAAGCCCACGCTGCCGCCTTCAATGCGAACCGAGCCCGGAGCCGACCAGCCCACGCCATCCTTCTTGCGGCAGGAAACGAAACCCTTACCGTACTTGCCGCCGACGATGAAAGCTCCCTTCTTCAGATCGGGGATGATCACGATGCATTCCGCTTTCTCGAGGAGTTCCTGCGGGATCGACTTGTCGGGAATTCCCATCACTTCCTTGAAGGCCTCGGCGGCGCTTTGCAAACGCTTGGGCGCATCAGACGCCGCGGAAGCCGTGAATGGCAGCAGGGTGGCGGTAAGCGCGGCGAATACTCTCATGTTCATGGAACAACCTCCGGTAATAGAGTGCTACTCGTTTAATGATGCCAGATCCGAAGACCGCGTTTCAGCTTCCTCAGGTCTCTCTTTCCATGATGCTGGATACTTCGGCCGAGCGTACGCCGTAGACTCGCCGGATCAGGCGGCAGATTTCAGCGGCCACGCGCTCGGGCCGCTCTTTGTCTTTTTGCGATTCAGGAAGATCCAACTCGACCTTCAGGTAAACATGCGTCCGCGCCATTTTCCCATGATACGGATGATACGATAGAGGTGTCCACGCGGTGAATATTCCCTGCAAATTGTGCGAAAAACGGAGAGCGCGCAGGCACTGTCCGGGCGTGGAAGGGGAGATTTGCCCACAGTGTTGCGGGTCGCAACGCGAGATCACGATCGAGTGCCCGTCCTCGTGCGAGTATTTGATAGAAGCGCGCTTTCATGAGCAGCCTCCGGCGGTGACGGAAGATCGGCTGCCGAATCCGGACATCCGGTTGAGTGAAAAGTTTCTGCGGGATACCGAACCGCTGGTGTTTACGCTGGCGGTGGCGCTGAAGCGCGCAATGGAGACGGGCGGCGCCGTGGATTTCGATGCGAGGGAGGCGCTGGATGCCGAGATCCGGACGTATCGGACCATGCAGACGGGCTTGATTTATGACACTCGCGCGCCTAACCCGTATGCGGCGGCGATTCAACAAAAACTGCGTGAGGCGGTGGAAAAATTTCGCAAAGAGCTGGTACAGGAAAGCGGAATGCACACGGTGCGCGATGCCGACGTGCTGGGCGTCCTGGTTTTTCTGCAGCGCTTGGAAATGCGCTACAACAACGGGCGCCGGCGAGGGCGCGCTTTCCGAGATTTTCTGACCGGTTATTTGCCAGAGGCCTCAGCGCCGGCGGTGCTCGTTTGAAAGCAAGTTTGAAACGTAAGGGCTACGTTGTGTTTGGGCATGGTTCGACCGTCGAATCCGCCAACGATGCAGTGCGCGCGATGGCGGCGGAATTACAGAAACGGCAAGGATATGAGGCGGTGCAGACGGCGTTTCTCGAATCGGGCCGTCCGGATCTGAGCGGGGCAATCGATCGCCTGGCGAAAGAAGGCGTCGAGCATGTGATCGTGATCCCGTACTTCCTCACGCTCGGGATGCACTTGCAGCGCGATCTGCCGCGTCTTGTCGAGGAGATTCGCGCCGCGCATCCGGGGCTGGAGATTCAAGTGACGCCGCCGCTCGACGGACATCCCGCGCTGATCGACGCACTGTTGGGGCGGGCCCGCGAGGCCACCGAGGGGGAACCGGGTGCAAGCGAAACTGATTGAATGGGTGGAGATCGCGCCTGGGGTCCGGCACTTCGTGTTCGAGGCGCCACAACTGGAGCGCCTGGAATTCGTGCCTGGACAATTCGTCTCGCTCACCGATTCGGTTGCGTCCCGCAACATCACGCGGGCTTACTCCATCACTTCGGCTCCCGGCGATAGCAACCGCTTTGAGCTGTGCTTGAACCGTGTCGACGACGGCGCCTTCACGCCGCACCTGTTCGATCTTTCGGTGGGAGACGTGGTGAATATGCAGCCGCCGCTCGGCACGTTCACGCTGCGCGAACCGCTGCGAGATTCGCTATTGGTGGCGACCGGGACCGGTATCGCGCCCTTTCGGTCGATGTTGAAGGCGGCGCTCCAGCCGGATTCACCGGCCTTCACGCTGTTGTTCGGCGTGCGCCACGAATCGCACCTGCTGTATCGTGAGGACTTCGAGCAAATGGC
>Ga0207657_10008242_pt1 | contig 10607 bp, 7 predicted proteins | sample KBSC33metaG_FD_184316 | JGI IMG/M metagenome (GOLD analysis project Ga0207657, IMG submission 184316) | Corn rhizosphere microbial communities from Kellogg Biological Station, Michigan, USA - KBS C3-3 metaG (SPAdes) (version 2) | ecosystem: Host-associated > Plants > Roots > Rhizosphere > Soil ... | reverse complement strand
GGCCGATCGAAGTCGTCGAGGTGAAGGCAGAGCGTGCCGACAATGCAAGCACGTCGGCGAGTGTACGCGCTCGCGAGGGAGATCGCATCCGGGCGAGAGCTGGCGATGTGGCAACGAAGGTTGCCTGCGACGCGAGCGGGCAATCGATGTCATCCGAGCGATTTGCCGCGTGGCTGCAGGGGGAGCGGGAAGCTGCACGCGACGTCGTCTTCATGATTGGCGGTGCATTCGGGCTGGACGACGGCCTGCGCGATGGGGCGAACATCCGGTTGTCGCTGGCACCGTGGACGCTGCCGCACGAGCTCGCCCGGCTCGTGCTCGCGGAGCAACTGTATCGCGCAGGCACGATCGTCCGCGGAGAGCCATACCATAAATGAGCGAGTGGTTCACGCGGTGGTTCGGCAAGGAGTATCTCGATCTGTATCCACATCGGGACGAGCACGAAGCGCGTTCGGTGGTTCGGCTCATCAGAAACATGGTTTCTCCCGACCCCGCGGGGCGTGCGCTGGACCTGGCATGCGGATCGGGTCGTCACACGAGGGCGTTGTGCCAGCACATCTGGACAGTGGGGCTGGATCTGTCAATGGAGTTGCTCGAGGTGGCCAAGGCGGAGGCGCCGGAAGTGCCGTACGTCCGGGCCGACATGAGGGTACTGCCATTCGCCGGAGCCAGCTTTGATCTTGTTGTCAATCTTTTCACGAGCTTCGGCTACTTTTCTTCGGATGACGAAAACCGCGTGGTGCTGTCCGAAGTGAATCGCGTTCTACGGCCTGACGGAGTATTCGTGCTCGACTATCTGAACTCGGATCAGGTGCGTGCGACGCTCGTTCCCCACGACACGCGTCGCATCGGGAACCGCGTCGTGACGCAGGACCGACGGATCAGCTCCGATGGCCTTTACGTCGAGAAGGACATTTCCGCAGCAGGCTCGCCGCGGAAGTATCTCGAGCGAGTGCGGCTGTTCGAGCCGGACGATCTTCGATGTCTGCTGCACGATGCTGCGTTCTCGGTCGATCACGAGCTGGGCGAGTATTCCGGCGCGCCGCTCAGCACCGATAGCTCCAGGGCGATCTTCTTCGCACACCGTTCATGATACGCGCGATATCCCGGCCAATCGGCGGATCGCCGCTCGCGCGCAACGCGCTCGCGGGTGCACTGCCCGAGTGGTATGGCGTCAGGTTGAGCGATGCCGACGCGTGGAATGCCGCGGCATCGCAAACCGCGAGTGATTTCCACCAGCGGTCGTGGCTCGGAGATCTGCTGCCAGCATTCGCTCCGTCGGGCATTGCTGCCGACCGCTTACGGGCCGCGTCCGAATCGGGCGGCTTTGTCGTGACGGGAGGGCAACAGCCTGGTCTGTTCGGCGGTCCGCTCTACGTGTTGCACAAGGCCGTGACACTTCTCGAGATGGCCGATGCACTCGCTGCAATCACCGGACGTCCGGTCGCGCCCGTGTTCTGGGCCGCCACCGACGATGCAGACCTGGTGGAAGCGAATCACGTCTCGGTCGTGCGTCACGGCAAGCTCGAACTGCTATCCATGTCGGCCGATGCGTTATCGGGACGCTCGATGGCTGACACACCGCTCGGCGATGTCACCGCGCAGATCGAGCGGTTGGAGGAGGCCTGCGGATCTGCACCGGATCAGCGCGTACTCGAGGCGGTTCGGAAAGCCTACGCGCTTAACGCTACCGTTGGAAGCTCCTACGTCGTCCTGTTGCGCGCGTTGCTCGAGCCGCTCGGCGTCGCGGTGCTCGACGCATCTCACGCGGCGGTGCGCCAAGCCGGACGCGACACGATCCTGCGCGCCCTGCGCGGTGCGGAGGACGCCGCCGCGGCCCTGGACGCGCGTACCAGGGCGATCATCGACGCGGGGTTTCATCCGCAGGTAGCCGCCGTTCCGAACCTGTCGCTCGTTTTCGAGACGCTGGACGACGGTACTCGCCGGCGCGTTCCGCTCCGTGCAGCGAGGCAGGTCGCCGACGATGCGAGCGCGGGGCGGCTTGGTCCGAACGTGTTGCTGCGACCGATCATCGAGCGACAGATACTTCCCACCGTCACGTATGTCGGTGGCCCTGGAGAAGTCGCGTATTTCGCGCAGGTATCAGCTGTCGCTGATGCGCTCGGCGTGGCCCGGCCGAGAATCTCACCCAGGTGGAGCGGAACTCTGCTCGAAGAGCACGTCGAGAGCATGCTCGCGCGACTGGACGCGAGCATCGACGATTTCGCCGATCCGCATGCTGTCGAGAGCCGAGTCGCGCGCGAGGGGATTTCAGAACCAGTACGCGATGCAATGGATTCGCTGCGGCGTGCGCTCGAGTCGAGCAGCGACGCGATGCTCCGGGATGGGCAGACGAATGACGCATTGTCGCGGTCAGTGGGGACGATGCGTGCGGGTGTGGAGCATCGGCTGGAGCGGCTGGAACGTCGCTATGCGGCTGCGATCAAGCAGATCGGGTCTGAAAGATTGCGCGACGTTGCAGCTGTTCGCGCAACGCTCTTTCCGGACGGGTCTCCGCAGGAGCGGGTCCTGAGCTTCGTTCCATTCCTCGCGCGATATGGAAACGCGGCGATCGATGCGACGCGGGCGGGCGCGAGGATGCATGTTGCCAGCTTGATACACGGTGGCTGAGGAGCAGACCGGACAGGCAGCGTTTCTTGTCGGGGCCGGCATCTTTGCGAGCAAGCTCGCCGGCCTCGTTCGGCAGCGCGTTTTCGCGCACTATCTCGGTGCGTCACTCGCCAACGACGCATTTCAGGGCGCGTTCCGGATTCCGAACATGCTTCAGAATCTGTTCGGAGAAGGGGTGCTCTCGGCGTCGTTCATCCCGGAGTATGCCGGAACGCTGGCGCGTGGCGAGAAGCGTGAGGCAGCGGAACTAGCCGGCGCAGTGTTCACAGCGCTGGCGCTGGTCGCGTCGCTGATCGTGCTCATCGGTGTTCTCGCAGCGCCGCAACTGGTTGGGATACTGGCCGGCGGAGGCAGCACACTCAGTCAGATCGTGCACCCGTTCGCGCGATTCCTTCCGTCCTCGTTCATTCAGTGGCTGGCCGTCACGGGCGCGACTCCGGAGGAGGATGCGCTCACCACGACGCTCGTCCGGATCCTGTTTCCCGGCGCTGGCCTGCTCGTTTTTTCCGCGTGGTGTCTGGGAGTCCTCAACGCGCATCGCAAGTTCCTGCTGTCGTACATGGCGCCGCTGGCGTGGAACGCGGTGATAATCGGTGCGCTGCTCGTTTACGGTTCGCATCGCACGGCGCCGGATCTTGTCGTGGCAGTCGCGTGGGCGTCTGTACTTGGCAGCGCTGCGCAGTTCATGGTCCAGCTTCCGACACTGCGGCGGGTCGCGCCGGCGATCGTTCCGAATTTCAAATTCGGCCTGCCCGGTGTGCGGCGAGTGTTCAAGCAGTTCACGTCGGCATTTCTCAGCCGCGGCGTGGTGCAGATCAGCGCGTTCATCGATCTCGCACTCGCATACCATCTGCCGATAGGAACCGTTTCATCGCTGGCGTACGCGCAAACGCTGTACATACTTCCGGGCAGCCTGTTCGGAATGTCGGTATCGGCGGCGGAGCTGCCGGCGATGTCCAGCGCACTCGGCACTCCGGAGGAGATAGCAGCACAGCTTCGCGTGCGACTCAATGCAGGCATGGAGCGCATCGCCTTTTTCATCGTCCCGTGCGTGATCGGATTTCTCGCGCTGGGCGACATCGTGACAGGCGCGTTCCTCCAGACAGGCGCATTCAAGCGCGCCAACACGGTCTGGGTATGGGAGATTCTCATCGGTTCGACCGTCGGGCTGCTCGCGTCCACGCTCGGCCGTCTCGATTCATCGACGTACTACGCGCTGCGCGATACCAGAACCCCGCTCAAGTTCGCGATCATCCGTATCGCGCTGACGACCGTGCTGGGTGTCATCTTCGCGTTCCAGCTTCCGGGCTGGCTCGGTCTCGATCCAAAGCTCGGTGCGGCCGGTCTCACCGCGTCGGCGGGCATCGCGGGGTGGGTCGAGTTCATTCTGCTCCGACGCGGCCTTACGAAGCGCATTGGACGGACAGGGCTTTCCGTGCGCTATGTGGTGAAGCTGTGGATCGCCGGACTGGGCGCGGCGGCTCTGGGCACGGTTGGCCGGTTCCTGGTGCCCACGTCGCGCCCGCTGGTGCTGGCTGCGATCTCGCTCTCGGCGTTTGCGCTCGGGTACGCGGTATTCACCGTCGCTCTCCGCATTCCAGAAGCATTGATGCTGGCGTCGAAACTGCGGCGGCGTTCGGGCGTATAACTTTCGATGGTGACGGTTCCCGAAACGGTAGCACAGAAGCTTCAGCATCTTCCGGACGGCCCCGGCGTGTATCTGTGGAAGGGCGCTGACGGAGTGGTGTTGTACGTGGGGAAGGCAAAGCGGTTGCGCTCGCGCGTGCGCAGCTACTTCGCGAGCGACCATCCCTTCAGCCTCAAGACTCAGCATCTGGTGCGCAACATCGCCGACCTCGAGACGATCGTCGTCCCGACGGAAGCGCATGCGCTCGTGCTCGAGGCGAACCTGATCAAGGAGTATCATCCCAAGTTCAACATCGCGCTCCGGGATGACAAGTCGTATCCGTACATCAAGGTCACGGTGAACGAGCCCTTCGCGCGCATGTTCGTCACGCGACAGGTAACCAACGACGGCGCAAAGTATTTCGGGCCGTACACGGACGTCGGCGCGATGCGTCACGCGCTCAACGTGGTGAGGCGCATCTTCACCGTGCGCTCGTGCAACTACGACATGCCGCGCGAGATGCCGGAGCGTCCGTGCCTCGACTACTTCATCCAGCGTTGCAAGGCGCCATGCGTGTTCAAGCAGACGCAGGCGGAATACGCCGCGATGATCGACGAGGTGGTGCTGTTCCTGGAAGGCCGTTCCGACGAAGTGGTACACAGAGTGCGAGAGCGAATGGAGCTCGCGGCGTCGAGCCTGGACTTCGAGCGTGCAGCGGAGCTGCGCGACGCGCTGCTGCATCTGGAGAGCATGGAAGAACCGACGGTCGTTCTGCGCGTGGAAGGTGGCGATCGCGACGTCATCGGCTATGCGCGCGATGGCGACGACGCAGTGGTCGCACTGCTGCGTATAAGAGAAGGGAAGCTGCTCGCGCGCGAGCACCGCTTCATGGAGAACGTGGATGGTGAGGATGATGCAGACGTGTTACGGCTGTTCCTCGCCGGCAGTTACATCGCAATGCCCGAGCACGCGTCCGAGCTGGTGCTTCCATTTGACTTCCCCGATCGCGAGCTGATCGAGGAATCGTTGCCCGGCCAACGCATACACATTCCGCAACGCGGTGTTCGTCGCGAGCTCGTCGAGCTGGCCGAGCAGAATGCACGTCACCTGCTGGAGGAGCTGAAGCTCGCGTCGGCGGAGTCCGACGTGCGCGCGGGCGAGCCGGTGTACGAGCTCGCGCGAGAGCTGTCGCTGCAGAAGCTGCCACGCACCATGGTGTGTTTCGACATCTCGACAGCGCAGGGAACGGACACCGTCGGCTCCTGCGTCTTCTTCGAGAACGGCCGGGCCAAGCGCGGCGAGTATCGCAAGTTCAAGGTGAAGACTGTCGTTGGAACTGACGACTTCGCTTCGATGCACGAAGTCGTCACCCGGTACTTCAACCGTCGCAAGGAAGATGGAAAGCAGCTTCCCGATCTCATCGTCATCGATGGCGGGAAGGGACAACTCTCCGCCGCGCACGAAGCGCTTGGTTCCATCGGACTCGGCGACCGCCCGCTCGTGAGCCTGGCGAAGCGCGAAGAGGAGATCTTCGTATGGGGCAGAGCGGAGCCGCTCAGACTTTCACGCCGGTCGCCGGCGCTGCGGCTGCTGCAGCAGATTCGGGATGAAGCGCACAGATTCGCAGTAACGTTCAATCGCAAGCGTCGCAGCATGCGAACGGTGACGTCGGAGCTGCTCTCGATACCCGGAGTAGGTCCCGTAAAGCGACGCCAGTTGATTCAGGCCTTCGGAAGCGTTCAGGGGGTACGCGACGCATCGCTGGACGAAATTGCCGTTCTGCCCGGCTTCACGAAGGCCTCGGCGCAACGTCTCAAGGATCGTTTGGCGGCCTCCGACGCGGTGGCGCCCGCGTCTCCCGTGCCATCTCCGGAATAGCTGGCGCACATCTTTTCCGGCCGCGGGATCTGGCTGGATGCCGTACGCCTGTTCCGCAACTCCTTGCCCAGCATAGGGTGCCGGGTGACATTAGAGGTATATGGCTTGGTTCAGGAAGGACAAGAAGCCCCGCAGTCCGCGGCGCGAACGGCTGGAGATTCCGGCAGACGCCTGGGAAAAATGCGAATCGTGTGGCTACACCGACATAACGGAGAAATTCGTCCGGAATCTCAACGTTTGTCCAAACTGCGGCTTTCACCGCAGAATTCGCGCGTGGGACTACGCCAACATATTCCTCGATGAGGGGACGGCGGAGGAAACCGAGGTCGAGATCCGCTCGGCCGACCCGCTCGGCTTCCCGGAATACGCCCAACGGCTCAAGAAGGCTACAGCCAACGCGGGCGAAGGTGATGCGATCCTCACCCTGACGGGCCAGCTCGGTGGGTCGCCCATCAGCCTTGGCATCATGGACTTCGCCTTCATGGGCGGGTCGATGGGATCTGTCGTGGGCGAGAAGATCGCCCGTCTGGGGCAACGCTCACTGGAGAAGAAGCACCCGCTGGTCATCGTCTGCGCGTCGGGTGGTGCGCGAATGCAGGAGGGCGTCCTGTCGCTCATGCAGATGGCCAAGGCATCCGCGATGCTGTCGCAGTTGGCGGAGCGGCGGGTGCCCTACGTTTCGCTGCTGACGAACCCGACGACCGGGGGCGTGAGCGCGAGCTTCGCCATGCTCGGGGACGCGATAATCGCCGAGCCAGGCGCGGTGGTGGGCTTCGCTGGGCCGCGTGTGATCAAGCAGACCATCGGACAGGATCTACCGGAGGGCTTTCAGACCGCCGAGTTCCTGCTGGAGCACGGTATCGTGGACATCGTGGTACCGCGCCACGAGCTGAAGCCAACGGTAGGTCGCCTTTTACGACACATGAGCGGCAAGCCGGCGGCGACTGGATGGCTCTCGACCTGACGTACCGGGAGACTATCGAACGGTTGTTCGAAAAGACCGGATCGAAGGTGGTTCCGGGGCTCGAGCGGACCGAAAAACTGCTTGACGCACTGGGTGATCCGCACCGGAAGTACCCTTCCTTTCACGTCGCCGGAACGAATGGCAAGGGGAGCACGGTCGCGACGCTGGATGCGTTGCTCAGGTTCGGGGGCAGGCGGGTGGGGCGGTACACATCGCCACACATCGTGGACTTTCGCGAGCGGATCGCGATCGATGGCGTGTCGATCCCTGAGGAGACGCTGCTGGAGCTGTTGCGCCGGATCGAGCCGATCGCAGAGTCGGTCGAGGCGACGTTCTTCGAAATAACCACGGTTGCCGCGATGATCTACTTCGCAGAAGCGAATGTCGATGTCGCGGTGATGGAGACGGGCCTGGGAGGAGCTCTCGACAGCACCAACGTGCTGGACCCCGTTGTGGCGACGGTGACCAATATCTCGCTGGACCACACGGAGTATCTGGGCACCACGCTACAGGCGATTGCGGACGAGAAGGGCGGAATCTTCAAGTTCGGCCGGCCCGCGGTGATCGGAGAACCCCGGCTGGATATCGCCAAGAGGCTCGCTGAGCGAGCGGCGGAGCGCGGGGCCACTCCGATATCGATCGTGCGCTCCGACTGGCGTGCGTGGTCGGTCTCGCTCGCTGGCGGCATGACGTCGTTCACCGCGGCGACGCCGCTGGGGCGCACGCGACTCTCCACTCCATTGCTGGGCGAGCATCAGGTCCGCAACACTCTCACTGCCCTCGCGACGATCCACGCCGCCGGTCCGGAGTACGCGATCAAGAAGGAGAACATCAACCGGGCGCTGTCCTCCGTCAGCCTGCCAGGGCGGTTTCAGCGCATCCGGGACTGGATCTTCGACGTGGCGCACAACGCGGCAGGAGCGCGTGCGCTTGCGGAGACTCTGGCGGCGCGGCCGACGCCGCCTCCGGTGACCATCGTTCTGGGTGTTCTCAAGGACAAGGACTGGTACGGCATGATCGAAGCGTTGGCACCGGTTGCGAATCATTTCATAATTACCAACCCTCCGAGCGCGCCACCGGAGCGTGCGTGGGACCCGCTGCCGGCGGCGGCGCACGCCAATGCGTGCAAGGTTCCGGTTTCGCTCGACCTCGACTTCGGCGTGGCCATGGAGCGTGCAGCTTCGTTGCCCGGCACCAAGGTGGTCTGCGGATCATTTCACACCGTAGGAGACGCGATGGCGGTTCTCGGGATCGACCCTGCAGCTCGGGCGTCGCGCGGCGCGCGCGACTGATTCGAGCGTGTTTCGCGGGGGCCGTGCACATGGTTCACAGGCGCTGGTGGTAGCACGCGCCTCTCCGACCGAATAGGTTTGGACGATGGCGCACACAACACTACCGGGGTTCAGAGATTTCTACCCTGAGCAGTTTGCCGAGCGCGCGTATGTGACCCGAGCGTGGCGTGAGGTTGCACGCCGCTACGCATTCATGGAATACGATGGTCCGCCGCTCGAGTCTCTGGAGCTGTACACGGCCAAGAGCGGCGACGAGATCGTCGGCCAGCTGTACAACTTCGTCGACAAGGGCGGCCGCGAAGTCGCGCTGCGTCCGGAGATGACTCCGACGTTTGCGCGCATGGTGAGCGCGCGTGCCAATTCCTTGCGCAAGCCGACGCGCTGGTTCTCGATTCCGCAGTTGTTCAGATATGAACGCCAGCAAAAGGGCCGGCTTCGCGAGCACTATCAGCTGAACGTCGACATCGTCGGCGAGGCCGGAGTCGCGGCGGACGCCGAGCTGGTGGCGTGTGCGATCGACATCTGCCGGGAGCTGCGTCTCACGTCGAACGAAGTTGTCGTGCGTGTGAGCGACAGGCGCGTGATGCACGCGTATCTCGCGGCACTCGGCATTCCGTCCGGCGCATTCGAAGTCGTGCTTGCAGTGACCGACAAGCTGGCGCGACAGCCGCGCGCCGTGTCGGCGGAGAAGCTCGCAGCGGCGGGGCTGAATGAATCGCAAGTGAACGCAGTGCTCGACATCACGAGCGCCACGCTCGATACCGTTGCGACCGCGATCGCAGCTACGTCCGAGCCCGGCGGTGAGAACGTCGAGGAATTGCGCAGATTCTTCGAGTACGTTGGCACGCTCGTGCCGGACGGGGCTGCGTGGCTCCAGTTCGACCTATCGATCGTTCGCGGACTCGCGTACTACACCGGCATCGTGTTCGAATTGTTCGACCGTTCCGGTGAGTTTCGTGCGATATGTGGCGGCGGGCGTTACGACAACCTCCTCGGCGCGATCGGCGGCGCAGCGCTTCCGGCGCTCGGATTCGGAATGGGCGACGTCGTACTGACCGAATTGCTGCGCGCGCGCAAACTGCTTCCGGTGACGGAGCCGTCGGTTGATTACTGGCTCACGGCCGATGAGGATGTTCCGTTGACGAAGATCATGGCGGAGGCCGCGCAGCTGAGGGCGCAGGGCTTTTCCGTGGAGTATGCGCTGCGGCATCAGACTCCGTCCAAACAGCGCAAGTCGGCGAATGCGTCCGGCGCGCACAGCATCATCCACCTGACGAACTCGGCGGCGGCGGGATCTCATGCCCGATAACGCACGCCTCATCCAATACTGCATCCACTGCATCAACTACCGCATCGATGGCTGACGAAAAGAAGCTTCCCACTCGCGCTCAGGATTTCAGCGGATGGTACAACGAACTCGTTGTACGCGCGGAACTGGCGGACTACGCGCCGGTTCGTGGATGCATGGTCATCCGCCCGAACGGCTATGGCATCTGGGAGCGCATGCAGCGCCAACTGGATGACATGTTCAAGGAGACGGGTCATCAGAACGCGTACTTCCCGCTGTTGATCCCACAGAGCTTTCTGCAGAAGGAAGCGCAGCACGTGGAGGGCTTCGCGCCCGAAACTGCGGTTGTGACGCATGGCGGCGGCAAGGAGCTGGATGAGCCGCTCGTGATTCGCCCAACGTCCGAGACGATCATCTACTCGATGTTCGCGAAGTGGGTGCAGAGCTATCGAGACCTTCCGCTGTTGATCAATCAGTGGGCCAACGTCGTCCGTTGGGAGATGCGCACGCGTCTGTTCCTCCGTACGCTCGAATTTCTCTGGCAGGAAGGACACACGGCGCACGCGACCGAGGCGGAAGCCGAAGAGGAGACGCGCCGGATGCTCGGTGTGTATCGCGACTTCATGGAAGGCTGGATGGCGATGCCGGTCGTGACGGGTAGAAAGAGCGAGTCGGAAAAGTTCGCTGGCGCGCTGCGCACGTATTCGTGCGAGGCGATGATGCAGGACAACAAGGCGTTGCAGGCCGGTACGTCGCACAACCTCGGCCAGAACTTCGCCAAGGCATTCGATCTCACGTTTCAGACCGAAGCTGGCGAACTGGACTTTGCGTGGAACACGAGCTGGGGCGTCTCGACGCGCATGGTGGGCGGGCTCGTGATGACGCACGGCGATGACAACGGCCTCGTCACGCCGCCGCTGCTGGCAC
>Ga0207657_10008240_pt1 | contig 10609 bp, 10 predicted proteins | sample KBSC33metaG_FD_184316 | JGI IMG/M metagenome (GOLD analysis project Ga0207657, IMG submission 184316) | Corn rhizosphere microbial communities from Kellogg Biological Station, Michigan, USA - KBS C3-3 metaG (SPAdes) (version 2) | ecosystem: Host-associated > Plants > Roots > Rhizosphere > Soil ... | reverse complement strand
CGATTTCGGCGATCTCTTGCTGCACATGCTCGTCGTCCTTCGTACGCACGCGGACGTGCTGGAGGCCTACCGCGACCGTTTCCGCTACATCCTAGTCGACGAATATCAGGACACCAACCAGGCGCAGTACGAATGGCTGAAGCTCCTCGCCGAGCCGCGCCGTAACCTGTGCTGCGTCGGCGACGACGACCAGTCGATCTATTCGTGGCGCGGAGCCGAGGTCGCCAACATCCTGAAGTTCGAGGCTGATTTCCCCGGCGCGAAGATCATCCGGCTGGAGCAAAATTACCGGTCCACCAGTCACATCCTGTCCGCCGCCGACGGCGTGATCGCCAACAATGCCGGGCGTCTTGGGAAGTCTCTTTGGACCGACGCCGGCGAGGGCGAGAAGGTGCGGGTGATCGGGATCTGGGACGGGCCCGAGGAGGCGCGCCGCGTCGGCGAGGAGATCGAAGGGATGCAAGCGCGCGGGAAGGCACTGTCCGAAGTCGCGATCCTCGTCCGCGCGCAGTTCCAGACCCGCGAGTTCGAGGAGCGCTTCATCGCGATCGGGCTTCCGTACCAGATCATCGGCGGCTTCCGCTTCTATGAACGCGGCGAGATCCGCGACGCGCTCGCTTACCTTCGCCTCATCCACCAGCCGGCCGACGACCTTGCGTTCGAGCGGATCGTCAACCAACCGAAGCGCGGGCTCGGCGACAAGGCGTTGGCGACGATCCACGCCGCTGCCAGGGCGCTGCAACAGCCACTGCTGATCGCCGCCGCGTCGATGCTGGATTCCGACGAGCTGCAGGCGCGCGCCCGAAACTCGCTCGGACGGTTCATCGCCGACATCGCGCGCTGGCGGCAGATGGCCGGCGAGCTGCCCCATGCCGAGCTTGCTCGAATCGTCCTCGACGAATCCGGCTACACCGCGATGCTTCAGGCGGAACGGTCGGCCGAGGCGGCAGGGCGGCTCGAAAATCTCGCCGAACTCGCCCGCGCGATGGAGGAATATGAGAATCTCGCGGGCTTCCTCGAGCATGTCAGCCTGGTGATGGACAATGACGAGGACCGGTCGCGCGACAAGGTGACGATCATGACCATCCACGCGGCCAAGGGACTGGAGTTCGACACGGTCTATCTGCCCGGGTGGGAGGAAGGGATATTCCCATCGCAGCGCGCTCTCGATGAAGGCGGGCTCGCGTCGCTCGAGGAGGAGCGCCGCCTCGCCTATGTCGCGATCACCCGCGCCAAGCGCCGCTCGACTGTTCTCCACGCCGCCAACCGCCGGATCTACGGCCAATGGTCGAGCTCGCTTCCCAGCCGCTTCGTCGCCGAGCTGCCGGAGGCGCATATCGAGCAGGAAACGACGATGAGCGGCGGCGAGAGCCTATGGCGCGCGCAATGGTCCGAGCGCGCCGACCCGTTCGCCCATGTCGCCCGCGCATCGACTCGTGGTCCGGGATTCCAACGCGGTATCCGCCAATCGAATCCGTCTCCCTCGATGGGAGAGGGTAGGGCCGGGATGACTAAGCTGAATGACTCCTACTCCCGCCCGCCGATCGAGGTGAAAGCCAGCGCCGTCAGCCTCGGCAACAAGGGCCGCGACGACCTCGCGCTCGGCCAGCGCGTCTTCCATCAGAAATTCGGTCACGGGACGATCGCTGCAATCGAAGGCAACAAGCTCGAAATCGACTTCGAGCATGCGGGACGCAAGAAGGTGCTGGATAGTTTCGTGAGCGTCGGGTGACGCGCGCGGATGCACCAAGGTGACTTTGTCGGCCGCCCGCGCTCAGCCGATGATTGCGAGCGCGGCCTTGTAGGCGATTGCGCGAGCCTCGCGGCTTTGGGCGGGGCTCATCATCTGGAAAATGGAAGGATTGGGATTTCGGCGTGGCGTTCTTGCCCGCCGGGATTTGCGTTTATTGTTATTCACTTGTTCTCGTTTTATTTGCTTTCGGCGGCTTCCTGGGCGGCGGCGGCGCGGGCCTTGTCGGCCAATAGCGTCTCACGCATCCGTTCGGTGCGCTCCGCCCGGGCAGCCATTTCGCTCCATGCCGCTTCCGACCGCAGGCAGCGATCGCGGACATTGTCGAGCGTCGCCGCGTCGGCCTGCGCGCGCGCTTCCGCGGCTCGGGCCAAATAGGTTTCTCTGTCGGTCATCGTTCCCATATCGGGTTGTGCTGGAGTTAAAATGGAAGCGGAGCCGCCGCCATGGCGGCCCCGCGTCCGGACTGCTTATTCAACCGGCTGCAGGTTGACCGCCTTGGTCTTTCCGCGCTGGTCCTGCTCAAGGTCATAGCTGACCTTCTGATCCTGGTTCAAAGTGCGCATTCCGGCGCGCTCGACTGCAGTGATGTGGACGAATGCGTCTTGGCCGCCGTCCTCGGGCTGGATAAAGCCATAGCCTTTGGACTGATTGAAGAATTTTACGGTGCCGATCGGCATGATAGTTCAGTTCCTTCTATTCAGGACCGGTAGTCGGCCCCTTGGTGCTAAGAGCAGCGAAGAGAAGGAATGAGGAGCCGCAAAGCGCTCTTGAAACCGTCCGTTTGCGACCGATAGCCGGCAATATATAGCCGGTAAGCGCGACAATTGTAAGGGCAGGGCGATCGAGCGGCCCGCATTCGCCCTAGTTCGCCTGCCTCCTCATCATGTCACGGATCCAGGGCATGATCGAGGACCAGCTCAATTCTTCCATGAGCTCGATACCTGCCAGCTTGCCCTTTCGCCACGCAATCTCGCCGTGAGGCACATTTAGCCCCTCCACGAACAGGGAGACGTAGGTTCCGACCGGCGGCAGGGAGTCGCCCTCAAGTTGCAGGCCTCGAGCCGAGATGTTGCGCACGGTTGCGGGAACGAACGCCTCGCCGCGCTTGATGTAGGCGCCGCACCGAATCTCGACGCGGGGCATCGCCCGGCGGTCGATCGCCTGGCTCACAAGATTGCGGTTGATAAGCGCAAGCACGTCCACCGGCTTGGCGAAGCGGATTCCGCTCACGCCGCCCGTTGCCCATTCGACCGTCGCGGCGGTGCGCTGTCCGCTCGTCAACTCGACGGTGACCGCCTCCCCGGGCGCAGGTTGCACCTTCACTCGAATGGTCGCCCCGAGCGCCGAAATCTTGCGGATGGAGCAGTCCTGGCGGAAGCCGGAATTGTGGATCACGCCCGCGTCGAACGGGCCGTCTTCGTCAATGCCAGGCGAGTCATCGGGCCACGGGAGGCGCGGTCCCATGACGAAGGTGGTGACCGATGGCGATTCAGTCATTCGAAAGATCCGGCAATTCAACGGGCGCAAGCTTGCGCTTTGCCGCCTAACAAGTCGCTAACGCCGCATTCGCAAGAGTCGCCTATCGAGCCGCCAGTATCACCGGCTCGAGACTTCCGCTCTCGGGCAATATGACCCTGAGCTTCTTGTTGGCGAAGTCGATCGACACCTTCTTGAATGCCCGCAGCGCGTTCATGCCCAGGAGCAGCGCCGGCCGCTTGTCCAGTCCGAGCTGCTTGAAGGTATGCGCGTTCGCAAAGACGACCGCGAGGTTGGACAACCCGACGTCGCCGACCATCAGCTTCTTCACGAACGTATATTCGCCCTGCAGCATCTCGCCCGTCACCGACTCGAGTTCCACGGCTCCGGTGCTCCTGAGCTGCCCGTGATTGCCGAGCCTGAGGCGGAGCGCCTCGTTGCCGACGCTTACCTGCGATCCGGTGTCGAGCACGACGGTGATGGTCTGGTCGTCCGCAATCGCATTGGTGACGATCAGGCGCCCGCTGCGAATCCGCCCGGTGACAATGATGGTGCCGTCCTCGCGCGGGACCTGCTCCTCGGAGGGGACGATCGTCATCACGTTCTTTTGGAAGTCGAACACCACGCGCTGCGAGCGAAGCGAATCGGTGCCGAGGATTCCGTCCGCTCCCATATTGGCGGCCTGCAGGACCGGCGCGTCCTTGATGCTCAGGCTGCTCCGGCTGAGCTCCAGGTCCGGAACCGTTGCGGTCTGGACGGTACTGATCCCGGTCACAGTGTGAAGCGCGGCTGGCTCGCCGACCGCCAACCCGACGCGCGCGGCAAGGTCGCTGGACACCGCCGTTCGGTCTGCTCCCGTGTCGACCAGGAACCTGAAGGGCCCGACTCCGGACACGCGGACGGCCACCGTCATACGGTCGACCTCGTCCTTCCGCATTTTGACATCGTCGGCCTGGGTGGTGGTGTCGACCTTGCCGAACGACGGCTGCTTGACCGTCTGGAACGTGCTGACGTTCGCGGGTGCGGGCTGGGCGGCGAGGGGTGCCGCAGCGGCAGCGGCGGCGGCTGAGATGAGGAACGGGACAGCACGCATCGGCAGCGTCTCCTTGCCGAAATGTTCTACATGCGTTCGGGTTTGCTGACCAACAAGAAATGGCGGCGCCCAGCTGAATGTGCAGTCGTGAGCAGCCAGCTCGAAATCGCCGGCCTTGGTGCTGGTGAGCCCTGCTGGATTCGAACCAGCGACCTACTGATTAAAAGTCAGTTGCTCTACCGACTGAGCTAAGGGCCCGACCAGCGGGCGACGCGTTACCGCCGAGGTTGCCTGCGGGCAAGGCGGTGCGCGAAATGGCGGGCCGTCAGCCCGTCTTCCAATCGCCAGCCGGGAGCGATCGCTGCCAGGGGCTCGATAACGAAGGCGCGCTTCGACGCGGCCGCATGCGGCACGTTCAAAGTCCGCGAACGCCAGCGCCCGCCGCTCCAGTCGACGATATCGAGGTCGAGAACCCGGGCGGCCCAGCGGCGGCCTCGGCGGCGGCCGAACTCGCGTTCGAGCCGCTTGAGGGCGTGCAGCATTTGCGGGGGCTCGAGATCGCTTTCGACCAGCGCCACCGCATTGGCGAAATCGCGCCCGGCGCCTCCGTGCGCCTTGTTCAGAAGGATCGGCGATGCATCGAAAAGCCCGAAGTCGCGGTCGAGCCTCGCGATCGCCGTCTCGACGACCTGCGGCGGCCGTCCGTAGCGGCCGTGCGGCCGGTTCGACCCGATTGCGATCGCGTAGAGGTGCGTTGCGCCTTCCACCGCCGCTCGCCTACGGCAGCGCAATGGCCTTCGCCAGCCCCGCCGACCTGTCGCCGATTCCAAGGACGGAAGCGCCGCGCGATTGCCCGCTGTGCCCGCGGCTGGTCCGCTTTCGCGAGAAGCTTCGGGACGAGTTTCCGGATTGGTGGAACGCTCCGGTGCCTGCGTTCGGCGATCCGGAGGCTTGGCTGGCGATCGTCGGGCTGGCTCCCGGCAAGAAGGGCGCCAACCGGACCGGCAGGCCTTTCACCGGGGATTACAGCGGCGAGATTTTCTACTCGACCTTGCTCAGGTTCGGGCTCGCGAGCGGCGAGTATCTTGGCGAGCCGAGCGACGGTTTGCGGCTGAACGGAACGATCGTTCTTAACGCAGTGAAATGCCTGCCACCGGCCAACAAGCCGACGCCGGAGGAGGTCGCCACCTGCGGTCATTATCTCGAAGCGTCGCTGGCTGCTCTTCGGAAGGTGCGGGTGGTCGTCGCGCTCGGCCAGATCGCTCATGTCGCCGCTGCCCGGACGCTGGGGCTCTGGCCGAAGTCCAAGTTCGCTCACGGCGCTGAGGCGGTGGCGGCCGACGGCCGAGTGCTTCTATCGAGCTATCATTGCTCGCGGCAGAACACGAATACGGGAAGGCTGACGAGCGAGATGTTCGAAAGCGTGTTCGAACGGGCGTTGAAATTGCGCGGAGACTAGAAGGAGGGGAATATGATCATTCGGATAGTGGCGGTCGCAGTTGCGGTTCTGCTCGCCTCCTCGGCCGGGGCGGAATGTACTGGCAGCGGGAAATATGATCCTGCAGACCTCCGGTACATCTGCGATTCCGAGCGGGCATGGTCGCAATCCGTGGCGAGCGGCGATACCAGCGCACCGAACCGAATCCTGGCTGACGATTATCTCGGGATCGGATCGAGCGGCAGACGCTTCACCAAGGCTGAGATGGCAGCGCAGCCACCAAGGACCGCCCGGTCAGTTTCTTTCTCCGATAACGATTACGTGCTTGTCCGCTTCTTCGGGGACACCGCCGTCGACCAGGGGCGGGATACGATCAGGACCAAGGATGGGCACGAATCTCACCTCGTCTGGAGCGACACATGGCTCAAGCGGAACGGGAAATGGCAAACGATCGCCTCGCAGGACATGGAGGCCGAGGCAGGCCGCTAGCCTAAATATCCTCCGTAAGCCGCCCGTAAAGCTCCGGCCGCCGGTCGCGGAAGAAGCCGAAGGCGGCGCGGTGCTTCCTGGCTGCCGAAAGATCGAGCGTCGCGACCAGCGCGCCAGTCTCTTCCGCCCCGAACTCGGCAAGGATGTCGCCGCGCTCGTCGCAGATGAAGCTGTTGCCGTAGAAGCGCTGCCCGCCTTCGGTGCCGATGCGGTTGGCGGCGACCACCGGCACCACGTTCGACACCGCATGGCCGATCATCGCCCGGCGCCATAGCCGCGATGTGTCGAGGTCCGGATCGTGCGGCTCGGTGCCGATCGCGGTCGGGTAGAACAGGATGTCGGCACCCATCAGCATCATCGCCCGCGCCGTTTCCGGATACCATTGATCCCAGCAGACGCCGACGCCGAGCGTCGCCTTGTGTGGCCCCGGCCAGACCTTGAAGCCGGTGTTGCCCGGGCGGAAGTAGAATTTCTCCTCATAGCCCGGTCCGTCCGGAATATGGCTCTTTCGATAGACGCCCGCGACCTTCCCGTCCGGGCCAACCATCGCCAGCGAATTGTAATGGTGCGGGCCTTCCGCCTCGAAGAAGCTGGTCGGGATCCAGATTTTCAACTCGGCGGCGAGATTCTGCATTGCCAGCACCGACGGATGTTCAGCGACCGGCTTCGCATTCGCGAACAGGCTTTCGTCCTCGACCCGGCAGAAATAGGGACCTTCGAAAAGCTCCGGCGGGAGGACGACCTCGGCGCCGCGCGAATGCGCCTCGCGAACCAGCTCGGACACGGCGCGGATGTTCGCGTCCATGTCCTCGCCGAAGGCGAGCTGGAGCGCTCCGACGGTGATCTTGCTCATGCCGGGACCTGTTGCGAAATGCAGTGGAAGCTTCCGCCCCCGGTCAGGATGTGGTCGGCACGAAGCCCGATTGCAACGCGTGTCGGGAATAGCGCCTGGACGACGTCGACCGCCGCGCGATCGTTCGGTGCGCCATATTGCGGAACCACGACGGCCGCGTTGCCGATGTAGAAGTTCATGTAGCTCGCGGGGATCAGGTCTCCGTCCGCGTCCGTCATCAGACCGGGCGAGGGCAAAGTGACAATGTCGAGCTTGGTCTCGCGCAGCCGCCGAGCAGCATCGCGATACACTGCCGCATTCGGATCGTCCTTCGCCGGCGCCGGGATGGCGATCCGGCCCGGAGCAACGAAGCGGGCGAGATTGTCGACATGACCGTCGGTATGGTCGTTGCCGAGACCTTCGCCGAGCCAGACTACGCGCTCGAAGCCGACGTCGCGGCGGAGCGCCTGTTCGACTTCCGACCGCGACATACCGGCGTTGCGGTTCGGGTTGAGAAGGCATTGCTCTGTGGTGACGACGGTCCCCGATCCGTCCTGGTCGATTGCCCCGCCTTCGAGAATCCAGCTTGCCCGGGCATAGGGCAGAGCCGCGTCAGCCGCGAGCCGCTCGCCGATACTGTCGTCGCCGGCCAGCTCATATCTGCCGCCCCAGCCGTTGAAGCGGAATCCCTGCGCCTCGCGCTCGCTGCCCGAGCCGAGGACGATCGGGCCAGTATCGCGCAGCCAGATATCGCCGAACGGTTCGACGATGACTTTCGCGAACGGCGCCAGTCCCCGGGCGACCGCGGCCGAATCCTCGTGACTGGCGACCAGCCACACTTGTTCTCCACGGCCTTTCGAGCGGACCGCTGCGGCGAAGGCCGCAACCTCGTGCTGCGCCGCCTTCAGGTCCGCAAGCCAGAGCTCGGGATCGGACGGGAAACCGATCCACACGGCTTCATGCGGCGCCCATTCGGGATGCGGGGGCTGATGCATCCCGCGCGCCTAGCAACCGCCACTCGCCGCGCCAAGTCAGCCCCTTGTATTTGAACCGGCTTCTGGCAAGCTGCAGTTCGCGCCGAACGATCGGGGGCGGGGGAATAGGCTTTGAAGAAGTGGCTGATGGCTGCGGCGAGTCTCGCCGCGATGAATTCCGGTGTGCATGCACAAGCGACGCATAGTCTGGCCGAGGACGCGGCCGCATTCGGCGCGCGTCCGGCGGTGACGGAGCCGAGGCTCTCGCCTGACGGGAGCAGTGTCCTCTACATCACGCCGGGTCCGGGGCCGAAGACCTTTGCCGTCATCTCGAATTTGCAGTCGGGCAAGTCGACCGTGGTGACGAGCGCCAACGGCCAGGACATCCTGCGCTGGTGCAATTATTCGGCCAGCGCGCGCGTCGTCTGCGACGTCACCGGTGGAGTCGAGACGTCCGGAGTCATGGTCGGGTTTCAGCGGCTGTTCGCGATGAATCTCGATGGTAGCGACCCGAAGGTGCTTGGGCAGCCGCAGAGCATCTACGACGAGTATATCCGGCAATATGACGGGTCCATCCTCGACTGGCGCGGAGCCACGGACGGCGCAGTCCTGATGGAGCGCGAGTATGTGCCGGAAGCGGGGAAGATCGGCAGCAATATCGTTCGAACCAAGCAGGGTCTTGGCGTCGACCTGGTCGATACGAAATCGCTTCGGGTCGTGCCGATCGAATCTCCAAAGGATTCGGCGACCGACTATATGACCGACGGCCGTGGCAACGTCCGAGTGATGGAGATCAGCGAGGCGCAGCACAACGGCACGCTCACCGGCCGGATCAAGTATTTTTATCGCGCCGACAATTCGCGCGACTGGAAGACGCTTGCCGAGTTCGTGGATTACGAGGACCAGATTCAACCGCTCGCGGTCGATGCGGACATCGATTCTGTCTACGTCCTCAAGAAGAAGGACGGCCGCAAGGCGCTCTACGCGATCAAGCTCGACGGGAGCATGGCTGAAACGCTTGTAGCCGAGAATCCCAGAGTCGATATCGATGACGTCATCAGGATCGGCGACGGGCTGCGGGTGATCGGCTACACCTACGTCGACGACCGCAGGCACAGCATCTATTTCGATCCGGAGTTCAAGGCGCTTTCGGACTCGCTTTCACGGGCCTTGCCGAACCTTCCGATCATCAACTTCGTCGATGCGACGAAGGACGGCCGCAAACTGCTGATCTTTGCCGGCAGCGACACGGACCCGGGCCGCTACTATCTCTTCGATCGCGATTCCAAGTCGCTCAATGAGGCGATGGTCGAACGGCCGCAGCTCGACGGTCGCAAGCTTGCGAACATGAAGCCGGTGACGATCACTGCGTCGGATGGAGCCCAAATCCCGGCCTACCTGACTCTCCCGCCGGGCAAGGAGGCCAAGGGGCTTCCCGCGGTCGTGCTCCCGCATGGCGGCCCGAGCGCGCGCGACGAGTGGGGATTCGACGCGACCGCCTGGATCACGCAGTTTCTAGCCGCGCGCGGTTATGCGGTCCTCCAGCCCGAATATCGCGGTTCGGCCGGCTATGGCGACACCTGGAAAAACGAGAACGCCTTCAGAAATTGGCGCACCTCGATGTCGGATATTGCCGCTTCGGCGAAATGGCTCGCGTCACAGGGAATCGCCGATCCCGCCCGAGTGGCGATCCTGGGGTGGTCATATGGCGGCTATGCGGCGCTGATGGAGTCCGAAACGGACCCGCAGCTGTACAAGGCGATAATCGCGATCGCGCCGGTGACCGACCTCCAGCTGCTCAAGGAGGATGCGGGCAACTACACAAATGCGCGAATCGCGGAGCAATTCATCGGCTCCGGACCGCACATCGAGGCGGGTTCGCCGTTGCGCCACGTCGACATGATCCAGGCCCCGGTCCTGCTGGCCCACGGCAATTTGGATCAGAACGTCCGCTTCTGGCACTCGGAAAAGATGGAGGCTGCGCTCAAGGGCGCCGGCAAGGATGTCGAGTTCCTCCGCTTCGACGGGCTTGACCACCAGCTGCGAGACTCGGCCGTCAGGGCCGAACTCCTGACGCACGTCGCCCAATTGCTCGACCGGACGATCGGCCACTGAAGCAGAAAGGGCGGCCATGGGGCCGCCCTTTGGTGACTTGGATCGAGCCGAAGATCAGCGCGAATAGAACTCGATCACGAGGTTCGGTTCCATACGCACAGGATAGGGCACCTCATCCAGCGTCGGCACGCGAGTGAACGTCACCTTCGACGTGCCGTCCTGGACCACGTAATCGGGAACGTCGCGCTCGGCGAGGCCCTGCGCTTCGATCACCAGCGCCATTTCCTGTGCCTTCGGACCGAGCTCGATCACGTCGTTCAGGTCGACGCGGCGCGAGGCGATGTTGCACTTCACGCCGTTCACCCGGATGTGGCCATGGCTGACCATCTGGCGCGCAGCCCAGATCGTCGGCGCGAATTTGGCGCGATAGACGACCATGTCGAGACGGCGCTCGAGAAGGCCGATCAGGTTCTGCGAGGCGTCGCCCTTCATCCGGCTGGCCTGCTGATAGGTCTGCTTGAACTGCTTTTCGGTGACGTCGCCGTAATAGCCCTTGAGC
>Ga0207657_10008239_pt1 | contig 10609 bp, 6 predicted proteins | sample KBSC33metaG_FD_184316 | JGI IMG/M metagenome (GOLD analysis project Ga0207657, IMG submission 184316) | Corn rhizosphere microbial communities from Kellogg Biological Station, Michigan, USA - KBS C3-3 metaG (SPAdes) (version 2) | ecosystem: Host-associated > Plants > Roots > Rhizosphere > Soil ... | reverse complement strand
GCCCAGAGTGGACGCTGCGGCTGCGCTCCGAGCCCGGCCAGCTGCTGCCATCGCTGGCTGGCGATGACTTCTTCATAAGCCTGGTAGGCCAGGCGGGCGTTGGCGATAGCCGCCTTTCCCTTGAGCTGGGTGGCCTGGCTGGTCGCTATCTGGTCGAGCCGGGTGTCGACTTCGGAGTCCACCCGGGAGATGAAGAAGGAGGCGACAGAGCGGATGGCGGCTAGGTCCCGGCCGGCGGCCGCGGCTTGTTCCAGGCCGCTGAGGTAGGCGTCCATGACAGCGCGGTACCGGGCGAGGGCGAAGATCAGGGTCACGTTGACGCTGATTCCCTCGCTGGTGACCTGCGTGATCGCGGTGAGGCCTTCGGGGGTGGCCGGGATCTTCACGAACATGTTGTCGCGGTCCACCGCGGACCGCAGGGCACGGGCCATGTCCGCGGTTGCGGCGGCGTCACGGGCCAGCCGGGGGTCGACCTCGATGGAGACCCGCCCGTCTTTCCCGGCAGTCTGCCGGTGCACCGGGGAAAGGACGTCACAGGCGGCGCGGACGTCATCGGTGGTGACCGTGAAGACGGCGGCCTCGGTGCTGGCACCCTGCCCGGCCAGGTCACTCAGCTGGGCGTCATACCGGTCGCCTTTCGCCAGCGCCGAGGCGAAGATCGTGGGGTTGGTCGTCACGCCGACGACGTGCCGGCCGGTGATGAGCGATTCGAGCTCGCCGCTGGCGAGCAGCTCACGGGAAAGATCATCGAGCCACACCGCTACCCCCTGGGCGGACAGCTCGGCGAGCGGGTCATGGCGGATGTCACTGGTCATGGTCGGACCTTCCGGATCAGGCAGGGCAGTCGGCGATGCCGCCGGCGGCCGGGGCGAAGATGGCGGGTGGCCCTGTCGGTAGGGCATAGCCGGTCCCGCCCGGTCCGCTGTCCGGAGGGGGCAGCGTACTGCTCGTCAGGCGATGACGGCGTCGAGCGTCTTTTTCAGCGCGCTGGGCTGGGCAGGTGACCTGGGTGCCTTCTTCCGGGCTTGCTCGAGCTTGGCCCCGAGTTCCTGAAGCTGCTTGCGGGCCAGGCCGGCCCGCACTTTGGGGAACCAGTCCTGCTCTTCCTCTTCGATGTGATGCGTGACGTTCTCGATCAGCACCGTGACCTTGGCGTCGAAGCGCTCAGCCCCGGCCGGCATGCCGGCTAGCTCCATGCACAAGACGTCGGCCACGTGATGTTCTTCGTAGGACTCCAGCACGTCGTCCTTAAGCTCGGGAAGCAGCGCGCAGACCTCGGGGTACATCACCTCGTTCTCGATGTAGGTGTGCACCGTGAGCAGCTCGATGATCTGCCCGGCGATCTTTTCTTTCGTCTTGACTGCCTTGTCCCCGGCGGCCTGGAACTTGCGGAACAGGTCGCGGATTTCCTTGTGATCGGCCTTCAATATCACGATCGCATCTGATGACATGGTGCTTCTCTCTGGTCGCTGGAAGTGCGGCGGCTACCCGACGGGACCGCCGCCAAACCGGCAACCGTCCCACCACCTCGATCTGTGCATCCGCGTGGACCGCGCCGGGCAACCCCAGGCAGCGCTGATGTTCGCCAGACAGTCCCGGTCCGCCGCGATGATCGGCGATGGTGGCAGCTGCAGGACGTCCAGGAGATGCAGCCACCGGCGGCTGCTGCGCATGACCGGGCATACCTGTGGCCGTTGGCGCCTTTTTGGGCTCACGGCTGGGCTCCCTGGGCCATCCGGCCAACCGGTCGGATACAGCCGCCCGTCGTGGTCCCCGTGCGACCTCAGTAGGTAGAGGCGGCCGAGCCGAGATCGCGGTAGGGGGACGGTCGGATGGCACTCCCGGTGCCGTTAGTTCTGCAGTCAGCGCCGGGCGCTCACCTTTTCCTTGTCGTGTGGCGGGCAGGTGTTCTCTTGCCGGCGGGTTCGGCCAGACCGGTTATCCAGGCTGCTGGGAAGCGGGCCGGGCGGCGGACTGCCTGGCGGGGGCGCGGCTGGTGACGCGGCCGGCCAGGTAGGCGGCGTCTTCCTGGACGAAGCCGAGCAGGGCCGAGCCGCGGCGGTGCTGCCAGGGCAGGCCGAGGAAGTACAGGCCGGGGACATCGGTGACGCCGCGCCGGTGGATTAGGTGCCCGTCACGGGCTACGCCGGGGATGTGCATCCAGGAGTAGTCGGGGCGGTAACCGGTGGTCCAGATCACGATGTCGGTGTCCAGGCTGCTGCCGTCGGCGAACCGGACGGTGCGCCCTTCCGCGTCGGCCACCGCGGGCCGGAACCGGACCCCGGCCGCCCGGAGCCGGCGGCGGCTGCTGCCGATGATGAAATCGGGCCGCGCCCGCAGTCGGCGTCCCAGCCGGGACCCGGCGGTGACGCGCATCAGGCCGAGCCGGGTGAGCCACCAGAACAGGTCCTTGCCCGCCAGTCGCTGCGGCAGCACCGGTGCCTTGGTGCCGATCGCCAGGTCGACCTGGCGGGTCGCGGCGAGCTCCCCGGCGATCTGGAATCCGGAGTTGCCACCACCCACGACCAGCACCGGCCCGGGCGGCAACGTTCGCGGGTTGCGGTATCCGGCGCTGTGCAGCTGAGTCACCGAGCCGTCGAGCCGCTGCGCGGTCGGCGGCACATAGGGCGCCTGGAACGGGCCGGTCGCCACAACTACCTGGCGGGCGCGGAATTTACCATCATCGGTCCGGGCCTCGAAGCCCTCCGCCGTCCGGATCAGGGCGGTGACCCGTGCGTTGAGCCTGACCGGCAGGTTGAACTCCGCTGCATAGGCGTTGAGGTAGCCGGCGACCTGCTCTTTAGTCGGGTAGGTGTCCGGCGATCCGGGAAACGGCATGCCGGGGAGGGCAGCGTACTGGGCGGGAGTGAATAGGGTGAGGGAGTCCCAGCGCGAGCGCCAGGTGTGCCCGGGCTCAGGACCCGCCTCCAGCACCACGAACCGCAGGTGCTGACGGGCCAGGTGCCAGGCCATGGCCAGGCCGGCCTGGCTGCCGCCGATCACGACCACGTCCAGGAGCTCGTCGCCGGCCCCGCTGGCGCCCCCGAGTTGCCTAGCCATGGAAGGGAACTCCCATCAACAGTGCGGCGGTGAGGATTCCGGCGACGACCCCGTCGACGGTGGCGCAGAACGGTGGCCACCAGCGCGTGTTCCGCACGAAGTGCGTGCGGTGCTGCCACAGATCCTTCAGGCCGTGGCCGGCCAGCCCGAGCACCAGCAGCCAGGCCGATCCGCTGACGCTCATCGCGGCCACGACGACGAAGAGTCCGGCCACGCTGCTCTCGATGGCGATGACGTGGCCGCGGCCATCGGCCACGCTGAACCCGATGTAGACCGCGGCGATGAGGGTGAGTCCGAGCGCGTAGACGGTCTTGGGCTCCAGCCACCAGAAGCCGAGCGGTGACATCGCCTGGATCACGCCGACGACAGCACCGCAGATGACGGCTGCGGGCAGGGCATCCAGGCGCTCCCGGGGGCGCCGTGTGCCGGAGACGTGCTCGGGTTGGGCGGTGGTGGCGATGCTGGTCATCGATGGCTCCTTATGTCCGGTTGCTACCGCGACGCTATGAGCCGCCGGGGAGGCATCGCACCGGGAGAATCGCCAGGTTCAGCGGCCGCGGCCGCCGCGGGCGTTCAGCCGAGCTGGAGCGCGGCGAGTTCGGCGCGGGAGCTGAGGCCGAGCTTGCTGAACACGTTGCGCAGGTGGAAGTCGACCGTGCGAGGGCTGAGGAACAGCTGGGCGGCGGCGTCCCGGTTGGACAGGCCTTGCCGAACGAGCGTGGCGACCTGCCGTTCCTGAGCGGTGAGCTGCGTCGCGGTGGTGACGTCGCGGCGGCGGGCAGTCTCCCCGGAGGCGCGCAGCTCTTGCGCGGCGCGCGTGGCCCACCGCGCGGCGCCGAGGTCTTCGAATACTTCGAGCGCGGTGCGCAGGTGTACGCGGGCGTCGACCCGGCGGCGGGCGCGGCGCAGGTACTCGCCGTAGCCGAGGTGGATGCGTGCCCGGTCGAACCGGCGCGCGGCGGTGCCAGCGTGCTGGATCGCCTGCTCGAACTGCCCGGGCGCGTGCGTGTCATCGGACAGCAGGGCGCGTCCGTATGCGGCGGCGGCGCGCGCCCAGCCCGACTCGACCGCCACGCCGAACTGATCGAGTTCTGCCGACCAGTCGCGAGCCAGGTCGGCGCATTGGGCGTGGACGGCGGCCTCGATGCGGTCGAGCGCCGCCAATCGTGTCATGGGGGTGGTCATCTGCTCGAGGTGGTGCAGCGTGGCGGTGGGCGTCTCCGCGGTCAGGGCGCGGGCCCACCGGGCGAGGTCGTCGACCAGCGGGCCGGTGACCCCGGCGCTGGGCAGGGCCGCGATCGCCTGCAGGTGCCCGGCGAGTTGGTCGCGCTGGTCGCGCAGGGCGGCCAGCACCGCCAGCCAGCCGTGTGGGAACCGGGTCAGGGATGGCTGGCCGCTGCTGCCGGCCAGGTCGAGGGCCTCGGCGGCGCCAGCGGCGAGCGCGTCCCAGTCGCCGGCGGCCACGTCGCCGCACGCGCGCCGGGTGAGCGCGTGGACGATCATCAGCAGTGCCCCGGACTCGCGGGCGTCGGTGAGCAGCCGCGTGTGGTGATCCTGCACAACGTGGTCGTCGCCGAGGTGAAAGGCGGCGATGCCCAGGTTGGCGCGCAGGTCGGTGTCCTCGCGGGGGTCGCAGTCCGCCAGGGCCGGGCGGAACTGCGCGGCAGCCTCGGCGAAGTGCCCGTTCCTCACGTGCACGAACCCGGCCAGCAGCCGGGCGTAGCAGCGCGCGCTGCCGCTGGTCGCCGCGGTGACGTCGCCGAGCGTCGCGGCCTGCGCGGACATGTCTTCCGCGCCGTCGCCGACGAAGGTGACGAGCGCGGCGGCGACCATCGTCATCGCCCGGGCGCGCTCGGCATCGACCGGAGCCACGTCGCGGGCGGCCTGCAGCAGGATCCGGTGGCCGACCAGGGTCGAGCCGACGTTCCAGTCCACGCGGGCGCGCAGCCGGTCCAGGTCGGCGCGCAGCAGCGGATCGGTGGCATCCGGACGGGCCGCGTCGGCCAGGGCGCGGGCGCGGGCCGGCTGCGCCGCGTGCCACGCCGCCTGCGCGGCGGCGCCCAGCCGCCGGGCCCGGACCGCCGGGTCGGCGGTGAGCTCGGATGCGCGCGACCACGCCGCCGCGGCTGCCTCGTGGCCGCCGCGGGCGGTGGCCCGTTCGGCCACGGCATCAAGCGCGCCGGCCACGGCATCGTCGGGGCGGTCGCAGGCGGCGGCGAGGTGCCAGGCGCGCCGGTCGGCGTCGCCGCCCAGGGCGCCAGCCAGGGCCCGGTGGACGGCGCGGCGTTGTGCGCTGGTGGCCGCGCGGTAGACCGCCGAACGCACCAGCGGGTGGTAGAGCGTAACTACGTCGCCGTCGACGCGCAGCAGGCCGGCTTGCTCGACCGCGTCGAGGGCATCGTCACCGGCGTCGAGGCGGTCGGCGGCGTCCCGGACCACGGGCAGCCGGGCGGTGTCGTCGGCCGAAGCTACCAGCAGGAATCGCTGCGCGGCCTCGGGCAGCCTCCGGTACCGGTCCAGGAACGCCCGTTCGACACCGCCGGTGAGCGGCAACTGCTCCGGCAGCGGGACCCGGCCGGACAGCTGGTCGGCGGACAGCACCTCGGACAGCTCGCCGAGCGCCAGCGGATTGCCGCCGGTGGCGGCGACGAGCTGATCTCGCACCGCGGCGTCCACGTCCCGTGGCGCGTGGCCGCGGAGCAGCTGGCCGGCAGCCTCGCCGCTCAGCCCGCTAAGGGTGAGGCACGGCAGCTCGCCGGCATCGAAAGCGGACGCGACGCCGTCGCGCGCGGCGAACAGCAAGGCGACCCGTTCGGCTTGCAGCCGGCGGGCGACGAACAACAGCGCGTTGGCCGAGGCCTCGTCGAGCCAGTGGGCATCGTCGGCGATCACGAGGACCGGGCGCTCCTCGGCGGCGTCGTCGAGCAGGCTGAGGGTTCCGAGGAAGGCGAGGAACCGGTCGCCCTCGCCCTCGACCTCCCCGAAGGCCGCTTGCAACGCGGCTCGCTGTGGCGCCGGAAGGCCGCCCACGCCCTTGCGCAGCGGCCACAGCAGCCGCTGCAGCGCGGCGAACGCCAGCGGGGACTCTGACTCGACACCCTGGGTGCGGAGCACCGTCATGTCGGCGGCCGACGCGGCCGCGTCGGCCAGCAGCGCCGACTTTCCGCTGCCCGCCACGCCGCGGATCACGAGTGCGCCGCCGGAGGAACCACGGGCAGCCTCAAGCAAGGCGGCAATGTCCGCCCGTTCGGCATCCCGGCCGGCCAGCACCCAAGCGATGGTACCGAACCTGGCGATTTCACCGGTGTGAGCCGGCGGCCCGGGCAGCGAAAGTGACACCTAGTCAACCAAGGAGAACGACATGCTCGAAGACACGCCACGCACCTTCATCGGCGCCACCACGTTCCAGGTCACCGGCATGACCTGCGGCCACTGCCAGCGCGCCGTGACCGAGGAGATCAGCCGGATCCCCGGCATCCAGGGTGTCACGGTCGACCTGGCCACCGGCAGCGTCACGGTCACCGCCACGCAACCGGTCGACCGAACCGACGTCGCCCACGCCGTCGGCGAGGCCGGCTACACCCTCATCCCCTAAGGAACGACGATGACCACCGCCACCAGCTCCAGCTCCATCTGCACCCTCGACATCGGCGGCATGACCTGCGCCTCCTGCGTGCGGCACGTCGAGAAGGCGCTATCGCGTATCGACGGAGTCCGCAGCGCCGAGGTGAACTTGGCCACCGAGGCCGCCACCGTCAGCTTCGACCCGCAGACCGCGGGGTTGAGTGAGCTCACCGCCGCGGTCGCCGCGGCCGGTTACACCGCCACTCCCCGCCACGCCGCCGGCCCCCAGCCGGCGCCGCGGGACGACCAGGACGCGGCGACCACGGCCGAGGTTGCGCATGACGCGCAGCTGCGTGACCTCAAGCGCAAATGGCAGGTCACCCTGACGGCCGGTCTCGGGCTGATGGCGCTGATGTACCTGCCGCTGAACCTGGACACGATGGACTGGCTGATGCCGGCCATCTTCGTCGTCGCGACCGTCCTGCAGTTCTGGGCCGGCCGTGGCTTCTACGCCGCCGCGTGGGCGGCCGCCCGGCACGGCGCGACCAACATGAACACCCTGGTCGCTCTCGGCACCGCTGTGGCCTGGGGCTACAGCGCCTTCGTCACCTTGTGGCCCGGCATCGCCGAACGAGCCGGGCTGCCGCTGCACCTGTACTTCGAGACCTCCCTGGTGGTCATCGCCCTGATCTTGATGGGCCGGTGGATGGAACTGCGCGCCAAGAAGCGCACGGCCGCCGCCATCGCCGAACTCGTCGGGCTGGCCCCGAAGACCGCCCGGGTGATCCGCTACGGCAGTGAGCAGGACGTCCCGGTCGAGGAGGTCCTCACCGGAGACGTGGTCCGGGTCCGGCCCGGGGAGAAGATCCCAGTCGACGGGATCATCGTCGACGGCGTATCGACGGTCGACGAGAGCATGCTGACCGGCGAGAGCGCTCCGGTCGACAAGGCGACTGGGGACCAGGTCATCGGCGCGACCATCAACGGCACCGGCGCGTTCTTGTTCCGCGCGACGGCCGTGGGCCAGGACACCGCCCTCGCGCAGATCGTTCGGCTCGTCGAGGACGCGCAGGGCGCCAAGCCGCCGATGCAGCGCCTGGCCGACACCGTCTCGGCGTGGTTCGTGCCCGGCGTCCTGATCGCCGCCGTCGTCACGTTCACCGTGTGGGCCCTGACCGGGTCGGCCGGCAACCACTGGACCATGGCGATCGGCACCGCCATCGCGGTGCTGATCATCGCCTGCCCTTGCGCGCTCGGCCTGGCCACCCCGACCGCGGTCATGGTGGGCACCGGCAAGGCCGCCGAGCTCGGCGTCCTGATCGGCAACGGTGACGCGCTCGAGCAATCCCGCCGGCTGACCGCGATCGTCCTGGACAAGACCGGCACGATCACCCAGGGCCGGCCCGCCGTGACCCGGATCCGCACCGTCGGCCACTGGGACGCGGCGTCCCTGCTCGCGATCGTCGCGGCCGCCGAGACCGGCAGCGAGCACCCGCTGGGCGCCGCGATCGTCACTGCGGCCCGCGACCGCGACCTGGCGTTGCCGTCCGTCGAGCGCTTCACCGCCATCCCCGGCTGGGGCATCGACGCCACGGTCGAAGGCCGCCGCGTCCTGGTCGGCAACGCCGCGCTCCTCACCGAGGCAAGCATCGACGTCACGGCGCTGACTCCGCAGGCCAGCCAGGCGGCCGCCGCCGGCCAGACCCCGATGTTCGCCGCCGTCGATGCGGAAGCGGCCGGCCTGATCGTCGTGGCCGATCCCGTCAAGCCGGATTCCGCCGGCGCGGTCGCCCAGCTGAAGGCACTCGGCCTGGAGGTGTGGATGCTCACCGGCGACAACGCCGCCACCGCGCAGGCGGTCGCCGCCGACGTCGCCATCGACCACGTCCTCGCCGAAGTGCTGCCGCACCAGAAGGCCGAGCAGATCCGCGCACTGCAGGCCGCCGGGCATGTGGTCGCCATGGTCGGCGACGGCATCAACGACGCGCCCGCACTGGCCAGCGCGGACGTCGGCGTCGCCATCGGCACCGGTGCTGACGTCGCCATCGCCGCCTCCGACATCACCCTCGTCGGCGGCGACCTGCGCGGCGTCGTCGCCGCGATCGCGCTGTCCCGGCGCACCGTCACCACCATCAAGCAGGGCCTCGGGTGGGCCTTCGCCTACAACATCCTGCTCATCCCGGTGGCAGCCGGAGCGCTGTTCGCCTGGCGCGGCATTCTGCTCAGCCCGGTCCTCGCCGCCGCCGCGATGGCGATGAGTTCGGTGAGCGTGGTCAGCAACGCGCAGCGGCTGCGCCGCTTCCGCCGGCCCGCCAGCGCACACGAGATCTTGCACCCGCCGTTGCGCGCCCGGCTCGGCCAGTACAGCTACCTCACCACGGTGGCGGCGGCCGCCATCGCCGTCGGCGTCGGGCTGACCGCAGCCAGCCACACCAACACCGCCCAGCGCGGGATGAACGGCACGCTCGCCTGGACCGAATCCGTCGGCATGCCGATGCGTCCCACGATGGGCACGATGATGACCACCGAGATCCCGCCGGTGGACGCCGCCGAGGCCGACGTGCACGTGCAGGTCAGCGTGCCGGCCGGCACCCGCCCGGGGCTCCCCGCTCGCGTCGTCGTCACAGTGACCGACACAAGCACCGGCCGCCCGGTCAGTGACCTCCGGCTGACCCACAGCGTGTTCATGCACCTGATCGCGACGCGCGCCGATCTCGCCACGTTCACCCACGTGCACCCCGAACCCACCGGGACCGCGGGCGAACTCGCCGTCGAGATGACCTTCCCCACCCCCGGCCGGTACATCGTGAACACCGAGTTCCGCCGCAGCGGGCAGATGGCCGACATACACGACCGGCAACTCGTCACGATCGCCGGCCCGGCACCGGCCCGGCAACCGGTCACCCCCGGGCCGCGGTCCATCACCGTCGACGGCGTCCGGGTCGAGCTGCACGGCCGGGCACAGGTCGGCACGACCAGCGACCTGACCTTCAGCCTCACCGATGCGCGCACGGGACAGCCGCTGCGCAACCTCCAGCCCTACCTGGCCGCCGCCGGCCACGTCGTCATCATGCGCGCCGACGGGCGGACCTTCGCCCACGAGCACGCCGATGTCCGCGACAGTTCCGGCGCCCCGGTCTTCGCGCTCCCCGGCACCACGTTCGGGCCCGGCCTGCCCGTGCACGTCCACTTCGACACGCCCGGTGCATACCGGTTGTGGGGCCAGTTCCGCCTCGGCAGCGGCCAGGTCATCACCGCCCCCTTCACCGTCGAAGCCGCCATGAATCACTAGACACGACCGGTCCAAGCCGCTCCTCCGGCAGGGACCCGCCTTCGCCGGGGCCCGGCCTCACCACGAGGCCGGGCCCCGGCGCCTGCCCGTTCAGTAATGACGCTTGCAGGAGGCTTGGATCACGACGGGCACGGTTTCGGTCTGCGTGGTGGTGCCATCGCTAGCCCACAGCGTGATGTTGAACGACGAATTCGCCTGACGGCCAGACGATACCGCCAGCGCCACGTAGCCTTCCGCATCCAGCGTGTAGTCTTGCGGGTCTGGTTGCGGGACCACTCTGACCGGCCCGGTCCCGTTGCTCCAGCCAGCCGGGATGGGCGCAGTGCCGTAGCTCAGCGTATCGCCGCCAAGAGTCCAGTAGTAGAAGTCGATGACGGGGGTGCTCGCAACGGAGACGCCCGTCGGCAGGCCGGACGCGCCGATATTGATCGGCGCGGACCAGTTGCCGTTCAGATCGATCGCCAGGTCATTCGTCCCCCCGCCGGGGGTGTAGCAGGCGGGATGACTCGTGGTGAATTCGTCGACGAGCTGCCAGCTTGAGCTGGCGGACGCCGAAGAGGCCAGCCGCTGACCGTTGTCGTTGATCGCGTATGCGGCGCTCTGGATACCGCTGACTGCGCCCAGGTCGGCGGTCATGGCATAGGCGAACGTGGCCGCTGCCGCCGAGGCTGGCGTGACGGCGACCAGACCGGG
>Ga0207657_10008238_pt1 | contig 10609 bp, 4 predicted proteins | sample KBSC33metaG_FD_184316 | JGI IMG/M metagenome (GOLD analysis project Ga0207657, IMG submission 184316) | Corn rhizosphere microbial communities from Kellogg Biological Station, Michigan, USA - KBS C3-3 metaG (SPAdes) (version 2) | ecosystem: Host-associated > Plants > Roots > Rhizosphere > Soil ... | reverse complement strand
TTACTGGCATTACCGCATGCATCTAAACCTGGAGGATTTGTTGAAAGAAGATAATTTCAATGATGAATTAAAAAAGCATATTCAGGAAAGTGGAAGAAACCCCTGACCCCTGAAGGGGAACCTAAGTGCAGGCCTTTTTCTAAAAATAAGGTCAATTTTTAATCACGGTTATAAAATATGAGATTATGAAAGAAAGCATGTTTTATGGAAGTTCACCTGTAATTTTTGCCAATGCAAAGAAATTAAGGAATGAACCAACAGCATCTGAAATAATCTTTTGGAGCTTACTAAAACAACATTTTCCAGGTTATAGATTTAAAAGGCAGCATCCAATTTCGCAATACATTGCTGACTTTTATTGCCATAAATTAAAATTAGTAATTGAAATAGATGGAGCTTATCACTTATCAGATGAGTCAAAAATAAATGATGAAATAAGAGATGAATTTATGCAATCATTAGGTTTGGTAATAATAAGATTCACAAATCAGGAAGTATGCGAAAAAGGAGAAAATGTTATTATGAGATTACAAAAAATGATAAAAAACAAACTTTGAATTTTACTTTTACAATAATTTAAAAAAGCAGAAAATTAAAATCGCGGAGCCTTCCTCAGATTTGAAGAAATATCCACACTTAAAAAAATCCTCATAAAGAACGGAACTAAAATCTCCATAAGGGATATTGATAAGGGTTCCCCTTTAGGGGTCAGGGGTCTATGAAACTAAAATATAAAAAATCCGAATTAAAATTCAAACATCAATTTACCATTTCTAAAGGAACAAAAACCCATCAACCGGCATTATTAGTGGAACTCGAATTCTTTGGTATCAAAGGTTATGGCGAAGCGCCCGCAATTCCTTATTACAACATCACGGTGGATAAAATGATTGCCGACATAGAATACAAAAAGAGTTTTATTGAAAAAGTTTCGTTTACTGAACCGGAAAGATATTGGCATTACCTCCATCATTTGTTTCCTGAAAATCCATTTTTAGTTTGTGCTTTGGATATGGCCGGATGGGATATTTTTGGAAAATTGAAACACAAACAATTGTATGATTTATGGAAGCTGGATATTTCAAAAAATCCTTTAACGGATATCACGATTGGCATTGATACGATTGAAAAAATGGTTTCAAAAATAAAAGAAACACCGTGGCCCATCTATAAAATTAAATTAGGAACACAGGAAGATGTCTGTATCATGGAAGAATTGAGAAAACACACTGATTCCGTCTTCAGGATTGATGCCAATGCCGCATGGGAAACTGACGAAGCGCTGGAGAAAATAAAAATTTTCAAAGATTTGAATGTGGAATTTATCGAACAACCTTTGGCAAAAGATGATTGGGAAGGAATGAAATTTTTATACGAAAAATCTCCCTTACCGCTGATCGCCGATGAAAGTTGTGTGAGCGAACATGACGTGGAAAAATGTAACGGGCATTTTCATGGTATCAACATTAAGTTAACCAAATGCAGCGGCATTACACCCGCTTTACGCATGATAGAAAGAGCGCGTGAACTTGATATGAAAGTAATGGTGGGCTGTATGAATGAAAGTTCTATTGGCACAGGCGCCATCGCACAACTGTTACCCTTACTCGATTATGTAGATATGGACGGTCCGTTGCTTCTCGCTGAAGACACAGCTAAAGGAGTAACTTATGATTATGGGGAAGTAATTTATTCATCAGGAGTTGGATTGGGAGTTGACGTGGACCCTTTTTGATTTAAACGTAAAGTGGAAGCAGGTGGCTGTATTTCAGTTTAACAGTAAACCAACTTTTATTGAAGATTTCAATTTAGCGCTTCTTCTACAAAATACATGTCTATTTCCCCAATATTTTTTGCAAATATTTTACCCCGGTAAGTACATGCATATTTATCTTTTATCAGTTCATAAGTAGTGGCGGAAATATTTACGCGGCCTGGCTCGCCATTGCTTTCCATCCTGCTGGCTACATTTACGGTAGAACCCCAGATGTCATAAGCATATTTCTTTTTACCTACCACACCAGCTACTATTGGCCCGGTATTAATGCCTATTCTTATATTCCATTCGGGCATATTGGCTTCGATTCTTTTTTCATTTCGCATTAAAATATATTCCTGCATTTCAAGGCCTGCTTTTACGATATTAAGAAGATGCGATTCATTTTCTGTAGGTATGCCACCCGCGCACATGTACGAATCTCCGATGGTTTTTATTTTTTCCAAATCGTATTTTTCGATGATGTCGTCAAAAGCCATAAAGTAGCCATTTAGCTCAGACACCACTTCCTGTGGAGAGAGGGTTTCGGCGAGCCTGGTAAATCCTTTGAAATCTGTAAAAAGCACAGAGGCTCTTTCGTAATAACGCGGCGTTGCATTGCCATTTTTTTGCAATTCCTGCGCTACTTGTGCCGGCAGTATATTTAATAACAAACTTTGAATTTGTGCATTCTGGCTATCCAAGATTTTATTGGTTTTTATTTTATCACGGTAATTGCGATAAATAATAATTACAATAAGAGACAATAACGCCAATCCAATCATCAATGCATTCTTTGCGAATTTTTGCCTGTTCAAATCAAGTTCCTGCAATACCTGGTCTTTCTTTAATAAATCAATCTGGCTTTGCTTTTTCTGAATGTCAAAATTGAACTGCAGGCTGGATAATTTTTTTGCAATATCCAGGGTATATAATGAATCTTTAATTCCGGTGAACTTAGACTCATATTTAAAAGCGTTCTTGAAATCCGACACGTTGGAATAGGCAGTCGCCAGGCCTCCATAAGCTCTTTCTAATTCATAATTTGCATTGCTTACCTTAATTGCAATAACTTCTGCCCGCTTATAATAACTTATGGCTTTGAGGGCATCTCCTTGCTCCCTATAAGAATCGGCAAGCCCGAGCAATGATTGGGCCATATCAACTTTTGCATCTAATTTTTGAGAAATATCTAATGCCTGCTGATGGTATTTTATAGCCGTTTCATAATCTTTTCTATTTTGATATACTTTTCCAATATCGTTCAAGGTATAAGGAACATTTTCAGAACCCTCATACGCTTTTAAAGATTTTTGAAAATAAATAAGCGCTGAATCATCATTTCCCTTCTTCAGATAAATTTCTCCAACATTAACTGTAATAGTACCAATTGCATTATCGTTTTTCAACGATTCGCTCATTGGCAAAGCTCTTAAATAATACTTCAGTGATTGATTAAAAGTGGAGGGCTTATTAAAATACACTGCTCCAATATTTTGCAACGCAGTTAATATCCTGAGTGTATCACCTATTTGTTCTGCAACATTTAGCGATTTTAAATTTAACTCAAGCGCCTTTTCATCATCGGCCTGGTTGTAATATACAGAGGCTTCATTACTCAAGATGTTAGCTACTCCTGATTTATCCTTCAAAGAATCAAACATCGCCAAAGCTTTATCATAATTCCCGAGTGATTCTACATAATTTGCCTGCATGTAATACACTATTCCTATATTTTTATAAGAATAAGCAAGCCCTTTTTTATAATCAATCTTTTGAGCTAAATCTCTTGCATCCGTCGCATAGCTAATTGCTTCCTGGGGAGATATGCTAAAAAATTCCCGACTAAGGGCTAACAAAGAATTCACTTTAAGACTGTCTTCTTTTGCAACAGACAATACTTTTTTTATACTATCAATTTGAGAATTTTGTGCAAAGCATTGTGCTGAAAGAAGGAAAATAAGAAGGCTGAATAATAAATATTTATTCTTCATGAAATAATACACTTTTCGGCATCCAAGGTAAATATTTTTATTTTCAGCAATGATTAAAGTTTTTAAAAAAAGGAAGAAATTCTTAGGTTTCTTCCTTTGTGGTTTTTACTTCTATTATTTTTAAAAATCTAAAGTTTAATCACCCTGAATATTTTAAAAGTATTATCAACCCTTACTTTAATAAAATATACTCCACTTCTGAAGTTCGACAAATCCAATTGCACGCTATTTGAATAAATCTTTTTTACAACATTCGACGAATAAGTGCGCCCAAGCACATCTGTTATAATAATTCCATTTTGAGAAAGGCTTGCATTATTTACCTGTAGGGTAACATTACCCCTGGTAGGATTTGGATAAACAGAAGTATTTCCCTGCATTTCGTTTGCGAGAATCTCATCACTTAACCGGGCAATCATATTTCCTTTGTTTGCATTCTGATAGCTTATTGTTTTCTGGCCGGGAGTTAAATTATTGGCGCCCGCAATATTGTTTATCCCAATAGGAGTTATAGCAATAAACGAACCGGTAGAAATTCCGGCGATTGAACTTTGCCTGTCTCTGGAATAATTATCCTCTTCTTCGGTAACATACAGAGTGCCGGCAACATAATTTATGCTGTAATTACCCTGATTCAAAAGTTTTAATCCTGAAGGAGTGATGGTATAATTTCCGGGTCTATCTTCATAATAAGTAGGGCTTATTTTGTAAACCGGGCCGGAAACAATAGTGCTTGCATCCGTATTCTTAAATCCGGTAATTGTGGAAGTAAATACAGGTAAGTGATCATCATCTGAAATTGTTTTATTATCCGCTTTTACTGTAAGCGTTGCGGGAGAAATGGTAAGATTTCCACCATTATTTACAAAAGTATAATTAGCAGAAGCGCCTCCTGTCAAAGTAATTGTATAAGCGCCTACTCCCGATGTTACTGTTGCTACGGAAGACGCTATAGGCGCAGTAATATTGGCAGGTCCATCGCCATTCACAAAACCACTGTATGCAATTCTGAATACAGGATTATTATCTCCATATATTTTGAAAGTATCAACAGCTTTTGCTGTAAGTACATTTTTATTTACAGTGAGTAATCCATTTACATATTGAACATTATAGTTCGATGGCTGAATAATAGAACCTGTCGGCACAATATTAAACACACCTGCAGGAACATTCGTTGCAGGCACTGTTGTATTGGCGCTGTTTAATAAATTATAAGTGAGCGCTCCATTTGTAAATACTGAATCTGCATTATCCTGGTATTGATACCCCGTAATTTTTGAAGTAAATGGTGGCGGCTGAACACCATAAGAAATAACTGAAGTATCAGTTCTTACAGTAAGTGGTGCAGGTAAAATAGTTAGTTTACCCAATCCATAACTTATATCAAAATTATTCGACAAAAATGCCCCGGGCACTACTGTATTGGTTCCAGCGGTAATACCGGTTATTAAATTGATAGATTTAAAAATCGTTAAAGTATCTGTAGCAGGCGCGCTTACATCAGCCTGGTCAATGATTGCCGCAACATTCGAGTTGCTTGTATCTCCCACAGTTGCGCTATTAACTAAAGCAGAACCATTTACAAGTGCACGGGCATTCACCAAAGCTCTTGCATTCACAAGTGCACGGGCATTTACCAAGGCGCGGGCGTTAACCAAAGCCCTTGCGCTCACTAAGGTTGTCGTATCGGGAGAGACTTCATAATTAAATACAGAAGCAGTTGCTACGTCCACTATATTGGTAGTATCATTTGTGACAACTCCATTTACCAAAGCCCTTGCATTTACAAGGGCGCGGGCATTTACCAATGCACGGGCGCTTACCAAAAAGCTAAGGTTTGCAAGGTCGGAATTTACTAACGCCCTGGCATTTACCAATGCGCGGGCATCTACCAGCACAACAGCATTAGTCACTAAATTTTGCTGATAGTCAGATTGTAAAGAATTTAAAAATGCACTTCTATCTGTGACTGCAATAAGAGAATCGCCGTAGGTATAATTGTAATTAATACCGGCAATTTTATCTCCATAAGTGAGTGTAGTATCTCTTGGGGTAATTACAAGCGGCATCGGATTTACGGAAAGTATGCCATTATTAAACACATATTTATAAACCTCGTTCAACGCAACCAATACAGAATCATTAGCCGCAGTAAAAATTTTCATTGCAGGTTTGATAACATATAATCCCACATTACTCATATTGGTGGCAGTGGTAGTATAATTAATGGTATCAAGCCCTAATTGCTGCAAGGTCAATCCTGTTTGTGCCAAAGGAACACTATCCACTAAAATAGTAGAAGTAAATGACGGTATCTGTTCGCCATATTTTTTGGTTTTATTGACTGCAGTAATAGTAACTATTTTTTTAACCGGCGAAAAGAAATATAATGAATCGGAAGAGCCGCCATCTAAGCCACTTGATGAAATAGGTGTCGTATAAACCTGTATGGCTGGATTTCCAATAAAGGTAGGAATTGTAGCATTTACCTGGGTGCTGCTGATTGGAGTTGTGGCAACAGGAGTTCCTCTGAATAAAACCTTAGAGCTTGTATCGAGGAAATTTCCCTGAACTGTAATGTTCATTGGTTGTGTTCCCGGTTTAATTGTAGTATCCGATAAAACCAATTTAGTAATCACGGGTTTTGGCGTAGCAAAAGTGTGCATAGCCGCGTCTGCCCTGATTAATCCATAACCGGTGGTATAATCAAACCCAGGAGTACCCATATCTAAAGCGGTTCGTTCCATCAGAGACCTGACGGTATCAGGAATCGCTATTTGATTAGCAAATTTTTTCTTCCCTTCAATTAATAAAGCGGCAACTCCGGCGGCATGTGGCGCAGCGGCAGACGTTCCAAAAAAATTAGGAAACGCATCACCATCAATATTTACACCACCCATATTTACGGTAGTATTTACTCCATTCGGCGCACAAAATTCCGGTTTGTTTCTCACTACTCCGTTTACAAGAGTTCCTCCCACAGAAGAGAACGATGCTATTGTTGGCGGATTTACTCCATAAGCCGGCGTATTTTTATAAAGTACTGCCCCTACTGCCATTGCACCGTCTGCATTTGCCTGGCCTACAATGGTTGAGTTGCCTGAATTAAATTTGCTTACAACTCCATTGCCACGGAAAAATACATATTTGAATCTCACATTACCGGTTCCGGAAGCCCTCACAATCACGATTTTAGTCTGGGTCGTTTGGGTTACGGTAAATGGAAGTACTTCTATGGGGTCGCCGCCAATATTATTTCTATTGAAGCCAAATAAAGCATTTCCATTATTATCGGTCAAATAAATATCGAGGTCATTTACTGTTCCGGCCTGAGTTTGACCTGTAGAATAAATACCATCCTGCCATTGAAGCACTATTGTATAAGTGCCTGGTGTAAGTGTGATGGTTTGGTAAATATCTCCACCACCAAAATTGTGTGCCATCCCGGTAACTCCATTTGGAGCGGGAGCAGGATTAAATATTCCTTCATAAGATTGATTCCCATAATTACCTGCCGCTGAAAAATAAGCCACGCCTTTCGCCGCAACAGAATCAACAGCCCGCGCTACAACGCCATCCTGGTAAAAAGGTTCGGTAATATAGGTAACATCATCTACAATAACATTGCAACTATCCTGTTGTAATTGTTTAATGCCTAATGCAAAGTCGCTTGCATTAATAAATCCGGTTCTGAAAGCAAGTTTCGCCCCGGGAGCTACATCATGTACTATTTGCAACATAGCTCTTCCTTCATCTGATTGCTGGCCAAAAGGATATTCCTGCAAAACCTCTACAGGGTTTGGATTGTCAGGATTGCCAATCCCCGGAAGGTCGCCGTTCAAAACATCAGTTTGAGCCGGGTTTCCCGGAATCGTGTTGTAGCTGTTTGATATTACGCCCACCTTTACCCCTTCTCCAGTAAGGCCATATCCGCCGCGAACAAGATAAGATTGGATAGATGTATCGCCCTGGCTTGTAACAATTCCTACATTGCCAATTGATGGAAAAATGGGCCTGCAATAATCTATCAAGCTCGGTAAACTATCTAATTTTAAGAGATTTTTTATTGGATATTTTCCTGAAATAATTAAAGTATTAGCGCCATTATTAATCAAATTCGTCATTCCATAAGGCGATGTTTGCAACAGAGATAATAAGGTTTGATATTGCCCCTGAAGAGAGATTACTTCTATCATCACACTATCATGCTTTAGAATAAAAATATTCTGCGCAGAATCTGAAACAAACCCAAAATTTTCTGCCAGCGAATTCAATTCTGCTCCGATAAGATTTTTTATTTTACCTCCTTCTGGTGGTGGATAATATGGTAAAATACAACGGTTAAAAGTTACTAATGCAGTATCTGTTGAAGAACATCCTCCATTGGGGTCTGTAACCGTTAATACATAAGACCCTACTGCATCTACGGTTGGGGTTAATGTATTGGCGCCGGAAATAATACGGCCATTGTTGATAGCAGCCCAACTGTATTGTAAATTAGGCGTAGAACCGGTTCCATCCAATTGAACGGTAGATGTAGAGCAGTCTAAAATTTTATCACTTCCGGCATTGGCAACAGGTGTGCTACATAAAGGGAATGGCGCGTAATAAAGGGTAACATTATTCTGAATGTTAACATTATTCTTGCTATATAATGCGCCAACATAATAACAACTACCCGAACCTGAACCGATGTTTATTCCTGCGAAAGGCGCCCAAACAGTTCCCAGCCATTTTGTGAGCGAGCCATTGCCTGAAGACCCGTTATTGATATTCCATGCAATATTTCCGGACGAACTGGATGACCCGTTACCATGAGTTTCAGAGTAGATTCTTGTCGCATCGCCACCATTTATAGTGCTTGCATTTACTTTGTTCAGATCTACATCGCCATAAATATAAATTTTTATGGTGCCTGTAGGGTCATTTTTAAAATCAAAAACAAAACTATTATTACCTGAGTTTTTAATTGATTTAAAAACATAAATACCCGTGCCGGATAAAGTAATCGTTTTGTTATTCCCTAAAGCAATGTTACCATAAGCGCCGGGAGTAATTGTTTGCGTAGAACTGATATTAAGGCTTCCTGCATTAGGAAAAATATTGATCAAGGGCATTGCCGGAAGAACAGGCAGATTAGGAATACCCACAATGTTTCCACCAGCGGGAGTCGGTCCACTATAGGTAGTACCATTAGGATAGGTTACTTGCCCGCTTAATGTGCCTCCGCCAATTACTATATTTCCGTTTACATCAATATTTCCACCAATAGATACCCCTGTGCCAACAGATAATATGGTTCCTGGCAAGTTGGTTGAATTTGCAGCGGTAATTTTTCCGCTTATCACATTATTATTGGCAAGTACAACAGTACCACCACTGTAAATATTCCCAGTATTGGATAAATTTCCTGCTGATGTTACCAATATGTTGGCGCCTATAGAGCCGCCTGATATTGATGAAGAAGATCCAATCTGAACTTTATTTCCAAATAAAACGAAATCATTTATTTTTAGATTTTGTCCATGAGTAATTGCAGGTAATAAAGAAATTACACAAAGGATCATTGCCCATTTAAATTCAATTTTAAATAGTATATTTTTTTTCATAAATGAAATTTAAGCATGCAAAAGATATCTTCCTTTTAAGGTCTAATACCGGGTGAACTAAATATTATTTATTTGTCTTGAGGGGGGTGACAAAACATAAAGGCTCTACGGCCAACCATTTAAGGTAACAATAGCGCACTTAAGAAAACAGATGTCTTTTAGAGATTGACAGGAAGTCTTATTTAAAGATATTGGTTTTGTAAAAGTAGAAACATAAAAGATAAAAGACAAAAGTTTATTTTTAAAATGACATTATTAAAACGAAAGTTCTTACCGGGCTATCAAATTGAAAATTCTTTTTCACTAAATCTTTTTGTAAAAACAGGCGGCTAAGCGATGATAAAATACCGATGTAAACAAGGACGGGCGCGGCAAAGAATCAGGATTTGTTTTTACATCCAGACTTAGTTTTTCCATTCTCTTTTCAAACTTCTCTTTTTCTTTGCCGGGTCTTCTATAAATTTGCGTTCGCAAAATTTATTATGACCTCATCAGCATCTATAGAAACCAATCTTCAAAAAACAGTCTATCCAATTTTATTTGCTATTAGTTTTTCGCACTTATTGAACGATACCATCCAATCCTTAATTCCATCAATTTATCCAATCTTAAAAAGTAATTATCATTTATCATTTGCACAAGTTGGGTTGATTACATTCACTTTTCAGATGGCGGCCTCGCTGTTACAACCCTTTGTAGGCCTGTACACAGATAAAAAACCACAGCCTTATTCGCTTGCTACAGGAATGGGCTTCACTTTGACGGGATTAGTGATTTTATCTATGTCTCATCACTTTTACCTGGTCTTGGTTTCGGTAGCGCTTATCGGTGTTGGCTCTTCTATTTTTCATCCTGAATCTTCAAGAATGGCACATGCTGCTGCCGGAGATCAAAGAGGTTTGGCGCAATCAATTTTCCAGTTGGGTGGAAATTTAGGAAGCTCAATCGGGCCTTTACTTGCCGCATGGATCATTGTTCCTCACGGGCAAATGAGTATTATTTGGTTTTCATTGATCGCTTTACTGGCTATTTTTGTTTTGACAAAAGTGGGCAACTGGTACAACGAAAATGTGATCAAAACGAGGCTAAAACGGAAAGAAAAAATAACCGTTTCTCATTCTTCATTTTCAAAAAGAAAAGTTGCCTTTTCAGTTTCCATTTTATTGATTTTAATTTTTTCAAAATATTTTTATCTCGCAAGCCTTACCAGTTATTTTACTTTTTACCTGATCAATAAATTTCATGTA
>Ga0207657_10008233_pt1 | contig 10612 bp, 8 predicted proteins | sample KBSC33metaG_FD_184316 | JGI IMG/M metagenome (GOLD analysis project Ga0207657, IMG submission 184316) | Corn rhizosphere microbial communities from Kellogg Biological Station, Michigan, USA - KBS C3-3 metaG (SPAdes) (version 2) | ecosystem: Host-associated > Plants > Roots > Rhizosphere > Soil ... | reverse complement strand
GTCGAGCAGCAGGTCGTAGTAGGTGCCCATCACCTCGTCCGGGATCCGCATGAGCTTGCCGAAGATCTCGTCGGGCGGGTCCGTGACGCCCACGTAGTTCCCGAGTGACTTGGACATCCGCTGCACGCCGTCGATCCCCGGCAGGATCGGCATCGTGATGATCGACTGCGGAGCCACCCCGTACGCACTCTGCACGTCGCGCCCGAGCAGCAGGTTGAACTTCTGATCCGTGCCGCCCAGCTCCACATCCGACTTGATGGCCACGCTGTCGTAACCCTGAAGTAACGGATAAAGCAGCTCGAGCACCGAGACGGGCTCGCGAGCGCTCCAGCGCTTGGAGAAGTCGTCGCGCTCGAGTATTTGCGCCACGGTGGCCGTACGGGCCAGGCGGAACAGGTCCTCGGCGGGCATGTCGAGCCACTCGCCGTTGCGCTTGACCTCCGTGCGCTCGGGGTCCAGGACCTTCATCGCCTGCTCCTGGTAGGTCACGGCATTGCGGTCGATCTCCTCGCCGGAGAGCTGAGGCCGGGTGGCCGAGCGGCCACTCGGATCGCCGACGCGCCCGGTGTAATCCCCGATGATGAGGACGACCGTGTGGCCCAAGTCCTGGAACTCGCGCAGCTTGCTCAGCACCACGGTGTGCCCGAGGTGGATATCCGGCGCCGTGGGGTCGATGCCCAGCTTGACCCGGAGCGGGCGGCCCTCCGCCAGTTGGCGCTCCAGAGCCCCTTCGGGCAGCGCATCCACGACGTTCCGGAGCAGGAAAGTGGCGTCGGAGGCCTCCGGTTCCGTCACGGTCGCAATGCTAGACTCCCGGCCTCGTCGGACGGAGCTCATGGGCCGCCGCCCCCACTATCCCGAACGGGTCGAGGGCCGTCCCACCTAACGCATGCCGGACTCGACGCCAACAGTTACGGGGCCTACATCCGCTGCCGCGGATCCGACTGACCTCCCCGGTCGCAACGGGCGCAACGGCGACTCTGGCGGCGGAGCAAAGCCGCCCAAGCGCAAGATCAAGAAGCTGCGGCTCTTCCTGGTACTTGCGGGCCTCGGGCTGCTCGCGTTCATCTCGACGGTGTTCGGGATGATGATGGCCGTGGCGAGCGAGATCCCCTCGCTCGAGAACAGCGCCGAGTTCAAGGCCGCGCGCAACTCCAACCTGGTGGCCGACGACGGCTCACCGCTCGCGCGGCTGACCGGCAACCAGAACCGGATCCTGATCGATCCGAACGACATCTCGCCGAACATCAAGAACGCCGTCATCGCGATCGAGGACAAGCGCTTCTACACGCACAAGGGCGTGGACTGGAAGGGCATGATCCGCGCCGGCTTCGCGGACTTCACCCACCACGGCGCGGTGCAGGGCGGCTCGACGATCACCGAGCAGTTCGTGAAGAACGCGCTGGCCGCCCAGAACAACCGCACGATCTTCGAGAAGCTGCGCGAGGCGGCGCTCGCGTACCACCTGGAGAAACAGTGGTCGAAGCAGAAGATCCTCGGCGAGTACCTGAACACCGTGTACTTCGGGAACGGGGCGTACGGCATCGAATCGGCGATGCGCACGTACTTCGGCGGCACCCAGACCGACTACGACCCGAACGAGCGGGCCGCGCGCAACGCCACGCCTGACCAGGCCGCGCTGCTCGCCGGCATCATCGCCTCACCGAGCGGGTTCAACCCGGTGACGAATCGCAGGGCTGCGCTCGACCGGCGCAACCTGGTGCTCAAGCTCATGCTCGAGCAGCGCATGATCAGCGCTGGTCAGTACCAGCAGGCGATCATCCAGGCTCTGCCGTCGGCGGAGAACGTGCACCCGCCGCGGCCGGACTCGAAGCAGCCCTACTTCTCCACCTGGGTCACGCAGCAGCTTGTGGACCGGCTGGGGTCGGGGCGCGTGTTCGGCGGTGGGCTGAAGATCAAGACGACCATCGATCCCCAGCTGCAGGCCGCGGCCGTGCAGGCGATCAACGGGCGGCTGGCCGGGGTCGGGCCGAGCGCGTCGCTCGTGGCGATCGACAACAGGTCCGGCGAGGTGCGGGCGATGGTCGGCGGCAACGACTACAACACACACCCGTTCAACATCGCCACCGATGGGCACCGCCAGCCCGGCTCGTCGTTCAAGACCTTCACGCTCGTGGAGGCGCTCCTGCGCGGGATCTCGTCCGGGAGCGTGTGGCCTTCGGCGCCGGTCACCTTCCACGTGTCCAAGAAGGAGCTCTTCCCGGTCCACAACTTCGAGGACTCCTATCTCGGCTCCGTGTCGCTCGCGAACGCGTTCGCGTACTCGGACAACTCGGTCTTCGCGCGCGTCGGTGTGTCGATCGGGACGCACCGGATCGCGCGGCTGGCGAACAAGATGGGCCTGCACACTCCGGTCTCGACCAACCTGGCGATCACGCTCGGCGCCCTAAAGGAGGGCGTGAACCCGCTCGAGATGGCCTACGCCTACTCGACCATCGCCAACGACGGCAAGCGCGTGACGAGCAACCTGCCGGCATGGAAGAACGGGCCCGTCGCGGTCGAGGACGTGCGGCAGGCGAACGGACACCGGCTGATCAAGTACAAGCGCAAGACGATCCAGGTGATCCCGACGGCCATTGCCGAGGAGGCCAAGCAGGTGATGACCGGCCCGGTGACGCACGGGACGGCCACCGCCGCACAGCTGCCAAACGACGTGGTCTACGGCAAGACGGGCACGACCGAGAACTACGGCGACGCGTGGTTCGTGGGCTTCGACTCCCGCTACACGGTGGCGGTGTGGGTGGGTTACCCGGACAGGCTGGTCCCGATGAAGACCCAGTACCGCGGCGGTCCGGTCGAGGGCGGCACCTACCCCGCCGAGATCTGGCACGACTTCATGGTGCAGGCGCTGTCGATCCTGGACGCGCGCAACCCGAAGAAGGACCAGACAAGCCCAGTGCCGGGCCAGGGCAGCACCACCGCTCCGATCACGCCGGCGCCGTCCTCCACCGCGCCGACAGGCGGGGGCACCACGACGCCGCAGGCGCCCGCGGACCAGCAGCCGCAGACGAAGAAGCAGCCGACCCAGCAGACGCCGCAGCAGCAGACCCCGCCGGCGCAGACGCCTGCGCCCGGTACGGGCAACGGCGGCACGGGCGGCGCCTCGCCCGGTTAACGGCGCCGCATCGCGGCCGGCCAGGGGCGGCTGACGCTGCGGCTGCGCGGGTCGCAGAAGCGCCAGGGAAGGTCCGCGGCCTTGGTGATGCCGATGCGCTCGCCGATCGCGAGCTCCGCCGGGCGGTCGCCGTTCTGCGGGGGCAGGATCTGGATCGGCCCGTCGCCCAGGAGCGAGGTGTCGTTCTCGCCGAGCTCGATCCCGAGCGCCTGGGTGAGCTTGCCCGGGCCGTTGCAGAGCTGGGTGACGTCCTCGAGTCCGCGGCGCTCGCGCATCAGGTCGATGCCGTCCACGGGCTCGAGTGCGCGGAGGAGCACTGCCGCGCCCACTCCCTCCTCCTCACACACCGCGTTCAGCAGCGCGTGGATGCCGTACGAGCGGTACACGTACGCGCGGCCGGGCGGGCCGAAGATCACGCGCGTGCGGTCGGTGAGTCCGACGAACGCATGGCAGGCAGGCTCCTGCTGGTGATAGCTCTCGACCTCGACGATCCGCCCGGCCGTGTCGCCGTGGCGGACCGTGCAGCCCACCAGGTCGCGCGCGACGTCGTGGACCGAGCGGGCGTAGAAGTCCTTGGTCATCGCTGGGCGGCCTCGTTCAGCGCGGCCCGGGCGCGCTGGAGCTGCTCCTGCACGCGCGGGAGCGCGGTGCCGCCCTCGCTGATCTTCGACTCGAGCCACGCGCCCTCGGCCAGCAGCTCGTGGTAGCCGGGCACGAGCTCCGGCGCGTGCTCCCGAACCTCGTCCTCAGACAGCTCGGAGAGCGTGCGGTCCGAGTCGACCGCGGTGCGCACCAGGCCGGCCACCACGCCGTGGGCTTGGCGGAACGGCATGCCGCGCTTGACGAGCAGGTCCGCGATGTCGGTGGCGGCGGGAAACTCGTCGGCGGCGGCGTCGGCCATGCGCTCGCGGTTGAAGCTGATGCCCGCGAGCATCCCGGCGGCGGCCGCGATCGTCAGCTCGAGGGTGTCGACCGCGTCGAACAGCCGCTCCTTGTCCTCCTGCAGGTCCTTGTTGTAGGTGAGCGGCAGGCCGTGGAGCACGCCATGGAGGCCGCTGAAGTGCGCGACCACCCTCGGGGCCTTGCCGCGCAGGAGCTCCGCGGCGTCCGGGTTCTTCTTCTGGGGCATGATGCTCGAGCCCGACGCGAACGAGTCGGACACCTCGCAGAAGCCGAACTCCTCGCTCGACCACAGCACGATCTCGGCGCCGAGCTGCGAGAGGTGGGTGGCGCAGATGGAGGCGGCGGCCAGGTAGTCGAGCACGAAGTCGCGGCTCGACACGGCGTCGAGTGAGTTCTGAGCCACAGCCGGGAAGCCGAGCTGCTCGGCCACGTAGCCGCGGTCGGTGTCGAAGTTGACGCCCGCCAGCGCGCCGGCGCCGAGCGGCAGGTCGGACGTGAGCTCGACTACGTGGGCGAAGCGGCGCGAGTCGCGCTCGAGCTTCCAGAACCAGGCCAGCAGGTGGTGCGAGAGGTAGACGGGCTGGGCGCGCTGGAGGTGCGTGTAGCCGGGCACCGGCCAGTCGAGATGCCGCTCTGCCAGGTCCACGATCACGTCCAGCAGGTCGAGCAGCGCGCGGCGGTCGCGGTCCGCGTGTGCGCGGACGAACATCGCCACGTCGGTGGCCACCTGGTCGTTGCGCGACCGTGCGGTGTGGAGCTTGCCGCCCACCGGGCCCACGATCTCCGTGACCCGGCGCTCGATCGCCATGTGGATGTCCTCGTCCTCCGGGTGGATCTGAAAGGCGTTTGCCTCGATCTCGGAGCGCACCTGCTCGAGCCCGCGCTCCAGCTCGGCCAGGTCCTCGGGCGCGATGATCTTCTGACGCGCGAGCATGCGCGCGTGCGCGAGCGACTGCTCGATGTCGAACGGCGCCAGGCGGTAGTCGAAGCCCACCGATGTGTTCAGCGCGCGGAAGAGCGGGTCCTGCGGCTCGGAGAAGCGGGACATGGGGTTGGATCCTAGGATGCGGGCCGTGAGGGTGCTCGTGACGGGAGCCACCGGCAAGGTGGGGCATGCGCTCGCGCGGGCGTTGCTCGAGCGCGGCGACGAGGTGAGGGCGCTCGTGCGCGATCCCGCCACGGCGTCGATCCCGGAGGGCGCTGAGCCGGTGCGGGGCGACGTGCGCGACACCGAGTCGCTCGTCGAGGCGGTGCGCGGCTGCGAGCTGGTGTTCAATGCGATGGGACTGCCGGAGCAGTGGCTGCCGGACGAGCGCACGTTCCACGAGGTGAACGCCGTGGGCAGCGAGAACATGACGCGGGCGGCGCGCGCCGCGGGCGTCCGGCGGCTGGTGCACACCAGCACGATCGACGTGTTCCACGCGGAGCGCGGCGCGCGCTTCGACGAGTCGGAGCTGGCGAGCTACCCGAAGGGCACGGCATACGAGCGCTCCAAGCAGGCGGCCGAGGAGCTCGTGCTCGCGGCGGGCGGCGGCATCGAGATCGTGCTCGTCAACCCGGCGGGCGTGTACGGCACGGGCCCGACTCGCCCTGGCGGGCTCGAGGAGGACCTGTTCCGCCCGCTCGTGAACAAGCGCCTGCCGGCGGTGCCGCCCGGCGGGATGGGGGTCTGCTTCAGCGAGGGAGTGGCCAACGGGCACCTGCTGGCCGCCGAGCGCGGGCGGCCGGGCGAGCGCTACATCCTCTGCGACCGTCACGTGAGCATGCGCGAGCTGGCGGAGACCGTGGTGCGCGTGGCGGGGCGCGGCCGCGTGCCTCCTGTGCTCTCACCCCGGGTGGCGCGGCTGCTGTCCGGCGCCGGCGGGCTCGTCGCGAGCGTGATCGGCAAGCCCCCGCTTCTGCCGAGCGGCCAGCTCACGTTCTTGCTCTGGGACGCGGCACCCGATTCCTCCAAGGCGCAGGACGAGCTGGGCTGGGAGCCGACCGCGCTCGAGGATGGGCTGCGCCGCACCCTCCACGGCATGGGCCTTGCCTGAGCCGCCGCAGATCGCACGTCCGCGCGAGGAGGACGCCGCAGCCGTCGCGCGGCTGATCTACCTGACCTCCCCCGCAGGGTTCCGGGTGCTCGGTGGTGGCGAGCAGGGCGGCCTGCGGTTGATCGAGGCGGCCTTCGCCACCCCGGGCACCGACTGCTCGCGCGACGTGGTCACCCTGGCCGAGCTGGACGGCGAAGTGGCCGGGGTGATGGCGGCCTTCCCCGCTCCCGAGGCGAGGGAACGCCGGCGCCGCTTCGTCAGGCTGGCGCTGCGGCGGCGGCCGCCGTGGCGGTGGCCGCGCGTCGTGCTCATGGCACGGCACGGTGTGCGCCACGCCCCCACCCCGCCGGCCGACTCGCTCTACATCGACTCGCTGGCCACCGCCGCCAGCTTCCGCCGGCGCGGGGTGGCGGCAGCGTTGCTCGAGGAGGCCGAGCGGATCGCCCGGGAGCGCGGGCTGTCGGCTATCTCGCTCGACACCCGGGCGGCCAACAGCGGCGCCCGCGCGCTGTACGAGCGCGACGGATACGAGGCGGTGGCCGAGGTGCCGGCGTCGCCCGTGATCCCGGCGCTCGTGGGCTACGTCAAGAGGCTCGGCTGAGCCGAGCGTCGGCCAGCACTTCGCGGAGGACGTCGGCCACCCTTGCCACCTGGCCCTCCGTGATCTGCGGGAAGAACGGCAGCGCCAGCGAGCGGCGGGACACGTCCTCGCAGACGGGGAACTCGCCCTCGCGGTGGCCGAAGCGCTCGCGGTAGAAGCTCATCAGGTGGATCGCGGGCAGGTACGGCTTGGAGTCGATGCCGCGCGCGCGGAGGGACTCGATCGTGGCGTCGCGGTCCACCTCGCGCGGCAGCTTGACCACATAGACGAACCAGGAGCGGCGGTTGCCGCCGGTGTCCGGGTAGGGCAGCTCGACGTCCTCGATGTCCGCGAGCGCCTGGCCGTACAGCGCCGCGGCGCGCTCGCGGCCGCCAAGCAGCTCGTCGAGCCGCTCGAGCTGGGCGGTGCCCAGCGCGCACGCCAGGTCGGACAGCCGGTAGTTGAAGCCGAGCCGGTCGTGGTCGAGCCAGCTCATGTCTGGTGCGCGGCCCTGGTTGCGCTCGCTGTCGATGCGCTCCTTGAGATCGCTGGTCGGGCAGGCCACCATGCCGCCCTCGCCGGTGGTCATCTGCTTGTTGGGATAGAACGCGAACACGGCGAGGTGGCCGCGGGCCCCCACCAGCGTGCCGTCCGCGTGCACCGCGCCGAGCGCCTCGCACGCGTCCTCGACGATGAACAGGCCGTAGCGCGACGCGAGCTGCTCGAAGGCGGGCAGGTCGGCGGGGTAACCGAAGATGTGCACGGGCATGAGGCCGGCGGTGCGCTCGTTCACCACGGCGCCGGCGGCCTCCGGGTCGATGTTGAGCGTGTTCTCGTCGATGTCCACGAACACGGGCTTCGCGCGCTCGTACAGAATCGAGTTGGCCGAGGCCACGAAGCTGAAGGGAGTGGTGATCACCTCGTCGCCCTCGCGGACGCCCGCGGCGCGCAGCGCGAGGTGAAGGCCAGCGGTGCCGGATGACACCGCCGAGGCGTGCTCGATCCCCAGCCGCGCCGCGAAGCGCTCCTCAAAGCCCGTGAGCATCGGGCCGAGGGACAGGCGCCCGGAGCGCAGCGTTTCGAGCACGAGCTGCTCCTCACGCTCGCCGATCAGCGGCTGAGACAGCGGGATGGGCTTGGGCGTCACGAGCCGGCGGGCGCCGTCGGCCGGCGCGAGTGCTCGGCGCGTGCGGGCAGCATGCCGGCCTCGAGCGAGTCGACGAGCGCCTCCCAGCTCGCCTCGATGATGTTCTCGGAGACTCCGATCGAGCCCCACGTGTCGGTGCCGTCGCTGGCGTCGAGGAGCACGCGCGTGATCGCGCCTGTGCCCTTCGTCTCGTCGAGGATGCGCACCTTGAAGTTGACGAGCTCGATGTCGCGCAGGTGCGGGTACGTCTCCCCGATCGCCGAGCGCAGCGCGCGGTCGAGCGCGTTCACGGGGCCGTTGCCCTCCGCCGTGCGGATGTAGCGCTCGCCCTCCACCCAGATCTTGATCGTGGCCTCCGTCATCACGCGGCCGTCCTCGCGCTTCTCCACGATCGCGCGCCAGGACTCGAGCCGGAACAGCGGCTCGTAGTCGCCCGTCTCCTTCTTGATCAGGAGGTCGAACGAACCGTCGGCGGCCTCGAACTGGAAGCCGCGATGCTCGAGCTCCTTCACTCGGTCCACCACGCGCGCGGCCGCGGCCTCGTCGAGCTGCACGCCGCGCTGCTCGGCTCGCGCCTGCACCGTGCCCTTGCCGGACAGCTCGGAGATGAGCAGCTCGCGGTCGTTGCCCACCGCTGCAGGGTCCATGTGCTCGAAGGTGCGCGCATCGCGGACGATGCCCGCCACGTGCATGCCGCCCTTGTGCGCGAACGCGTTCTTGCCCACGTACGGCTGGTTCGGGTTCGCGCCCACGTTGCAGATCTCGTCGACCAGGTGCGAGGTCTCGGTGAGGCGCGCGATCTGGTCGTCGGTCACGCAGTCGTAGCCCAGCTTGAGCTGGAGTGCCGGCAGGATCGAGACGAGGTTGGCGTTGCCGCAGCGCTCGCCGTAGCCGTTCATCGTGCCCTGCACGAGGCGCGCGCCGCGCTCGATCGCGACGATCGAGTTGGCCACGCCGCAGCCGGCGTCGTCGTGGGTGTGGATACCCACCGTCACGCCGTCGCCGGACAGGGCGGCCACCACGTGCTCGGTGGCGTCCGCGATCTGGTTGGGCAGCGACGAGCCGTTCGTATCGCAGAGCGTCACGTTCTCGGCCCCGCCGGCCACGGCGGCGCGCAGGCAGCGCAGCGCGTAGTCCGGGTCCTGGCGGTAGCCGTCGAAGAAGTGCTCGGCGTCGTAGATCACGCGCTTGCCCTGCGAGCGCAGGAACGCGATCGACTCCTCGATCATCGCGAGGTTCTCGCCGGCGTCCACCTTCGTGACCTTCTCGAGGTGCAGCGCCCAGGTCTTGCCGACCAGCGTGCATACCGGCGCGAAGCAGTCGGCCAGCAGCCGCAGTGCCTCGTCGTCCTCCGCGCGTACGCCGCGCCGGCGCGTCATCCCGAACGCGGCGACGTCGGCGTGCTCGAACCGCTCGCCCGCGAGCTGCTCGAACAGCGCCTCCTCCTTCGGATTCGAGCTTGGGAAGCCGGCCTCGATCAGGTGCACGCCGAGCGAATCCAGCGCGTGCGCGACGCGCACCTTCTCGTCCACGGACAACGACATGCCCTCCCCCTGCATGCCATCTCGCAGGGTGGTGTCGTAGAGGAGGACTGGCTCGCTCACGCCTTCGACGGTACCTGGACCAGGTCCAGCCACTCGGCGTACTGCGGCGCGCGGCCGGTCAGGGCGTCGTCGAACATCGACTGGATCTCGCGCGTGACCGGGCCCGGAGCGCCCAGCGAGATGTCGTCCACCTCACGCACTGGCGTGAGCTCGGCGGCGGTGCCGGTCATGAACAGCTCATCGGCGTTGACCAGCTCGCCGCGCGCGATGTCGCGCTCGACCAGCTTGTAGCCCAGGTCCGTGGCGATCTGGATCACCGACTTGCGGTTGATCCCGTCGAGGATGCTGGCGGTCTGCGGCGGCGTGTAGATCACGCCGTCGCGCACCATGAAGATGTTCTCCCCGCTGCCCTCGCACACGTGTCCGAGATGGTCGAGGAGGATCGCCTCCTGGTAGCCGGCCTTGGTGGCCTCGATCTTCGCCAGCACCGAGTTCAGGTACTGCCCGGTGGCCTTCGCGTGCGGGTAGAGCGAGCGCGGCGAGATCCGTTCCCAGCTCGACACCTTGGCGCGCACGCCGTCGCGCTTGCCCTCCTCGCCGAGGTAGGCGCCCCACTCCCAGACCGCGATCGAGACCTCGACCGGGTTGTCGAGCGGGTTGAGCCCCATCGGACCGTGGCCGCGATAGACGAGCGGGCGGATGTAGCAGCTGCGGAAGCCGTTGCGCACGATCAGCTCGTGCGTGACCTCGCGCAGCTTCTCGAGCTGGAACGGCATGTCCATGTAGTACATGGCCGCCGAGCGCCGCAGCCGGTCCAGGTGATCCTGGTGCCGGAAGATCGCGGTGCCGCGGTCGGTCTCGTACGCGCGGATGCCCTCGAAGACGCCCGTGCCGTAGTGGAGGGAGTGCGTGAGTACGTGTACCTTCGCGTCCTCCCAGGAGACGAACTCGCCGTTCATCCAGATGAGGTCCGCGGTGTTCACGTTCTCCCTCCTTTCTCAGAGGTAGGAGAGGACCGCCTTCGTGGCGTCCTCCGTAGTGGCGTCGCCGCCGAGGTCCGGGGTACGGAGGCCCGCCTCGAGGGCTTTGTCGATGGCCGATTCTATCCCGGCCGCTTCGTCCTCCCTACCGAGTCCGTAGCGCAGCATCATGGCCGCGGAGCCGAACATGGCGAGGGGGTTGGCCTTGCCCGTCCCGGCGATGTCCGGCGCGGATCCGTGCACGGGCTCGAACAGGCCCGGGCCGTCGCTGCCCACGGACGCGCTC
>Ga0207657_10008230_pt1 | contig 10616 bp, 9 predicted proteins | sample KBSC33metaG_FD_184316 | JGI IMG/M metagenome (GOLD analysis project Ga0207657, IMG submission 184316) | Corn rhizosphere microbial communities from Kellogg Biological Station, Michigan, USA - KBS C3-3 metaG (SPAdes) (version 2) | ecosystem: Host-associated > Plants > Roots > Rhizosphere > Soil ... | reverse complement strand
CAAATGCGTGCCCACAAGGATAAGCCATTGAACGCAGTGACTCCCTCCACGTCCGGCGCCGCCGTCACGGGCGATGACAGCGTCGCGCGGCTCGACCGGCTGGCGGGCATCGCCCAGCAGCTGATCGATCGCTGCAGGGCGCGCGGCGCGAGCCAGGCCGAGGTCAGCTGCAGCGAGGAACATGGCCTCAACGTCAACGTGCGCATGGGCGCGGTGGAGACGGTCGAATCCACCCGTGATCGCGGCATCGCGGTGACCGTGTACTTCGGCAAGCGCAAGGGCAGCGCGAGCACCGCCGACCTGCGCGAGGACAGCCTGGATGCGACCGTCGAACAGGCCTGCGCGATCGCGCGCTTCACCGAGGACGATCCGGCCGCGGGACTGGCTGATGCCGACCTCATGGCGCAGCCGCCGGCGGGTGGCCGTTTCCCCGACTTCGACGCATGGCATCCGTGGGCACTGGACGCCGATCGCGCGATCGACCTGGCGCTGGCCTGCGAGACGGCGGGACGCGACAGCGACAAGCGCATCGGGAATTCCGATGGCGCTTCCGTCGGCAGCAGCGCCTCGCTGCATGTCTATGCGAACTCGCACGGCTTCGTCGGCCGCGAGCATGGAACGCAACACACGATCGGCTGCGCGTTGATCGCCGGCCGTGGCGAGGACATGCAGCGCGACGGCTGGTACACCACGGCACTGGCGGCAGAGGACCTCGAACCCGCCGCAGCCGTAGGCCGCCACGCCGCCGAACGCGCCGCGTCGCGGCTGCAGCCGCGCTCATTGCCCACCGGCGAGGTGCCGGTGCTGTTCTCGGCGGAGATGTCGCGCTCGCTCATCGGCCACCTGCTCGGCGCGATTTCCGGCGGCGCGCTGTACCGCAAGGCGAGCTTCCTGCTCGACAGCGCGGGCACGCAGCTGTTTCCCGACTGGTTCGCGATCGACGAACTGCCGTTCCTGCGCCGCGGCTTCCGCTCGGCCGCCTTCGACGGCGAAGGCGTGGCGACGCGCGATTCGGCGATCGTTGCCGATGGCGTCCTGCAGCGTTATGTGCTCGGCAGCTATTCGGCGCGCAAGCTCGGCCTGCAGACGACTGCCAATGCCGGTGGCGTGCACAACCTGCAGGTGCGGGCCAACGCCGGCGACCAGGCATCGCTGCTGCAGGGCATGCGCCGCGGCCTGTTCGTCACCGAGCTCATGGGGCAGGGCGTCAACGCGGTGACCGGCGACTACTCGCGTGGCGCGGCCGGCTTCTGGATCGAGGACGGCGTGCCCGTGTTTCCCGTCGATGGCGTCACCGTCGCCGGCAACCTCAAGGCGATGTTCCGAGCGATCGAGGCGGTCGGCAGCGACGTCGACCGCCGTTCGCACGTCGGCACCGGGTCGATCCTGGTGGGGCGCATGACGGTGGCCGGCACCGAATAGCCGTTCCCGTCGCTTGACTCGGGCTGCCGCCGCGTCGACATTTCCCTCCAGGCGCCGCCATCGGCGTCATCCACGGGAGGGGAATCCATGAACGACATCAATCCGGCATCTGCAGGCGTCGACAGCGGCATTTCCGCGGAAGAGCGCCAGTGGGCGATGTTCGCCCACCTGTCCGCGCTCGTCGGCGGCATCCTCACATCCGGCTGGGCCGGCAGCATCGGCTGCTTCATCGGGCCGCTGGTCATCTGGATGGTGAAGAAAGACACCATGCCCTTCGTCGACGACCAGGCGAAGGAAGCGCTGAACTTCAACATCACCGTCGGCATCGTGTTCCTGGCGCTGTTCGTGCTGTCGGTGGTGACGCTCGGCATCGGCCTGATCATCGCCATCCCGGTCTGGATCATCGTCGGCATCGCGTGGCTCGTGTTCACGATCATCGCCGCGATCAAGGCCAACCAGGGCGAGCGTTACCGCTATCCGCTCACGCTGCGGCTGGTGAAGTAACTCGGCTTCCGGAAGCGCCAACTTCCGGCACCCTGCCATCGGTTGGCTTGCACCGCGCCGGCCTGTCCCCATCATCGGGACAGGCCGGTTTTCGTTTCCGGCGGAGGCGACAACGATGACGACACAGACCGATACGATCCAGGGCCCCATCGCCACGCCGGACAGCGAGCGGCACTGGGCGGCCTCCGCGCACCTGGCGGCCCTGCTGCTGGCGCTGATGACGAGCTGGATGGCGGGCGTCGCCGGCGTCGTCGGCGCGGGCATCGTCTACCTCATCAAGCGTGACGACTCGGACTTCGTCGCCGGCCACGCGCGCGAGGCGATCAATTTCAACCTGAGCATGTTCATCTATGCCTGCCTTGCGGTGGCGATCGCGATCGCGCTGGTCGGCGTCACGGTGCTCACGCTGGGCATCGGGTTGATCGTGACCATTCCCGCCGGCCTGCTGCTCGTCGCGGCCTGCGCCGGCATCGCGGTGCTGTGGCTGGTCTGCAGCGTGATCGCGGCGACCAGGGCCTGGAACGGCGAAACCTATCGCTATCCGTTCACGATCCGGCTGCTGCGCTGACGGTTAGTACGCAGTCGGAAGTAGCCGCGGCAAGCGATGTCGGACGGCCTGCCCGGCAGGGCAGGCCATTCGTCTGCGTGGCAGGCGCGCCAGACAGGTTCAGCGGCGCGAGGTGTACTGCTCCAGTCCGGCGAAGCCACGCTGGTCGATGCGGTCCAGCCGCTCGTCCAGCGGCGGATGCGTCTTGTACAACTGCGCCAGGCTGGGCGACTGCGTGCCGAGCGCCGTCATCTTCTGCAGCACGGAATAAAGACCCAGCGGGTTGTACCCGGCGCGCGCGAGGTAGATCTCGGCCGCTTCGTCCGAGCGGTATTCGGCGCCGCGGTCCAGGCTGGTCAGCATCACCGTGGCGCCATGCCTGCGGACATAGTCCTTGGCCATGCTGCCGGCGAGCCCGCCACCGACATTGACCTGGTCGGCCACGGCTGCCTCGCCCGCCGAGGCGACCTCCTGCTTGCGGATCACGTTGTAGTGGTCGCGCTGGACGATGTGGCTGATCTCATGCCCGAGTACGCCGGCGACTTCATCGTCGTTGGCGAGCAGCTCGTACATGCCGCGGGTGATCAGGATGTAGCCGCCGGGCGCGGCGAAGGCGTTGACCTCGGCGTCGTCGATCACGCCGAAGGTCCACGGCAGGTCCGGCCGCGACGAATGCGAGGCCATCCAGCGCCCGATCCGGTTGACGCGCTTCTGCGCGGCATCGTCGGCAACGAGTTTCGCGGCGCCGAGGATGCGTCCGGTGATTTCCGGCCCCAGCGCGAGTTCCTCGGCGGATTGTTCCTCTTCCGATTTCCCGGCCGCGGCATCGGCGACGTTCATGGCCGAGTCGCCGACCGCACCGGTGCTGATGCCCGCGCTCGACAGCAGTCCGCGCATCAGCGAGAGGCCGCCGCGCTTCTGCGCCTGGCTGGCGCCCTTGTGCTTGCCGGTCGCCGGCCTGGCTTCCGTGGCATACGCGACCTGCGTATCGGACAACCCCTGCGCGTGCGCCTGCGCGGCGGCGGCTTCGGGCAGGAGGCGGAAGCTTTGCAGTTTCGCGAGTTGCGCTGCGTCGAAAGCCGCCGATTTCAGGTCGCTTTCGTCGAGCCCGCGCACGCCCGCGGTTTCGGTCACGCGTCCCTTGCCGGCCTTGCCGGCGAACAGCGCGTGCAGGTTCGATGCCTGGGTGTCCTTGCCGGCGTAGGCCATGCGGACTTCGTTGACGCGCACGTAGCCGGGCTTTCCCGATGGCAACTGCAGCTGGAACCACAGGCCCTGCTGGCCGGAGACGCTGACCGGCGTATCGCGCTTGAGCGTCGCCAGCGTCGGCGTCGAGAAATCGGGCCCGCTATGCACGGCGACGGAAGGCTTGTGGATGACGCCGGACAGGTTCGCGGCGACGACGAGCGGTGCCGCCAGCAGGCACAACAGCAGGAAGATGGATCGCATCGGGACAGCCATGTGTTCCTCCGTCAAAGCGTCAAACCCATTCGTTGGATAACGGATTCCGCGGCATGCGCGGGACAATGCGGCGATCGCGCGGCCGGATCATTCGATGGCTCCGGCGATTGCCGCGTCGACGCTGCGCGCCTCGGCGGTCTCGTCGGCGGAAAACGCATCGCGCATCGACAACGGCCGCTCGTCGCGGCTTTGCAGCAGTCGTCCCAGCACAGCGCAGGTGCGCGCGCGCGTCTGCGCCAGCGTCTCGTCGTCCGCCACGGCGACGCTGATCAGGCTGGCGACGCGCACGCTGCCGTCGTCCGGCAGCAGGTCGTCGTGGCCTGACAGGTGCGCCTGCAGTGCGCGCAGTTCGCGTTCGGCGGTGGCGGCGACGATGGCACGATCGGGGCCGCCCCACATCAGCACGGTGACGTCGTTCATCGCTTCCCACAGCCAGCTCTTGTATTCGACGATGCCCTCGAGCGCGACCGCATCGGTGCCCATGTACAGGAAGCGGCGCAGCCGGCGCCGGTATTCGCGCAGGCGCCGGTGCAACGCGCGCCCATCCAGCGCCTCGTCGGGCACGAAACGCAGGCGCGCGAGCGCGAGCCAGCGATGTTCGTCCGGATCGAACTGCGGCCGGTAGTCGTCGTTGCCGATGGCGCGGCCGCGCTGCGTCGCCGCGTAGATCCGGCAGGCGCCGAAACACAGGCTGACGAAGCCCAGCGCGGCGAAGATGTCGAAGAACACGCCGAACGCGCTCAGGCCGATGAACGCGATCGCAAGCAACATCAGGTTGCTGGCCACGAAGATCGCATCGATCTCCCATGCCGGTTCACCGCGGAAAAACACCAGTCCGGTGAGCAGCACGAGCGCCGCGGCGAGCAGGTATTTGAAACCAGCCGGTGGCATCCAGATCGCGCTGCCTGCGAGCAGCGCTTCGGCGGCTTCGGCGTGGATCTCGACACCAGGTGTCACCGCGTTCACCGGCGTGGGCTTCGAGTCGCTCAGTCCGGCAGCGGTGTATCCGACGAGCACCGCGCGCCCGCGCAGGTCAGGAATCGAATCGCCGCAGACCGGTTTGCCTTCGATGAGATCCGCCGCGCTGACATAGGGCAGGCGGCTGTGCACGCGCCAGTTGATGCGGACGCTTCCGGGAAAGGAGGACGCCGCGCGTCCGCTCGCCACGGCGGCGACCTGCTCGGCAAGCGACGGCAATGCCCAGTCGCCGAACTCCTTGCGCAGGGGCACATCGCGCAGCACGCCGTCGGAATCACGCGTGATGTCGAGCAATGCACTGTGGCGCGACATCGCCTTGCCATAGGGCAGCAGCAGGGCGATGCGCGGGCCCGGACGCTGCGCCTGCGGCCGGATCGCAAAGGCGTTCGGCGCCTGCGATACGGGAATCGCACCATGCGCGGTGTCGAACCCGGCCGGCGCGCGCGTCGACCCGAATACGAAGCGGCCGTTGCCGCCCTGCGCCATCGCTTCTAGCGTGGCATCGCCGAGCGGATCTTCGCGCGAACGGTCGACGAACATGACGTCGTAACCGACGGCGCGCACGCCGGCGCGATCCAGTGCATCGAGCAGGTCGGCATGCTGCGCCCGGCTCCACGGCCACGGACCTTCCTGCGCGATCGAGCAGTCGTCGATCTCGACCACGGCGACGCGGCCCGAAGGCGTGGGTTCCCACGGCCGCACCTGGATGATCTGGTCGAAGATCGCGTCTTCGGCTGCGTCGAGACTGCGGTCGTGGGTCCAGTCCCAGGCCAGCCAGCCGACGGCGCACAGCGCCAGCGCCGGATACAGGCCGAACCCCAATCGCAATGCGATCCTCGCGAACGGACGGCGGTACCCGCGCTCCATCCGACCCCAGCGGTCGACGAAGGTGTCACCCAGCCACGCGAAGCCGGCTTCCAGTGACGACAACAGCTGCTGCCAGCGCGTGCGCACCGCGGCGTTTCCCCATCGCGCGGCCCCGATCGCGCGCCGGTCGAGCATCCGTCCCGCTGCGCGCGGGTGTCAAGCCGCAGTGCGGCTCGCCGCCGGGTTGCTAGCGGGTGCGGTCGATCGCCTGGCGGCCCAGCGTGGCGAGCATCTGCGTGCGCGCGCCGAGCGGCGCCAGCGCGTCTTCCATCTGCGTGGCCAGTTGTTGCAGGCGGGCGCGCGAGCCGTCGACGCCCAGCAACGCCGGAAACGTCGCCTTGGATTGCGCGACGTCCTTGCCCGCGGTCTTGCCCAGTGTGGTGCTGTCGCCCTCGATGTCGAGCAGGTCGTCGCGGATCTGGAAGGCGAGGCCGAGTGCGTCGGCGAAGGCATCCAGCCGCGCTGCAATCGCATCGTCGACACCCGCGAAATCCGCACCGATCCGCACCGCCGCGCGCAACAGTGCGCCGGTCTTGAGTGCGTGCAGGCGTTGCAGCGCATCGACGTCGGGCAGGATGTTTCCCGTGGCATCGAGATCCAGCGCCTGGCCGCCGCACATGCCGCGCACGCCGGCGGCGACCGCGAGTTCACGCAGCGCCGCGACACGGATTCCGGCGGAGACGGGGGCATCGGACAGAAGTTCGAAAGCCATCGCCTGCAGCGCGTCACCGGCAAGGATCGCGGTGGCCTCGTCGAACGCGACATGCACCGTCGGCTTGCCGCGCCGAAGCGCGTCATCGTCCATCGCCGGCAGGTCGTCATGCACGAGCGAATAGGCGTGGATGAGTTCGACGGCGGCGGCTGGCGCATCGAGCGCTGCCTCGTCGGCACCGAACGCGGTGCCCGTCGCATACACCAGCAGCGGCCGCATGCGCTTGCCGCCATCGAGCACCGCATGGCGCATCGCCGCGTGCAGCCGCGACGGGGAATCACCGGTCGAAGGCAATGCGCGTTCCAGCGCGGCATCGACGCGCGCGCGCCAGCGCGAGGCGCACGCATTGAAACCCGATGGATCAGGCATCGGCTGGATTGCCGCCGGCGGCCGGGAATGGCTCCGCACTGGCCGGATTGTCCGGGTCGCTGAGCAGGCGCACGCGCAGTTCCGCCTGCTCCAGCGCGGCCTGGCAGCGGCGGTAGAGGCCGACGCCGCGTTCATACGCCGCCAGCGATTCCTCCAGGCTCATCTCGCCGTGTTCCATCCTGTCGACCAGTTGCTCGAGCTGGTCGAGCGAGGCTTCGAAATCGGCGACGGGGGATGCGGTTTCGGAAGGTTTTCTGGCCATGGCGGCAGTGTGCGGCGAGGGCCGGGGACGGTCAATTCAGCCCGCCGGCGCGTCCTCCCAGACGAGCCGCGCGCCATGCGCGTCGAGCCATCCCTGGAGCCTGGCCGATACCACCACGTCGGCGGCCGCGAGCACTTCGCCACCGTCATCGAGCAGCAGTGGCAGGCGCTCGCGCCGCCACGGTGGGACGCGCAGATCCTGCAGCACGTGCTTGAGCGCATGCGTGTGGGAGCGACCGGGAAGTGCGATGCGTTCGCCGCCCCGGCGTGCGACGGCGACCACCGGCTGTTCGAAGGCGTTCGTGCCGACGAGCCGCAGCGCGCCGCCGCCGGGCAACGGCAGTGGTTTGCGACCGTCCCAGTCCATCCGCCAGTCCGCGGGTAACGATGCGCGCCCACGACCCGCATGCAGCCGGCCTTTCCAGCGCCGCACCCATGCGTCCGACCATGCGAATTCCGCGACGCTGTCATCCGGTGCCCGCATCAGCCCGCCGAGGATGTGTTCGACACCCTGCGCCGGCAGCGGCGGCAGGCCCAGCGATCGCACCCAATGGCGCAAGACGCGCGACTGTCGCTGCGGCGACAGCACGCGCAGGGCGGCGGCGTCGATGGATCGATCGGACCGCAGCGCGGATAGTGCGGCGTCATCCTCTTCATCGAGCAATGCGCTGGCCTGCGCCGACAGGCTCGCGCTGCGTGCGAACGCGGCGTCGACAGACGGCCAGCGGCTCCGCAGCAACGGCAATACCTCGTGGCGCAGGAAATTGCGATCCAGCGAGATGTCCGTGTTGGACGGATCCTCGATCCAGCGCAGGCCGTGGCTCGAGGCGTGCTGCAACAGCGGCGCGCGCGCGGTATCGAGAAGCGGCCGCCACATCCAGCCCCGCTCGAACCGGCACCACGGTCGCATCGCACCGAGGCCGTCGACGCCGGACGCACGCAGCGCCCGCAGCAGGAAGGTCTCCGCCTGGTCATCGCGATGGTGTGCGAGCGCCAGCACTTCGCCGTCGCGCAGTTCCGCGGCGAAGGCCGCGCGGCGCGCATCGCGCGCGGCCGCTTCGAGCCCGCGGCCGCCATCGGCATCGACTTCGACGTTCGCCACGGTGAGCGGGATACCCAGGCTCTCGCAGACAGACGTGCAATGCGCCGCCCACGCATCGGCATCGGGATGCAGGCCATGGTGGACGTGGATCGCGCGCAGGTCGTGGCGGGCTGTCGCCAGCAGGTGCAGCAGTACGGTCGAATCCAGGCCGCCGCTGAGTCCGACCAGCACTGGCTGGCCGGTCGCGCCGGGCAGCGGAATGAGCGTGATCATTCGCCTGCCCGGGCTGTCGCCGCGGCTTACGCCGCCTCGTACGCGCCGTAGCCGCGCAGGCGCTCGTAGCGCTTCTGCAGCAGTTCGTCGGTCGGCAGCTGCGCCAGGGCATCGAGTTCGTTGACGAGCACCGCCTTCAGGCGCTTGGCCATCTGCGTCGGATTGCGGTGCGCACCCCCGATCGGTTCGCGGATGAGCTTGTCGATCAGGCCGAGTTCCAGCAGGCGCTTGGCGGTGATGCCCATCTGCTCGGCGGCGTCGCGCGCCTTGTCGGCCGACTTCCACAGGATCGACGCGCAACCTTCCGGCGTGATCACCGAGTAGGTGCTGTACTCGAGCATCAGCGTGCGATCGCCGACGCCGATCGCGAGCGCGCCGCCCGAGCCGCCTTCGCCGACCACGGTGCAGATCACCGGCACCTTGAGTTCGGCCATTTCCAGCAGGTTGCGGGCGATGGCCTCGGACTGGCCGCGCTCCTCGGCGCCGACGCCGGGATAGGCGCCGGGCGTGTCGATGAAGGTGATGATGGGCAGGCCGAAACGCTCGGCGAGCTTCATCAGGCGCAGCGCCTTGCGATAGCCCTCCGGCCGCGGCATGCCGAAGTTGCGCTTGATCTTGCTCTTGGTGTCGCGGCCCTTCTGGTGGCCGATGATCATCACGCTGCGGCCGTCGATGCGGCCGAGGCCGCCGACGATCGCGGCGTCATCGGCGTAGGCGCGGTCGCCGGCGAGCTCCTGGAACTCGTCGCAGATCACGCGGATGTAATCGTTGGTGTAGGGCCGCGCCGGATGGCGGGCCAGCTGCGAGACCTGCCACGGGTTGAGGTCGCGGAAGATGTGCGCGGTGCGCTGGCGCAGCTTTTCCCGCAGCGCGTGCACTTCGGCGTCGACATTGACCGCCGGGCCATGGCTGGCGTGGCGCAGTTCCTGGATTTTCGCTTCCAGATCGGCGATGGGCTGCTCGAAATCGAGGTAGTTCGGATTCATCGAGGCAAACGCGGGCGGAAAGGCGACAGTCTAGCCGCGCCGCGGCAGCACCCACAAACCAAAAGGAACCGGGCCGCCGCCGCGGGCTTGGCATTCCTGCTTGGCGACGTAGGCTTTGGGCTGGTGGACCAGTAGCCTGTAAGGCGCTACGGGGCTCCTCATCGGCCCCAGGACCTCACCCCACCCAGGGTTTCCCGATCGCCACGCGCACCGTGCGCACGCCCGGAAGGCTGCGCAGCAGGCCCGGAAGGGCCGCGTCGACGCGCACCCCGCGGCCACCGTTGATGCTCAACCGCCCCACGGCAGCGCCGGTGATGGCTTCGAGCAGGAGCGGCGTGCTCCCGGCATGGCCCTGCAGGACGCGCGCGAACTGCCCCAGGGCTTCGCGCTCGCGCAGGTCGAGCTTCACCGACAGCTTCTGCGCATGCTGTGTGCACAGCTGCACGTAGTCCCAGCAGCGCCGCGCGCGCAGCGAGAAGCCGCCACTGAATTCATCCTCGCGCAGGCCGCCCTCGATCACGAGGATGCGATCGCGGGTGAGCAACTGCGCGAACTGGTGGTAAGCCTCGGCGAAGAACGCGCACTCGATGCGTCCGCGTCCGTCCTCCAGCTGCACGAACGCCTGGCTGTCCCCGCGCTTGCGCATCGCGGTGACCTGCCCGGCGACGATGACGGTCGTTTCCTGGCGCCAGCCATGGCGCTCGCTTTCCGGGCGCTCGCTCCAGATGCGGTCGAGGTCGCCGAGGTCGTGGCCGACCAGGCCGCGCAGCTCGTCGCGATACGGATCCAGCGGATGGCCGCTGAGGTAGTGGCCGAGCGTGTCGCGTTCGCCCTGCAGCTTCTGCAGCAGCGGCCAGTCGTCGGCCTGCGGCAGATCGATGTGGATTTCCGGCTCGGCGGCGGCGCCGCCGAACAGGGACACCTGGCCGGCCTCGCGCTCGCGCGCCAGTTGTTCCGTCGCCTTCAGCACTTCCGGCAACTGCAGCATCAGCGATGGACGGTTGCGCGCCAGTGCATCGAGCGCGCCGGCGTTGACCAGCGCTTCGAGCGCACGGCGGTTGAGCTTGGACGAATCCACCCGCTTGCAGAATTCGAGCAGGTCGCCGAACGCACCGCCTTTGGCACGCTCGTCGGAGATCGCCTCGCAGGCACCGCGGCCGACGCCCTTCACCGCGCCCAGGCCATAACGGATCG
>Ga0207657_10008229_pt1 | contig 10616 bp, 10 predicted proteins | sample KBSC33metaG_FD_184316 | JGI IMG/M metagenome (GOLD analysis project Ga0207657, IMG submission 184316) | Corn rhizosphere microbial communities from Kellogg Biological Station, Michigan, USA - KBS C3-3 metaG (SPAdes) (version 2) | ecosystem: Host-associated > Plants > Roots > Rhizosphere > Soil ... | reverse complement strand
CAGGCTTGCCCCCGGGGTCGGCGAGGCCGGTGGTCTCTTCGTGATTGCCTCCGAGCGGCATGAGGCCGGCCGCATTGATCGTCAGCTCTTCGGCCGCAGCGGCCGCCAGGGCGATCCCGGCGAAGGGCAGGCCATGGTCAGCCTCGACGACGAACTGGTACGCAGCGTATTCGGCAGTTTGCTCGACAGGCTGCGGAGCGGGCACTTACCCGGCTGGCTAGGCAGGATGCTCTTCAGTTGGGCCCAGCGAACGACCGAACGCCGGCACAGCGCCATCCGCAAACGCCTGTTGCACAGCGACGAAAGTCTCCAGGATTTGCTCGCATTCAGCGGGCGCGGTGAATAGGGAATGCATCATGCCGAAGGTCACGATCCCCGCACTAATACTTGCGGCCGTAATGATACATCCGGCGTCCGCCGCCGAGCCTAGCGTTGCTGAGATCCTGAGCAAGCCGCACGACTGCGTGATTGAGCCGTTTGTTGCGACCGAACTCGGCAGCTCAGCGACTGGCATTCTGGAAGAGTTGCTGGTGGACCGTGGCGACCGCGTGACAAAAGGTATGGTCGTGGCCCGGCTGCGCTCCGATCTCGAGCAGGCCACCCTGGACCTCGCCAAGACGCGCGCGGAATCGACCGTGGTCATCGAACTCGGCCGGGAGCGCGTCAACCTGCTCAAAAAGGACGCGAGTCGCGTTAGCGAGTTATATGGGAAGCAGGTCGCCTCTACAGCCCAGTACGATAAAACGCTGAGCGAGTTACAGCAGGCCGTTCTGCAGCTTCGCCAGGCCGAAACGGAGCAGCAGTTTGCAGTCCTCGAAATGAAGCGCGCTGCCGCGCTGCTGGCTCAGCGCACAATCGTCAGCCCTATCGACGGTTACGTGATCAAGCGGATGATGGCGCCCGGAGAGAATGTCTTTGAGCAGGCCAAAATTATGAAGATTGCCCAGATCGATCCGCTCCTCGTCGAAGTCCACCTGCCCATCGCCGTCTTTCCGGTGATCAAGGAAGGCATGAAGGCCGAAGTCCGTCCGAGCCAGCCAGCCGGGACGGTGCATACTGCGACGGTATCGGTCATCGATAAGGTGTTCGACGCTGCCAGCGATACTTTCGGCGTCCGCCTCATGGTCCCCAATCCGAAGCGCAACATGCCTGCCGGCGTGAACTGCACGGCCACTTTCCCGTTTCTTGACAAGTGAGTGGTCGCACATGGAACGGCCAGCGTAACCTCGCAGCCTGATGACCGATCTGCCAGTTTCCAGAGCGGTCTTTCTCCGTCGGTGATGAGAGTTCTGGAGGGACGCTGACGGCTGAACAAATTCCCTGTTCCGTCTAAAAATTACCTCTTATACAAATATTTCCCCTGCTAATTGTATAGGGAATCGCTCAGAAAGTGGCTGCAGCAGAGCTATTTTTTGCATTTGAATCGATTAGCGGAGCCCAGAAATCGCAAAGCTCCCTGTAAAATTTCGTGTTAGCAGGGAATTCATTCGGAGACGGGTGCGATCAGCACTGCATCGCCAGCCAGGCAGTGTGCGTATTGGAGAATATTATCGGTTCAATCTTGGAAAGCCCGCTAATGGCGGAGGTTAGAAGGCGCCTGCGTTCTCCCATCGCTCAGCCGGCAGAAACTCTCAGCGAGATTTCTCAAGAATCTCCAGCCAATCCCAAGAAAACTCCAGTTTTCCGGAGGCGCGTTTTGGAGACCAGGTTCGATCTCCACTGCGCGGCGATGAAAGTATTGCAGTCCTTGGCGGGGTCCGTTCACGACCCAAGCGGACGTGCGCGGACAGTGGCACGCCTCGAAAACCCCCACGGTTGTTGTGAGCCACATCCTGTGACACCATCCGAGCGTCGATCTTTCATGACCTTCAGATGTCCCTATGTCACGCCTGAAATTTGCCTGGGAAAAGCTATCGGACGAGGAATTGCTGACGCGCCGCCTCAGCAGTTTGAAGGTTGGAGTCAAAGGCACCTGGCTCGAGGATTGTCTCGCGACTCTGCATGAAGAGTTCGAGGAGCGGGGGATCCGGCTGCGGCCGCACGCATGGATCTCGAGCGAATGGTTCAGTCCGGCGAATACACCCGGCATTGCCATTCCGTTCTATCTCACGCATCCCCGCCTGATGAAGCTCGAGAAGAAGATGATGCTTGAGGTCGAGGGCGGCACCTGGTCCGAGTGCATGGCGATCCTCCGTCATGAGGCGGGCCATACCGTGCAGCACGCCTACCAGCTCCAGCGCCGCCGGCGCTGGCAGCAGCTATTCGGCCTGTCGTCGAAACGCTACCCGCGCTACTACCGGCCCAATCCGGCCAGCCGGCAGTATGTCCAGCATCTTCGGCTGTGGTACGCGCAAAGCCATCCCGACGAGGACTTCGCCGAAACCTTCGCGGTGTGGCTGCGGCCGCGTTCGAATTGGCGGACTCGCTATGCCGGCTGGCCGGCGCTGAAGAAGCTGGAATACGTCGACGAACTGATGGGCGAGATCGTCGGCAAGCGGCCGCTGCTTACAACGCGCGAGCGTGTCGAGCCCTTGAATGAACTCAGCCAGACGCTTGGCGAACACTATCGGAAAAAGCAGGCGTTCTACGCCTTCACGCCACCGAAGACGTACGACCGCGACCTCTCCCGGCTGTTTTCCGCCGACCCCCGGCACTACCGCTCGCAACCAGCGTCGCGTTTCATCCGGCGACACCGCGCGGATATCCGGCAGTTGGTTGCGCATTGGACCGGCGAGAACCAGCTCACGCTCGACGCCGTGCTGGACGACATGATTTCGCGCTGTCGCGAGCTCAATCTGCGTGCTGTCGGCTCCGAGCGCAAGCTCGTACTGGACTTCACCGTGCTGTTGACGGCCAAAACGATGCACGCGCTGTTCGGCCCATCACGACGCAAATGGATCGCGCTATGAGACGCCTGCGAATCCTCGTGCTGATGCATCCGGACTTCGTACCGCCGGACTCGGCCGATGGATACACCGCGCAGGAAAACAATAAATGGAAAACGGAATACGATGTCGTCAGCACCTTGCGCGCGGCCGGCCATGACGTTCATCCGCTCGGCGTGCAGGAAGAAATCAAGCCGGTGCGCGACGAGATCGAAGATTTCAAGCCGCATGTGGTGTTCACGCTGCTGGAAGAATTTCACTATCAGACAGCGTATGACCAGCACATCGCGAGCTTCCTCGAATTGATGAAGGTCCCTTATACGGGTTGCAATCCACGCGGCCTGGTGCTGGCGCGCGGCAAGGACCTGTCGAAGATGCTGGTGCACCATCGCCGGATCGCGGTCCCGGCTTTCGCCGTGTTTCCGATGCGCAGCAAGGTCAAGCGGCCTCCGCGCCTCGCGCTGCCGCTGATCGTCAAGAGCCTGAACGAGGATGGATCACACGGCATCTCGCAGGCGTCGATCGTCGATACGGACGAGAAGCTCGTCGAACGCGTCGCCTTCATCCATGAGCGGATCGAAACCGCCGCCATCGCCGAGCAATTCATCGAGGGACGTGAGCTATATGTCGGCGTACTCGGCAACAATCGGCTGAAGGCTCTGCCGGTGTGGGAATTGCAGTTCGGCACCATGGGTGGCGATCACATCGCCACCGAGAAGGTCAAGCACGACACCAGTTATCAGGAGCGTGTCGGTATCGTCGATGGACCAGCCAAGGGCCTCACGCCGGAGGTCACCGACCGCATCCAGCGCACAGCGAAACGCATTTACCGAACGCTGGGGCTCGATGGCTACGCGCGCATCGACTTTCGCCTCGCCGCCGACGGCACGCCGTATTTCATCGAGGCCAACCCTAATCCGGAAATCGCCAAGAGCCAGGAATTCGCGACGGCGGCCAAGCACGACGGCCTCGACTATACAGAACTATTGCACCGCATTGTGGCGCTCGGAATCCGGCGGGCGAAGGCGGGGGTGTCGGTGGGCTGAAAGACAATACGAGACTGGCATGCAGGAGATAGGTTTGTCCTGTCGCTTGTTGGTGCGTCTCCGACCGAGCATTCCTGGTCGAGTATGTTTACTCGCGTTCTAGCCGCCGTAAGCTTCGCTCGAGTACGCGACGGGCCGCCAATCGTGCATGGTGAGGATCGGATGCTTCGATCGCCTCGTAAATGGCGTAATGGTCCTTGTAGGCAATGATCGTGGTCTCGGAATTCTTGGCGGAATTAGCCCGGGCCAGCGAAATCGACTCATATAGATGCGGTTGCAGAAACCGCATGAAACTTACGATCAGTGGATTTTGCGTTGCTTGCGCGATGGCGAGATGAAAAGCGATATCGGAAGCGAGGGCCTCTTCGAACGAGTTTTTGGAAGGCTCCATCACCTTCAGGCAAACAAGCATCGCTTTCAGGTCAGCTTTCGTACGTCGCTCAGCTGCCAGGCTGGCGGCTTGCATCTCGACCGCCATGCGCAATTCGAAAATATGGCGAAGCGAGCTTTGCGGTTCGCCCGCGGCAGCCAATCTGAAAGGTCGGGCCTTGGCATCGTTCTCTACAAAAACTCCCTTGCCCTGATGTGAGGCAATCAATCCATCCGACTTCAACCTGGAGAGAGCCTCGCGAACGACAGTAATGCTGACGCCGAACGATTCGCTCAGGTCTTTTCCCGCAGGTAGTTGCTTTCCCGGCTCGTACTTGCCGTTGATGATGTCTTCACGCAACATCATCGTAATGCGGTCGGTCAAGTTATTGGAGACGGCAGATCGCCGAACGCGTTTATAAGTCATTGTCTCGTCACGAACCCGGACTGCACGGAAAAATACGAGTAAGCATACCTGCTTCGCGTTGTTTTTGATATCGTTTTTGACCTAATCCACCAGATACGGCTCGCCAGCCGAACTTGGCGCGCGCGCCCCAAGAGGTCTGAATGCAGGATCCTTCGTCGTTCTGGAATTTCTCCCTGAGCTTCTATGCTCGGCCGGGTATTGCGGATATCTGCCTCGATCTGCAGGATCGCTTCGGCGTCGACGTCAACGTCCTGCTCTATGTGCTGTGGCAGGCACAACGCCGGCGCAGGCTGGCGGCGGTGGAGATCGAAAGGCTGATTGCGCTTATCGATGATTGGCAGCTGCATGTCGTGCGGCCACTGCGAGGCGTCCGGCGTTTTCTTAAAGAGCCGGGCCAGATTTGGTCGTCGCAGGAGGTCGCTTCTCTTCGTCAACGCTTGAAAGAAGAGGAGTTGCTTGCCGAGCGCTTGCAGCAAGCCGCCATGGAGGCTGCATTTCCGAATCCAGGAGAGGCCGATGACGTTCGCGCTGCGGCGAAAGCCAATTGTGAAATTTATGCCCGGATTCTGCGTGTCAAATTTCCGGACCGGTACCTGTCGACAATACTGGATTGCCTGAGCCGCGATCTGTAGCCCCGCGCATTTTCCAAGATACTGTTCGCCCGGTCGCAATAGCGGCGCAGCCATGAGCCTAGGCCGCTGGCAGCAGGCCGCTTGGCGCAGCGTCAATGCATGTCGTCGCTTCACAACGTCCCAGGGCAATTTCTGCGGGAAAGCTGCCGCCTTGCCTCGCTTGCCTTCCACGTTAACTTATCATATAAGATGAAGAGTTGCTGGCAATCTGGGACGGGAGGGTAGCCTTGGAAAGAGACGATCAAAGTCTGCGCGGATTTGTCGAGCGGGTTGAAAAAGCAAATCCGGAAGACGTCCTAAGGATCAGTGAGCCCGTCAGCCAGCAATTCGAAATGACTTCGACGATTTTCGAACTGGACCGACTCAATAAGAGCCCGGTGGTTATCTTTGAGAACGTCGCCGGCTTCGACATGCCCGTTGTGACGAACGTGGCAGGCAACCGGAAACTATTGGCGCAGTGCCTCAACAGTGATGTACCGAACCTGCCGACAGCTTTCCGCGATCGGTGCCAGACCTACATTCCACCAGAAGTCGTGTCCAAAGGCGCTTGGGATGAAGTGGTTCTGGAAGGCGATCAGATCGATCTGACGAAGCTTCCCATTCCGTTCCAGTTTTCTGTCGATGCTGCGCCTTACATCACGGCGGGGCAGGTCACGGCGCGCGATCCGGAAACCGGCGTCGATACGACCGGCTTCCATCGGCTGATGCTGAAGGGAAAGAACCGGCTGGGTGTCTCACTGCACTCGCGTCGTCGAATGTATGAATTTCATCGTCGCGCCGAGGCGAAGGGACAATCGTTGCCCGCCGCGATCGTGATCGGCGTGCATCCGCTGCACTACATGGGTTCGATGGTCTATGCATACCCGCCCCACGTTCGCAAATTTGAGATTATAGGCGGATTGTTTGGTGAGCCATATCGCCTCGCGCGTTGCGGTGTCGACGATATCGAAGTTCCGGCCGGAGCTGAAATGGTCATCGAAGGTGAAATTCTTGCCGGCGTTCACGAGCCCGAGGGGCCGTTTGGCGAGTTCACCGGCTACGCGTCATATCGAAGCACGCAGAATGTCTTTGTTGCTCATCGCGTGAGAATGCGGCGTGATGCCTATTTCCACAGCGTGGTGTCTGGGATGTCGCGCGATCACATTCTGATCTCGTGCGTCACGCGCGAGGGTGAGATTCTCAATGCTCTGCGCCGTAATCTGCCAAACGTCCGTGCTGTCCATGTTCCCCACAAGACGTGTGGCGCGTTTCTCGCGATCGTTTCGATGAAGAAGATCGCCGAAGGCGAGCCGAAAATGGCGATGCTGACGGCGCTAGGCACAGAGCTTTACACCAAGCAGGTGATTGTCGTGGACGATGACGTCGACATTTTTGACATGGACGATGTCATGTGGGCGGTTGCAACGAGAGTGAAGGCCGAGAAAGACATTCTCTTGGTGCCCGGCGTCAAGTCCGCGATCATCGATCCGACGTCCGATCCGACCTCGTTCACCGTGACCAAAATGGGCATCGATGCAACGGCGCCGATCGATGAGGCATTTGCTGAACGTCTGGTCATCTCTGACGAACAGCGAATTCGTGCGAAGAATATTCTCGCCAACGCAGGAATAAACTAAATCGGCGCTATAGAAATGCAAAGCTAGCTCGTAGCCGAACCCACCTGGGTGAGCTGCGGGGAATCAATAAGACGAGGCAAATCAACCCAAAATATCTGGAGGCAACATGACGCTACGACGAGGTATCGCTGTGATTGGAATGCTGCTGATGTCCACCGTGATGGGGACACAAGCAGCGACTGCCCAGACCAAGGTTCGTTTTACGCTTGACTGGATTCCGGGAGCAACGCATGGCGCCTTTCTGATTGCGCTTCAGAAGGGATATTACAAAGCAGAAGGTCTCGACGTCACGATCGATAGAGGCAAGGGCTCTGCCGAAGTTGTCCGCCAGCTTGCATCCAACGTCTATGACATGGGTTTCCCCGATATCAATGTCGTGATGGATTTCAACTCGAAGAATCCCGATCAGGCATTTCCGGTTTTGATGAGCGGATATGAGGAAGCGCCCGCCGCGATCATCATGTTGAAATCCAGCGGTATCACCGAACCAAAGCAATTAAATGGTAAGAAGCTTGGTTCCGCGGTGAACGACTCGACGTTCAAGCTGTTCCCGATTTTTGCCAAGCAGACCGGCATCGATATGTCGTCGATGCAGATTCAGAACATCGAGCCTGGTCTGCGCGAAGTACTGCTGGCGCAAAAGAAGGTCGATGCCATCCCTGGCCAGATATTCAATTCGCTGCTTGAGTTGAAAGCGAAGGGTGTACCGGCATCTGACATCAACTACTTTATGTATAAGGACTACGGACTGGAGCTCTACGGGAATTCCGTGGCCGCATCCCGTCAGTTCCTGAAGGAGCATCCGGATGCCGTGAAGGGCTTCCTTCGCGCGACGATCAAGGGCCTCAAGGATATGGCTCGCGATCCTGAACTGGCGGTCAAGGCGGCGGTCGCCTATGAGCCCTTGCTAAATCCCGATATCGAGCGTGAGCGGCTTCGCGTCGCGCTGGATTGTTGCATCCTGACAGAGACGGTGCGCAAGAAGGGATTTGGCGATGTGGATCAGGATCGGCTTCGCAACATCATCACGCTGATCACTGAGGCTTACAAACTGCCGCGCAAGCCGGCGCTTGAGGAAGTCTTCAATCCGGACTACCTGCCGCCAGTGAAGGACAGAATGATAAATTAACAAGCGATTCTGTCCGAGAGAATAGTAGGGAGGGGACCTGGCGATGTCGTTTATCAAGTTGACGGACGTTGATCTGATCTATGGGTCTGCCGACTCAAAGGAAAGCAGCGCGCAGACGCTGGCAGTGTCGTCCGCCAATCTCAGCATTGCTCATGGCGAATTTCTCGCCATTGTCGGACCCAGCGGGTGCGGCAAGTCGACATTGCTGAAACTCGTTGCGGGTCTCGCTCGACCGAGCAAGGGAAGCGTCACTGTCGACGGACAGGAAGTGACGCAACCCCTGAAAACGGTCGGGATGGCGTTCCAGAATGCCACGTTGCTGCCGTGGCGAAATATCCGCGACAATGTCATGTTGCCGCTTGAGATCGTCGAACCGTATCGTAGCCGGCAGAGGCAGGATCGCGAGGCCAATCGCGACCGTGCCGACACCCTGTTGGCGAAGGTCGGCTTGACCGGTTTCGCCGATCGCATGCCGTGGCAGCTTTCCGGAGGCATGCAGCAACGAGCTCAATTGTGCCGCGCATTGATCCATGAACCCTCCATTTTGTTGCTGGATGAGCCGTTTGCAGCGCTGGATACTTTCACGCGCGAAGATCTGTGGAGCGTGCTGCAGGATTTGTGGTCGTTCCGGAAGTGCACGATCATTCTCGTCACCCATGAACTTCGGGAAGCCGTCTATCTTGCACAAACGGTGCACGTGATGAGTGCGAGGCCGGGTCGGATACTGAAAACCAGTTCGGTCGATATCCCACGACCGCGTACTCTGGAATCGACATTCCAGCCCGATTTCGTCGAGATCGTTCACGATCTGCGTCATCACATCAGCCTGGGGAAGCAACATTGACCAGTAAATCAGTGCAGCGGCTTGCGCCCTGGATCGCCACCGTCGGCTTCGTGGTTTTGTGGTGGTTGTGCGTCGTCATCTTCGACATCAAGAGCTACATTCTCCCGACGCCACTTGAGGCCGTCGTGGCGATGTACAAATTCCGCTATCCCTTGTTCGTGCATGGGATGGCGACCTTGATCACCACTTTGATAGGCTTTGTCATCGCCGTCGGCATTGGACTTGTACTGGGAATCCTGGTTGGATCGTCGCGTCTGCTTTACAGCGCGCTCTATCCGCTGCTGGTCGGATTCAACAGCGTTCCGAAAGCCGCACTGGTGCCGGTCCTCGTGATCTGGTTTGGAGCCGGCACGGTTCCCGCGGTCATCACGGCATTCATGCTTTCGTTCTTCCCCGTCGTCGCAAACGTAGCGACGGCTTTTGCGACCATTGAGCCCGAGCTGCTGGAGGTCATGCGCTCGCTCGGTGCGTCGCGTCGTGACATGACCTTCAAGATCGGAATTCCACGTTCGCTGCCTTTTTTCTTTGCGTCGCTGAAGATCGCAATCACGCTTGCTTTCGTTGGCTCGGTCATCGCCGAGATCGTCGCGGGAAATAGTGGAATTGGGAACGTCATGCTTGTCGCCAGTTCGAATTTCAACGTGCCTCTGGTCTTCGCGGCGCTCATCGTCGTGGGTATTATGGGTATTGGTATGTACGCCATTTTTGATTTCTTCGAGCGCCGCATGACGAGCTGGTCCATACGTGGCGGATCCGGCATCCAGCACATCGGTGGCGGATAGTCACGCGGCTGTTGGGCAATGACAGGTAACGAAATGACTCTGGCAAGGGACAATATGCGGAAATGACGACGCAACGATTGATTGTCGGCATTACGGGCGCATCGGGCGCGGCATACGGAGTCGCCGCGCTTAAAGCGCTGCGCGTAGCCGGCATCGAAACACACCTTGTGATCTCCAGGTCCGGCCAGATTACGGCGGCTCACGAACTTGACCTCAAGATATCTGAAGTGACCGCCTTGGCCGACGTGGTTTACAAAGTCGACGATATTGCCGCTGCAATCTCGAGCGGATCGTTTCAGACGATGGGAATGCTCATCGCGCCTTGCTCAATCAGGACGCTGTCGGAGATATCGAGCGGCGTGACATCCAGCCTGCTCACGCGAGCCGCCGATGTTGTGCTGAAAGAGCGTCGCAGGCTGCTGTTGATGGTTCGGGAGACGCCCTATCATCTCGGTCATTTGAGGTCGATGACGCAGGTGACGGAAATGGGGGCGATCGTCATGCCGCCGGTTCCGGCGTTCTATACTCGGCCCGCTACGGTCGATGACATCGTCGACCACTCGGTGGGGCGGGCGCTTGATCTGTTCGGGATTGATACCGGGCAGATGAAACGTTGGGGCGAAGATATCAGTGTAGGTGCGGCCTGAAGTTTCTATGCCGGTATCCGGGACCGTAATCTCAGCGGTTACGTCGTCGGTGTGCAAAAGGCGTTGCAAGCCAGCATGCGGTTTCTGCCAGGCAAAGCGGCCCTTCTAACTTCGGCGGCTTATGGTAGGGACGCGTTACGTGATCGAAATGATCTCAAGGTTTTGGCCGGATGCGCCGACCTCATCCCCAACGGCCTTGCCCAACAGCAGTCTCGCGACCGGTGATACGAACGAAATGG
>Ga0207657_10008228_pt1 | contig 10618 bp, 8 predicted proteins | sample KBSC33metaG_FD_184316 | JGI IMG/M metagenome (GOLD analysis project Ga0207657, IMG submission 184316) | Corn rhizosphere microbial communities from Kellogg Biological Station, Michigan, USA - KBS C3-3 metaG (SPAdes) (version 2) | ecosystem: Host-associated > Plants > Roots > Rhizosphere > Soil ... | reverse complement strand
TCGGAGGAACTCGGCGTTGCAGGGTTCCCCGTTCATAAAAAACAGCGCGGCCGGCCTCACCCCGGGCCATTGGACAGAGTGGAAATTGGTGAGCCTTTTGTCAAAATGACAGCGTATCATGCCTCTCCGAAACGGCACACCGTAGTTGCCGTATATCCCGAAAGAGAGAACATGAAACGTTTTGTACTTCTGGCAGCGATTGCTATTCTGGTGTCTGCATGCGGCGGCGGTGGTGGTGATAGTCCGACCACGCCGCAAGCGCCGACGAATAAACTGGCAGCATACGTCGGCAACTGGAGCGCCGATTGCAGCAGTCACCAGATCGATAACGTGGCGATTTCCAGCCCTACGGCCAATACGCTCACGATCAATATCCGAACGGACTACTACGCCGCGGCAAACTGCACGGGCGCGATCGTCGCCACGGAGACCGAAACCGCTGACGTCACCGCGACATACGTCGACACGGTCGACTCATCCATCGTGTTCACACCCAACGCGAGCGCGACCCCAGCCAAAGTGGACCGCGTCACCGCGAGTTCCCCCCAGCATTCCCGATCGATTACCGGCACCGCAGTCACCCATGTCGTCGTGAACGGGCAGGCACAATGGTGCATCGACTACGGCACAAGCAAGACCTGCATCATGGATGAAGGTGCCTTCGCCGCTCAAAGCGGGGTCTCGGGCGGTCTGTTCCTCCAAAACAATATTCTGTATGAACTTGCGCCGAACGGATCGCAGTACGTGGTCGACGAGCGCTTCAACAAGAAGTAAACGAGTAATGACCCGGTCACGGAAGCGGGGATCGGCGGCGCCGGCACAGGTCTCGCCGGCCGCACGATGACGAGCTTCCGCCGACCAATAGAATTCGAAAGCCCGGCCAGTCCGGGCTTTTTGCATCCCGCCTTCCTCGTACCCCTCTTCGGCCTTCCAGTCGGATAGCCGGTCGCACCGGCGCCGGCGTCGATCTTTCCCCGCTTTTTTCGTCCTGGCGCAAGACCTGCCTAAATCGCGCGCTCAACATCGGTTTGGCAGTCGCTCAACCGTGGAGCGTCCTGCGTGCATAAGAAAGGCAATCCCGATGTGCGGCATCAGCGGAGTTGTGAACAAGAATGCTTCGGCCGTCAGCCGCAAGACAATCAAGACCATCAACGACCTGGCCGCGCATCGTGGACCGGACGGCGAAGGCTTTTTCTTCGGCAAGCAGTTCGCACTCGGGCACCGGCGCCTGGCCATCCTCGATCTGTCGCGGGACGGCCATCAGCCCATGGCGTACCAGGAAAAATACGTCATCACGTTCAGCGGCGAGATTTTCAATTACGTGGAAATCCGCGAGCAGCTGCTTCTCGACGGCTATCGCTTTTCGTCCGAAACGGACACGGAGGTGATCCTGTGCGCCTACGACAAGTGGGGCGCGGCCTGCGTCGAGCGCTTCAACGGCATGTGGGCCTTCTGCCTGTACGACAGGGAAAAAGACATCCTGTTCTGCAGCCGCGATCGATTCGGCATCAAGCCATTTTATTACTCGGATACGCCCCAACGGTTCGTCTTCGGCTCGGAGATCAAGCAAGTCCTGTGCGGCAAAGGAGGCAGCGCCGTCGCGAATATGGGCGCCGTACGGGACTTCCTGATCGAAGGCTTTTCCGACCACACGCGCGAAACGTTTTTCGATGGCGTGTCCGCGCTGGCAGCCGGTCATAACCTCGTGTATTCGCTGCGGTCCCACCGTGTCGAGGAACGCCGCTATTACACATTGGCCGCGCGGGATGACGGGCCGGCCCTGGACGAATGGGCCGCCTCCGAACGTTTCCTGGCCGAACTGCGCCGGTCGGTCGCGTACCGGATGCGATCGGACGTCAAGGTCGGCGCCTGCCTGAGCGGTGGGCTCGACAGTTCCGCCATCGCGGCCCTCTCGTCCGCCGTCCGCCGCGCGACGTCGTCGACACGATTCCAGGCCATCCACGCCAAAGGGGGCGTCGGCAGGCTCGACGAAAGCGGCTTTGCCCACGACCTCGCCGGCAAGTGCGATATCGACTTGTTCATCATCGAACCGAGCGCCGCCGACTTCATCGAAGCCATCGACGAGGTCGTCTATTGCCAGGAAGAGCCGTTCGCCACGCCGTCCATCTTCATGCAGTATTTCGTGTTCCGGAAAGCGCAACAGATCGGATGCAAAGTCGTCCTCGACGGCCAGGGCGGCGATGAGGTCCTGCTCGGCTACGAGCGCTATTATTCCGCCTATCTCCGCTCACTGCCGTGGCACGCCGCGATCCGCGAATTCTTTTCCATCACCGGCCACTCCAGACTCTCGCCAAGGGAGGTGCTCGGCTATTTGCTGTATTTTTCGGTGTCGGGAATCCGCATCGCGTGGCTGAAACGGAAGTTCGCCTACGTGAGGCCGGAGTATCTGCTCCGGTTTCCCAATATCGCGGATTTGACTGCGGCGTGTCGCAACGTCCGCGCCCTGCAAAGGTTGGAAATCGAACGGTTTCAGCTGCCCCATCTGCTCAGGTACGCAGACCGCAATTCGATGCGCCATTCGATCGAAGCCCGCCTCCCCTTCCTGGACCACCAGCTCGTTGAATCGGCTGTTGGCGTCGACACCCGCTTCAAGATCAGGAACGGCTGGACGAAGCACATTTTGCGGGTCGCGCTGGCCGGCCTCGTGCCGGACAATATTTTGTGGCGCAAGGTCAAACTCGGCTTCGAAGCGCCGGATGCGGCCTGGCTGGAGGCCGCCGGCGCCGACATGAAAGCGGCGATCGGCCGGTCCGCCATCGTGAAGCACATGTGCAAGGACAAGCCGGACTTCGACAAGATCGACAGGGGGACGCTGTGGCGCCTCTACAGTATCGCCAAATGGGAAGCCATCTACTCGGTGCAACTGACGGCCGGTACCGGTGCACCGCCCAAGTCATCCGGCTGCGGCAATCCCAACCGTACGCCACATCCCGTCCGCATGAATTAAAATGCATGCCAGAAATGTATTGACGTCAACAATATTTGAGCAAATGGATTGTTTGCCCTATACTTGACCTCAGTACACATCCAAAAAACCGAGCGGCAGGCCTTGCGTTGACCTGACCGCCCTGCGGCCCCGCCGCATCGCCGGATGCGCTCCGCATCCACTCTTTCAACGGGTCCAGACGACGGCCGCCACGGCCGCGCTGTGACCGCCCGCCTCCGCGCCCCGGACCGGATCCTCCATCCCGCACCGGCGCGCGCCGAGGTCTTTCATCGAGGGCCAAACACGCATGACCCCAACACGTCCATCGCCGCGCCAATCTTCTCTCGCGATCCATCTGGTCGCGGGCGCGTGCGCGCTGTGCGCCGCCTTGATGGCGCAGGCCGCCGGCCGCAAGCCGGCGCCGATCGTTCCGCCGACACCCGCCATCGCCGACTTCACCGAGTTGAGCGGCGCGCGGCCCGGCGACTGCGCCGCGCCGTCCGATCCTGCGCTGTCCACGATGGGTATGCCGACCATGCGCCGCTGCGCCTGGAGCCAGCGCGTGGAAATGCTGTACTGGCGCAGCATCCCCGCCCCGGCGGGCACCTGCCTGCCACCGGCCGCGATCGCGTGGTACCGCCTCACGCAAGCCATCCATGCGGACGCGCCGCCGTGGAGCGCAGCATGGTCCGGCAGAACCATCGCGACAGGCACGGCGGACGCGCAGCAGCTGGCCGCGGTCTGGCGCGGCGGCGATGGCCAGTGGTCGGCCACGCTGTGGCGCTGGCGGCCGTCCGACAAGCCGGCCACGCGTACCTGGCAGGCCGCGCACTGGAACGGCGTGACGCAGGCCGCGCACGCCATCGACGCGGGCAATCCGCTGCCCGCCGCTTCGCCGCTGTTCGTCGCCTGGCGCGACGCGTCGCAGGGCAAGCCGCGCATGCTGGACGGCGATACGTGGCGCTGGGTGTCCGACAAGACGTGCCTGCGCCTGGAGACCTCGGGCATCAGCCAGACACGCATCCACCTGCCCTATTCGCGCGACGACGCGCGGCTCGAGCAGCGCAGCGGCATGCAGGTGCAACTGGCGCGCCGCTTGCCCGACGCCGAATGGCTGCAGCCGTTCACGTTGCTGGACCCGGCCCGGCCCGGCGAGCGCACGGGCGCCAAATTCATCGCCGTCTGGAAGGAAGGCCGCAGCGTCAAGGGACAGCTGTGGATCCCGCTGCGCGACGACGCGGGCATCGTGCGTGCGCGCATCGTCAGCGACCTGACGGCGGCATCGGCCGACCCGAAGCAGCGCGCGGCCGTCGTCGAACGCGAGCTGACCGCGCTCGCCCACGCATGGGAGGTGCGCCATGAATGACGAACTGTCCACGTCCCTGTGGCTGCTGTCGCCGCTGGCCGTGCTGGGCGCCGGCCTGATGCTGGCGCTCGTGATCGGCCTTACGCTGCAGCGCTTCCGCATTCCCAAGCTGTACGGCGCCGTGATCGCGGGCCTGCTGCTCGGCGCGACCGGCGGCGGCTTCATCGACCGCGCGCTGCTGACCCAGTTCCAGGAACTCCTGAACGGCGCCGCCGCGCTCGTGCTGTTCGAGGTCGGCCGCAAGATGGATCTCGCGTGGCTGCTGCGCAGCGGACGCCAGGGCGCGAGCCTGCTGCTGGCCACGCTGCTGCGCGGCGCCGCGGCGGCCGTCGCGCTGGGCCTTCTCGGCCTGCCGTGGGGTGCCGCGATCTTCATCGGATCGATCCTCATCGCCGTCAATCCCGTCATCCACAGTTCGATGGTGGCGGACGAAAACGCGAGCGGCACGAGCACCTTTGCCACGTCGAACATGGTCGGCCTCTCGAACCTCGTCGCGCTGCTGGCGCTCGCCGTCACGCTCGCGTGGACCCGCAGCCACGGCTCCGACGCCGGCGGCGACTTCGCGACGGAGCTGCTGCGCCAGGGCGGCAAGCTCGTGGTGGGTGCCCTCATCGCCGTGCTGTCGTACGGCGTGTATGCCATCGCCACACGCGCATGCAAGGTGCCGGCCACGCTGCGCCCCGGCATGCTGCTGGCCGCGCTGCTGATCGACCTCGGCCTGTGCTCCGTGATGTCCGCGAGCGCCCTGCTCTCGCTGCTGCTGATGGGCGTCCTGCTGCGCAATGCCGAGAAGCGCGACAACGTGTTCCAGGCCCAGTTGAAGACGGCGCAGGACATCGGCTACGTGCTGCTGTTCCTGATGTCGGCCGCCCTCGTCGACCTGCAGCAGATGCTGCACGGCTGGGCGATCCTGGCCGCCGTGACGGTGTTCGCCGTGCGCATCGCGGCGACGCGCCTGGCGCTATGGCCGGGCACGGCGTGGGACACGCGCAAGCAACATGCGATGGCCTTGTCGATGTGCTCCCTCGTGAGCTACGGCGGCCTCGTCGTCGACAACACCCTCAACGCCTATACGGGGCTCGATGCGACGTCCACCGCCGTGATGGGCGCGCTGCTGGCCCTGAACGTCCTGCTGGCGCCGGGCCTGACCTGGGTCGGTCTCCACCTGGCGGGCGAAACCTACCGAGGAAGCACGCAATGAGAGCACTGAGGAGCGAATTGATGAACGATGAAGCGCTGGGCAAGCTGAAACAGGATGCGCAAGCGCAGGCCGTGTCGGGACAAGGGCCCGCATACCTGCCCGACTTCAAGCCGTCCACGATCGGCACGATGGGCATCGAGCTGGAACTGATGGTGCTCGACCGCCTGACCTACGACCTGTTCCCGGCCGCACCCGACATCCTGCGCCTGCTCGACAAGCACGACAAGCCGTGGGTGCACACGCCCGAAATCACGACGTCGATGCTCGAAGTGGCGACCGCGATCCTGACGTCGTTCGACGAGGCCGCGGAGCAGCTGGAACACATCCGCACGACGGTGCAGCGCGCCGCGTTCGAGGTCGGCGCGTCGATCTCCGGCGGCGGCGCGCACCCGTTCCAGAAGTGGAACGAGCAGCGCATCTATCCGAAGGAGCGGTACTTCGCGTCCGAACGCAAATTCGGTTATCTGGCTAAACTGTTTACCGTGTTCGGCATGCACGTGCACATCGGCGCCGGCACGCCGGACGAAGCGATGCGGCTGTGCGCCTGGCTCACGCAGCGCGCCCCGCTGTTCATCGCCCTCTCCGCCAATTCGCCGTGCTGGCAGGGCGAGGTGTCGGGCTTTTGCAGCTCGCGCAGCAACGTCGTCGGCGCGTTCCCGATGAGCGGCATCCTGCCGTACGAGATCCGCACGTGGGACGATTTCCGCGCCCACTTCGACGGGCTGGCCGCGCACGGCATCGTCAACAGCATCAAGGATTTTTATTGGGACGTGCGGCCGAAACCGGAATACGGGACGATCGAGCTGCGCGTGCTCGACACGCCGCTGAAGCCCGTGTACGCGGCCGCGCTGGCCTGCTACGCGCGCGAGCTGTGCCTCGAATGGGCCGACCAGCCGGGCCGCTGGCCGGGCAGCACCAGCCGCGAGCTGTACATCTGGAACCGCTTCAACGCAGCACGCGACGGCGTCGACGCGTCCTGGATCGATCCGGAGACGGGCGTCTCGATGCCGGCCGCGGAGGCGATCCGCGCCGACCTGGAACGGCTGCGGCGGCGCTCGCAGGACCCCGGCTTCGCCAAGGCATGCGACGTGATCGAACACCTCATGCGGGACGGCGGCCAGGCGGGCTGGCTGCGCGCCCACCTGGACGCGGGCGGCGGCATGAACGACCTGGCGCGCATGGCCAGCGAGATGTTCGAGGACGACGCCGCAGCGGCCTGACCGTCATGAGCGGTTCGGATTGTCCGGACGGCGGTCGACGCGGTTCGGCACGCCGTCGCCATCGCGATCGCCGTGACGCCAGCCGCCGCGGTCCAGCTCCCAGCCGCGGTCGCCCTGGCGCCATTCCGGACGATGCCAGACGTAGCCCGGGCGCACGCGCTCCCAGTGGCCGCGTATCCAGACGTAGCGGTGGCCGTTCCAGTTCCAGTAGCCCGGCGCCCATTCATAGCCGTGGCGCGGCGCGGGCACGACCTCGGTGCGCGGCGCCGGCGGCGCGACGCGGACGACGACCTCGCGTGCGAACGCCTGCGCCGGCAGGACGGTGGCGGTGCTGGCCAGGGCGATGGCGGCGGCACAAAGAATGCGTTTCATGGTGGCTCTCCTTTCGTTGCGTTGTGAGACCACTATAGCGATTCACCACGCGCGCCGACGGCATTGAAGCACGCGCTTACATCCGAAACATGACGCCACAGCCCGTAACAGATTTCGCGGGGCAAAATACAAAAAGGGCGTCCCCGCAGGGACGCCCTTTCGGACTGTCGGGTGCCGCCAGGCCGCAGGTCTCGCGCGCACCCGGCCAAGATGCCGGGGACGCAGAGCCTCACCTGGGGCGCCGAGCCTGGCCGGCCGGCACCCGCGCAGCGATCAGTCCAGCTTCCAGGCGTAATCGACCTTGGTCCAGGTCTGAGCCGGCGCGCCATCCTTCGTGCCCGGCTTGAACTTGCAGGACGACAGGCCCTTCAGCGCGGCCTTGTCCAGGCCCTTGAAGCCGCTCGATTTTTCCAGCTTCGAGTCGGCCACGGAGCCATCGGCGGCGACGAGGAAGGACATCGACGTGATGCCCTGCTCTTCGTTCATCAGCGAGGCCTTCGGATACTCGACCTTGCACTTGGACGGATCGAACGTTGCCGGCGTCTCGCCTGCGAAAGCGGAACCAGCGATACCCGAGACCAGCAGAGCAACCAAGCTCACGGCAAATTTCTTGTTGGACATTTTTATTACCCCCGAAAAACAAAGTTTTTTTTAAAGCCGGCGCTATCGCCGGCGCTGGACGAGCCGTCCTGGCTCAGAATTCTTCCCAATCGTCGCTGGCGGCAGCCGCTGCGACTTTCTTCGCGGTCGACGCCGGCGCATCGGCCGAACGTTCTTCCTGGACCGGCGCCGCGGCGCGTGCCTTTGCCGCCGCCGGCTTCTTCAGCTGCGGCTTGGCCGGGCGGACGACGACGGCGCGGCTGGCTGCGGCGGCCGGTGCCGGCGCCTCCGCGACCGCGACCGCGGGCTCTTCGCCTTCGGCCAGCTTGAAGATGCTGACGACGCGCTGCAGTTCCGCGGCCTGGTCCTGCAGGCTCTGGAAGGCGGCGGCCGCTTGTTCGACGAGCGCGGCGTTCTGCTGCGTCATGCCGTCCATCTCGATGATCGACAGGTTGACCTGCTCGATGCCGGCGCTCTGTTCGGCGCTGGCGCTGGCGATGTCGCTCATGATGTCAGTCACGCGCTTGACGCTGGCGACCACTTCATCCATCGTCTCGCCGGCCTGGCCGACGAGCTTGCTGCCGCGGCCGATCTTCTCGACGGAATCGCCGATCAGCTGCTTGATTTCTTTCGCTGCCGCAGCGGAACGCTGGGCCAGGTTGCGCACTTCCGACGCGACGACGGCGAAGCCGCGGCCCTGCTCGCCGGCACGGGCCGCCTCGACGGCCGCGTTCAGCGCCAGGATGTTCGTCTGGAAGGCGATGCCGTCGATGACGCCGATGATGTCGGCGATCTTGCTGGCCGAGCTGTTGATCTCGCCCATGGTGCCGACGACTTGCGACACCACTTCGCCGCCCTTGCGTGCCACGTCCGATGCGGTCGCGGCCAGGTGATTGGCTTCGAGGGCGTTATCCGCGTTCTGCTTCACGGTCGACGTCAGTTCTTCCATCGCCGACGCCGTCTTTTCCAGCGAGCTGGCTTGCAGTTCCGTACGCGACGACAGGTCGGTGTTACCGGCCGCGATTTCACGCGATGCCGTCGTGATCGTGTGCGTACCGCGACGCACCTGGCTGACGATGTCGACCAGGCTGTTGCGCATCTGTTTCATTTCCACGAGCAAGCTGCCGCGATCCGACGATTTGGTCTCGATGCCGATCGACAGATCACCTTCGGCGATGCTGCCGGCGATCTTCGCGGTATAGCCCGGTTCGCCACCCAGCTGCTTCAGCAGGCCGCGGGTGATGACGGTGGCGGCCACGATACCCATCGCGACGGCCACGCCCAGCAGCACGAGCATGAAGTTACGGGCGCTGGCGAAGGAAGCTTCCGCATCGACCTGGGCCTGTGCGTTCAGCTTGTCTTCCACCGTACCCAGTTGGTCGAGCGCCTCCAGCCATTTCTTCTGGGCCGGGCGGATTTCCTTGACCATCACGCGGGTGGCGTCCATCGCGTTGTTGGCCAGGTACAGTGCCGATGCTTTGGCGATGGCCGGCATGGCGGCGCCTTCTGCATCCTTCACCTGGTTCAGCAGGGATTTTTCTTCGGCCGACGCTTCTTCCGAGAACTTGGCGGCCAGCTTGCCCTGCAGGGCGTCGTACTTGGCGGTCTGTTCCTTGAAGCGGTTCAGTTCCGGTTCCATGTCCGCCGGGTCGGTCATCAGGGTCAGCGTGCGCAGCGACGTGACACGTTCGCTGACGTTGTTACGCATGTCGACGACGAGGCGCGTCACGACGTTATTGACGGTCACGACGTGGTCGAGCCGGTTCTGGATCTGCGCCATGCGCAGGATGCCGACGACGGTGACCATGACCAGCAGCACAAGCACAAGCGCAAAGCCCAGGCCCAGACGCATGCCGACCTTCATGTTTGCAAGATTCATTCCTTATCTTCCCTGTTTCAAGTGAACGGCCCGCTCCGGGCTTTCTTTTTTGTTACAGAAAGTCCATCTTCCCGGTGGACTTGCGTATTTCCGTCAGGATAAATCAAAACGACGAATTTGCAGACAGAAAACATGCACCACTGTAATTATGTTTCACCACAACAACAGGACTAGAGGTCGTGCAAGGAGAAGAACCCGCATTATCGGCCTATTCTTGCTTTTCGGCAAGGAAGACAATGCAAATGATTTCACAATTGCATCATTTTCTGTAGCGGATTTTGAACAGCCCGGCCGCATCATGCGACCGGGGTAGGAAAGGAACAGTTCAGGCGGCCAAGCGGAGACGGCCTGCGGCTTCGAGGAGGAGTTCGGGATTGCCTTCGGCCAGGCGGCGCGCATCGGACAGCATCTGGCGATACCGGCGCGCACCGGGCAGGCCGGCCATCAGGCCCAGCATGTGGCGCGTGATGCTGTTCAGGCGCAGGCCCAACGGGCCGTAGCGGTCGAGTTCGGCGCGGATATAGGGAATCATCGCCTCCAGCACCTGCTCGCGCGACTTCACCGGCATCGCGTCGCCGTAGAAACGGGCGTCCCACGCGGCCATCGAATACGGATTGTGATAGGCCTCGCGCCCGATCATGACGCCGTCCACATGCTGCAGGTGCGTGGCGATCTCATCGTCCGTCTTGATGCCGCCGTTGATGATGATCTCGAGTTCGGGGAATTCGCGCTTCAGCTGGTAGGCCACTTCGTAGCGCAGCGGCGGGATCTCGCGGTTCTCCTTCGGCGACAGCCCTTTCAATACCGCATTGCGCGCATGCACGATGAACGTCCGGCAGCCGGCATCGGCGATGGTGCCGATGAAATCGCGGACGAACCCGTATTCCTCGTTGTGGTCGATGCCGATGCGATGCTTGACGGTCACGTCGATGCTGACGGCGTCGCGCATCGCCTTCACGCAATCGGCGACGAGCTGCGGCTCCTGCATCAGGCAGGCGCCGAACGCGCCCTTCTGCACGCGCTCGGACGGGCA
>Ga0207657_10008227_pt1 | contig 10619 bp, 11 predicted proteins | sample KBSC33metaG_FD_184316 | JGI IMG/M metagenome (GOLD analysis project Ga0207657, IMG submission 184316) | Corn rhizosphere microbial communities from Kellogg Biological Station, Michigan, USA - KBS C3-3 metaG (SPAdes) (version 2) | ecosystem: Host-associated > Plants > Roots > Rhizosphere > Soil ... | reverse complement strand
GCCGGCATTCCAGTCACGATCGTCGAGATGGATAGTCAGGCGCTCGAGCGCGGCACCGGGCTGATGCGCAAGAATTACGACGCCAGCGCCGCCAAGGGGAAGCTGACGGCCGAGCAGGTCGAACGGGCGATGGGCTATCTGCAGCCGACCCTCGACTTCGCCGCGCTCGCCGACTGCGACCTCATCATCGAGGCGGTCTACGAGAACATGGACGTGAAGAAGGACGTCTTCACGCGCCTGGACGCGATCGCGAAGGCGGGCGCGATCCTCGCGTCCAACACCAGTTACCTCGACTTGAACGAGATTGCCGCAGTGACGTCGCGGCCGGCGGACGTCGTCGGACTTCACTTCTTCTCGCCCGCGAACATCATGAAGCTGCTGGAAGTTGTGCGCGGCGAGGCGACTGCGCCCGACGTGCTGCTGACGGCGATGGCGCTCGGCAAGCGCATCAAGAAGGTGCCGGTCGTCGCCGGCGTCTGTCACGGCTTCATCGGCAACCGCATGCTCCGCGCCCGCCAGACCGAGGCGATGAAGCTGTTGCTGGAGGGCGCGACTCCCGAGCAGGTCGACCGTGTCCATGTCGATTTCGGAATGCCCATGGGGCCCTTCCAGATGGCCGACCTAGCCGGCGTTGACATCGGGTGGCACCGCGACCCGAGCCGTGTCGAAACCATCCGCGACCAGCTGTGCGCGATGGAACGCTGGGGCCAGAAGAAGGGCGCTGGCTTCTACGATTATGACGACAAGCGGCGGCCGTCGCCGTCGCCGGTCGTGCAGCAGGTCATCGAGGATTTTTCCGCGCGGCGCGGCGTCGAGCGGCGCGATATCAGCGACGAGGAAATCGTCGAGCGCACGCTCTACGCGATGGTCAACGAGGGCGCGAAGATCCTGGAAGAGGGGATCGCCCAGCGCGCCTCCGACGTGGATGTGGTCTGGGTCTATGGCTACGGCTGGCCGGTCTATCGTGGCGGACCGATGTATTGGGCGGACAGCGAAGGCTTGCCCAAGATCGTCGCAGGTTTGAAGCGCCAGCAAGCGCGCATGCCGGAGTTCAACTTCTCACAATTGCTGCTCGACAAGGCGGCGACAGGGGAGAGCTTCACGCGCTGATGCGGGAACCAAGTCGCGAGCGAGACATCTAAGGCTCGAACGCCGAGGAGAGCGCATATGCCGACCGTTCCGGAAGCCGCCCCGCAGGAGCCGCTGCGGCGCTATTCGAACATCGCCGTCGCGTTTCACTGGGTCACGGTCGCGCTGGTCCTGTTTCAGCTGTGGCTGGGCTTCAGTTTCGCCGACATGACGCGCGGGCCTGAGCGCGAGCATCTGTTCACCTGGCATCGGACAGTGGGCGCCGTCATCCTGCTCGTGGTCCTTGCCCGGCTGACCTATCGCCTGTTCAACCCGCCGCCGCCCTATCCGCCGCAGCTCCCGCGCTGGGAGCGGATCGCCGGCACCTGGAACCACCGCCTGTTTTATCTGCTGCTGATTGCCATTCCGATCGGCGGCTTGATTGCGGTTTCAGGTCACACGCCGGGCCCGACGATTACGCTCCTTGGCGGTGTCGCCATTCCCAAGGTCCCAGGCATTTCAGAGACGATGGGTGAAATCGCGGGCGAAGTGCACGTTGCGGCGGTCTGGCTCACCATCGCGCTCGTCGTCCTGCACGCTCTGGCGGCGTTGAAGCATCAGTTCCTCGACAAGAACCGCGCGGCGGGACGCATGCCGCCGTTTCAGGATCCGGTCGACGAACCCGTGGTCATCGGGCAGGGCTGAGCGGCTCCAGCAAACTAAGCATCGCGAACGCGACCGCGGCGATCCCGGCACTCGCCAGGAAGGTCGCGCTGCTGCCGTCGCTGTCCCACAGCCAACCGGCGCCGAGGCTTGCGAGCAATGAGCCGATGCCGGTCACGAACCAGAAGGCGCCGAAGCTGGTCGCGCGCAAATGCTCTGGCGCGCTGTCGGCGACCATCCGGGAAAAGATGCCCTGGGTCAGTGCCATGTGCGCGCCCCACAGGACGATGCCGATGAAGAGGCCGAGCGGCGTCTCCGACTTGGCGAGAACGAGGTTGCCGGCGATCAGCACCGCGATCCCGGCCATCAGGATCGACCGCGAGTTCATCCGGTCGCTGAGCGCGCCGGCCGGATAGGCGAGCGCCACATAGGCGAGGTTGAATAGGGCCAGGGTGATCGGTGACCAGCTTTCCGACAGGCCGGCTTCCATGCCCTTGAGGATCAGGAAAGACTCCGAAAAGCGGGCCAGGGTGAACATGAACCCAACCGCCAGCAGCCGCTTGGTCGCCTTGTCGAGATCGCGAAAGCCGCGGAAGAAGGGTGAAGCTTTTGCCGTTGCAACTCGCTCCTCCGGTTCCCGCAGCGCGAGCCAGGCCAGAAGTGCGGACAAGGCGGCAGGCAAGACAGCGATCCAGAAGACCAGGCGAATGCGCCCGCCGAGCAGCATCATCAGCGCGATCGCGACAACCGGCGCAAGCAGCGCGCCGGCAGTGTCGAGCGCCTGGCGCAAACCGAACGCGCGGCCACGGACGGCGGGCGGCGTGTCGTCGGCAATCATCGCGTCGCGCGGTGCGCCGCGGATACCCTTGCCGACCCGGTCCGTGAATCGCGCAACGAGCACCGCGGCACCGCTGCCGGCCAGCGGAAACAGCGGCTTGGAAAAGGCCGCGAGGCCGTAGCCCGCGACGATCCACGGCTTGCGACGACGGCTGCGATCCGACAGGCGGCCCGAGAACAGCTTGCCGATGCTGGCGGTTGCCTCGGCGACGCCGTCGATGGCACCGAGCGCCGCCACTGGAAGGCCTAATACCATCGTCACGAAGGCCGGCAGGAGCGCATGATAGATCTCGCTCGACAGGTCCATCAGCAGACTGACGAAGCCGAGGACCCAGACGCTGCGCGGGAGGCGGGGACGGGAGGCCATCAGGGGTCCTTGCGATGAACCCAGTGCCGAAGCAATCCGCCCGGATCACCTCTGCCAAGCAATATTGCATCCGCCCGAACATTTGTTAGGCTGCAACGATGTTTGGCGGTTCGACTCCTCAAGCCCTTGCTAGCCGGTTCGTTGCGATTGCCCAGAATTGGGTCGCGGATGGCCCGGCCGAGCGCGCGGAACGCGGCCGGCGCAAATTGCTCGATGCGATATCAAACGCTGAGCCGGCAACCTTGAACCAGGTCGCGGCTCATGTCGGCCGAGGAGCGCCCGCCGTCAGCCGCGCGGTCGAAGCCCTGGTGAAGTCCGGCGCCGTCGAACGGACGCACGACCCGAATAACCGCCGGCAACTCGCGCTTCGGCTTACCGCCGCGGGCCGTCAGCAACTGCAGGACCGTCCGACCATGGGGTCGGGCTTCGCCATGCGGCTGGAGCGTCTCGCGCACAGTGAGCTGCGCGCGATTGAACGCGCCATCGAAATCCTGGAGCGCGCCGGCTAGCGATTATCCCTTGCCGTGGCGGCGCCGCGTTTCCCAACCCTTCTTAGCGGCCTCACTGCGGCTGCTGGAGCGGCCGTGGCCTTCATTCTTGCCGCCCTTGTCTTGCTTGTTAACCGTCCGCCACGCGCGTTCTTCAGCCTCCTTCTTGCTGACTCCGCGCTTTTCGTAGCTCTTCTCGATATGGTCGGCCTTGCGTTCCTGCTTGGCCGTGTACGCACCACGGGGCATGTCTCATCTCCTTGATTTGACGGCCGTGCAACGCTCGAGGCCGGGAGCGCGTTGCGATGCTGCGTTGCACCATCACGCAATTTTCACTATGCGGCCGCCTCACATCTTTTCCGGAAAAAATTCAGATGAACCTGCGTAACGTCGCGATCATCGCGCACGTCGATCATGGCAAGACCACGCTTGTCGACCAGCTCTTTCGCCAGTCGGGCACCTTCCGCGACAACCAGCGCGTCGAGGAGCGGGCGATGGACTCGAACGACCTCGAGAAGGAGCGCGGGATCACCATCCTTGCCAAGTGCACGTCGGTCGACTGGCACGGCATCCACATCAACATCGTCGACACGCCGGGCCACGCCGACTTCGGCGCGGAGGTCGAGCGCATCCTGTCGATGGTGGATGGCGTCATCCTGCTCGTCGACGCCGCCGAGGGCCCGATGCCGCAGACCAAGTTCGTCACCGGCAAGGCACTGTCGCTTGGACTCAAGCCGATCGTCGTCGTCAACAAGATCGACCGGCCCGACGCGCGCCCGGCCGAAGTCCTCGACGAAGTTTTCGAACTGTTCCTCAACCTCGATGCGAACGACGAGCAGCTCGACTTCCCGACGCTCTATGCAAGCGGTCGCGCCGGCTATGCCGGCCTCACCGACGATGTTCGAGAAGGCGATCTGACGCCTTTGTTCGACACCATCGTCAGCCACGTGTCGGCCCCGGGCAGCGATCCCGCCGGTGAGTTCAAGATGCTTGCGACGTTGCTCGATCGCGACGCGTTCCTCGGTCGTATCCTAACCGGCCGGATTGAGAGCGGCACGCTAACGACCAACATGCCGATCAAGGCGCTGGATGTTGACGGCAATGTCGTCGAGCAGGGCCGGGCAACGAAGGTTTTCGCGTTCCGCGGGCTCGACCGGGTCCCGGTGGACAGCGCCGAGGCGGGCGAGATCGTCGCCATCGCGGGCCTGGTGAACGCCACCGTTTCCAATACCATCGCCGACCCTGCGGTCACCGAGCCGCTGCACGCACGGCCGATCGATCCGCCGACGCTGGCGATGAGCTTCTCCGTCAACGACAGCCCGTTTGCCGGCAAGGACGGCGACAAGGTGCAGAGCCGCGTGATCCGCGATCGACTGCTCCGCGAGGCGGAAGGCAATGTCGCCATTCGCGTCACCGAGAATTCCGGCGCGGACTCCTACGAGGTGGCGGGCCGCGGCGAGCTTCAGCTCGGCGTGGTCATCGAGACTTTGCGACGCGAGGGCTTCGAGCTCGGCATCAGCCGTCCGCGCGTGCTGTTCCGCGATGGGCCCAACGGCCGCGAAGAGCCATATGAGACAGTGGTCATCGACGTCGACGACGAATTCTCCGGTACCGTCATCGACAAGATGGCGCTGCGCAAGGCCGAGATGACGGACATGCGCCCATCGGGGGGTGGGAAGACCCGCTTGGTCTTCTCCGCGCCGTCACGCGGCCTGATCGGCTATCACGGCGAGTTCCTGTCCGACACCCGCGGCACGGGCATCATGAACCGGCTGTTCGAGAAATATGGGCCGCACAAGGGCCCCATCGCGGGCCGCCAGAACGGTGTCCTGATCTCGATGGAGCAGGGCCCGGCCGTCGCTTACGCGCTCAATATGCTGGAAGATCGCGGAGTGCTGTTCGTCTCGCCTGGAGAGATGCTCTACGAGGGCATGGTGATCGGCGAGAACGCCAAGACGCAGGACCTCGAGGTCAATCCGCTGAAATCCAAGCAGCTGACCAACTTCCGCGCATCCGGACCGAAGGACGAAGGCATTCGCCTGACGCCGCCGCGTCGGATGAGCCTGGAGCAGGCGATCGCCTACATTCAGGACGACGAACTGGTTGAAGTTACGCCCAAGGCCATCCGAATCCGCAAGCGCCACCTCGACCCGCACGAGCGCAAGCGCGCGTCGCGGCAGAGCCAAGCCGCTTAGGCGGTTCTTCCAAGTGGTGGTCGCGCGGTGCCGCCGGCCGAAGTCGGCGCGCTAGTGCCGCTTAAGCGCAGCGATTGCTAAACGACAGCAGCCTGCTCGGCCTTGCGCCGTTCTTCGGTGGCGCGCAGCGCTTCCGAGCGCGCTGCGCGGTCGGCCAGTTGCGTCCACGCTGCCTCGGATCGCTGGCAACGCTCGCGCACGTGGTCGAGCGTTGCCGCGTCCGCCTCGCTCCGCGCCTGTGCGGCGCGGGCGAGGTAGAAGTCGAGATTGGTAGTGCTGCTCACTCAGCCGAAGCTTCGGGCGCAGCCGCACCGGCGTCGTCGGCCGACTTGAGGTTCACAGCGGCCATCTTGCCGCGGCGGTCCTCTTCGAGGTCGTAGGAAACGCGCTGATCCTGGCGGAGCGTGTGCATTCCAGCGCGCTCGACGGCGGTGATGTGCACGAAAGCATCATTGCCGCCGCTCTCCGGCGCGATGAAGCCATAGCCCTTGCTCTCGTTGAAAAATTTTACGGTGCCGATTGGCATGTCTTTGTTCCTTCTAATGCGAAGCCCGAATTCGAGCTTCTTCTGCGCTAGGAGTGCGAGGAGAAGGAAAAAGGAGCCGCAAAGCGCCAAAGACCGTCAGTTTGCGACTGGTAGCGACTCCCACATACGCCTTCACAACGGAAATTGTAAGGCGCCCTGACGATTAGTTGCCCGCCATCGCCAGGATCTTGCGCCATTCCTCAGCGCGGACCGGCGCCACCGAGAGTCGAGATTGGCGGATCAACTCCATCTCCGCCAGCGATCGCTCAGCCTTAATCTCGGCGAGCGTGACTGGCCGGCTGAGCGGTCGCACCGGCTCTACACGGACCGAAACCCAGTTGGAGTCCTTGGCATCCGGCTGCGCCTCACGGGTGATCCGCATGATACCCACGACCGCTTTGTCCGACATGCTATGGTAAAGGAACGCTTGGTCGCCGACCTTCATCGCGCGCAGGTGGATTCGGGCAGTCGGATTGCGCACGCCGTCCCATTCGGTGCCGCCGTCACGTATCAGGTCGGACCAGCCGTAGCTCGCCGGTTCCGATTTCATCAGCCAGAACGTCATGTGGAACGCCTTAGTGTCGGCCAGGAGACTCGGCAACGGCGGAAAACTGCGAAGGATTGCGCCGACGAGTCGAGCGGCTGCTGCGGCGGGCTGTTGAATTACAATTAAGTTCCGACTCTTATCCCGCCCATCTAACGGCTCATCGCCAATCGCTTGGACTCCGGAGACAGGGTCCATATCTGAGCCTTAGCGAATTTGAGAGCGAGTGAGCCGGAGGCGAAGACGCCGGGCTCCAGGGCAAGACGGAACCGCCGCTGCATCACGGGAGAGCGCCAAGGCGCTTTGCAGCGGTCGGCCTCCGCCAACCAAGGGCAAAAGAAGAGTGGTGAAATTGCTTGGGGCCCGCGGCGTGTCCGCGGTCATGGGTATCCTTGTGCTTGCGATGGGCTCCAGTGAGGCCAACGCGCAGAGCATGGCGCTGAACGTCCCCGCGGCGGTTCGTGCGCTGGACACCAACACGGCGGCCAAGCCATTCGGACCGGTCGCCCCGGCTGGTCAGATTACGGCCGTGCTAACGCCGCAAAACAGCGTGACCCTTTCCAATGGTGCGGTCGTGCCGGCGCAGCCTGCCAAGACGGTCACCGTCCAATTGCCGCCGACGATCGATCGGGAAGCCTCTTGGCTCTACAAGAATGGCTGGCCCCTCTACGCGCTGGTCGCCAAGTATAGCACCGGCGCACCGCTCAGCGACGAGGCCAATTGCATTGCCACCGCCGTCTACTTTGAGGCGCGTGGCGAGTCCCTGGAGGGCCAGATGGCCGTCGCCGACGTCATCATGAACCGCGCGACCTCGGGCCGTTATCCGTCGAGCTGGTGCGGCGTGGTCAAGCAGCCGGCGCAGTTCTCGTTCGTCCGCAACGGACAGTTCCCCGTGATCGACACGAATTCCGACGCCTGGGCAAAGGCGCAGGGTGTCACTCGGCTGGCGATTGCGAATGTCATGCCGGCACTGCCGAACGATGTCCTTTGGTACCACGCGAACTATGTCGCGCCGAACTGGCGGCATAGCCTGCGCGAAGTCGAGCAGATCGGCGCGCACATCTTCTATCGCGCCTGATCGACGCTCGAATGCGAATACGAAGGCGCTCCGGCCAACCCGGGGCGCCTTTTTCGTTTGTTCCAGTCGTTTCGGCCCGGAGCCGAATCGGCTCACCGATAATTGCATTCATTGGGGATACGCAGCCGCGCGGAAGGCGAGCAGCATCAAGTTACGGATTTTCGAGGCAGAATCCGGGAGTAGGGGAGACTCGCGAGTGCTCAAGATCTTGATCGTCGAGGACGATTCGCAACTGGCGACGACCCTTAAATATCTCGTCGAGGACAATCCGCGCTACCAAGTGGTGGCGATCGCCGACGATGCCGAGAGTGCCATTGCTGCGGCTGACGCGCATGAGCCAGACTTGGTCCTCCTCGACCTGCACCTCGCTCATGGCAGCACCGGCTTTCCGGTTGCGGTCCGGCTCAATGAGATCGGAGTTCCTTGTCTGCTGGTCAGCGGCAAGGCGCCGAGCTTTCCGATGGCGGACCTCGCCCTTGGCTGCCTGGTCAAGCCGTTCACGGCCGAGGACGTCCATCGCTCACTGGGCATGGCGGAGGACATGCTGCGCGGGCGCGAGACGCTCCGTCCCCGGCCGCCCCGGAACCTGACGCTTTACGATGGCGTCGTAGCCGAAGCGGCGGAACTGGCGGTCCCCGAGCCCGGCTTCATCCCCTCGCGACCGTCCCTCCGGACCCGGATCGAGCATTGGCTGTCCGGTCATCCGCGCCTGTCCCACTGAGATCGCGGCCTCGCACGATTTTGAGCTAGACGCGCTGCAATTGTAGCGCTACATATGTAGCGCAACATCAAGCTCAAGGGGTTTTCCAATGCGTTCGATCCTTCCGATTATCGCTCTGCCACTGGCGATCTCCGTCCCGGCCCTCGCCGAGGCGCAAGTGATCCCGGTGACAGCTTTCAAGGCCGTGGAGCTTCGCGGCGGTGGCGACCTGACCATCGTCCCCGGGCCGGTCCAGCGCGTGACGATCGTTCGCGGCAGCACGCAATTTACGACGATGCGCACGGACCGCGATGGCAAGCTCGTGATCGACGCCTGCAATGCCCGGTGCCCGCAGAATTACCCGCTGCAGATTACGGTGGAGAGCCCGCAGGTGCCGACGGTCGCCGTTCGCGCAGGCGGGACGATTAATGTCGCGCGCGGTTTCGCACCGCAGCGTGATGTCGTCGCGGCGGTCTCGGCTGGCGGCACGATCGACCTTCGTGCCCTGCCGGCCGACCGGGCGGTTGCAGCGGTCAATGCCGGCGGCGACATTTATGTTCGGCCCCGGACCGCGCTCACGGCGGCGGTGAACAATGGCGGCGACATTCACTATTCGGGCAATCCCGCCGTCACCATGGCCGTCCAGGGCGGCGGTGACGTGCGCCGCGACTAAGGCAGCGCGGCGATCTCCACGCGGTCGGTCTTGAAATCGAGGCCGACCGTCAGGAGTGCACGGAACGCGTTGTAGCCGCCGGTGCCTGGGTGAAACGCATGGAAGAAGAGCTGCGGATTGCCGTCCAGTCCAGGCGCAACCGATGCATGGCCCGGCGCGACCCATTCGCGGGTTGACCGCAGCAGCGGCTCACTCTGCTTCTTATAAGGGCCGAGCGGATGGTCCGCGACCGCGACGCCGATGCCATAGGCCGGGCTCGCGAAATCGTTGCCGGCATAGAACATCCAGTACCGGCCGTGTTGCCGAGTGACGAAGGGGCCTTCGATCAGATGACCCTCCCAGCCGAGATCATTGACCAGCACGACCCGGTCTTGGCCCAGCAAGGAGCGGCCGTCCTCCGCCAGCTGCTGTCCACGCAGCGGAGTGGTCATGGCGTTGAGGATTGCCGGTGCGACTCCCGAGGCTAGCAGCGCGGCCCTGACCTGCGTCCAGTTGGCGAGCGCTGCCTCGATCAGCGGCTGCATCAGGAAGAACCGCTCCATCGGCCGGCGCTCGTTGGCCCAGGGCACGATTGCGGCGGCGAAGGCGGCTGTGCGGCGGTCTGTTTCGCTCTGGAACAACTGGTCGATGAGACATGGTTCACGGCGGAGCAGCATCGCGAGCGGCCGTGGCCAGATGCCGTTGGTGTCGTCCTTCCAGAAGAGATAGCGATCGCCGTTGGCGTCGGCGAAGATGTGGGAATCGATCACGCCGCCGCTCATCTGCGGCTTGCTGGGATCGAGCCCAAGGCCCGTCGTGTCCATCGGCTGGCCGACGACCAGCGGCGCGCCATTGTCGGTCCAGGGGCCCTCCGGCGCCGGACTGCGGGCAAGCCCGATTGCGAGCGCGTTGGACGACTGCCTCGCTGTGAAGCAGAGCCAGTATTCGTCGCCAACCTTCGCCATCTCCGGCGCCCAGAAGTCGGCCACGTTGCGGCCCTTTGCCGCCCACGCAGGGTCCCGCCCCTCGGGAAAGACGAAGCCGCGCGGCTCCCAGTGGAGGAGGTCGCTCGAATGGAGGATCGGAAAGGCGTCCGGCGCATCGTTGGACGTCGCGACGAGGTAGTAGCCGGCGTCCGTCCGAAGCACGGCAGGATCGCCATAGCCGACCAGGATCTGCGGATGGATATTCTCGGTGAGCAACGGCTGCCAGCGAATGTGCGCCGGAGGATGGTCCGCCGGCGTGTCGAGCATGTGCGGAATGCGCGTGCCGAAATCGCGCGCTACCTCGCCGAAGAACGCGAGATAGTCCTGCTGACTGTTGCCGGGCATTTCATAGGCGTGCCGATTGCCGGCCAACGCGACCACAATGCGCCGCCGCTCGCCATCCTCGGCGGCGTCGATCGTGAACAGGGGAGGGCCCGATGCCATCGGCGGGCGCGGATAGGCTGGCGCGGGCGGTTGGGGAACCCCTTTCGGCGCGCGCGCGGTCCGATTATGGT
>Ga0207657_10008226_pt1 | contig 10620 bp, 10 predicted proteins | sample KBSC33metaG_FD_184316 | JGI IMG/M metagenome (GOLD analysis project Ga0207657, IMG submission 184316) | Corn rhizosphere microbial communities from Kellogg Biological Station, Michigan, USA - KBS C3-3 metaG (SPAdes) (version 2) | ecosystem: Host-associated > Plants > Roots > Rhizosphere > Soil ... | reverse complement strand
ATCGTCCCCAGAAAGCCGTTCTAAGCTGGTCATTGGCTATTTGAAAGGGACACCGCTGCAACCTACAGCGTACTGAAGCGAGACGTCCTACCGTATTAGCTCAGGCGCGATTCTGAGCTTTGGCCTGAGTGGCTGGTATGGGCACGTGTTCTATGATCTCGATCCCGAAACCCTCCAAAGCTGCAACCCGCCGCGGATGATTCGTCAATAGCCGTATGCGGCTCAGCCCCAGATCTGACAGGATTTGAGCTCCGATGCCGATCTCACGCTGTGTCTTGCGCTCGCTCTCCGGCAATGCGGGCAGGCGCCGATCGCGGTGAAAAGAAAGCAGGGTCTTATCGGCAATTTTCTCGGCCGAGAACCCCTTTGAGGTCTGATGCAGGTAAATGAGAGCGCCACGCTCTGCCTGGGCGATGGCTCGCATGGAACCTTCGACCGACGCATGGCAATCGCATGCAGTGGATCCGAAGACGTCTCCCATCAAGCAATGCGCGTGCATGCGCACCAGTACCGGTTCTGAGCTGCCCTCGATGTCGCCGCGAGTGAGAGCGATATGGGATTCGCCGCCTTCCACTTCGCTTTCATAAGCCACGAGGCGGAACTCACCGTAAGGTGTCTCGATAAGCGCCTCTCCGACGCGATGGACATAACGCTCATGGGCCATGCGGTAGCGAATCAGTTCAGCCACCGTCAACATCTTCAACTGGTGAGTGCTGCAAAATTCCGTTAAATCGGGAATCCGAGCCATGGACCCATCATCTTTCATGATTTCGCAAATGATGCCCGAGGGGACCATGCCGGCGAGACGGGCGAGATCGACTGCCGCTTCGGTCTGTCCGGCGCGAACCAAGACGCCGCCCTTGCGAGCGCGCAAAGGGAAGACGTGGCCGGGACGAGCTAAGTCAGCGGGGCGGGTAGCAGGATCAATGGCGACCTTTATCGTGCGCGCTCGATCGTAAGCGGAGATTCCAGTCGTAACCCCCTCGCGGGCGTCGATGGCCTCACAGAACGCAGTTCCGTACTGCGAGGTGTTTTCGGCGGTCATCGGCCCTATACGCAGGTGCTCGAGACGTTCCTCGGTCATCGCCAGGCACACCAATCCGCGGCCATACTTCGCCATGAAATTGATTGCTTCGGGAGTGACTTTCTCCGCGGCCAGCGTGAGGTCGCCTTCATTTTCACGATCTTCGTCGTCAACAACGACGATCATGCGCCCGGCCCGGATCTCTTCCAGAGCTGACGGAACATCGCAAAACGATGTGGCAGGAGTCATCAAAAAAGAATTGTAGCAAAACAGCTGCTCAGGCCTGGAAGCAGCGATCCGTAGCCGTCGGCTAGGCAGCCCGGGGGCGATTGGGGAATAGCAGAGGTTCCAGAATCAATCTTCGCGCATCTTCGTTGCTAATGCGCTGGTCTGCCGAGTAAAGGTCTGCTCCATTCGATTGCGAACGTCTTATGGAGAGAAAACCGCCCTCCGGAACGGCCGTGTCACCCGCTTTGGATTCAAATGTGTACTGGATGGTGTGGGCATCGGGATCGGCAATGACTCGCGCTATGACGCCCGGATTCGGATTCGAAATCTGACACTGCTGGTCCGACACGTCGGTGAAATCAGCATCTCCGCCCAGTTTCTGATACTCGTCCAAGTCGCGCTTCAGGCCGGCAACCAAGTCCTGCCATTTCCGGGTGGCCAAAGCTTCAAACCTCATCTCCATAGGGTTCTGGCCCGAACTCCTGGGACTTTCAGACTGTATGCGTTGTTCGAACTGCTCCTGAATCCAACCCATGGACAGCGCGACCTCCAGCTATTGGATGCCCAACCCGAAGGTCAGGTCGGCCGTCCAGCTTTGGCGTTGTTGACAACAAACAAAACGGGCACAGCTGCTCCCAGGAGAACCACGGTTCGTGCAAACTGAGGATCCCAGCTGTGCCGCTGGCTAATCGGCCGGCACAAATCCCGGAGTCGTGGATTTCGGCGCGATTGCTTCGTTGAGAATCTGCGCGTTTCCACTCGCGTCCGGGCTGAAAGCCTGGACAATGTTATTCCGTACGGCGTACAACACCACCTCGCTTATGGAGTGCAGGCCGAGTTTCGCCATGATGTTGCTGCGATGTGTTTCGGCAGTCTTGACGCTCAGGTTGAGCATGCAAGCTACTTCTTTGGTGGTCTTGCCTTCGGCCAAAAGTTGTACAACTTGCCGTTCCCGCGGAGTCAGTGTTTCACGGGCCTTAGTCCGCTGTTCGCCCCGTAGTTCGGTAGAGGTACGAGTACTGAAGAAGCTTCCGCTGCGTTGCACGGTCTCAATTGCGTTAACCAGTTCTGAGCCGGCCTCTGACTTCAGCAACAGTCCGCGAGCACCCGCCTGCTGAACCGTGCGAGCCAGCTGCTCGGATTGATACATGGTGAGGAAAAGGATCTTCTGGCGCGGATTGTCGCGCAGGATTTGCCGGGCTGCGTCGAGGCCATTCAGATTCGGCATTCCGATGTCCATGGCCACTACATCGGGTTTCGTTTCCGCGGCCATTTTGACTGCCTGCCAGCCATCGGTAGCTTCGGCGCAGACTTCCCATCCAGGATGGGCTTCTAAAAGGGCACGAAGTCCGTGGCGAACGATTTCATGGTCATCGGCAATGAGAATGCGATACTTGAGCATCTCTGTCTCCTTTTGTGCTCGAATCGGTAAAGCGAAGAGCAACTCGGTTGAATGCTGTCCGAAGATAACGGACTCTGGTTCTGAGCGGAATCAGCAGGGTTCCCGTATACATGGGGAAAAGTTGTTTACCCGAGGTAGGGAAGATTCCCTAATGAGCTGTGGAAATTTTGGAAATGGGAGCGGTCAGGCCAAAACGAGGCCCATTCGAATGGCGTATCTGACCAAGCCGGCGGTTTCATGAACATCAAGCTTTTTCATAAGCCGTTCTCGATGCGCCGATGCCGTTTTGGTGCTAATCCCCAGGACGGAAGCCACTTGTTTTGTAGTTTTTCCTTCCGCTACCAGTTGCAAGACTTGGCGCTCACGGGAGCTGAGGTGAGCGATCCCGTCATCCTGGAAGCTGGTGCGGTAAGCTCGTACAACCGCGTCAGATGTTTCTGGACCCAAATATAGAGATCCTTTGGAGACCCTCTGGATCGCTTCCACCAGATCCTTACCGGCCCGCGTTTTCAGGATGAAACCCGATGCGCCTGCTTTAAGTGCCTCCAGGACGTAGCGATCCTCGGTGTACATTGTCAGGATCAAAATTCGAGTTAAGGGGGAAACTCGGGCGATTTCGCGAGTTGCATCCAAGCCGTTGAGGAGCGGCATGGAAACGTCGATTAAGGCGACGTCAGGCTTCAGTTCAGTCGCAAGTTGAACGGCCCGGTACCCGTCGGCAGCCTCGCCTACGACCTGGAAGCCATCGCGCTCCAACAGAACGCGGAAACCTTCACGTACCAGTTCGTGGTCGTCCGCCAATAGGATCTTTATCGACATTCTTGCTTGTCGCAAATCGAAGGCGAACTTCTAGTCGCCGGAGTCACAAGTGATGGAAGGCGTGGCCCTCCGTGTCGCTTTTGTATCTGCTCTGACAATCAGGGTAAATACGTAAAACACTGTAGTTGTACTCTGGATTTCACGCAAAGCATCTGCCGGTCAGGCAGTTTTCACTATAATTCCACTGTCAGAATCATCATTTTGAGGTCCCAAATGTCGATCAGCCTGCTCGTGAACGGGGTCCGGCACGGAGTTGATGTCGCTCCTGGCGAGACTCTGCTTACGGTTTTAAGAGATAACCTGAACCTGACGGGCACGAAATACGGCTGCGGCGAAGGCCAGTGCGGAGCATGTACTGTCCTGCTCGATGGCAAGCCCGCGCGTTCCTGCCGAACTTCAGTGAGGGTCGCCGAAGGCAAGGCCATCACCACCATTGAAGGCCTGGAACGCGATGGTCAGCTGCATGGTGTTCAACGAGCATTTCTGAATCAAGAAGCATTTCAGTGCGGTTACTGCACATCCGGCATGATTCTGTCGGCGGTGGCGTTGCTCCAGGTGAACCCCAGCCCGAATGATCAGGAGATTGTCCGGTTCATGGACGGGAACATCTGCCGCTGCGGCACTTATCCGCGCGTAGTCGCCGCAATCCGGGAGGCCGCGGGCACCTCGAGGCAGGGTCGATGAGACGCCCAGCCAAATCCGAACAAGAAATCGAACTCCGGCAACACGATGTTCGGCATTTATTCCACGGTTTTGATTTGGACCGTCGCGACTTTGTCAAACTGCTTGGCGGTGGCCTGATGGTGTGTCTCTGCGGGCCGAACGGTTTGGCTCAGGAATCAGGCGCTGCACGGCGGGCAGAGGATCTACCCGAAGGCATTGATGCCTGGCTCCATATTGGTGAAGACGGCACAGTGACGGCTTACACCGGCAAAGTGGAAATGGGGCAGAACATTCGTACTTCGCTTGCGCAGCAGGTTGCGGAAGAATTGCGCGTCCCCGTATCCGCAATCTCGCTGGTGATGGGGGATACGGACCTGACGCCTTATGACATGGGGACGTTCGGTAGTCGCACCACGCCGTATATGGGACCTCAGCTGCGTCGGGTTGCGGCAAGCGCGCGAGGCGTGTTGCTGCAACGGGCGGCGGAGCAATGGGAAACTGATCCTTCAAAGCTAGTGATCGCCGATGGCAAAATCACGAATTCAGCAACCCGCCAGACTCTTTACTTCGGAGAATTAGCCAAAGGCCAAAAACTTGTCGCTGTGGTGTCCAAAGACGTGGCTCTGGAGCCTGCACAGGAGTGGCACGTCGCGGGCGCGCCGGTTCCCAAAGTTGATGGGCGCGACTTTGTCACCGGGCGCCACCAGTACACCTCCGACATAAACCTTCCAGGCATGCTTCACGGAAAAGTACTTCGCCCGAGTGCCTTCGGCGCAACCTTGGCCTCTGTGAACCCCAGTGGAGCGGCTAAAGACTCGAGTGTCACCGTTGTGCAGGACGGCAACTTTGTCGGCGTCGCGGCTCCCACCAGGTCAGCGGCGGAAAGGGCGCTTGCTTCGCTTCAGCCGAAGTGGAACGTTAAGCCGCAGGTTTCCGAAACTGAATTGTTCAGCTATTTGAGAAACAAGTCCGCAGCCGACGACGACTCTCGACACGTTGTGGGCTCAGTTGAACAAGGCTACGCATCAGCAGCGAAGACCGTCTCATCCACATACACCGTCGCCTACATCGCGCACACGCCTCTGGAACCCCGCGCTGCCGTAGCCGAGTGGAAGGGCGAGAAGCTTACAGTCTGGACCGGCACGCAGCGGCCATTTGCTGTGAAAACCGAACTGGCGCAGGCGTTCCACATACCCGCGCAGCAGGTCCGGGTTATTGTGCCCGACACGGGATCGGCTTACGGCGGGAAGCACACGGGCGAGACGGCCATCGAAGCTGCGCGGCTGGCGAAAGCAGCGGGGAAACCCGTGAAGCTGGTTTGGACGCGCGAAGAAGAATTCACCTGGGCTTACTTCCGCCCCGCGGGTGTGATTGATGTGAAGGCTGCGGTCAGCAGCGACGGAGCGATCCTCGCTTGGGAATTCGACAACTACAATTCCGGGCCTTCCGCGATCAAGACTCCGTACACGGTGCCGAATCAGCGCATCCAGTTTCACTCGGTGGAGTCGCCACTGCGCCAAGGCTCCTATCGAGGACTGGCGGCGACAGCCAATCACTTCGCGCGCGAGAGCCACATGGATGACCTGGCGCACGCGGTGAACATGGACCCGCTGGAGTTCCGTCTCAAGAACATCGGCGATCCTCGATTGCGTGCCGTTTTCGAGGCCGCGGCGGGGAAGTTCGGTTGGGGACATCAAAAGAGCACCGCCACTCAAGGCTTTGGCATTGCTGGAGGTGTGGAGAAGGGTGGCTACATAGCTGTGTGCGCTGAAGTCGCCGTAGCGAATCGTCAAGTCAAAGTTGAGCGAGTAGCTGCGGCTTGGGAATCGGGTGCTGTGGTGAATCCAGATGGACTGCAGAACCAGGTCAGCGGATCCATAATGATGGCTCTCGGTGGTGCGCTGTTTGAGGCGATCCACTTTTCAAACGGACGGGTCTTGAACCCGCATCTCGCGGAGTATCGCGTGCCGCGCTTCAGCGACATGCCGAAGATAGAGATTGAAATCCTGGACCGCAAGGACTTGCCTCCCGCGGGCGCGGGAGAAACAGCGATCGTGGGACTCGCGCCGGCTATCGGTAACGCGATTTTTGCCGCAACCGGAACTCGACTGCGATCCTTACCACTCGTGCCGGATGGGCTTCCGGATCAAACGGGGACAACGGCAACTAAGGTAAGCCGCAGTTAGGCGGAACCGCGCTGGCGGCCTGTCTCGGCTTGCTGCATTTCCTCCACCAGTACCCGAACCAAGTCCGCGGCGGGCATCTGCCGTGCCCGGGAGACCCCCTGGCCGGCCCACAAAGATAGGTATTCACGGTCGCCGCGCTTGCCAGCCGCCGTTCGCATCGGGCGGGTTAAGGCATTCTGAAGGGGATACGGCAGAATCACGTCGGAGCGTTCGCCGACCATTTCCATGAAGCGGTTTTTCAGGCCTCGCGCGGGGCGCCCGGAGAAGGCGCGTGTGATTTGGGTAGTATCTTCCCTGGCCGAAAGTATCGCCTGCTTGTAAGCCGGAGCGGCTCCACATTCAGGGCACGGCAGGAAAGCAGTCCCAAGTTGCACAGCTGCCGCACCGGCCGCCATAGCTTGCACGATGTCGCCTCCATTCATGATTCCGCCTGACGCGATTACCGGGCAGCTGACGGTTCTTGCGATTCCGCGGACGAGCTCAAGCGTGGGCACCATGGAGACTTCGAAAGACTGGGCGAAGCTTCCGCGGTGGGCTCCGGCTTCTAATCCTTGTGCAATGATGGCGTCCACGCCTGCCTTCTCCAGCCTGTTCGCTTCGTTCACCGTTGTTGCCGTTCCCATAATCACGATGTCTTGAGCCTTAAGGCGCGAGATTTGTTCTGGGCTTGGAATGCCGAACGTGAAGCTGAATGCGGAGGGTCTTGTTGCCAAAACGACCTCAAGTTGCGCGGGAAATGGATCGGCAGGCAGGGACGGAAGCACTGGCTCAGGCAAATTCCACTCGGTGTGTATTTTCCTGAGAATGTTGAGCATGGGGGAAGCGTCGACCTCGATCTCGCTGCGGTACGCCCCTGCGAACAAATTAATAGAGAAAGGTCTGTTGGTCAGCGTTCGAATGCGGGCGATGTCTTCGGATAACGCTTCGGGGGTACTGTATGCGCCTCCAAATGACCCGAGCCCGCCAGCATTCGAAACTGCGGCAACAAGTTCGGGAGTGCCTGGCCCGCCAGCCATGGGCGCGAGGAAAATAGGATGCTCGATAGCCAAGCGATCAAGTAGTTCAATTCCATTGTGATTGTGTCGCCGGTTGCGGTTCTGCACTTGCGCCTCATTCCTCACTTTTAATTTGGTTAGCGCTAGGATGCGACAGAATACAGGGCAGATGCAGCGGACCACTTGGCGTACATCTCGGGTGCGGTGTTGTGCGGAGACCACGTCAAAGTAGCGTCGTCGTGTAGCTGATGTGATTTGATGCTGGTCGCGCGTGGACGTGCAAAATTTAAGGAAGGTTAAGGAACGTTATAGAGAATCTGGCGAATGCGGCCATCTGGCGCTCGCTGTTTGATGACTAGCTTCCTGAGAGCATGCGGCGAGCGTCACGGGCGGTGACGCCAGCGATCTGCCAGAAGTACCACCCACTGCGAGAGCCGGCGAGTTTGCCCAGCGCAATGAAAAAATCCGCAGGAGGTTTTTGCAGGCCGCGTTCGAACCGGGAGATCGCCATGGATGAGCAATGCAACATACGCCCGAATTCGGTTTGGTTCAGGTGCAGAGCATTGCGCACGGAGTTGATGCGCTTGGCCCATCCAGGAAGTTTATCTGCGACGTAGATTCTTTTCTTTCCCACGGCGCAACTTTATCCATTTGGTTAGCTACTTAAAATGGCACTTTCGGGGAAGTCACACGAGAAGAAAGTGCTATCTACCGGAATTGTTAAGTCCAAGTTTCGATTTCGGCACGAGCGAGAATGCGTACTGATTCTGGTGGGATGAATTGTTCGACGCAGGAAATGGCTGGCATCAGGACTGCGGCCTTATGTCGTTGGCGATGCGCGTACTCGCTGCGCGGAACAATGCCTTCAATGCACGCACAATCCATCGCACCAGAACGATAATGACGATGAGCAGCCACAGGACGATGGCCGCGGCAATATACGGATGGCGGGTCGCGAACCATGTCAGCCCTATTGCAACAACGTCTTCTCCAAAACTCAGCCCGATGTTGGAGAGTGGCTCCGGCGAGGGTGTAATGGCAGCGCGTACCGCTGTCTTTCCTCCATGCGCGGCCAGCGCAATAACTCCACCTAAAGCTGCGGCCACAATTTGTTCGGTTGGAGAGAGCTGTGCGGTTGCGCGATAGGCCAACAGTGCGGCGATTGGAACCCGAATGAAAGTGTGCAGCGCGTTCCAGATGAGATCGAAGGCCGGAACCTTATCCGCGAAAAATTCAACCGCGAAGAGCGCCAGGCTAACGACGATCACGGGCCAGGTGTTGAGAAGGTGCAGTGTGGGCGGAAGGTCCAACACGCCAAACCGCGACAATAAGCCCAGGGTTGCTGTTGTGGCGTACAGGTTGAGGCCGGCAGCGAAGCTGGTGGTCACCAGAAGTGCAGCGAGTTCATCCGCGGGCAGCTTCACGGGTCAAGTATACGAACGCGGGATAGCTACGGGGCAAACAGAAAAGAAAAGGGCCGCGTGAGCGGCCCTGGGATTGGATAAATGCTGCTTACAGGGTTGATTCGATCTCAAAACCCCAAGCTTCGAGCAGAGGCTCTGGAATGTACTTGGAATTCTTGTTGCGGCGAGCCCATTCCCGCAGGCGCGTGGACCGCAAATATTGATCTGGCGCCAGCTTGTATTCCCGCACTACCTGCTCGAACTCAGTAACCGTCGGAGTGATGGGACCGATTGGTTCGGGCTTTCCCCAATTTGGATTTCCGCGTCGCTTGGCCATGAATATTTCGTTCCCTTAATTGAAATGATCACAACTTGTAGCTTGGATTAACCGTTACGGATTTAGATTCTTACGACCGTGGAAGGGATTCCCAAAATTGCCGCTTCCGGTAAAACATCGGACGATTCTTACTGCTCCATACGCTGTAGTTGGAAACGCAAGATTCTAGGCCGCTTTTGGTCCAAAGTCAATGAAATTCGAGAGTGCACGCCTGTGCGCCTGGTGGTCGTAGGCGCTAAATAAACGATTTAGTGGCACTTTTCCACAAGCACGCATTGAGAAATGGAGATAGAAAGAGCATCTGGAGAACAGGTTCCGGGTACTTCGCCGGAGGTTACTCCAGAGCGTAGACGGTCAACCCGCTCAACAACTTAGGAAAGAAATCGGTGGACTTCTGGGGCAAAACCTCGCCGTTGAAGGCTATATCCCGCACCTGAGCCATGCGGACAGGGTTCATCAGAAATGCGACATTCGCGCCGCCAGTGCGGACGCGTTCGATGGCCTCTCCCACATCCCGGACGTAGGAGATATTTTCCTGATTGCGGATGGATTCTTCAGAGAGCGCGAGGACGCTCTCGAGCAGAACCTTGTGCAGTTGGACGACATCCAGGCTCTCCTGACGAGGAGAAAGGCCTGCGAAAAACGAGCGTTCCGCCCGTGGTGAGTGAAGCAGGAGATCTCGTTCGGAGGTGACGGCAAGAATGGCTGTACCAACTCTGCCCGCCTGCCTTAGCAGCGCGGTGGCGCGCCCGGCGTCTACGGAGGCATCAACCTCCTCGACTTTGAAGTAGTTGCTCGCCTTGCGAACGAATTCTGTGCCGGAGAAGGATGACAAGCCGTGAACTACGCGATGGGTCGGGAGCACGACGAGACCGCGGCTATTCATATTGATGAAAGTCATCATAACCAGGTCGTGAGGCGCCTCTGGCCGCTCGGCTGCTCTCGCGGTGTTGGTAGGCTGCCCGGGCAAAGGTGTGCCGCTAGACCCTGCCCCACGCCGTTCATTCCGATAGGTCAAGGCGGTTTCGTAGCGGTGATGGCCGTCCGCGATGATGAGCTTCTTGTCATCCATCTTGCCCCGAAGCAGCGCGATCAACTGGGGATCGGAGACTCGCCACATGCGGTGCTCTACTTCGTATTCATCTTGAACCTGGGTGTCGGGCGGACCGGCAGGGGAGAGCAGGTTGTCGATCTCGCCGCTGTCGTCGTACAGCATGAAGATTTGGCCGAAATGGGCCCGGGTGGCGCGTAATAGCTCGAGGCGGTCGGCCTTGGGCTTGGCCAACGTTTGCTCATGCCGAAAAACTACGTTTGCGGAATAGTCTTCGATCCGGCCCAACGCGATGAAGCCTTTACGCTCCAGTTCCGTGCTCTCGCCCGGAACTCGAAACCGTTGCGAATACACGTAGATGGATGGCTCTGGATCCTGCACCAGCGCGCCTTCCCGGCGCCAATCCCGAAAATAGGCTGCGGCGCGGGTGTAAACGTTGTTGTCAGGCGCCTCAGGTTCGCGTTTTCCCAGAATGATCCGCACCAGATTGTGAGGGTCGGCACGGTAATAAC
>Ga0207657_10008224_pt1 | contig 10620 bp, 14 predicted proteins | sample KBSC33metaG_FD_184316 | JGI IMG/M metagenome (GOLD analysis project Ga0207657, IMG submission 184316) | Corn rhizosphere microbial communities from Kellogg Biological Station, Michigan, USA - KBS C3-3 metaG (SPAdes) (version 2) | ecosystem: Host-associated > Plants > Roots > Rhizosphere > Soil ... | reverse complement strand
CGCTTACGAGCTCGCATACTCATCGCGGACGACCCCGCCGACGCGAGGATCGCCTGCGCCATCGTCTCGGGCGGGGTCGTCCGCGATGAGTATGCGAGCTCGTAAGCGTGCTGTCCGCCGCCGTGCTCGTCGTCGCTGACATCGGTGGCGATGACCGTCACCTCGATCGGTGAATCGGCGAGCTCCGCGGCGAGCGGGACGAGGTCGCCGATCCCCTCGGCGACGGTCTGCGGCAGGCGGTAGTCGTGCGAGCCGAGCAGCGGCAGGCGCCAGAGCGAGTGCGGCCGGAACGTCTCCTCGGGCTGGAGCTTCAGCATGAAGTCCTCGAGCTCGTCGAGCCGCTCGAGCGCGGCCATCGTCCCGGCCAGCGCCCCGGCGGACGTGCCGTAGATCCAGCCGACGCGCGGCCAGAGGCTGCTCTCGCGGAGCCGCTGCAGGAAGCCGAGCTCCATCAGCACGCCGTTGACGGCGCCGCCGGAGAGGACGACGGCTACGTCGCGCTCTACGACGCCGGGCCTTCCCAGCTCACGCTGTCGGCGAGGATCTCGTCGATCTGCGCGAGCGTCCCGGCGGCGAGCTCGATGCCGACGGCGCCGGCGTTGTCCTCGACCTGTTCCGGCCGCGAGGCGCCGACGATCGCCGACGCGACGTTCGGCTCGCGCAGGACCCAGGCGAGCGCAAGCTGCGCGAGCGTGATCCCGAGCTCGTCCGCGATCGGCTGCAACTGCTGCACGCGCTCGAGCAGCGTCTGGTCGCGCGCGCGGCCCATGAACTGCCCCATCGACTCCGACGTCGCACGCGTCCCTTCGGGCAGCGCCTCGCCCGGCTTGTACTTCCCGGTCAGCACGCCTTGCGCGAGCGGCGACCAGACGATCTGCGAGATGCCGTGCGCCTTCGAGACCGGAATGACGTCGCGCTCGGGCCCGCGCCAGACCATCGAGTACTGGGGCTGGCTCGACACGAACTTCTCGACGCCCGGCAACCGCGCGGTCTCCTCGATCTTCTCGGCGGGCCACTCGCTGAAGCCGAGCCAGCGCGCCTTCCCGGCGCGGACGACCTCGGTCAGCGCCTCCATCGTCTCCTCGAGGGGCGTCTCCCAGTCGTAGCGGTGGCACTGGTAGAGGTCGACGTAATCGGTGCGGAGCCGCCGCAGGGAGGCATCGATCTGCGTGTGCACCTGCTCGCGCGAGAGGCCCGATCCGCCGTCGGGCATGGGCCCGAAGAGCTTCGTCGCAAGGATGTACGAGTCGCGCGGTCGGTCGGCGAGAACCTGGCCGAGGAACTCTTCCGCCTTCCCCGCGGCGTAGACGTTCGCCGTGTCGATGAAGTTGATTCCGAGGTCGAATGCCTTGGCGACGCAGGCCTCCGCTCGGTCGTCGGCGACACCGCCGCCGTAGGTGAGCCACGAGCCGAGACAGATCTCCGAGACCTGCAGGTCGCTCGAGCCCAGCTGTCTGAAGCGCATCTCCGTCACGCTATCCGAGTGCAGGTCGAGGAAACGTTCGAGGTCGCCGGGCGGACGCTGACGCTGCTTCGGCCGCCGAGCGCCGAGGAGCTGATCGACGAGGCGGCATTCGCCGTCGAGGAGTTCCTGCCGTACTGGGCCGAGCTCTGGCCGAGCGGCGTCGCCCTCGCCGAGCACGTCGGCGCCCGCGACCTGCGCGGCCTGCGCGTGGTCGAGCTCGGCGCCGGGCTCGGGCTGCCCTCGCTCGCCGCGGCGCTGCGCGGCGCCGACGTCTTCGCGACGGACTGGGCCGAGGATGCAGTGGCGCTGCTCGCGGCGAACGCGGCGCGCAACGGGATCGCGCTGCGTGCCGAGGTCGTGCGCTGGGACGAGCCGGAGCGGTTCGGCGCCGGCTGGGACCTCGTGCTCGCGGCAGACGTCCTCTACGAGCAGCGCAACGCCGACCAGCTGCTCGAGCTGCTGCCGCGCCTCGGCGGACGCGAGATCCTGCTCGCCGAGCCCGGCCGTCCGTTCGCGCAGGACTTCCTCGCGCACTGGGACGTCGAAGAGATCGGCGACCGGCTATACAGGCTGCGGTGATCGCGCTCCTCGCAGCCGTCGCAATCCACCCGCACATCGTCTGGAGGCCGATCCCGTTCGGCGCGAAGCGGAGGGCGGAGACGGCGCAGTACGCGGAACGCCACTACGGCGTCCACACCTGGGTGCTCCACCCGAAGGTGATCGTCGAGCACTTCACGGCGAACGAGTCGTTCTCCGGAACGTGGAACGCGTTCGCGGCCGACACGCCGGACCCGGAGCTCGGCGAGCTCCCGGGGACGTGCGCGCATTTCGTCGTCGACCGCGACGGGACGATCTACCAGCTCGTGCCGCTCAACGTCATGTGCCGGCACACCGTCGGGCTGAACTACGTCGCGATCGGAATCGAGCACGTGGGGACGTCCGATGCCGACGTGCTGCACGACGCCGCGCAGCTCCGTTCCTCGCTCCTGCTCACGCGCTGGCTGATGGCGCGGTTCCACATCTCGGTCGCGAACGTGATCGGCCACAACGAAAGCCTGAGCAGCCCGTTCCACAAGGAGCTGTACGCACCCTGGCGTCATCAGACGCACGGCGACTGGAGCCACGCCGACATGGTCGTTTACCGATCGCGGCTGGCGGCAACGCGATGAATCGTGAGGTGCGCCGCCCTCGTCCTCGTCGTGCTCGCGTTCGCCCTCGGCGCGAGCGGTTGCGGCGGCAAGAAGCAGTCGAGCCCGCCGACCGTCGCGGGCACGACGGAAGCCGCACAGAACTTCTTGACGCCGAGCTTCAAAGCTGCCGCCGGAGCGCAGGCGACTGAGATCAGCGCGTTCGTGGTCGACCTGCGCAGGAATCTCACGGCGCACGTCCAGGTTTCCGGAGGGTTGCTCCATGCGAACTGCACCGGGAGCGTCCAGACCGCCGTCTCGCAGCGGGCGAGCTCGAGCCAGGAGAAGCAGATCGCGCGCACGCTCCTGAGCGCATGCCAGGACTTGAACCATGCGATCGCAGTCGCGGAGGCGGGGAACCCTGGCAAGGCGAAGCAGCTCGCCTCCCGGGCCCTGGCGGAGGCGAAGCTCGCGGCGAGCGCGTCTCGCTGACGGAAGCGTCGGCGACTGGGCCGCCGACGCTCCGTCGAGTCAGTGGATGTGCAGGTTGACCCCGACGAGGATCAGCGGCCAGACGACCGTGGCGAGCAGTGCGGAGCCCCAGCCCTTGAGGGTGTGGAGATGCGACCAGTAGTGATGGGTCGCGGCGATGATGCCGCCGATGATCAAATACAGGGCGACGAGCCAACTGACGCCGTAGCGGGGCGTTGCCGTTGCGGCGTAACCGCGCATCGTTTCTCCCTTCCTTTAGAGGAGAAACGGTTCAGCGACGTGTGAGGTTGCGGAGGAGGAAAAGCGCGTTCGCCGGGCGCTCCCCGAGCCGCCGCATGAGATACGGGTACCACTCGGGCCCGTACGGGGTGGCGACGAGGACCTTGTAGCCGCGGGCGGCGAGATCGAGCTGGAGCTGAGGCCGGACGCCGTAGAGCATCTGGAACTCGAAGGTGTCGTTCGGCACCGCGTGCTCGTCGGCGAAGCGGATCGCGTGCTCGACGATCGTCTCGTCGTGCGTCGCGATCGCCGTGTAGCCGCCCGCGCGCAGCATCGTCTCGAGCAGCCGGACGTACGCCGCGTCGACGTCTGTCTTCTTCGGATACGCGACGTCCGGCGGCTCGAGGTACGCGCCCTTGACGAGCCGGAGGTTCGGCCGCAGCGGCAGCAGGCCTTCGAGATCGCTCTCGGTGCGGTACAGGTACGCCTGCAGCACGGTGCCGACGTTGTCGAAGCCGTCGTCCCGCAGGCGGCGGTAGAGGCGCAGTGTGGGCTCGACGAACGCCGACTGCTCCATGTCGATGCGGATGAACGAGCCGCGCTCTACGATCCGACGCAGGTTGTCGTAGGCGAGGCCTTCGCTCAGCTCGAGCCCGAGATGCGTGAGCTTGAGCGCGACGTTCGCGCGCAGCGCTTCGGCCGCGAGCCGGTCGACGAGGACGATGTATTCGTCGGCGACTGCGCGCGCCTCGGCCTCGTCGCGAACCGCTTCGCCGAGCAGCGTCGTGTTCGCGTAGAGGCCTCTGTCGTTCAGCTCTCGGAGGACGCGGACGCACTCGTCCATCGTTTCGCCCGCGACGAAACGGGCGCCGCCGAGCCGCATCCCGTGCTTCGAGACGACGCGGCGCACCTGCGCGTTGTCTGCGGCGCTGAGGATGACCTTGCGAAGCGCCGCGTTCAGCACGCGGCGACTCTACTAACGACTCTTGAGGTACTGGACGAGATCCGACTTCTGCTGAACGCTCAGGCCCAGCTTGAAGCAGCTGTCGTAGTGATCGACGACGTCCATGAGCGTCTTGAACCGACCGTCGTGATAGAAGCCGCGCTTCGAGCGCGTGAACAGCGCCTGTAGCGGAGCGATCGTGTACGTCCCGTCCGGCCCGCGGTCGGCGGCGAACGAGTCGACGCAGATCTGCGACGGCTTCACCGCGTTGTAGCCGACGCCCGTCCCGAGCGAGCCCATGTGGCAGGACGAGCACTTGCCTGCGCCGTCGAACACCACCTTTCCGCGCTTCGCCGCCGCGGCGTCGAAGCTGCCTCGCGGTGGCTTGGGAACCGGCAGAGCGTGCTCGTAGAAATCGAGTGACCGCAACGCCTCCGTGATTTCGTCGGGGCCCTGTGCCTGGTTCGGGGCGGGAAGCACGCCCTCGCCGACGTACGGATGCGTGTGGCCGAAGCCGGCCGCCGCTGCGAGCGGGAACTTCGCCTTGTTGTCGAGGCGCGCGTCCATGAAGTTGCCGAGGCCGTGCATCTCGAGGTTCGCGACGAATGCATTCCAATAGGTCACCGAGCCCCAGCCGCCTTCCCACGTGTGGAGGTTCTGGCCGTCCTTCCCGAAGGCGCTCGGGATGCGGGTCGCGGCGGATTTCGGCGTGCCGTCGGGACCGATCGCCTTCCCGTCGAGGTCGAGCTCGGCGTTGAAGAAACCGGGGCCCCAGCCGAGGAGAACCTTCTTGAGGGTCGCCTCGTCGACGCCGAGGGAGTCCTCGAGCGGCTTGAGGTTCGGCGCTGCCGCGACGATCGCCCCGACGTTCAGATCCTGGTTCGGCCAGCCGTCGAGCCGCTTGCCGATCCCGGGCGCGAACGAGTCGTCGACGGTCGAATGGCAGACCGCGCAGGTGATCCCGACCGAGCTCAGGGTGCCCTTCTTGTCGAAGAAGCCCTTCACTCCCACGACGGCGTTCAGCTTCAGCAGCGTCACGGTGACGCCCGGATCGTCGAGGTTCACCTTGCCGGCCTTGATCGCGGCCGCGACCTTCGCCGGGATCTTCGTCGCGTCGACCTTCAGCCCGAGCGCGAGCGCCGTCTTCGGGCTGACGCCGGGCCCGACGCCGCCGAGCTTCGCGCCCTCGATCGCCTTGTGCAGGCCGAGCACGCCGCCCCAGACCGCCTGGTCGCCGAACGTGTCGTAGCGGAAGACGTTGCGGCCCTGTGCGACGAGGCGGTCGGCCGCGGAGGGAGCCGGTGCGCGCCGCGCCGCGCCGGCGACGCCGTTGTGCAGGAAGCCGAACTGCGCGAGCAGGATGTAGCCGACCGCCAGCGCGGAAAGCGCCAGGGCGCCTCGCTTGACGATGCGGCTCGCCACGACTGTCCCTACCCGCAGCGACCGAGATCGGATTGCAAGATTTCTTCAGTCGAGCTCCTGGAAGAGCGTCAGCTGCAGCCCCGCCGGTGCGGCGAGCCGCGCGTTCAGGGAGCTCCACGGCGTCCGCGTGGGCTCCGCGAGCACGTCGGCTCCGGCCGCTGCGAGCCGCCGCGTCATCTCCTCGCTGTCGTCGACCTCGAGGGCGACGCGGATGTGGCCGGCGACGCGGCGGCCGACCTCGACGCGGTCGATGAACGCCGCCTGGTTGGCGTCGGCGAGCTCGAGCGTCGCGCGGCCGGCCTCGAGGATGGACACGCGCCCGTCCGGCGAGTTGTAGGCCGCGCGCTCTTCGAGGCCGAGAACGTCGCGGTAGAAGCGCAGCGCTTCGTCGTAGTCTTCGGCCGTCACCACGAGGCGAAGCTCACGGACTGCCATCGGGCGACCCTACAAGACGGAACGTTCGGCGCGTGAGCGGTGTAAGAGAGGTCATGAAGATCCTTCTCGCACCGCTCGTCGCGGTCGCCGCCCTCGCCGTCACGGGCGCGGCGCAGGCCGCCTATCCCGGCACCTACGGCCTGCAGGGCGGGCCGCCGCTGGGGCAGATCCGCGTCACCAATGCCGGCGGTGACACGGAGATCACAACTCCCGGGCAGCACGTGACGATCCAGGGCTCGTACGGCATCCCGACGTTCATCACGGCGAACCTGCCGCTCGGGCTCTTCCACGACGGCTCGCGGTTCGTCCTCCAGAGCACGGGCCTGCCGCAGAAGCGCACGAGCTTCGTCGTCGTCCGCCGGAGCGACCTCGCGGTCGTGCAGACGATCGAGCTCGCGGGCTCGTACGCATTCGATGCGCTCTCGCCGGACGGCCGGATGCTCTACCTCGTCGAGCATCGCTCGTCCGACCTGCAGCATTACATCGTCCGCGGCTACGACCTCGCTGCGAGCCGGCTCCTTCCCGGGCGCATCGCCGACAAGGCGCAGAAGTCGTGGGTGATGCAGGGCTGGCCGGCGTCACGGGTCGTCGCTGCGAACGGCCGCTGGGTCTACACGCTGTACAGCAATCCGGGCGGCTTCCCGTTCGTGCATGCGCTCGACACCGTCAAAGCCGTCGCGCATTGCGTCGGGTTCGCATGGCACGGGAGTCAAGACTCGCTGCAGAGCTACCGGCTCGCCGTGCGCGGCGGCCACCTGCTCATCGTCGGTCCCGGCGGCGGCGTCTACCGCTCGATCGACCGCACGAGCTGGGCGGTGTCGCTGAAATAGCGGTCGTGGAGGAGCGCGGGCTCGTCTCGCACGCCCAGCGCGGTGACGAGCACGCGTTCGCCGCCCTGGTCCGTCCTCACCTCGAGATGTCGTACAGGGTCGCCTACGTGATCACCGGCAGCGCCGCCGAAGCCGAGGATGCGGCACAGGATGCGCTCCTGAAGGCCTGGCGCGCGCTCGGACGCTTCCGCGCCGGCGAGCCGTTTCGTCCCTGGCTGCTGCGCATCGTCGCGAACGAAGCGCGCAATCGGCGCCGCTCGGCCGGGCGGCGGCTGCGCCTCGCGCTGCGCGCGGCGGCGGAGCCGGTGGCCGCGGACGACCACGACAGCCGCGCGCTCATCGAGGCGCTCAACGAGCTGCCGGAGGATGCGCAGGCCGTGCTCGCGTATCGCTACCTGCTCGGGCTCTCCGAGCAGGAGACCGCCGTCGTGCTCGGCGTCGCGCTCGGCACGGTCAAATCTCGGACGTCGCGCGCGCTCGAGCGATTGCGGGAGCTGTATGACTGAGCTCGAACGCGCCCTCGCGCAGCTCGACGTCGACTGGCCGGCGACGCCGTCGTTCGCGTACCGTCGACCGCAGCGTCGGCGGTGGCCCGCCGTCGCGGTCGCCGCCGTGCTTGCGCTCGCAGTGGCATTCGCCGTTCCGCCCGCGCGCGGCGCCATCCTGCGGTTCTTCCATCTCGGCGGCGAGACGGTCGAGCGCGTGCATTCGCTGCCACGCGCGCAGGATCGGACGCTTCGCCAGTCGCTCGGGGCCCCGATCACGCACGAGCAGGCGCGGCAGCTGCTGACGCGGCCGTTCGCCCTGCGCGGCGTGCAGGTGTACAGATCGGGCAGTGCGGTCTCGGCGCTCCTTTCCGGCGGCGTCCTGTTCAGCGAGCTGTACACGGGCGGTGGCCCGGTCGCGATCAAGAAGTTCATCGTCGGTGCGACCGGTGTGCGGAGCGTCGAGCTCGACCGTGCGACGCCCGCGTACTGGTTTGCGGACCGCCACGTGTACATCCCGCCGACGCTGCCGGCGCGCTATGCCGGCAGCACGCTGGTCTGGGAGCGGTTCGGGATCACGTACCGCCTCGAGGGTCGCGGGCTGACGCTCGAGCGCGCTATCGCGCTCGCTCGACCGCTGCGCTGAACGCAGCGTGGACGGCGTCGTTGAAGAGGACGAAGCGCACGTGCTCGAGCTGCGTGTGCTCGCGCACGGTCTCGACGGCGATCGGCGCCGCGAGCTCGGGCGGGAAGCCGTAGATCCCGCAGGAGATCGCCGGGAACGCGATCGTGCGGCAGCCGAGCTCCTGTGCGAGCCCGAGCGCGTTGCGATGACATGCGCGCAACACGTCGGCTTCGCCCTGCGTGCCGCCGTGCCAGATCGGCCCGACCGTGTGGATGATCCAGCGCGCGGGCAGGCGATAGCCGGCGGTCGCCTTCGCCTCACCCGGCCGGCAGCCGCCGAGCCCGAGGCACTCCTCGAGCAGCTCGGGCCCTGCGGCGCGGTGGACGGCGCCGTCCACGCCGCCGCCGCCGAGCAGCGTCTCGTTGGCGGCGTTGACGATCGCGTCGACCTCCTGCGACGTGACGTCGCCGCGGATCGCTTCGATCACGGGCACTCGACGTTGAGCCAGCCGGAGCGGAACGGCGCCGCCGCGCCCGTCGCCGGGTCGTACGAGTGCCGCCAGACACAGCCGGTGTCGTTCGTCAGCAGGTGGAGCGACACCGACGTCGTTGCGGATGTCGTGCGCACGCGGTGGATGTCGTCGTGCGGCGGGATGAGCGTGTAGAAGTCGCCCGGTGCGAGCGCACGGCGCTCGACGAGCTCGAGCGCCTCGTCGCGGAACGCGTAGACCTCCTCGTCCTGCGTACCGTCGTAGACGCCGACGAGGCCCCACGCGAGATGGTCGTGGACGGGCGTCTCTGCGCCGGGCGGAACGACGAGCGCGAAGAACGACAGCGAGCCGTCGTCCGCGCGGCAGATGAGCCATTGACCGATGCCGCCGCCCATGGCGCTCTCGGCCGCCGGCTCGCGAAACTCGGGCGGCAGCCACTCGGAATCGGCGAGCAGCGCGGCGAATGCCGGCTCGATCGCCTCGCACGCCTCCGCCGGCGACGACGCTGCGGCGATCGCCGCAGCGACCTCGGCGACGAACGTCCGGACGACCGGAGTGTCGAGCAGGAACTCGACGGCCACGTGCAGACCCTATGCCATGTCACTTCGCACCGAGCCCGATTGGCGGCGTGTGAGCCGACGGTGAGGAGCGGATTAGAGGCGTCGCAGATGACTCCCCTGTCACCACCAGGAGGAGCACATGCGCACGAGCACGGCAATCTTCGTCACCGCCCTCGCATTCGTCGTCACCGGTGTCACCGGTGTCGCCGGGGCCGCAACGCCGCCGGCGGGGACGCAGGACCGCGGCGGCCTCGTCTACCGGTACTACGCGGGAGCCGGCTACCGCTTCCAGCCGCTTCTCAGCTTCGCCAACCTCCAACATGCGGTGTCTCGGCGGGATGCCTCGACTGCACGCCGGCTCGCGCGAGCGCTGCTCGACCGCGGCGTTCCGGTGGGCGCCGCCCTGTACTGGCCGTACGACTTCTCGTTCGGCGGCGGCCCGTCGTCATGGACGTCCGGATTCACGCAGGCCGTGGCCGCGAACGCGCTCGCCCGCGCAGGCGCGCTGCTCGGGGACGAGTCCCTGCAGACGGCCGCCGCTCGCGCGTTCGCCGGTCTTCGCCGGACGCTCCTGCTGCCCATGACGGGCGGCGGCCTTTGGATCCGCGAATACAGCTACACGGGCCAAGTCATCCTCAATGCGCAGCTCGAGTCGGTGCTCGAGCTCGATTCGTACGCGTCGATCGCAAGGACCGCGAGTGCGCGCGCGGTCGCGCGCATCCTCGAGCGCACGTCGGCACGTCTCCTGCCGCAGTTCGATCTCGGCTGCTGGGGCCGGTACCAGCTCGGCGGAGCGGCGGCCGACACGCACTACGAGGCCTACCACGTCGACCTCCTGCGTCGGCTGGCGGCAGCGCATCCCGACCCGATCTGGCGCGAGACCTATCTCCGCTGGCGCCGGTGCGTCCGGTGACGAACACGGAGGGCGCCTCTCGGCGCCCTCCGTGACTGCAACCCCGTCTCTCGGCGGTGAATTACGAGCAGCCCGTGTTCGTTCCGCAGTCGCGGCAGGTGTAGCAGGAGCCCGTGCGAACCATGCGGCCGCCGCAGCGAGCGCACTCGACGGCGTCCTCCCACGAGTTGAAGAGCGCCGTCTGGCCCGGCGGCGGCGTCTCGACCGGCTCGGACGTCGCGGCCTTCTCGCCGCCGGCATACCGCTCGGCGAGCATCGCCTTCACCTCCGGCGAGAGGATCCCCGCCTCCTCCTGCTGTTCGGCGGTCAGGAAGCGCTTGCCGAACCAGCGGAAGATGTAGTCGACGATCGACTTCGCGACGCGGATGTCCGGGTCGTTCGTCATGCCGCTCGGCTCGAAGCGGAGATGCGACAGCTTCGAGACGTAGACCTCGGGCGGCACGCCGTACTGCAGGCCCATCGAGACCGCGATCATCAGCGAGTTCATCAGCCCGGCCATCGTCGTCCCGTCCTTCGCGATGTCGACGAAGATGTCGCCCGGGCTGCCGTCGTCGTAGAGGCCGACGTGGATGTAGCCCTCGTGGTCGCCGACCTGGAACTTGCGGCCGACCTCG
>Ga0207657_10008222_pt1 | contig 10622 bp, 7 predicted proteins | sample KBSC33metaG_FD_184316 | JGI IMG/M metagenome (GOLD analysis project Ga0207657, IMG submission 184316) | Corn rhizosphere microbial communities from Kellogg Biological Station, Michigan, USA - KBS C3-3 metaG (SPAdes) (version 2) | ecosystem: Host-associated > Plants > Roots > Rhizosphere > Soil ... | reverse complement strand
ACGGCCGCCTTCCGCCTCACCCGCCGCGCCATGCGCCCGATGATCAAGGCCCGCTACGGGCGGATCGTCAACGTCGCGTCGGTGGTCGGGCCGCGCGCCAACGCCGGCCAGTCCAACTACGCCGCGGCCAAGGCCGGCCTGATCGGCATGACCAAGACCGTCGCCGCCGAGGTCGCGCGGCGCGGCGTGACCGTCAACGCGGTCGCTCCAGGCTTCATCGAGACCGACATGACCAAGGACGTGCCCGAGGGCGTCGTCGAGGCCATCCCGGCCCGGCGCGTGGGCACCCCGGACGAGGTTGCCGGCAGCGCCCTGGTGCGGGACGTCTATCTGGGGCGGCGCGCACTGTGAGCGGGCTCGAGGTCGACGAGCTCCAGCTCTACTACGGACGCTCGCATATCGTGCAGGGCGTATCCCTCACGGTCGACGCCGGCGAGATCGTGGCTCTGCTCGGCCGCAACGGCGTCGGCAAGACGACGCTGGCGCGAGGCATCGTCGAGCTCCTGCCGCCCGCCAGCGGCACGGTGCGCTTCGCCGGCGCCGATCTGACCAAGCTCCCCGCGCATCGCGTGGCGGGCCATGGCGTGAGGATCATTGCCGACAATCACGTCATTCCGGCAGGTCGCGGGCGGATCTTCGGCGCGGGCAGCGTCAGGAAGCCGATTCGCATCGGATCAGACGTCTGGATCGGCGCCAACTGCGTGGTCCTGGCTGGAACGACGATCGGCGAGGGCGCCGTAGTCGGGGCAGGCAGCGTGGTGACGAGGGACGTGGAGCCGTACTCCGTGGTCGCTGGCAGCCCGGCGCGCGTTCTGCGCGTTAGGGACTAATGCTGGGCGGAGCACGCAAATGCGGGCACGCGAAGGATCGCCGTGCGCGCCGCGTCACGCGGCACGCACGGCGACCGATCACTTCGTGACCTGCACCTGCGCGGTAGTGGTGTTGCCGGCCTTGTCCTTGGCGATCGCCTTGACGATGTGCGTGCCCGACGTGATCCGGTTCGTCTGCCACGAATAGTTGATCGGTGTGCCGATGGCGGTGCTGCGCAACACGCCGTCGATGTAGAGCATCTGCGTGATGCCGGATGCCCCGGAGTTGTCGCTGGCCGACGTTGTGACGGCCACGCTTCCACGAACGCGCGTGCCGTTCAACGGATTGGTGATCGTCACGGTGGGTGGCGTCGTATCGGGCGGAGGAGCGTTCGAGACGTTGACCGCGACGGGGGACGAAACGTCCGAGTTGCCGGCCACGTCATAAGCAGCGGCCGTGAGGGTCACCGTTCCGTTCGCGACCTTCGTCGAGTCCCAGGTGAACTGATAGGGTGGGACCGTCGCGGATGCGATCTTGGCGCCGTTTTGCATAAGGTCGACGTGCGCAATGGAGACGGTGTCGCTGGCGCTGACGGACACCGGCACCGCGCCGGACACGGTACCGCCGACCGGCGACGCGATCGCAACTGAGAGCGTGGTCTCCGGCCCTTGGTACACGCCCGTCGTCCACGCCGATGACGTCGGACGCTGAACGCCGGACGCGTCGAGCGAGACATTGATCGCCTCACCGAGGAAACCGATGAATGTCTGCGCTTGGGCCGCGCCGAGAGCCGGGCTGCTCGATTGCACGTGCCAGTCGCTCAACTTGTTCACGAACTGGGGATTGGAATACACCCCATGGGCCTCGCTGGGGGGCAAGGATTGCGGCGTCGACGAGTTGTAGTAGAGGTTGTAGTCGTTGCTGACGATTCCCGAGATGTCGCCGAACCAGACGGTGCTATGCGTGATGCTGTACACGGCGTCGACGACGGCGTTGTTCTTGATGACGGGGTTGCGCACGAGCGGATCCCACGCCCATCCGTTGTTGGCGTCGCCGCTCGACTTCGACGTGAAGATGCTCCACAGCGCGCCGACCACGACGTTGTTCAGCAGGGCGGAGTCCCGGGCCCCCATGAGCCGCAGGGCGTATTGCAGATTACCGGTCGTCTCGGACACGATGACGTTGTTATAGGCTACGCTGTTGTACGCCTCATATCCGTTCGTGCTCGGATCGTAGACCGCGTGCGCGGCCGACTGACCGCCCAGGATGATGCCGCTTGTGAGGGTCTTTCCCGCCTTCACGCGAAGGATGTTGTCGTACACCTGCGCGCTGCGCACGCCGCCCTTCAGCAGGACCGCTGCCGGACCAACGGGGTCCGCGCCGGTCACGTCGTAGATGTAGTTGCCCCGGATGACGGTGTTGTAAGTGTTGATGACGTCGATCGCCATGGCATTGGTGTCGTAGAGCGTGTTGCCGTCCGCGACGAAGTTGTCGCTCTTGTACACCTTGAGGGTGTTGAAATATGCACCATGGATCCTGTTGCCGATCACGCGATTGCCCGTGGTGGGCGGCGACGTGTCGAAGTTGTCGAAGTTCACCATGACGTCCGAGGTCGTGGTGCCCTTGCTGTCCTCGGTGATGTCGAAATCCTGGATCGTGATGTAGCTCTTCTGCGTGAAGATCTTGCCCCACGCCGTCTGCAAGCCCTGGAAGACCAGCTTGGCGCCGTACGGATTCGCCGACTTGAAGACGATCGGCGCGGTAGCGGTGCCGGAGTGGCTGATGATGCCTCGCTGCGTCTCGTAGTACGTGCCGTCGGCGAAGATCGCCGTGTCTCCCGCCTGCAGCGTCTGCGCCGCGTGGTAGAACGACTTCCAGGGGGCAGTCAGGCTCGTTCCCGCATTGGCGTCGCTGCCCGCGGGATTGACGTAATACGTCGTCGCGTGGACCGCGCCGCTCATGAGCAGCGCCGTTAGCGCAAGAACGGCCGAAGAGCGGCTGGCGCTCGGGCGGCTGGTTGTGGACGGAAGTTCGCGGGAGGCCGTACATACGGAACGCTTCAAGTGCAACTCCTTCCATGAGGATGGACATGGACGACGGAGTGCAGGTGAGCAGCCGCCTCCGCGTACGGGCTGAGCGCGTGCCCGTACGGATCGGCCTGGCGACAAGAGGTCGCCGCCAGTGCGCTGCGAATCCGGCAGTCCCGCCGTCGTAGGGCGACGCGCGCCCGTTAGACCGGTGACTTTGCGGCCCCGCCTTTCGACGGGTGAGCCCTTTTCAGATCCGATGTCATTGGCATACTGTTGGCAGTACTACGGCGGACGGCGGAACTACGCGGGTCCTTGCTGCTTCGCGCCGACATATGCCAGCAGCATAGCAAGCCGGCGACACTATTACAAGTGTTCAATACAGCCCGCGCCCGCAAGCCTGCAGCAAGGCTGACGCGCCCGTTCCACCGGAGGACGGGGCGCGCCGTTCGGCGGCGCCTGATGACGCTGCGTTGCTGGTCCAGTGCAGGACGACGTGTTGTCCACAATCACCGCTTCGACGCTTTTTTACCACAACATCAAACGGTAAGTCGACGCGAGTGAGGCCATGACGGCAAATTACCCAAAGATGGCGTAATCATTGCTTGCATAGCCGCGGTGGCTGATTCGCCCAGTTATATGACGCTCACGTAGCCAGGCATACCGCGCAAAGGTCCTCTTCTCGACAAAGGCAACCCACGAGCGATCGTGGTCACGCAAAGCCGCGGGTCTCACCGAGACAGCCGGGCTACCGAAGAAGGGAACGGTCATGGAGGGGTCTTCATGCGCATCCTCGAGGAGACCCCATGCACTGCAATCTGCAACAACGCCGTCGACCGGCAACCTTCGGCACGCTCGTCCTCTGCACGGCCGTCGTGCTGTTGACTGGAACAGACTCATTCGCGCATGCGCCGCCGATCGACAAGGCGCAGCCATCGGATGTTGCACGCGCCGTCGCACAGCAGGCACAGGCCTTGACGCTGACGCTGCTCGACGCTGCGCAGCAGCTTTCCGCGGCGTCCACCGGCAATCGAGGCAAAGCGATGGCAAACCTGGTAGCCGCGGCGCGCAATCGCCACGACGCGATGCTCGCGCTGGTCGCGAGCGACCCGGCGGAGGCCTACAACGTCGCGCTGCCGGCCGCGTTGCGCAGCCAGTTCCCCGCTGAAGCGGGCCCCTTCGTCGAGGAGGAAACGACCGAGGAGGGCGACATCGAAGTCGCGCACGTCGACTACGAGGATCCGTCGCTCGATCACTACGAATACGCACTGAACACGGCGCACGGCCGCCTGTCGCTTCATTTCGCCAATGAGGCCCCGGACGTCGTCACGGGCTCGCACGTGCGTGTGCACGGGCTGCGCATCGACTCGGCGCTGCTCGCCGCGTCGGGCAGCGACGTGGCCGTGACCACGAAGGCCGCTGCATTGCAGAACACGCTGGGACCGCAGAAGACGCTCACGATCCTCGTCAACTACACGACCAATCCGGTGCAGCCGTTCACGGTCGCGTCGGCACAGTCGATGATGTTCACGACGGTGAGCAACTACTGGTACGAGAACTCCTATCAGCAGACCACGCTCACCGGCGACGTGGCCGGCTGGTTCACGATCACGCCCAGCAGCACGACGTGCGATTACACGTACGTCGAGTCGAAGGCCAAGAGCGCGGCGCAGGCGGCGGGCTACAACCTGTCGGGCTATTCGCGCTTCCTCTACGTCATGCCGAGCAGCGGCTGCGGCTGGGCGGGATTGAGCTACGTCGGCGGCACGCCGTCGCGGTCATGGGTGATCTCCGGGTACTTCCGCCTGAGCACCATCGCGCACGAGCTCGGCCACGGGCTCGGGCTGTATCACTCGCACTCGCTCGATTGCGGCTCGGCGTCGATCGCCGCCAGCGGCTGCACCAAGAGCGAATACGGCGACGTGTTCGACGTCATGGGCACCGCGGCCACGCATTACAACGCGTATCAGAAAGAGCGGCTCGGCTGGCTCAACGGCGGCGTGTCACCGCCGATCATCACGCTGGCGGGCACCGGCAGTGCGAATTACAGCATCTCGCCGGTCGAGAAAGCGCGCGATGCGAGCCCGCGCGCGCTCAAGATCCCGCGCGTCGCCTCGTGCGGCACGGCGTCGGACTATTTGTACGTGGAGTCGCGCCAGGCCATCGGCTTCGACAGCGCGCTTGCGAGCAATGCGAGCCTGATGAGCGGCGTGCTCTTCCACGACGCGACGCCGTCGACGCCCGACAGCAGCTATCTGCTCGACATGACGCCTGCCACGGCGGCGTGGGCCGACGCGGCGCTCGGCGCGGGCGTCTCGTTCACCGATCCGGGGTCGGGCGTGGTCGTCACTCCGGTCTCGGTCGGCAGCAGCGGCAGCACCGTCAACGTGAGCTATCCGCCGGCGGCGTGCACGCATGCCGCGCCGACGATCACGCTGACGCCCACCGGCACCGAATACACCTCGGCCGGTGCGACCACCACCTTCACCGCCACCGTGAAGAACAACGATCCGTGCGGCTGTCCCTCGGCGCCGTTCAACGTCAGCGCGGTCGTGCCGGCGGGCTGGACCGCCAGCAATCCGCAGACGGCGAGCCTTGCGCCGGGCGCCTCGGGTACGGCACCGCTCGGGATCACGGCGTCGGGTTCTGCCACCGCGGCGTACTACACGGTGACGAGCACGGCGGCCAATGCGACCGCGAGCGCGTACAGCGCCAGCGCCAGCGCCACGATCGCGGTCATGACGTCACTCAGCGTCGGCTCGGCGTCGGACAAGTCGAGCTATGTGCGGCCGACGCACGGCAACCAGACGATTTACGCCACGATCACGACGACCGTGAAGAGCGGCGGCCTGCCGGTATCGGGCGCGGCCGTGACGGTCAACGTGCGCGATCCGAAGGGCAACACAACGGTCCTGTCGGCTTCGACGGGCAGCAACGGCGTTGCGATCGCGTCCTTCCCGATCAAGAGCAAGAGCATCGCCGGCACCTATGCCGCGACAGCATCGGCCAAGCTCGGCAGCATGGCGAATTCGGCGTCGTTTGGATTCGTGGTCCAGTAATCGCTACGCGTACCCGGAGCTGCGCCGCACGATCGCGGCGGCGTCGGCTCCGTGGGGCAGCGTTCCGAACGCACCCCCCGCGTACGGCTCGGGTGCCAGGCGCGACGCGCAATACGCGTCGGCCACGAACGGCGGCGCGTGCCGCACCAGCAGCGCCGCCGCGACCGTCGTCGCGATGGCCTGTGCGAGCACGCGGCCGCCCGCTGCGTCGGGCACGCGCGCCAGCTGCGCGGTCAGGCGCTCGGCTGCGCGATCCAGGTGTGCGTTCGCGCCATGCACGTGGCGCAGCTGCGCGTACAGCGCGTCGAGCGCCTCCGGATGGCGCTGCACCACCCGCGCCACGTCGAGGCAGATGACGTTGCCCGAGCCTTCCCAGATCGAATTGACCGGCGCTTCCCGGTAAAGCCGCGGAAGCGGCTGCTCCTCGACGTAGCCGTTCCCCCCGAGCACTTCCATCGCTTCCAGCGCCACCACCGGCGCGCGCTTGCAGACCCAGTACTTCGCGGCCGGCACGAGCAGACGCGCAAGCGCCTGCGCGTGCGCAGACGCGCCTTCGTCGAAGGTCCCTGCGAGGTCGAGCGCGAGCAGCAGCGCGGCCTCCGTCTCGATCGCGAGGTCGGCGAGCACGTTGCTCATCAGCGGCTGGTCGGCGAGGCGGCGGCCGAATGCGATGCGATGCTGCGCCCAATGGAGCGCCCAGGCGAGCGCGCCGCGCATGATGCCCGCGCTGCCGATGACGCAATCGAGACGCGTGAGCTGAACCATCTCGAGGATCGTGGCGATGCCGTGACCGGGCTCGCCGAGCAGCCACGCCTCCGCGCCCTCGAACTGCACTTCCGCGGATGCATTCGACCGGTTGCCGAGCTTGTCCTTCAGCCGATCGATGCGAATCGCGTTGCGCGAACCGTCATCGCGATACCGAGGCATGAAGAAACATCCGATGCCGGCATCGGTCTGCGCGAGCACGAGATGGGCATCGCATTGCGGCGCCGAGAAGAACCACTTGTGGCCCTCGATGCGCCAGCGCTCGCCGTCGCGCGTGGCGCGCGTGCGGTTGGCGCGCACGTCGGAGCCACCCTGGCGCTCGGTCATGCCCATGCCGATCAATGCGCTGTCCTTTTCCAGCACGGGCAGCGGCCGCGAGTCGTAGACGTCGGACTCGATCGCGGTGAGCCAGTGCGCGCGAATGTGCGCAACGTCGGCGTGACGGCGCAGGACCGGATTGGCGGCAAACGTCATGGTGATGGGACACTGCGTACCGTTCTCGACCTGCGCATGCAGGTAGTACAGCGCCGCGCGCTGCACGTGCGCGTGCGGGCCGGGCGTGCGCCAGGGCAGGCAGTGCTCGTGCTGGGCCATCGCGAGGGCCATCAGCGCGTGCCAGGCGTCGTGGAACTCGACGGTGTCGACACGCTCGCCGCTGCGGTCGTGCGTCACGAGGCGAGGCGGATGGCGATTGGCGAGATCGGCGGTGGCGAAACGCGCGCCGAGCACGCCGCCCCATGCGTGAAGCGCATCGACGTCGCCAACGCCCGCGCGCGCGAGCGCCTCGCCCAGCACGAGGTCGGTCGCGAACAGGTTGGTGCCCTCGTAGGACGGGGGTTGGTTGGGGAAGGGTGTCGCGACCATGGCCGGATTGTGTCCTATGACGGCGTTGCGTCGCGCTGTGCCTGGCGTCGTCGCCGGCGCGCGAGGGCGCGACAGGGCGCAGCGCATTGGCCCAGGGCGCTACGCGGGTGCCGGCCGCTGCGCCGACTTCGGCCGGAACGCCTTGCACACCGCTTCGTGGGTCTCGATGTAGGGCCCGCCGATGAGGTCGATGCAATAGGGCACCGCGGGGAACACGCCGTCGAGCGTCTCCTTGATGGCCTTCGGCTGACCCGGCAGATTGAGGATCAGCGCGCGATTGCGGATCACGCCGACCTGCCGCGAAAGGATCGCCGTCGGCACGTAGCGCAGGCTCACCTGGCGCATCTGCTCGCCGAACCCGGGCAGGACCTTGTGCGCCACGGCGAGCGTCGCTTCGGGCGTCACGTCGCGCGGCGCGGGTCCGGTCCCGCCCGTGGTGAGCACGAGGTTGCAGCGCACCTGGTCGACGAGGTCGATCAGCGTGCGCTCGATCACCGGCTTCTCGTCCGGGATCAGGCGTGTCTCCATGCGCCACGGCGATTTCAGCGCCGACGTGAACCATTCCGTCAATCCCGGCAGACCCTTGTCCTCGTAGACACCGGCGGAAGCGCGATCCGAGATCGACACCAGGCCGATCAGCAACGTGTCGTCGTGCACGGTCATTTGGAGAGCGCCTTGAGCGTGCGGAAGAGCGCACGTTGATGATGGGGCGGACCGCCGTGCGCGCGCTCCTCGCGCGCGGCCGCGATCTGCCGCGCGAGCGCGGCGCGGTCGCTGTGCGGATGCTCCGCCATGAATGCGTCCAGGGCGGCCGGGTCGTCGAGGAGCCGCGTGCGCCAGCGCTCGAGCTCGGCGAAACGCGCGCGCTCCTCCGCCGGACCCTGTTCCCATCGCTCGAACGCCGCCTGCAAGGGCGCCGGATCGATGTCGCGCATCAGTCGGCCGATGTACTGCATCTGTCGCCGCCGCGCCTCGTGACGGGTCGTGCGCCGCGCGAGCGCCACGGCGTCGACGAGGACTTCCGGCAGATCGAGGGTCGCGAGACGCTGCGCGTCGAGATCGACCAGCCGCTCGCCGAGCGCCTGCAGCGCTTCCATGTCGCGCTTGCGGCGCGTCTTGGACGGTGCCGAGTCGGAATCGGGCAAAGCGGGCTGGGGAGCGGCGGACCGGGCCATGAGGTGCACACGCTGGCGCGCGGTGGCGAAGGCGCGCGCAAGGCTTTGTTATGATAGCCGAGGCGCTGTGCAGGCACGGATCGCAGGGGCGATACCACGGCGCGCCATAGTCCGTCGATGACCGCCCGAACTGCCGTCGGCTCAGCCGATTCCCAGCCACGATCCGCGGCATCCCCCGCGGACAGCTCCCGCTTTCCCGTCGAGACGGCGACGCTCGATCGCATCGCAGCGGCCATTCTCGACGCTGCCGCGAAAGCCGGCGCGACCGCGGCGGAGACCGAGGTGTCGCAGGGCGTGGGTCAGAGCGTCACCGTCCGCAAGGGCGAGGTCGAGACCATCGCGTACAACCGCGACAAGGGCATCGCGGTCAGTGTATTCGTCGGCCAGCGTCGCGGGCATGCGAGCAGCGCCGACTTCTCCGACGAGGCGATTCGCGACACGGTCGACAAGGCGGTCGCGATCGCGCGCTACACCGCCGAGGACCCGGCGGCCGGCCTCGCCGACCCCGACCGATTGGCGCACGACTGGCCGGACCTCGATCTCTATCACCCGTGGGCGCTCGACGTCGAAGAGGCGATCGAGCTCGGCCGCGAGACCGAGCGCGCGGCGCTCGCCGTCGACAAGCGCCTCACCAACACCGAGGGCGCCACCGTCGCCTTTGGCGAGTCGGAATTCGTCTACGCCAACTCGAACCGTTTCCATGGAGGCTACCGGAGCTCGCGACATCACATCGATTGCGCGGTGATCGGTGAGGACGCCGGCGCGATGCAGCGCGATTACTGGTACACCGCGGCGCGCGCGCCCGAGGACCTTCAGGCGCCCGCCGAAGTCGGGCGCATGGCGGGCCTGCGCACGACGCGTCGGCTCAACGCGCGTCGGCTCGGCACGATCGAGTGCCCGGTGCTGTTCGAAGCGCCCGAAGCCGCCGACATCCTCGGTGCGTTCGTGCACGCGGTGTCCGGCGGAAGCCTGTATCGCCGCTCGTCGTTCCTGCTCGACTCGGTCGGCACGCAAGTCTTCGCGCCGATCGTGAACGTGCGCGAGGAGCCGCACCTTCGCCGCGCGCGGGGCAGCGCGCCGTTCGACAACGAGGGGGTGGCGACCGCCGCGCGCGACGTGGTCCGCGACGGCGTGGTGCAGGGCTATTTCCTCGGCTCCTATTCCGCGCGCAAGCTGGGACTCGCGACCACCGGCAATGCGGGCGGCACGCACAACCTCGTCGTCACACCGGGCGAGGACGACCTCGAAGGGCTCGTGCGCCGCATGGGCCGCGGCCTGCTCGTCACGGAGCAGCTCGGCCAGGGCGTCAATCCGGTGACCGGTGACTACTCGCGCGGCGCCGCCGGCTTCTGGGTCGAGAACGGCGAGATCGCCTATCCCGTGGAAGAGATCACGATCGCGGGAAACCTGAAGGACATTTTTCGCGACATCGTCGCGATCGGCCGCGACGTCGACCGCCGCGGCTCGCGGCACATCGGTTCGTTGCTGGTCGGCAGGATGACGGTCGCGGGGCAATAGCGAGCCCCGGCGATGGCCCCCCCGATCTTCAACTGGTTCAAGTCGCTCAACGACCCGCTGCGCAACGCCAACCTGGCGTCGCGCTGGATCGCGCAGCTGCCGAGCGGCGACCCGGCCGCCATCCAGAAGCTCGCGCTCGACGTCGTCTCGGATTTCCCCGGCTCGCGACGTGACGTCGGACCCGGCCAGGTCGAAGCGCTGCTGAAGATCGACGCGCGGCTCGAGCCCGTCATCGCGCAGCTCACGCAGCAGTACACCGCGAACTACCAGAAGAGCTCGGCCGTCGAGTCGCGCCTCTGGCACGCTGTGTTCGACCTCGTGAAGGCGTTCATCGCGGCCTACAACGCGGCACTGAAGGCGGGTTATCCGCGCGGCGAGCAGAAGCGCTGGCGCGCGATCATGCC
>Ga0207657_10008217_pt1 | contig 10626 bp, 7 predicted proteins | sample KBSC33metaG_FD_184316 | JGI IMG/M metagenome (GOLD analysis project Ga0207657, IMG submission 184316) | Corn rhizosphere microbial communities from Kellogg Biological Station, Michigan, USA - KBS C3-3 metaG (SPAdes) (version 2) | ecosystem: Host-associated > Plants > Roots > Rhizosphere > Soil ... | reverse complement strand
AATCGGCAAGGTGCCGAAGATCGCCGCGAACGTCGTCATCATGATCGGACGGAACCGCAGCAGGGCGGCTTCGCGAATGGCGTGCTCGGCGCTCAAGCCGACGCGGCGGCGCTCGAGCGCAAAGTCCACCATCATGATGGCGTTCTTCTTGACGATGCCGACCAGCATCACGATGCCGATCATCGCGATCACCGATAGTTCCATGTTGAACAGCATCAGCGTGAGGATGGCGCCGATGCCTGCCGACGGCAGCCCGGAGATGATGGTGATCGGATGGATGAAGCTTTCGTAGAGAATGCCGAGAATCACGAACGCCGCGAACACCGCCGCCAGGATCAGCACGCCCTGCCCGCGCAAGGAATCCTGGAACACCTGCGCCGTGCCCGAGAAGCCGGTGGCGATGGTGGCCGGAAGGTTTGAGCTTTGCTCGATCGCGGTGATCTGATCCACCGCATAGCCCAGCGAGTAATTCGGAGCGAGGTTGAACGAGATCGTCACTGCGGGCTGTTGCCCCTGATGGTTGATCTGCAGCGGGCCCACTGTCGGCACCAGCCTTGCCACCGCGTCCAGCGGAATAGTCTGGTTGTTGGCCGTCTTCACATAGAGCTTGGAGAGGTCGGACGGATCGACCCGGAATTGCGGCTGCGCTTCCAGGATGATCTGGTAATCGTTGGACGGCATGTAGATGGTTCCGACCTGGCGCGCGCCATAGGCATTGTAAAGCTGGTTGCGCACCTGATCGACGGTGACGCCATAGACCGCGGCTTTCTCGCGGTCGATGTCGACCGTCATCTGCGGGTTCTTGATGTAGAGATCGGTGGTGACGTCGAGCAATCCCGGCACTTTCGCGATGCTGTCGCGCATTTCAGGCGCCAGCCGATAAAGCGATTCGGTGTCGCCGCTCTGCAACGTGTACTGGTACTGGCTCTTCGACGGCCTCCCACCGATGTTCAGGTTCTGGATGCTTTGGAAAAACGCCTGCATCCCCGGCACCTGCGTGGCCTTCTGGCGCAGGCGCGCTATCACCACGGCCGCCGGTTCCCGCTCTTTCCTCGGTTTCAACGCGATGAACAGCCGGCCGTAATTGGCGGTCACGTTGGGACCGCCCGCGCCGACCGTAGAGTTGATGTAGTCCACCGCCGGGTCGCGGCTCAAAATATCGGTCAGGTCCTTTTGGCGAACCGTCATCGCCTCGAACGAGGTGTCGGTCGCGGCTTCCGTGACGCCCGACAGAAAGCCGGTATCCTCCTGGGGAAAGAACCCCTTGGGCACGACGATATACAGCGCGATAGTGCCGGCAAGCGTCGCGAAGGTTACCGCCAGCATCGTCGCCTTGCGGGCAAGCACCCGATCGAGCGCCCATTCGTAGGCCCGAAGCCAGGATTCGAACATCCGTTCAAAGCCGCGAAGGATGATATTCGGTTTCCTGGTTTCATCATGCGCCTTCAGCACGCGCGCGCACAGCATCGGCGTCAGCGTCAGCGAGACGAAACCGGAGACCACGATCGCAACCGCAATGGTAACCGCGAATTCGCGGAACACGCGCCCGACGATGCCGCCCATCAGCAGCACCGGAATGAACACCGCGATCAGCGAGAAGGTGATCGAAATGATGGTGAAGCCGATTTCGCGCGCGCCCTTCAGCGCCGCCTCATAGGGCCGCATGCCGTGTTCGATGTGGCGGACGATGTTTTCCAGCATGACGATGGCGTCGTCGACCACGAAACCGACGGACAAGGTCAGCGCCAGCAGCGTCATGTTGTTGATGGAGAAGTCCAGCATGTACATGACGGCGAAGGTGCCGCAGAGCGAAATCGGCACCGCCAGCGCCGGAATAAGGGTCGCGGACGCCGAGCGCAGGAACAGGAAGATCACGAGAATGACCAGACCGATGGCGATCAGCAGGGTTTCCTCGACGTCGCTCACCGACTGGCGGATCGAGGTTGAGCGGTCCATCGCGACCTGGATTTGCACCGACGGCGGAATCTGCGCCCGTAGCGACGGCAACTTCGCCAGGACGCCGTCAACCACGGCTACCGTGTTGGCGTCGGGCTGCCGGTAGATGGCGAGAACGATCGAGCGGGTGCCGTTAAACCAGGTCGCGATCTTGTCGTTTTCGACGCTGTCATAGACGTGCGCGATCTCGTCGAGCCGGACCGGCGAACCATTGTGCCAGGCGACGATCACGTGCCGGTAATCGACCGCCTTGTCCATCTGGCCGGATGCCTGCAGCGCGACGTCCTGTTTCGGGCCGTTCAGCGTGCCGACCGGCGTCGACGAATTCGCGCGCGAGACCGCGGCGCGGACGTCTTCGAGCGATATCCCGCGCGCCGCGGCGGCCTCCGGGTCGGCTTGCACCCGGATCGCAAATTTCTGACTGCCGAAAATCACGACCTGAGCGACGCCCTGAATCTGCGACAACGCCTGCCCAATGGTGATGTCGCCGTATTCGTTGACGGTGGATAGCGGCAGCGTCTCGGAACCCAGCGAGATAAACAGGATCGCAAAATCCGACGGATTGACCTTCCGGAAACTCGGCGGAATCGTCATTTCGATCGGCAATCGCCGCTGCGCGATGGTCAGCGCGGTCTGCACGTCGAGCGCCGCGGCGTCGATGTTGCGGTTGAGATCGAACTGGATGACGATCGCGGTGGTGCCTTGCGACGATGTCGAGGACATCGATGAGATGCCGGCAATGGTCGAGAGCTGGCGTTCGATCGGACCGGCGACGGACGCCGCCATGGTGTCGGCGCTGGCGCCCGGCAGGGTCGCGGTCACGGCGATGGTGGGGAAATCGACCTTGGGAAGCGCGGAAACCGGCAGCAGCCGGAAGCCGAACACACCGAACGCGATGATCGAAGCCGTCATCAGGGTCGTCATGACCGGCCGCCGGATACAAAGCTCCGAAAGGGTCATCGGTCAGGCCCCTGCCTTGGGCGCGCGCGGCGCGACCGGCGTTCCTTCCGACAACAGCAATTGCCCATCGACAATGACGTCCTCGCCTCCCGACAGTCCGCTCGCAACCACGGAAATTCCCTGGAAGGTGCGGCTGACATCCACCGGTTGCACGTGCGCCTTGCCGTCCTTGACGATGAAGACGTAGTTGCCGTTCTGGCTGCGCTGCACAGCGGCTGTCGGCACCGTCACGGCATCCTCGGTCCGAATCACGAGCTTGGTGTTCACCAGGATCCCCGGCCACAAGGTTTCGTTCTCATTGTTCATGATGCCGCGCACGGTGACCATGCCGGTGGTTGAATCCACCGAGTTTTCGACCATCGCGACCTTGCCGTCCTCGGATCGCTGGTGGCCGGGGATGGTCGCAATCACCTTGGATCCCCCGCTCGCCATGGCGTCGCGCAGGTCGACCAGGACGCGCTGCGGAATGGCGAAGGTCACATACACCGGCGCCATCTGGTTGATGACGGCGAGCGGCGCGGTATCGGCCGGACGCACGAAATTGCCGACCTTCACGTTGGCTGCGCTGATCCGTCCCGAAAACGGCGCACGGATGATGGTATAGCTTTTCTGGACCTTCAGATTGTCCAGTGCGGACTGATCGGCCTTGATGGTGCCAATCAGAATATCAGCCTGGGTCTTGGCATTATCGAGATTGACCTGGGTGGTGGCGCCCTTGCCGATCAGGTCGCTGTAACGCCTGTGATCGCGTTGCGCGCCCTCCAGCTGCGCCTGGTCCTTGGCCAGCATGCCCTCGGCCTGCTCGATCTGGGCGTCGATCTGGCGCGCGTCGAGCGTGAACAACAGATCGCCTTCGTGGACCTTGGCGCCGTCCTCGAAGTGCACCGAGACAATGGTGGTTTCGACCCGCGATTTCAGCGCCACACTGGAGATCGGCGTTACCGTTCCGATCGAATCGACATCGACCGGCACGGGCTTCCGCTCGGCCTTGGTCAGTTCGACCGCGATCACGCGGGCGCGCTGCGGTCCTTGGGCGCTGGCGCCCATCCACGACGAGCGGGTCACAAAGGCAGACAGCGCAGCGAAGCCGACCAGACCTGCGAAAAAAATCAAATTACGTTTTTTCATAACATTTCACGTCAGCCGGTCCGCGGGGGACCGGGACGGTTTCCTGCCTCTTGACGGCGACTGTCGCGCCTTGTCTCTAAACGGTTATCACAGCACGATTATCACAGCGATGCGGCATATGGTATGCCACAGAACTGAAAATGTGTGGTTACCGATCGAGGCCTTTTGATGCGTATTGCCACGTGGAACGTCAATTCGATCCGGCAGCGGCTCGACCATCTTCTGACCTGGCTGAAGGATTGCGCGCCCGATATTGTCTGCCTGCAGGAAATCAAATGCGTCGATGAGGCGTTTCCCCGGGAGGCTATTGAGGCGCTCGGCTACAACGTCGTCACCCACGGCCAGAAGACTTTCAACGGTGTCGCGCTGCTGTCGAAGCTGCCGTTCGACGAGACCACACCGCGACTGGCCGGAGACGAGGAAGACGTCCACGCCCGATTTCTGGAAGGCGTTGTCACGCTAAAGCACGGCGTGCTGAGGGTTGCCTGTCTCTATCTGCCCAATGGTAACCCTCCGGAGACAGAGAAATATCCTTATAAACTCAAATGGATGTCGCGGCTTCTTGAGTATTCAAAGCAACGGCTGAAGACCGAGGAGCCGCTGGTGCTTGCCGGAGACTTTAATGTCATTCCGGCGGCGCAGGACGTGCATAATCCGGCGGCCTGGGTCAACGACGCCCTGTTTCGCGCCACCACCCGGGAGAGCTTTCAGTCGCTGCTTGGCCTCGGGCTGACGGATGCGCTGCGTGCCGTCACCGACGCCCCCGGCCAATACACGTTCTGGGACTATCAGGCCGGTGCCTGGCAGAAAAACCAGGGATTGCGCATCGATCATCTGTTGCTGTCGCCGCAGGCCAGCGACCGGCTGATCGATGTCGGGATCGATAGCTACGTGCGCGGCTGGGAAAAACCGTCGGACCATGTCCCGGTATGGGCCGATCTGGATCTGGCGACGGCGTGAAGTCCGCAGGCTCCCGGGCGCTGCGCCTAGTCCGTCAACGGGAACCACCGCCACGGGGGACCACGGGGGGAACTTCGAGCGTCCTGCGCTATTGCATTAGCATCACCGGGAGGGGACGCAGGGGACATCTCCGATGCGCCATTTCGCAGCCGCTGCCAAAAAATTACGTCACCCGCCGCTGGTGCCCAAGCGGGCGATGCTGGTTAATGAGAATGCTCCGCTGACCAACCGAGAGCACCAGATCGTTCAGGTGCTCGCTGAGGGTATTACCAACAAGGAGATCGGTCGGCGTCTCGGGCTTACAGAGGGTACCGTCAAGGTCCACCTGCATCGGATTTACCGGAAGCTGGGCATCGCCAACAGAACCGTGCTCGCCGTGCTGGCTCCGACAATCGCGCTCATCCGGCGTTGACGGCACGCGCGCTTGCGGCCGATCAGTCCTTGCGGCCCTGCACCCAGTGCTCGAGCATCTGCAGGGCCATCGCACGGTCGTCCTCGGACGCCTTGGCAATCGCCTTGTTGTAGCTTTCCTTGATCCAGGTTTCGTCCGGCGCGGCGCTGTCCCGCGCCAGCGTCAGCCACATCAGCCCGCGGGCGGCCTGACGCGGCAGCTGCTCGCCGTTAAACAGCATCTGACCGAGCAGAGCCTGCGCCTGATGCTGGCCCTTCTGGGCGGCAAGGCCGAGCCAGCGCGCGCCATAGCGGAAATCGTCCCGCGACGAGCCAACGCTCTTGAGATAGAGCCGGGCCAGGTCATATTGCGCGTCGGCATTACCGAAGTAGGACGCGGCGTAGGAGAACATCTCCCTCGCCCGCTCCGGATCCGACTTGATCTTCGAGTTGGGAATGCCGTTGAGGTAGTAGCGCCCCAGCGCGACAAAGGCGTTGGCGACGATGGCCGCCTGCGGCGCCGACGGGCTGTCTTCCGCATGCGCATTGGCGATACGGCTGAAATATTCAAAGGCGCGAAGATCGTCCTGGGTGACGCCATCGCCGTCGGCGTACATCCGGCCCAATTTCCATTGCGCGACGGGATGGCCACCTTCGGCTGCATATTGCAGCGAGGTGAGCGAGGTCTCCGGCGCGGACGGTGGGATCGCCTTTTTCAAAACCGCAGCGGCTCCAGGCTGGGCTGAAACCACCGGAATCGCCGCATCCGAAGCTGCCGGCGCCCCGTCGAAGGCGAATCCCGCGCCCGCCACCGGCGTGGCCCCTAAAATCAACGCAAAAATGATACGCTCAGATATCCGCATAACACTGTTTCTCGTGCGCCCCGCCCGGATGGGTTACGGCGCCATCCACCGCCGGCCCAACCTGTTGGGCATATTTCCAGAGTGCACCTGACGTATGGTTGGTCTCGCGCGGCGTCCATTTGGTTCGGCGCTCGGCCAGCTCCGCGTCGGTCAACTTTACGTTAAGTGTCCCGACGTCGGCGTCGATTTCGATGATATCGCCGTCCCGCAGCAGCGCGATCGGCCCGCCGACCGCCGCTTCCGGCCCGACATGGCCGATGCAGAAGCCACGGGTGGCACCGGAGAACCGGCCATCGGTGATCAGCGCGATCTTGCCGCCCGTGCCCTGCCCCGTCAGCGCCGCCGTGGTCGAGAGCATTTCGCGCATGCCGGGACCGCCGCGCGGCCCCTCATAGCGGATCACGATGACCTCGCCCTCTTTGTAGGTCCTCTTCTGCACCGCCTCGAAGGCGTCCTCTTCGCGGTCGAAGCAGCGGGCCGGTCCGGTAAATTTCAAATTCGACATGCCGGCGACCTTCACGATCGCGCCTTCGGGCGCAAGATTCCCCTTCAGGCCGACCACACCGCCAGTGACGGTGATCGGCTTGTCGGCAGGCCGCACCACGTCCTGGTGCGGATTCCATTTTACGCTCTTGAGGTTTTCGGCGATCGTCCGGCCCGTGACTGTCAGGCAGTCGCCATGCAAGTGGCCGTTATCGAGCAGCGTCTTCATCAGAAGCGGTATGCCACCAACCTCGAACATGTCTTTGGCGACATAACGACCAGCCGGCTTCAAATCCGCGACATATGGTGTCTTTTTGAAGATTTCCGCGACGTCGAACAGGTCGAATTTGATGCCGCATTCGTGGGCGATTGCCGGCAGATGCAGCGCAGCATTGGTCGAGCCGCCCGATGCTGCCACCACCGCCGCCGCGTTTTCCAGCGCCCGGCGGGTCACGATGTCGCGCGGACGGATATTAAGGGCAATCAACTCCATCACTTTTTCGCCCGCGGTCATGCAGAACGCGTCGCGGATCTCGTAAGGCGCGGGCGCGCCGGCCGAATAGGGCAGCGCAAGCCCGATGGCCTCAGATACCGTCGCCATGGTGTTGGCGGTGAATTGTGCGCCGCACGCGCCGGCGGACGGGCAAGCCACCCGTTCGATTTCGTCGAGATCGGCGTCGGACATCTCGCCGACCGAATGCTTGCCGACCGCCTCGAACATATCCTGCACCGTGACCTGCTGGCCGCGGAAATTGCCGGGAAGGATCGAGCCGCCATAGATGAAGATCGACGGCACGTTGAGCCGGACCATGGCCATCATCATCCCCGGCAGCGACTTGTCGCAGCCGGCGAGACCGACCAGGGCGTCGTAGGCATGGCCGCGAATCGTCAATTCGACGGAGTCGGCGATGCATTCGCGCGACGGCAGCGACGAGCGCATGCCGTCATGGCCCATGGCGATGCCGTCGGTCACGGTGATGGTGCAGAATTCGCGCGGCGTGCCGCCGGCGGAGGCGACGCCCTTCTTGACCGCCTGCGCCTGACGCATCAGCGAGATATTGCAGGGCGCAGCCTCATTCCAGCACGACGCCACGCCGACGAATGGCTGGTGGATCTGGTCGGTGGTCAACCCCATGGCATAAAGATACGAGCGATGGGGCGCCCGTTCCGGGCCCTCCGTCACATGACGGCTCGGTAGTCTCTTCTTGATGCTGGTCTTGGCGTCCATCGCGAACCTGTTTCCCCAGCCAACTCTTGTTAGACCCGGAAAATGTAGGATTTCCCTTCGCCTTCGCGAGCGCCGTGGCCATCAGCCTACGAAGAAATGATTTCATGGAGGGGTGTGGCTAAAAAGCGGCGCGCGCAAGAGCTTGCTTGGATGACGGTTAAATCTTCGGTGAGTGTTGCGACCAAGCAACAATCGTTGCGCGGCGGCAACCATTATCGCATCGCACCAACGGCTGCAAAGGTGGCCCGAGGCAGTTCCGGCTAATCCACCTTGACGTTGGCGGCCTTAAGCATCGGCCACCATTTCGCAATCTCGGCCTTCTGCCAGGTACCGAGCGCTTCGGGCGAGAGCCGATCCTTGGGCGGCATCTGCAACCCCAGATTTTCCAGCTGCTTGCGCACCGCCTGATCGTTCAAGGCATCCACTGCGGCGGCATTGAGTTTTGCGACGATATCTTTCGGCGTGTTTTTCGGTACCCACAGCCCGGACCACAACGTCATATGAAATCCGGCCAGGCCCGCCTCGTCGGTGGTTGGAATGTCCGGCGCCGATTCGACGCGTTTGGTGTCGGTGACGGCATAGGCGCGGATGGTGCCGGCGCGCACCTGGCTGATGGAATTGGAGGTCTGATCGACGATGAGATCGATCTGGCCGGCGACCAGGTCGGTCATGGCCGGTCCTGTGCCGCGATACGGCACGTATTGCAGCTTGATGCCGGTGACGCTCTCAAAATAAAGCGCGGCAATATGGCTACCCGAACCGGCGCCGGCGGTGCCGGCGGTAGCCGGGGTCGGCCTCGCCTTCAACCAGGCCAGCAATTCCCCCAGCGATTTGGCTGGGACCGCATTCTTGCTGACGATGACCATCGGATTGCTCGGCAGCAGCACCACCGGCTCGAGATCGGTCACGAGATCGTAGCCGAGCTTGTAGATCACGCCATTGGCGACGTTGGTACCGAGATGTCCGAAGCCTATGGTGTAACCGTCGGGGGGCGAGCGCACCGTGCGGCCAACCCCGAGTGAGCCGCCCGCGCCGGTTACGTTTTCGATCAGCACGGGCTCGCCGAGTGTGACCTTCATGCGCTCGGCCATGATCCGCATCATCGCGTCGGACGGTCCGCCAGCGGAAAACGGCACGATCACTGTAATGGGATGCGACGGGAAATTTTCCGCCAGCGCATAGCCGCCCGATATCAGCATCGCAACCGCTGCCAGAACTATTCTTCGCATCAGACTCTCCCTCGGGCCCGGCCGCGCGAAGACTACAGCTTCGCGAAGTCGATCGGCTGGTGACGATCGAGCGTGCGCGTGACCGGCGGCAGCGGGTATTTAAGCCCTGTCGCGCAATTGAACAGCATCACCCGATCATTTTTCGTCACGCGGCCATCGGCCAGACTTTGTTTGTAGGCGGCATAGGTTGCCGCTCCCTCCGGGCACAGCAACAAGCCTTCTTCGCGCGCGACTTCGTTGAGCGCAGCAGAAATTTTCTCATCCGTCACCGCAATTGCAAAACCTCTGCTCTCTCGCACCGCGCGCAGGATAAGAAAATCCCCGATCGCCTGCGGCACCCGGATGCCCGATGCGATGGTGCGGGCATCCTCCCAGCGCGGTGCGTGCTCGGTGCCGTTCTCGAAGGCGCGCACCATCGGCGCGCAACCTGCCGCCTGCACCGCCACCATCCGCGGCCGCTTGCTGCCGATGAACCCGATGGCCTCGAGTTCGGCGAACGCCTTCCACATCCCGATCAGGCCGGTGCCGCCGCCGGTCGGATAGAAGATCACGTCCGGCACCTCCCAGCCGAGCTGCTCGGCAAGCTCGAGCCCCATCGTCTTCTTGCCCTCGATACGGTAGGGCTCCTTCAGCGTCGAGGTATCGAACCAGCCCGCCTTGGCCCTGCCCTCGCCGACGATCTTGCCGCAGTCATCGATCAGCCCGTTGACGCGATAGACAGTCGCACCCTGCAGCTCGATCTCGCTAACGTTCACCTCCGGCGTATCGGCGGGGCAGAAAATCGTGGTCTTGATGCCGCAACTGGTGGCGTAGGCCGCGAGCGCCGCGCCGGCATTGCCGTTGGTCGGCATCGCCATGTGCTTGATGCCGAGCGCCTTGCCCATCGACACCGCCATCACCAGGCCGCGCGCCTTGAACGAGCCGGTCGGCAACCGGCCCTCGTCCTTGACGATGATTTCGCCGCCGCCGAGCTTTTTGGCGAGCTTCGGCAGGCGAATGAGCGGCGTCGTTACTTCGCCGAGGCTGACGATGTCGGAGACCTTGCGGACCGGCAGCAGCTCGCGGTAGCGCCACATGTCGGCTGGACGCTGCGACAGTGCCTCCTTGGTCAGCGCCTTCTTCACGCCCGCGAGGTCGTAGCGCACCAACAGCGGCTTGCCGGCCTTTGAGAGGTTGTGGATCTGGTCGGCGGCGTAGTGATCGCCCTCCATCGCGCATTCGAGATGGGTCACGAACGTCGGGCGTTCGATGGTCAGGTTATCGTTGTCTTTCACGGATTGATCTTTCTTTTCTTGTTCTTCAGGTCACCGGTATCTGACCCATCACCCTGAGGAGGCCGCAAAGCGGCCGTCTCGAAGGGCGGCGAGCCCCGCTGTTCGATCCGGGCCGTGCATCCTTCGAGGCTCGCGTGCCGCGAGCACCTCAGGAT
>Ga0207657_10008215_pt1 | contig 10627 bp, 9 predicted proteins | sample KBSC33metaG_FD_184316 | JGI IMG/M metagenome (GOLD analysis project Ga0207657, IMG submission 184316) | Corn rhizosphere microbial communities from Kellogg Biological Station, Michigan, USA - KBS C3-3 metaG (SPAdes) (version 2) | ecosystem: Host-associated > Plants > Roots > Rhizosphere > Soil ... | reverse complement strand
CGTATGTCCACAGTGGACCATCCGGCCGCCGCCGGTACGTCGACGACGCCGTGCGTGCCCGCGGCCCGCCGGCCACGGCCGGCACCGCCGAGCCGGTAGCTGAGCCGGTAGCGCCCGGCGGGCCGGCCGCCGCTCGCCGGCTGGTACGACAGGTCGACCTGCACCGCCGCGCCCGGCCCGGGCCGCAGCTCGACCCCGAGCGTCGTGTCCGCGAGCGAGCCCGAGTACGTCGAGTTCCAGGCGTCGGCGTCCAGCCAGAACGCGCCGTCGCCGCGGGCGGTCAGCGCCGCAGCGCCGTCGCCGTACCGGACCTCCCCGGTGCTGCCGCCCTCGGACCGCTGCCGCCAGGTCAGCCGGACGCCGTGCTCGGTGTCGGTCGGCCCGGCCAGCCCGAGCCGGCGGCGGTAGCCCTGGGCCGAGACCCGGAAGTCGTGGTCGGTCCAGAACAGCACGTCGACGCCGAGCCGGCGGGCCTGGTCGAGGTGCGTGGCCATGCTGGCGGTGCCTTCGCTGAACGAGCTGTGCAGGTGCATCGCGACCGAGACCGGGTCACCGCTCGGTCCCGGGACCGGGTCGGGTGCCCGGGTGGGGCTGGTGCACCCGGACAGCAGCGGCACGCCGAGCCCGCCGACCGCGGCCGCGCGCAGCAGTGCACGGCGCGACAGCGTCGGCTCCCCCATCCGACGAGCGTAGATCGACCGAGGCGACCGGGTGTCAGATATGCCCGTCCGGGTAGGCCGAACAGGACTCCGAGAAGACGAGGTGTGAGACATGCGGATCGCGATCCTGGGTGCGGGCAACGTGGGCAGCGCGGTGGCGAGGGCCGCAGCCAAGGCCGGGCACCAGGTCGTGGTGTCGGCGCCCAGCGCGGACAAGGCGCAGGCGGTGGCCGCCGAGGTGGGCGGCACGGCCGCCGGGTCCAACCAGCAAGCCGTCGCCGACGCCGACATGGTCGTGCTCGCCGTCCCGTACGGCGCGGTCGACCAGGTCGCCGGGGAGATCGGCCCGGCCGTGCGCGGGAAGGTCGTCGTCGACGTCACCAACCCGATGCGCGCGGACGCCTCCGGCCTCGCCGTCAGTGACCGGTCCGGCGCCGAGGAGATCCAGGACAAGCTGCCCGGCGCCGCCGTGGTCAAGGCGTTCAACACCGTGTTCGCGGCCAACCAGGCCGCGCCGATCGTCGACGGCACCGGCCTGGACGGCTTCTACGCCGGCGACGACGAGCAGGCCAAGCAGCAGGTCGCGCAGCTGCTCGCCGCGATGGGCTACCGGCCGGTCGACGCGGGCCCGCTGAGCGCGGCCCTCCCGCTGGAGCACATGGCGTTCCTCAACATCTCGATGAACGCCCGCAACAACTGGCCGTGGCAGTCCGGCTGGAAGCTGGTCGGCCCCGGGCCGCAGAGCTGACCCGATCCGGCGCCGTCATGCGGACACGTGCAGCACGGCGGCACCGGCGAACCGGCCCTGGGCGAGGTCGGCGAGGGCCCGGTCGGCCTGGTCGAACGGGTAGCCGACGGTGGTCGAGCGAATCCCGTGCCGGGCCGCCAGCCGGAGGAACTCCTCCCCGTCGGCCCTGGTGTTGGCGGTGACGCTGCGCAGCCGGCGCTCCTGGAACAGCTCGCGGTCGTAGTCCAGCACCGGGATGTCGGTCAGGTAGATCCCGGCCACGGCCAGCGTGCCGCCGCGGTCGAGGGCCCGCAGCGCCACCGGCACCAGCTCGCCGACCGGGGCGAACGTCACCGCGCCGTCGAGCGGCTCGGGCAGCTCGTCGGCCGAGTCGCCGGCCGAGTCCACCCCGAGCGACAGCGCAAGCTCGCGGTTGGCGGCACCCCGCGTGCGCACGTGCACCCGCATGCCCTCGGCCAGCGCCAGCTGCGCGGCGAGGTGGGCCGAGCCGCCGAAGCCGTAGATGCCGAGCGCGCCGCCGAACGGGACCGCGGCCGCCCGCAGCGCCCGGTAGCCGATGATCCCGGCGCACAGCAGCGGCGCGGCGTGCTCGTCCGGGACCGCCTCCGGCAGCACGTACGCGTACTCCTCCCGCACCAGGCAGAACTCGGCGTACCCGCCGTCGACGTCCCAGCCGGTGAAGGTCGGGTGCAGGCAGAGGTTCTCGGCGCCGCGGCGGCAGAACCGGCAGGAGCCGTCGGTGCCGCCGAGCCACGGCACGCCCACCCGGTCTCCGGTGCGGAACCGGGTCGCACCCGGACCGAGCGCGTCGACCACGCCGACCACCTCGTGGCCCGGCGTCACCTCCGGCCGCGTCGGGGGCAGGTCGCCCTCGGCCAGGTGCAGGTCGGTGCGGCAGACGCCGCAGGTGCGCACCCTGACCCGGACCTGGCCCGGCCCCGGCTCGGGTACGTCCCGCTCGACCAGCCGCAGCGGCCCGCCGTCGATCGGCCCCGGCCGCGCCACCACCCACGCCCGCACAACTGGGAGCCTAGGGGACCGATCGGCGAGGATCGCCGTCAGATCTGCTGACCGAGCTCGGACGGATCGGGTCGCGGGTGACCGACCGCGATGTGCTGCTTGCAGACGTACTGCAGCCTGAGCTTCCCGTAGGCCGGCCCGAGGTCGCGGATCGCCACCGCCGGCTGGTTGCAGCGCTTCCCGCGCCGGTCCTTCCAGCCACACTGCGCGTATTCGAACATGTGTTCGAAGCTACCGGATGCCGCCGGTGATGCCGATCCCCGTCGGCAATCGGTCAGCGGGTGCGCGGGAAACCGAGGTCCACCGACGACGTCGCCGGGTCGGGCCAGCGCGAGGTGACCACCTTGCCGCGGGTGTAGAAGTTGATGCCCTCCGGCCCGTACATGTGCGTGTCGCCGAACAGCGAGCTCTTCCAGCCGCCGAAGGAGTAGTAGGCGACCGGCACCGGGATCGGCACGTTGATGCCGACCATGCCGACCTCGACCTCGAACTGGAACCGCCGCGCCGCGCCGCCGTCCCGGGTGAAGATCGCGACGCCGTTCGCGTACCGGTTGGCGTTGATCAGCGAGACGGCATCGTCGTAGGTGTCGACCCGGACGACCGACAGCACCGGGCCGAAGATCTCGTCGGTGTAGACCGACATCGCCGGGGTGACCCGGTCCAGCAGCGTGGTGCCGAGGAAGAAGCCATCCGGCGGGAGGTCGCCCTGCCGCCCGTCGACGACGACGCTCGCCCCGGACGACGCGCCGGCGTCGATGTAGCCGGCGACCCGGTCCCGGTGCGCGGCGCTGATCAGCGGCCCCATCTCGCTGTCCGGGTCGGTGCCGGCGCCCACCCGCACCTTGGGCAGCCGGGACGCGATCGCCTCGACCAGCCGGTCGCCCACGTCGCCGACGGCCACCGTGACCGAGACGGCCATGCACCGCTCCCCCGCCGCCCCGTACGCGGCCGACACCGCGGCGTCGGCGGCCAGGTCGAGGTCGGCGTCGGGCAGCACGACCATGTGGTTCTTGGCCCCGCCGAGGGCCTGCACGCGCTTGCCGGCCGCGGTGCCGGTCTCGTAGACGTAGCGGGCGATCGGGGTGGAGCCGACGAAGCTGACCGCCGCGATGTCCGGATGGGTCAGCAGCGCGTCGACGGCCTCCTTGTCGCCCTGCAGCACGGTGAACACGCCGTCCGGCAGCCCGGCTTCCTGCCACAGCTCGGCCAGCCGCAGCGACGCCGACGGGTCCTTCTCGGACGGCTTGAGCACGAACGCGTTGCCGCACGCGATCGCGTTGGCGCACATCCACAGCGGCACCATGGCCGGGAAGTTGAACGGGGTGATCCCGGCGACCACGCCCAGCGGCTGGCGGATCGAGTAGACGTCGACGCCGGTCGCGGCCTGCTCTGAGTAGCCGCCCTTGAGCAGCTGCGGCACGCCGGTGGCGAACTCGACGTTCTCCAGCCCGCGGGCGACCTCGCCGGCCGCGTCGGCGAGCACCTTGCCGTGCTCGGCGGTGACCAGCGCGGCCAGCTCGTCGGCGTGCGCGTGCAGCAGCTCGCGGAACGCGAACAGCACCGCCGCCCGCCGGGACAGCGAGGCCGAGCGCCAGGACCGGGCGGCGGCGACCGCCGACGCGACCGCGGCGCCGACCTCGCCGGCCGAGGCCAGCGCGACCGCCCCGGTCTGCTCCCCGCTGGCCGGGTTGAACACCGGCGCGGTGCGACCCGAGGTGCCCGGCGTGCGCCGGCCGTCGATCCAGTGCCCGATCTGCTGTCCGGTCTGCGCAGTCATCCGCCAATCGTAGGTGTCAGTTGAACACGATGGTCTTGTTGCCGTGCACGATCACCCGGTCCTCCACGTGCCAGCCGACCGCACGCGCGAGCACCGCCCGCTCGACGTACCGGCCGGCACGGCGCAGGTCGGTGACGGACTGGCGGTGGTCGATGCGCACCACGTCCTGCTCGATGATCGGCCCGGCGTCCAGCTCGGCGGTCACGTAGTGCGCGGTCGCCCCGATCAGCTTGACCCCGCGCTCGGCCGCCTTCCCGTACGGGTCGGCGCCGACGAACGCCGGCAGGAAGCTGTGGTGGATGTTGATCGCCCGCATCGGGAACGCGGCCAGGAACGCCGGCGAGAGCACCTGCATGTAGCGGGCCAGCACGACCGCGTCGACCTGCCCCCGCAGCAGGTCGAGCTGCTTCTCCTCGGCCGCCGGCTTGGTCTCCGGCGTCACCGGGACGTGGTGGTACGGGATGCCCCAGGTCTCCACCACCGGGCGGAGGTCCTCGTGGTTGGAGATCACCATCACGATCTCGGCGTGCAGGTCACCGGCCTTGCGCCGCCAGAGCAGCTCCTGCAGGGCGTGGTCGGTCTTGGACACCATGATCGCCAGCCGCTTGAGCGCGGCCGCCCTGGCCAGCCGCCAGTCCATCCCGAGCGAGTCGGCCAGCGGCAGGAACCCGGCGCTGAGGTCGGGCTCCCGCTCGTCCAGGCCGCGCAGCAGGAACTCGATCCGGACGAACAGCCGTCCGCCGGACGGGTCGGTCGTGTACTGCTGCAGGTTGGTGATGTTGGCCCCGTGCCCGGCCAGGTAGCCGCAGATCGCCGCGCAGATGCCCGGCCGGTCCTCGCACGTCACCAGCAGCCGGCCGACGTCCTGGTCGGGCCCGGTGTCGAGCGGCTCGAACGACATCGGGCGGGTGGGGTGCAGGTCGATCCCGGCGGTCATCGGCGCGGCTCCTGTCCGGCACGTCCGCCGCGGCGGTCCCGGGCGCGCGCCGGCGCCCGGGCCGCCCACGGCTCAGTAGCGGTAGTGGTCCGACTTGTACGGACCGGCGACGTCCACGCCGATGTACTCGGCCTGGTCCTTGCGCAGCGTCGTCAGCCGCACCCCGAGCGCGTCGAGGTGCAGCCGGGCGACCTTCTCGTCCAGCAGCTTGGGCAGCACGTACACCTGCTTGGCGTACTCGCCGGGCTTGGTCCACAGCTCGATCTGGGCGATCGTCTGGTTGGAGAACGAGGACGACATCACGAAGCTCGGGTGTCCGGTCGCGTTGCCCAGGTTGAGCAGCCGGCCCTCGCTCAGCACGATCACCGAGTGGCCGTCGGCGAACGTCCACTCGTGCACCTGCGGCTTGATCTCGGTCTTGGTGATGCCCGGGACCCTCGCCAGGCCGGCGATGTCGATCTCGTTGTCGAAGTGGCCGATGTTCCCGACGATGGCCTGGTGCTTCATCCTGGCCATGTCCCCGGCCATGATGATGTCCTTGTTGCCCGTCGTGGTGACGAAGATGTCCGCGGTCTCGATCACGTCGTCGAGCCGGACCACCTGCAGCCCGTCCATCGCCGCCTGCAGCGCGCAGATCGGGTCGATCTCGGTGACGACGACCCGGGCACCCTGGCCGCGCAGCGACTCGACGCAGCCCTTGCCGACGTCGCCGTAACCGCAGACGACCGCGACCTTGCCGGCGATCATCACGTCGGTGGCCCGGTTGAGCCCGTCGATGAGGCTGTGCCGGCAGCCGTACTTGTTGTCGAACTTCGACTTGGTGACCGAGTCGTTGACGTTGATCGCCGGGAACAGCAGCGTGCCGGCCTTGGCGAACTCGTACAGCCGGTGCACGCCGGTGGTGGTCTCCTCGGAGACGCCGCGGATGCCCTCGGCCATCGCGGTGAACCGGTTCGGCTCGGCGGCGACGCTGCGGGAGAGCAGGTCGAGGACGATCCGGTATTCGTCGGAGTCGTCGGCGGTGGCCGCCGGCACCGCGCCGGCCTTCTCGAACTCGACGCCCTTGTGCACCAGCAGGGTGGCGTCGCCGCCGTCGTCCAGGATCATGTTCGGCCCGCTGTCGCCGTCCCAGCGCAGCGCCTGGTCGGTGCACCACCAGTACTCGTCGAGGGTCTCGCCCTTCCAGGCGAACACCGGCACACCCCTCGGGTCGTCCGCGGTGCCGTCCCGGCCCACCACGACCGCGGCGGCCGCGTGGTCCTGGGTGGAGAAGATGTTGCAGCTGACCCACCGGATCCGGGCCCCGAGCGCGACGAGCGTCTCGATGAGCACCGCGGTCTGGATGGTCATGTGCAGCGAGCCGGTGATGCGGGCGCCGGCCAGCGGCTGCGACGGGCCGTACTCCTCCCGCAGCGCCATCAGCCCCGGCATCTCGTGCTCGGCGAGCCGGATCTCCCGCCGGCCGAAGTCGGCCAGTGAGAGGTCGGCGACCTTGTAGTCGAATCCTGCCGGTGCGCGGTCCACGCTGGGCGTGGGGGTCATGCGGTCTCCTCTTGGTCGGTACGGCGGGGCGCGGCCGGGAACGCCCGCACGTCGGTGGCCGAATCGGCCCCGCACGTCCAGGCGACCCGGGACGGGAAGTCGTCGGCGTCGAAGGTGTATTCCTGGGTTCCGACGGACTCCAGCACGAAGCTTGTCAAAGTACATCCGATCTCCGCCGACCGCCTCATCCCGGGCCGCCGTGCCGGCGGGTGAGAAGGCCCGCCCGGTCAGGCCGTCCGGGACAGTCCGGCGGCTCGCCGCTCGGCCGCCGCGACCACGTTGGACAGCAGCATCGCCCTGGTCATCGGTCCGACGCCGCCGGGGTTGGGCGAGAACCAGCCGGCCACCTCGGTCACGTCCGGGGCGACGTCGCCGGCGATCTTGCCGTCCACCCGGCTCACGCCGACGTCGAGCACGGCGGCGCCCGGCTTGACCATGTCCTTGGTGACGAGCCCGGGCGAGCCGGCCGCGGCCACCACGATGTCGGCGCGGCGCACGTGCCCGGCCAGGTCCCGGGTGCGGGTGTGGCACAGGGTCACGGTCGCGTTCTCCGACCGCCGGGACAGCATCAGCCCCAGCGGCCGGCCGACCGTGATGCCGCGGCCGATGATGACCACCTCGGCGCCGGCGATCGGCACCTCGTAGCGGCGCAGCAGCTCGATGATCCCGGCCGGCGTGCCCGGCACCGGCGCCGGCTCGCCGAGCACCAGCGCGCCGAGGTTGAACGGGTGCAGCCCGTCGACGTCCTTGACCGGATCGACCCGGGACAGGATCGCGAACTCGTCGAGCCCGGTCGGCTGCTGCACCAGGAACGCGGTGCACTCCGGGTCGGCGTTGAGCTCGTCGACGACCGCGAGCACCTCGTCCAGCGTCGCGGTCGCCGGCAGCTCGCGCCGGATGGAGTTGACGCCGATCTCCTGGCTGTCCCTGTGCTTGGCGTTGACGTACCACCGGCTACCCGGGTCGTCGCCGACCAGCACGGTGCCGAGCCCGGGCACCATCCCGGCCGCCCGGAGGGCCGCGACCCGCCCGGTCAGCTCCTCCTTGATCGCCGCGAGCGTGGCCCTGCCGTCCAGAGTTACCGCGGTCATGCGTCCGTCCCGTCGTCGACTCGTCCGACGACCCAGTATCGCCGCGCGCGCGGCGTGCTCGAGGGGCAGCCCGCCAGCCGTTCCGGCGGAGATGGGTTAGCCCTTTCGGCCGTAGCTCGACGCTGTTCGGCCCAGCGGCGGACACCGTTCTCTGGTGCGAGTGCATATCAGCACTGGACCGTTTGCCTTCATTTGCATGCTCAAGCGCATGTACGCGCCCCGTCGAGAGCCGTTCGGCTCCCCGAGTCCGATTTCCTGGTATCCCCCATTGGGATGAGTCTTAGATTTCCATGGGTCCCCCGAGGATTAGGGGTTCGAACCCCTCAGCGAGGGTCTACCGGCCTCTCGCCGGACACCGGACCGTGCAAGTGCTATCCGTTCCGCTCCCGGGAGGGGACTTTCCTACATGCGTGCAGCCCAGTTGTTACGCGGATCGCCGCGGCGCAAAGCGCTCGCCGGCTTTGCCGCCGCAATAACGGTCGTGACCAGCTTCTTCGTGGTACAGGGCCTGGCCGGCGCAGATGTCGTCACATCGCCGCCGTCCAAGATGCTTGCCGTTGGTCCGACGAGCCCGGACAACGGCTTCCCCGTTTGGTACAAGGACTCCAACAACCTCAGCGTCGGGCTCTGCCTCGACGTGAACGTCCCGCAGTGCAACCTCGGCGCGGCTGGCCTTCCTGACCCGACCCAGCCGGTCTCGTTCCCGGACAACTTCCCGGACGAGACCTTCTATCAGCTGGCCCAGTCCACCATCACGCTGCCAGGCGGCGCCACGGCGGTGCTGAACGACAACCTGGAGGCGGCGTTCAACACGGCCACCCCGCAGGCCGGCCAGCAGATCACGTTCGGCCGGGTCCGCATCCGGCTGACCACGCCCACCACCGGCCACTACGTGATCACCCACCCGTACGGGGTGGACGCGTTCGACGTGACCGACACCGCGACCCGGAACATCAACTTCACCGAGGACGTCGGCATCGGCGCCCCCGGTGACTTCAAGGGCGCGCTGGGCTCGCGGGTGAACCCGTTCCTGCGCTGGGACACCGGCCTGATCAAGGGCCCGGACGGCGCGTCGTACCTCGGTGACGGCGTCACCGCGCACGCGATCACCGGCTCCGACCTCGGCACGAACTTCTTCCGGATCGACGGTCCGGACATCGGCGGCCCTGGCATCAACACGATCCAGACCAACCTGTTCACGCTGCAGGGCCGGGTCGCCACCAACTCGGGCGTCTCGCCGACCTCGGTCACCTACACCCGCACCGACACCACCGGCGGGGTCATCGACGCCTTCGCCACCTCGAACCCCGACCAGGTGATCCAGGTCAAGGGCACCGGCATCAGCACCACGACGCTGAAGGCCGGCGTCGTCGGCCGGTACTTCGGCCGGGTCGCCTACACCGGCGCCAACCCACCGGCGTCAGTGCAAGTCGTCAATACCTCGGACCGACCACCGACGGTGCAGACCGTGACGGTGACAGACCAAGTGGTCGTGACCAAGGCGGCGTACAACTCCGACACGGGCCAGTTCGTGGTCAACGCGACCTCGAGTGACACGGCCACGCCGCCGACGCTGACCGTCGTGGGCTTCGGCAACCTGACCGCGGGCGCGGCCACGTTCGACCTCACCGACCAGGTGCCTCCTGGCTTCGTCACGGTCAGCTCGTCCAAGTCCGGCTCCGCCACCGCCCCGGTGACGGTCACCGGTGCCGCGTTCGCACCCGAGCCGGTGACGGCGCAGGCGCCGGCGACGTTGACGGTGCAGCAGGGCCAGCAGGTGCAGCTCGACGGGTCGTCCTCGCTGAACGCGACCGGGTTCTCCTGGGCGCAGGTGGCCGGCACGCCGACGGTCACGCTGTCCAACGCGAACACCGCGATCGCCAGCTTCACCGCTCCGGCGACGGCGACCACGCTGACCTTCCGGCTCACCGTGCAGGGTCCGGGCGGACCGAAGACGACCGACGAGGTCGTCACGGTCGCCGCGATCGCCCCGCCGCGGGCCAACGCCGGCCCGCCGCAGACGGTTCTGGCCGGCTCCACGGTGACCCTGGACGGCTCCGGCTCGACCGGCGCCACCAGCTACCTGTGGAAGCAGACCGGTGGCGTCACGGCGAACCTGTCCAGCACGACGGCGATCAAGCCGACGTTCACCATGCCGACCACGCCCGACCCGCTGATCTTCCAGCTCACGGTCACGGGACCGGGCGGCACCGACGTGGCGACCGTGCAGATCAGCCCGGTGGCTGACGTGCTCGACACCAGCCAGGTCGAGTTCCGCCAGAGCAAGGCCGAGTGGCGGGTCGTCGGCACGGCCACCGTGGTCGCCGGCAACACCGTGAAGGTCCACCTCGGCGACGACCTGACCGGACCAGTGCTCGGCCAGGCCTCGGTGGATGCGCTCGGTGCCTGGAGTCTCCGCCTGGCCAACGGCCCGCAGCCGCCGGCCAGCCGGACGATCAGCCTCGAGTCCACCCGTGGCGGCGTGAAGCTCGCTATCCCGATCGTGGTGCGCAACTAACTAGCACCACCGTCACATAACGCGGTGCCCCGCAGCCTCCGGGCTGCGGGGCACCGTGCCGTCCGGACCCGGGTTAGCACCGCGGCGAGGGCTGGAGTAGGCCTGGGAGGGTGACTCTTCCCCGGCTGGCTCCCGCCCAGGAGGTCGCCGGCCGGCTCGGGCGGCGCCCCTGGCGGCGCCGGCTCGGCCACGAGGCGCTGGTGCTCGGTGCGCTGTGGCTGGCCTACACGCTCGGCCGGGCGCTGGCCGGCCGGCACGTGGCCGGCGCCCGCGGGCACGCGAGCGACGTCTGGCGGCTGGAGCGCGAGCTGCGGCTGCCGGACGAGGCCGGCTGG
>Ga0207657_10008214_pt1 | contig 10628 bp, 10 predicted proteins | sample KBSC33metaG_FD_184316 | JGI IMG/M metagenome (GOLD analysis project Ga0207657, IMG submission 184316) | Corn rhizosphere microbial communities from Kellogg Biological Station, Michigan, USA - KBS C3-3 metaG (SPAdes) (version 2) | ecosystem: Host-associated > Plants > Roots > Rhizosphere > Soil ... | reverse complement strand
GCAAGGAGGCGGGTCTCGCATTCCTCGGCAAGCTGCAGGCGAACAACCTCGGACCGTCCGCGTCGACGGGCAAGCTGACCGCGCTCGTCAACAAGGGCGAGATCTACGTCGCGAACGGCGACCTGCAGATGAACCTCGCGCAGATGCGCAACAACCCGAACGTGCAGGTCTTCTTCCCCGCGGCGCCCAGCGGCAAGCGCTCCGTATTCCCGCTGCCCTATTACATCGGGCTCGTCAGCAACGCGCCGCACGCCGACGCCGGCAAGAAGCTCATCGACTTCCTGATGAGCGAGAAGGCGCAAGCCGAAGTGAGCTCGGTCGCGCAAGGGTTCCCCGTGCGAAGCGACGTGCATCCCACCGACGAGAACTTCAAGAAGCTGAACGCGATGCTCTCCGGCGTCGACGTCTGGTACCCCGACTGGAACAAGGTGTTGCAGGATCTGCCGGCCGACGTCGCGGCGTACAACAAGGCGATCTCGGGCCAGTGATGCGGGGGGAACTCGCGCAGGCGGTGCCTGCGATGGCGGCCCCGGCGGCGCACGCGCGTACCGGCGCCGAGGCGAGCAGCGGCATTCGGTTCGAGGACGTCACCGTCGCCTACGACGACGTCGTCGTCCTCGAGTCGCTCACGCTGAGCGTCAAGCCGGGCGAGATCGTCGCCCTGATCGGGCCATCGGGCTCGGGAAAGACCACGGCGCTTCGCGCCGTGGCGGGTTTCGTGCGACCTCGGCGCGGCACGATCTCGATCGGCGCGCGCGACGTCACGAACGTTGCGCCGTACGCGCGCAACATCGGGATGGTCGTGCAGAACTACGCGCTGTTCCCGCACATGCGCGCCGAGGAGAACGTCGCGTTCGGATTGCGCGCGCGCGGCGCGCCGGCCGACGTCGTCCGCGAGCGCGTGCCCGAGTGCCTGCGCATGGTCGGCATGGCGGGCTATGCGAAGCGCTATCCGCGCGAGCTTTCCGGCGGCCAGCAGCAGCGCGTCGCGATCGCCCGTGCGCTCGCGATCAAGCCGCAGGTGCTGCTGCTCGACGAGCCGCTGTCCGCGCTCGACGCGCAGATCCGCCGCTCGATGCTCGACGAGCTCGCGGGGCTTCATCGCGAGCTGCCGTCGCTCACGGTGCTCTACGTCACGCACGACCAGACCGAGGCGCTGACGCTCGCCGATCACATCGGGATCATGCGCGACGGCAAGCTCGTCGCGTTCGGCGATGCACAATCGCTCTATCGCTATCCGCCGAATCGGTTTTCCGCGGAATTCCTCGGCCGCGCCAACCTGCTGCCGGTGTGCGAAGTGGCGTCGACGACCGGCGGCATGGCCCGCGTGCGCTTCGGGCCCGACGCGCTGATCGCGCGCAATCACCACGGCCTCCCCGACGGCGGCGAGTGCCTGCTGTGCGTGCGGCCGCACGAGCTGCGGCTCTCGCCGGCCGACGCGATCGGCAACATGCTGTCCGGCATCGTGCGCGGCGTGCAGTGGCAGGGCGACATGCAGAACGTCGAGCTCGACGTCGGCGGTCACGTGCTGCGGCTCGCATGCGCGCCGATGCACGCGCCGCCGCATCCTGGCGCGGCGCTCACCGTTCATTTCAGCGCGTCGGAGGCGACGCTCGTTCCCGAGCAATCGTTGCGTGGCTGATCTCGCGCTCGCGCTCCCGGGGCAGGGGAGCAGCGGCTCCCGCAGCATGTGGGTCCTGCCGCCGCTGCTGATCCTCGCAGCGCTGTTCTTCTTTCCGCTCGCGCTGATCGTGCGCCAGGCGCTCGGCGGCGACGGCGCTGTGCCGTCGCTGCACCACTTCTTCGAGGTGCTCGGCTCGCGGATGTTCATCGACGGGTTGCGCAACACGCTCGTCATCGCGCTCACCGCCACGGCCGGCTGCCTCGCGCTGGGCTTCGTGCTGTCGGTGTTCATCGCGTTCACGCCGTTTCCGGGCGCTTCGATCATCGCGCGGCTGATCGACACCTTCATTGCGCTGCCGACGTTCCTCGTCGCGCTCTCGTTCACGTTCATCTACGGCTCGGCGGGCATGCTGAACGAGTCGCTGATGGCGCTGATGCACCGCGATCTGCCTCCTGTCGACTTCCTGTATTCGCAGTGGGGCGTCATCCTGTCCGAGATCACGGTCTACACGCCATTCGTGCTGCGACCGCTGCTCGCCGCGTTCTCGCTGATCGAGCCGGCGCAGCTCGAAGTGGCCAGCAGCCTCGGCGCGCGTCCGCTGCGCATCGTGTCGCGGATCATTCTTCCGGCCGCGTTGCCGGCGCTCGTCGCCGGCGGAAGCCTCTGCCTGCTGCTGACGGTCAACGAATTCGGTATCGTGCTCTTCATCGGCGCGAAGGACGTCATCACGCTGCCGCTGCTGATCTACGACAAGGCGATCCAGCAGTTCGACTACACGACCGCCTGCGTGATCGCGGTGGTCAACGTCGCGCTGTCGCTCGCGCTCTACTCGCTGTACCGCTTCGTCGTCGCGTATTTCGGAGGCCGCCGTGCTGGTCTGGTCTAGATCCGCGCGCACGGCGACCGCCGTCGCCGCGCTGGTCCTCTTCGCCGTTCTCTATGGGCTGCCGATCGCGGTGATCGCGCTGGCGAGCTTCGCCGGGCAGTGGAACGGCGTGCTGCCGAGCAAGCCGACGCTCGAACATTATGTGAATGCACTGCACGGCGACTCGCTCGAGAACCTGCACGTGAGCGTGATGACCGGCTTCATCGCGAGCCTGATCGCGCTCGCGTCCGGCACGTGGGCCGCGCTGTCGCTGCGCCTGCAGCGGCGCACCGCCAAGCGCGTTCTCGACGCCGTGTTCTTCATTCCGAGCGCGGTGCCCTCGGTGTCGGTCGGACTCGGACTGCTCGTGGCGTTCAGCCGGCCGCCGGTGCTGCTGAACGGCACGACGACGATCGTCCTCATCGCGCATTTCGTGCTGATCTCGGCGTTCACGTACGGCAACGTCTCGGCGGGACTCGCGCGCCTGCCGGCGGACTTCGAGCAGGTCGCGGAAAGCCTCGGCGCGCGGCCGTTCTATCGGTTGCGCCGCGTGACCTTGCCGCTGATCACGCCGTACCTGATCGCCGCGTTCAGCCTGAGCTTCGCGCTGTCGATGGGCGAGCTCGGCGCGACGGTGATGGTCTACCCGCCCGGCTGGGTGACGATGCCGGTCGGCATCTTCGCGCTCTCCGACCGCGGCGCGATCTTCGACGCCGCGGCGCTCACGATGGTGCTCGCGGTCACGACCGCGATCGTGCTGATCGGACTCGCGCGGCTGCCCACGCGCGCGGCGGCTCGCTGAGCCCGGGCATCGTACGCAACCATTACGCAACGAGGAGTCGACATGGCGAACGCAAGCCGCGACCCGATCCTGCTCACGCCCGGCCCGCTGACGACGGCGCTGCCGACGAAGGTCGCCATGCTGCGCGACTGGGGATCGTGGGATTCCAACTTCAACGCGATCACCGCGCGCGTGCGCACGCAGGTGCTCGACGTCGTATCGGGCCACGCGACGCACGTGTGCGTACCGATGCAAGGCAGCGGCACGTTTTCCGTCGAAGCCGCGGTGAATACGCTCGTGCCGCGCGAATGTCACCTGCTCGTGCTCGTCAACGGGGCGTACGGCAAGCGGCTCGCGAAGCTCGGCCAGATGATGGCCCGGCGCGTGTCGACGTTCGAGACGGCGGAGGACGTGCCGACCACCGGAGGCGACGTCGAACGGCTGCTCGCCGCCGACGCGTCGATCACGCACGTCGGCCTCATACACTGCGAAACGTCGACGGGCATCCTCAACCCGCTGCCGGAAATCGCGCAGGTGATCGCGCGCCATGATCGCAAGCTGATCGTCGACGCGATGAGCTCGTTCGGCGCGATCCCGATCGATGCGCAGGCGATGCCGTTCGACGCCTTGATTGCCGCGTCGGGCAAGTGCATCGAGGGCCCGCCCGGGATGGGCTTCGTCGTCGCGCGCAGGAGCTCGCTCGAAGGCGCCGCCGGCAATGCGACGTCGCTGTCGCTCGACCTCCACGATCAGTGGCAGTACATGGAGAAGACGACGCAGTGGCGCTACACGCCGCCGACGCACGTCGTCGCGGCATTCGCCACCGCGCTCGAGTCGTTCGTGGCAGAAGGCGGCCAGCCGGCACGCCTTGCGCGCTATCAGCGCAATTACGAGACGCTCGTCACCGGCATGGGCGAGCTCGGCTTTCGCGCGTTCCTCGATCCGGCGATCCAGGCGCCGGTCATCGTCACGTTCCACGCGCCCGCCGATCCGCGCTACAGCTTCCGCGAGTTCTACGATCGCGTGCGCGACAAGGGCTTCATCCTCTATCCGGGCAAGCTCACGCAGGTCGAGACGTTTCGCGTCGGCTGCATCGGCTCGATCGGCCCCGAGGAAATGCGCCAGGCGGTCAACGCGGTGCGCGACACGCTCGCCGAGATGCGCGTCACCCGCGTCGCGCCGGCCCCGGCGCGCGCGGTCGCGTAGTCGTATCGGCGATCGGCCGACACGACTTTCGGCGCCTCGTCGCTACCCCCTCGCGGTCACGCCCGGCATAGTGAACGGGTCTCGAGCGCGGGAGCGAAGCCGCCGGCGAGGGGCCGGCGCGACCGCGGCGGAGGGTGACGATGAAACGAGCGATGAAGCTTCTGCTTTGCACATTACTCGGCGCGAGCCTCGTCGGTTGCGCCGGCATGTCCGAACGCGATCGTGACACCGTCGTCGGCGCGGGCGTCGGCACGGCCATCGGTGCGGGCGTGACCGGAGACGTCGGCGGTGCAGCCGTGGGCGGCGTCATCGGCGGCGTCATCGGCAACCAGGTCGGACGCGACTGATGCGCTGACGCCTCAGGCCTCGATGCGCGAATGGAGCAGCGCATCGAGGCGCAGGTACGTACGTTCGTCCGCGGCGACGTGGCCGTGACGGATCAGGTAGTCGAGGACGACGAGGCTCGCATCCGTTGTCGTTTCGTCCGGCCCGTGCGCGGCCGCGATCGTCGTCGCGGCCTCCGGGAGTTCGACCAGGCGATGCTCGACGGCTTCGCCATCCTGATTCACGGGGACGAAATCGCGCGGCAGCGCGAGATCGTGAACGAAGAGCATTTCCCGCTGCAAGCCATCGAACATCGGCTTGGTCGAGTGCACGACGCCGGCCGGTCGAGCGGTCAGCGCGAGCGTGGCCGGCACGCCCGCTTCCTCGTACGCTTCCTTGACGAGCGTCTCATCGACGCGGAAGCCGGCAGCCATGCCGCCGCCGATCAGGTTGTCCAGAAGGCCGGGATCGACCGCCTTCGTCGGACTGCGCCGTGCGAGCCACATGCGCGGCGCCGTGCCGCGGTCGTCGTCGACGATGCCGTTCACGTGGACGGCGTACGTGACCAATCCGAAATAGCGCGCGGCGCCCCGTTCGATCGTGAAGAGAGGCGGATCGCCAAGGCGCGCGGCGATCGCGAACAACTCGTTGCGCCATGCCGGCAAGTGTCCGGCGGCGCGCAGCACGTCGGCGACTTCGGCCAACGCGCGCGATCGCTCGCTGACCGTGCGCAGTCGGTGATCGAGGCCCACCTCGTCGCCATGGGTGAACACGTCGAACGCGAAGAGGCGTTCGACGCGCGCCTCGTCGATCAGTCCGAGGGGCGCGCCATCGACGACGAAGCGCCGGTAGCGTGCGATCGGCAGATGGCGGGCACGCGTGAGTCGTGCTTCGATTGCCGCTAGAATGGACGGCTCGATCACGCCGCGATTCTATGCCCGCGCGACTTCTCGACGGCCGGCGCATCGCCGACGAAGTGACGGCCGAGGTACGCGCCGGCGTTGCGCGCAGGGTGGCCGATGGCAAGGCGGCCCCGGGGCTCGCCGTCGTACGGGTGGGCGAGCATGCGGCGTCCGCAATCTACGTGCGCAACAAGCGCCGCACCACCGAGTCGGTGGGCATGCGCTCGATCGCGATCGACCTGCCGGCGAGCGTCGGCGAGCGCGATCTGCTCGCACACGTCGATCGCCTCGATGCCGATCCCGCCGTCAACGGTATCCTGGTGCAATTGCCGCTTCCCGCACACATCGCCGCCGAGGCGATCATCGAGCGCATCGATCCGCGCAAGGACGTCGATGGCTTCCATCCGTACAACATGGGCCGCCTCGCGCTGCGCATGCCCGTGCTGCGCCCGTGCACGCCGTATGGATGCATGCGCCTGCTCGCGGCGACCGGTGAGCCGCTCGTCGGAAAGCACGCCGTCGTGGTGGGTCAGTCGAATATCGTCGGCCGGCCGATGGGGCTCGAGTTGCTGATGGCGCGCTGCACCGTGACGATCTGCCACTCCGCGACGCGGGACCTTCCGGCGATCGTGCGCGGGGGCGACATCGTCGTGGCGGCGGTCGGCAAGCCGGAATTCGTTCAGGGCGACTGGATTCGCGAAGGCGCGATCGTGATCGACGTCGGCATCAATCGCACGCCGGCCGGCGGGCTGGTCGGCGACGTCGCGTTCGCGGCCGCGCGCGAGCGTGCGAGTTTCATCACGCCGGTACCCGGCGGGGTCGGGCCCATGACGATCGCGACCCTCCTCGCGAATACGTTGCGCGCCGCGGAATTGCAGGACGGCAATACAATCCAAAGCAAGCGATGAAGTTCCTTTGGCCACAAATGCTCTGGGCGCTGCTCGCGGCGCCGCTCCTCGTCGCCGGCTACGTCCTCTGGCTGCGTCGACGGAAGAAGAACGCCGTCCGCTACTCGAGCCTCGACCTGGTGCGGGCGGCGATCGGCCCCGGCGAGCGGATCCGGCGCCACCTGCCGCCGGCGCTGCTGCTGCTTTCGCTTTGCGGAATGATCGTCGCGCTGGCGCGGCCGACCGCGCTCGTCACGCTGCCGTCGCAACAGCAGACGATCATCCTCGCGATCGACGTCTCGCTCAGCATGGGCGCGACCGACGTCGACCCGAACCGGCTCACCGCCGCGCAGATCGCGGCGAGAAGCTTCGTCGACGAGCGGCCGCCCAACGCGCGAATCGGCATCGTCGCCTTCGGCGGCAATGCGTCGCTGGTGCAGCCGCCGACCGAGGACAAGGACAAGCTGCTGCAGGCGATCGACCGCTTCGAGCTGCAGCGCGGGACCGCGACCGGCAGCGCGCTCTACGTCTCGCTCGCGACGCTCTTCCCCGACGCCGGCATCAACATCGAGTCGCTGACGTTTCCGGGCGGCTTCTACACGCCGAGCTCGCGCGGGCGCCGTCTGGATCCGGTCGAGAAGTCCGATGCGAAGCCGTTCACGCCCGTGCCGCCCGGCTCGAACACCAACCAGGTGATCATCCTGATGAGCGACGGCCGCCGCACGACCGGGCCCGATCCGCTCGATGCCGCGAAAATGGCGGCCGACCGCGGCGTGCGCGTCTTCACCGTCGGCTTCGGCACGGCCGAGGGCGGATTGATCGGCTTCGAGGGCTGGTCGGTGTACGTGCGCCTCGACGAGGAAACGCTGAAGTCGGTCGCCGACGTGACGCGGGCCGAGTATTTCCGCGCGGGCACGTCGAACGACCTGAAAAAGGTCTATCGCGACCTCAATTCGAAGTTCGTGCTCGAGCGCAAGAATGTCGAGGTCACGTCGTTGATCACGATGGCGGCGGCATTGATGGTGCTGCTAGCGCTCGGCCTGTCGCTTTGGTGGTCGAGCCGGAACCTTCGCTGATCAAGCACTCCTCCGACACGTGTCGGAGGAGTGTCGGAGGAGTGTCGGAGGAGTGTCGGAGGAGTCAAGCGGAGCGAAGGTGCCACGCCTTCGGCCGCGTGAACGTTTCGATGCCCATCGTGCCGAGCGTGAGGCCGATGCCCGAGTGCTTGACGCCCGACCACGGCAACCGCGGGCTCACGCGATCGCAGCAGTTCCAGTAGACGCTGCCCGCCTGCAGGCGGGCGAGGATGCGCCGCGCGCGTGACGATTCGCGCGTGTACACGGCCGCGGTCAATCCATAGTCGGTGTCGTTCATCTGCGCGATCGCGGCGTTGTCGTCGGCGACGCTCTGGATGCCGATGATCGGGCCGAAGCTTTCGTCGCGCATCACCGACATCGAATGGTCGACGTCGCAGAGCACCGTGGGCGCAAACCAGTTCCCCTTGCGCTTGATCGCCGCGCCGCCGAGCAGGACCTTCGCCCCCTTGCGCTTGGCGTCGGCGACCTGTGCGCGCAGCACGTCGAGTTGCGCCGCGCGCGCGAGGGGTCCGATGTAGGTCGCCTCGTCCATCGGGTCGCCGACGCGGTACTGCTTCACCTCGGCGACGAACGCGTCGACGAACGCGTCGTGGATCGCCTCGTGGACGTAGATGCGCTCGACCGAGCAGCACGACTGCCCGGTGTTGTAGAACGCGCCGTCGGCGAGCCCGGCCGCGGCATTCCTCACGTCGACGTCGTCGCACACGTACACCGGATCCTTGCCGCCGAGCTCGAGCTGCACCTTGATCATGCGCTTGCCCGCGGCCGCAGCCACCTTCGCGCCGGTGGCGTACGAGCCGGTGAAGAACACGCCGTCGATCGGCTGCGACAAGAGCGCGGCGCCGCTCGCGCCGCCGCCGATCACCGGCACGAACACGTCCTCCGGCACGCCTGCCGCGTGCAGCATGTCGGCGATGTGGCGCCCGGTGAGCGTCGCGTATTCCGACGGTTTGTAGAGGACCGCGTTACCGGCGACGAGCGCCGGGACGAACACGTTGCTGCCGACGAAGTACGGGTAGTTCCATGCCGAGATGTTGGCGATGACGCCGAGCGGCTCGTGCGTGATCCGCTCGTCGAGCTTCTGCGCGGGATCGCTGAACACGCGCTCCTCGCGCAATGTCCGCGCCGATTCGGCGATGAAGAAATCGAGCCGCGCCACGAGTCCCTTGAGCTCGTTGCGCGACTGGCGGATCGGCTTGCCCACCTCCTGCGTGAGCGTCTGCGCGAGCGTATCGCCGCGCGCGATCACCTGCTCGCGAAACTTCTCGATCGTCGCGATGCGCTTGCGGATCGGCGTCGCGCCCCACGCAGGTTGCGCGCGGCGTGCGGCGAGGTAGTGCAGCGCGACCTCGCGCGGGCCGTCGGCGACGAGGCGGACGACGACCGCGCCGGTCGCAGGATTGACGATGGGCAGGGGTGTGGCGGGCATGCTCGACGTGATCGAACGGGACGCGCAAGCGCTACTTCTGCTTTGCCTTGCGCACGCGCGCCGCCTCGAGGAACTCGTTCAGGATCGGCGAGCCGTCGAGATGCGCGTCGGTCATCGACGGACCGAACATGAATTCGGGGTGCCACTGCACGCCCATCACGTAGCTCGGGCCGCGCCAACGCACCGCTTCGACGATGCCGTCGGGATCGGACAGCGCCTCGACGATCAGGCCGCGACCGAGCTTGTTCACCGCCTGATGGTGGATCGTGTTGATCGTCGCTTCGGCGCGGCTCGGATAGAGCTTCGCGAGGCCGGTCTCCGGCACGAACTTCACCGTATGGAACTGCTGCTCGTACTTCGCGATGTCGCGGTGATTGATCGCGTTCGGTACCTGCGTCGCGATGTCCTGGAAGAGCGTGCCGCCGAACGCCACGTTGATGAGCTGGCAACCGCGGCAGATGCCGAGCACCGGCTTGGCCTTGCCGACGAACGCCTCGAAGAGCTCGATCTCGTAGCGATCGCGCACGCGATCGCCGATCCACGCGGGGTCGCGCGGCAACTCGCCGTAGGTCGGCGGCGCGATGTCGGCGCCGCCCTGCAGGACCAGCGCGTCGAGGTTCTCCGCGTAGTGGTAGAGCCGCATCTCGCTGCGCTGGATGAGGCCCTCGCTCTCGATCGCGGGAATCATCATGACGAGCACGTTCTTCGACATCACCCAGTTCGCGACCGACTGCTCGAGGTAGTGCAGCGTCTTCGTGAACACGCCGCCGAGGTTGACGACGTTGTCGGCCGGATGGTGGATGCGCGCGGAAACGCCGATCAGGAGAGGAGGGGCCATGCGCCTACATCGCCTCGGAGAAGATGCGCCGGAAATCGTCGGCAGTGCACGGGCGCGGGTTCGTCTTGTGGCAGGTATCGTCGACGGCGACCTCGACCAGCCGTCCGATGTCCTGCGCGCTCACGCGGCGCGCCCCCGCATACTCGGAGAGCGTGGCGGGAATGCCGAGCTGCGCCTTCAGTGCGCGCAGCCACCGAACGAACGCTTGCGCGCGCGCTTCGTCGGAACCCGCGTCGCCATCCGGAACGCGTGCGACGCGCGCGAGCTCGGCGAGCTTCGCGGTCGCCGCCGGCAGGTTGAACCGCATCACGTGGTCGATCATGATGCCGTTCGCGAGTCCGTGATGAAGGTCGGCGACGGTCGACAGCGCGTGCGCGCACGAGTGCACGGCGCCGAGATCCTTCTGGAACGCGATCGCGCCCATCATCGAGCACATCAGCATGTCGCTTCGCGCGTCGAGATCGCGGCCGTTGGCAACCGCTGCCGGCAATGCGCGCGCGGCGATCCGCACGCCTTCGACGGCGATGCCGTCGCACAGCGGATGCCACGCAGGTGACAGGTACGACTCGACGTTGTGCGTCAGCGCATCCATGCCCGTTGCCGCGGTAATCGACGCTGGCAGATCGAGCGTGAGCTCGGGATCGGCGAATACCGCCTTCGCCAGCAACGCCGGCG
>Ga0207657_10008211_pt1 | contig 10631 bp, 12 predicted proteins | sample KBSC33metaG_FD_184316 | JGI IMG/M metagenome (GOLD analysis project Ga0207657, IMG submission 184316) | Corn rhizosphere microbial communities from Kellogg Biological Station, Michigan, USA - KBS C3-3 metaG (SPAdes) (version 2) | ecosystem: Host-associated > Plants > Roots > Rhizosphere > Soil ... | reverse complement strand
GATGACGGCTGCGAGACCTTCGCGCACGTCCTCGCCTTCGAGGTTGTCGTCCTTCTCCTTGAGCAGCGTCTTGTCGCGCGCGTACTTGTTGATCGTCGAGGTGAGCGCGGAGCGGAAGCCCGACATGTGCGAGCCGCCCTCGTGCGTATTGATGTTGTTGGCGAACGAGAACACCGACTCCTGGTACGAGGAGTTCCATTGCATCGCGACCTCGACCTCACCTTGCTCGGTGCCGGTCGAGAAGTAGACGACGTGGCGGTGCGCGATGTCCTTCGACTCGTTGATGAACGAGACGTAGTCCTTGATCCCGCCCTCGTAGTGGAACTCGACGGGCTTGCCGCCGTCGGCGCGCTCGTCGGTGAAGGAGATGCGCAGGCCGCGCGTCAGGAACGCCACCTCGCGAAACCGCGAGAGCAGCGTGGTCGCGTCGTACTCGACCTCCTCGAAGATCTCTGCGTCGGCGAGGAACGTGGTCGTCGTGCCGGTCTCGTCCGACTCGCCCGTGACCTGCATCGCTCCGCGGGGCACGCCGCGCTCGAACTCCTGGCGATACACCTTCCCGTCGCGCTCGACGTCCACGACGAGCCACTCGGAGAGCGCGTTCACGACCGAGGCGCCGACGCCGTGCAGCCCGCCGGAGACCTTGTAGCCGCCGCCGCCGAACTTCCCGCCGGCGTGGAGCTTGGTCATGATCACCTCGAGCGCCGACTGGCCGTCCTCCATCTTGTCGACGGGGATGCCGGCGCCGCGGTCGCGCACCGTCACCGAGTTGTCGGGGTGAATCGTCACCTCGATCGAGTCGTTTCGGCCGGCCAGCGCCTCGTCGACGGAGTTCGCGACGATCTCCTCGACGAGGTGGTGGAGGCCGCGCGGGCCGGTCGTGCCGATGTACATGCCGGGCCGGAGCCGCACAGGCTCCAGGCCTTCGAGCACGGTAATGTCCTTGGCCGAGTATTCGGCCTTCGGTTTCGTCTTCGCCATAATCAAGAAAAGCCTGCAAAACCCAGGTTTTGCGAGGCGTTAGAAGTGTATCAGAACGGCCGGTCGCGGCGCTCCCGCGCAAGGCTCAATCTGACCGCTTTTTGCACACTTTCGCGCAGGGTTTCGTCGCCGATCGCGGTGGCCAGCGCGCGGGCGAGCTCGTCGTCCTCCGGGGTCGGCTCGAGGGCCGGCTCGCGAGGCTCTTCGTCGGCCTCCGGGAGCGGCCCCGGCGCGAACCGGAGCCGCGGCACGCCGAGCCGCTCGGCGATCGCGGCGGCCTGCTGCCCGAGCTCGAACGCCCAGATCGAATCGGCCGTGTTGACGTGCACCGTGCCGTCCTTGCCGATGCGCGCCGGCCACGCGTTGCGGGCAATCGCCTCGCCCACCGTCGCCGGCCAGCGCTCGAGCAGCTCGGGCATACCGGCCTGCGGGCCGAAGCGGGCGAGCTCGTCGCGGATCTCCCTACCGAGCGGTTCCAGGCTCCACCTCCACGACCTGCGCCGGCTCCAGCGGGAGCGCTGACGCGTGGGTCGCGGTGATCATCGCCTGTCCCATGCCCGCGATGCGCTCCGCCAGCACCTGCCGGCGGCCGAGGTCGAGCTCCGAGAGGACGTCGTCGAGCAGAAGGAGCGGCGGGTCGGGCAGCAGCTCCGCCTCGGCGAGAAGCAGCGAGAGCACGGCCAGCCGCTGCTCGCCCTGCGAGCCGAACTGGCGCAGGTCGCGGTCTCCGCTCGCGACCAGCACGTCGTCGAGATGAGGGCCGACGCCGGTCGTGCCGCGATCGATGTCCTGCGTCAGGCGCGTCTCGAGCGCCTCGCGCGTCGGGGCTTCGGCGTCGTAGCCGAGGTGCGCGTCCGGCAGGCCGAGCTCGTCGGCGCGGGCCGCGAAGGCCGTCGCGAGCGTCTCGAGCGTCGACCGGCGGAGCTCGACGAGCGTCGCGCCGAGCATCGCCACGCGCTCCGTCCACGGCTCGATCGCGGCGCGGTCGGACACGCGCGCCTGCACCCGCCGCAACGCTGCGTTCCGCTGCGCGAGCGCGGCGAGGTACTCCTGCGGCGCGCCGGCGCGCGCCGGGAACACGCGGCCGAGGACCCGGTCGAAGTACGCGCGCCGCGCGGCCGGGCCGCCCTTCACGACGGCGAGTCGGTCCGGCGTGAAGACGAGCGTCGAGAGCTCCCGCCGTAGCGAGTCCGCCGACGGCAGCCGCGCTCCGTTCAGCCGCGCCTCCTTCGCCTGTCCCTGTCGCAGCGTCACCGTTGCCTCGACGGGCGACGCTCCGCGGTGGCCCACCACCGAGACGCGCGCCGCCGTCTCGCCGAAGCGGATCAACTGCCCGTCGTGGCGCGTGCGGGGCGAGAACCCCTGGGTCGCGAGGTGGAGCGACTCGAGCAGGTTAGTCTTGCCGACGCCGTTTCGGCCGACGACGAGGACGACCCCGGGCGCGAGGTCGAGGTCGAGCGACGAGTACGACCGATACCGACGGAGCGTTACGCGATCGACGATCAGCCGGCGAGACGGATCGGCATGATCAGGTACACGTAGTCCGGCGTGTCCCCTTCGAGCACCGCGGGACGCAGAGGGCTGATCAGCTTGAACTTGATCGTCTCCGCATCGACCGACTCGAGGCCGTCGCGCAGGAACTCGGCGTTGAAGCCGATCTCGAGCGGGTCGGCGGCGAACGGGGCAGGCAGCGACTCGCGGGCCTCGCCGACGTCCTGGGTGACGGCGGAGACCGTCAGCTCGCCCTCGGCGAAACGGAGACGCAGCGGCGAGTTGCGCTGGGCCATCAGCGAGACGCGGCGGACGACTTCAAGGAGCTCCTCGCGCGGCAGCATCAGCTCGTGCTCGAACTGCTCCGGCAACAGCTGCCGGTAGTTCGGGAACTGGCCGTCGATGCGGCGGGTCGTCAGCCAGGTGCCGTCGGCGCCGAACACGACGTGGTTCTCGAGCAACCCGAGCTGCACCTCGTCCGAGCCGCCGGCGATGCGTGCGAGCTCCTGCAGCGCGCGGGCGGGGATGATCGCCTCGAGGTCGGGGAGCGTCCCGTCGACCGGCGTCTCCTTCACGGCGAGGCGGTAGGAGTCGGTGGCGGCCATCACGACCTTGCCCGGCTCGAACCGCACGAGGATGCCGGTGAGCACGGGGCGGCTCTCGTCGCGCGACGCGCTGCGGCCGACCCGCGAGATCGTCTCGACCAGCGCGTCGCGGTCGATCGCGTGCAGCGGCAGCGTCTCGACGTCGGGGAGGCGAGGGAAGTCCTCGGCCGAATATGTGTGCAGCCGGTACGTCGCGGTGCCCGACGTCACGACGACGACGGCTTCTTCCGGGCGGTGCTCGATCGACACGTCGCTGTCCGGCAGCGAGCGCGCGATGTCGAGCAGCAGGCGCCCGGGAACGACGACCGTTCCCTCGCCGGCGACCTGCGCTTCGACGGAGCCGCGCAGCGACACCTCCATGTCGGTGGCGGCGAGATGCAGCCGGCCGGCCTCCGCGCGCAACTGGATCCCGCCGAGCACGAGCACCGCGGTGCGCGTCGACACCCCTCGTGCGACGGTCGTCAACTTGGACGCGAGCTCGTCCTTCGCGACCGTAATCCTCAGCCCGGCGCCCACCATTATTTCTGAGTCAATCATGTAATAAAAACCTCGTTGTAGTCGTAAGGGCTGTGGGTCCGGGGAAACCCGCTCCCAAGCGTTCAACCGAGCCATTCTGGCTGTGGGAGCGGACGGGGGAGAACCGAGCGTTACACACACCCTGTCAAGGTCAGCGCGCCTGGCGTACGCGAGCTGTGAGCTCCTGCACCAGGTTGTACACAGACCTGTCCTCACGAATCAGGCGCGCGATCTTCGACGTCGCGTGGATCACGGTGGTGTGGTCGCGGCCGCCGAACTCCTTGCCGATCTTCGGCAGCGACGAGTCCGTGAGCTCGCGTGAGAGGTACATCGCGACCTGGCGCGGGTAGACGATGTTCTGGGAGCGCCGATCGCCCGTCAGCTCGTCGTGCGTGACGCTGAAGCGCTCGCAGACGAGCTCCTGGATGCGCTCGATCGAGATCTGCACGCTCTCTCCCTGCGGGAAGACGTCCCTCAGCACGTCCTGTGCCAGGTCGACCGAGAGCGCGCGACCGGTCAGCGAGGCGAACGCGACCACGCGCGTGAGCGCACCCTCGAGTTCACGGATGTTGGTGGACACGCGCGAGGCGATGAACGTGAGGAGCTCCGGGTCGCGAATCTCGATCTGGTCGGCCTTGACCTTCTTGCGGAGGATCGCGATGCGCGTCTCCAGGTCGGGCGGCTGGATGTCGGTGATCAGCCCCCACTCGAAGCGCGACCGGAGCCGGTCCTCGAGCGTGGAGATGTCGCGCGGAGGCCGGTCGGAGGACATCACGATCTGGCGGCCCGCCTCGTACAGCGAGTTGAACGTATGGAAGAACTCCTCCTGGATCCGCTCCTTGTGCTCGAAGAACTGCACGTCGTCGATCAGCAGGACGTCGTAGGTGCGGTAGCGCGTCTTGAAGCCCTCGATGCGCTTGTCGCGGAGGCTGTTGATGAAGTCGTTCATGAACGTCTCCGAGGTCACGTAGCGGCAGGTGAGCCCGCCGCCGTGGTCGGTGACGAAGTTCGCGATGGCGTGCAGGAGGTGCGTCTTGCCGAGGCCGGTGTGCCCGTAGATGAACAGCGGGTTGTAGGCCTGGGCCGGCGCCTCCGCGACGGCCAGCGCGGCCGCGTGAGCGAAGCGGTTCGACGAGCCGATCACGAACGAGTCGAACGTGTACTTGGGGTTCCACCCGGCGATCTCGCTCCGCTGGGTGACCTCGATCGGGAGCGGGGTGACCGCGGCCGGGATTGCCTGTGCAGACGGCAGCGGCGCCCTCTCGGCCACCCGGAAGGCGACCTGGCGCTCACCACCGGCGACGTCGCGCACGGTGGCGCGGATCAGGTCGAGGAAGTGGCCCTCGATCCAGTCGCGCGTGAAGTCGTTCGGGACGGCGAGCAAGAGCCGCTCCCCGTCGAGCTCTTCGCCGTCGACCTCGCCGAACCAGGTCGAGTAGGTGGTGTCGTTGAGTGCTTCGCGGAGCCGGGTCGAGACGTCGTTCCAGAGGTCTTCGGCCGTCAACTCGGTCTCCTGCTCCACGCTTGACTACAGCTCCTTCACTCGACCCTGGGGGGCGCGAGCATAGCAACGTGCAGAGGCGGCCTCAATGAGGATTTCTCAACGTGTCCCTCCAGGCGAATGACCTGTTTTGCAGGAAGTTCTTCGACTCCACACGTTCGTCCACAGCTGTGGACGGATCGGTCGTTCCGGATGGGTCGCCCACGTTTTCCACGGCTTTTCCACCACACGGGGGATGTGGACAACGGGTGCGCAAAGAGGTCCGGCTATACTCGCCGTCGGCCGGCCGAGTGTCGGCTCATTCCTTCTTTTCGGACGACATGAAACGGACCTACCAGCCGAACGTTCGCAGGCGCAAGCGGAAGCACGGATTCCGTGCGCGCATGTCGACGCGCGCCGGGCGCCTGATCCTCAAGCGGCGCCGCGCGAAGGGCCGCAAGCGTCTGTCAGCCTGACGCGGTGCAGCGGCGGAACCGCCTTTCACGCTCACGCGACTTCGATGCCGTGTACCGGCAGGGCCGGTCGGTCTCGACACGCTTCCTGACGCTCTGGTGGGGCCCGCGCGACGAGCCCGTCGGTGAGCCGCGCCTCGGGTTCGCGGTGCCTCGCGGCGTGGGGAACGCAGTCGTCCGCAACCGGATCAAGCGCCAGCTGCGCGAGATCATGCGCGGCCGGCTGGAGAGCGTCCCGTCGGCAAACGACTACGTCCTGATCGTGCGCCAGGGGCTCCCAGAGGCGGCCGAGGCGAACGGCCACGACTGGCTCGAGGAGCGCGTCGCCGAGGTGCTCGGGAAGGCTGCCGCGTGACCGAAGCCGTCCGCAGCGTCGTCGTCCTCCCGATCCGGCTGTACCAGCGCCTGATCTCGCCGCTGCTGCCGGCGAACACCTGCAAGTACCACCCGAGCTGCTCGGAGTACGCGGCGCTCGCGATCCGCAAGCACGGCGTGCTCCGGGGGATCCCGATGGCCGGCTGGCGCGTCCTGCGCTGCAACCCGTGGTCGCACGGAGGGATCGACTATCCATGAGCGTAGGCTCGACGGAGCGTAAATGCTGATCGGGTTCGCGCTCTACCTCGCGAGCATCCTGTCGCCGCTCGAGAACGTGATGAAGTCGATCCTCGACTTCTTCCACGACACGATCGGGCTGCCGTGGGGCTGGTCGATCGTCGCCGTGACCATCGTCGTGCGGCTCTGTCTCGTCCCGCTCGCGGTCCGCTCGATCCACTCGATGCAGTCGCTCCAGGCGCATGCGCCGGAGATGAAGGCGATCCAGAACAAGTACAAGGGCGACCGCCAGAAGCAGTCGGAAGAGCTGCAGAAGTTCTACAAGGAGAACCACATCAACCCGGCGGCGTCGTGCCTGCCGACCGTCGCGCAGTTCCCGGTCTTCATCGCGCTGTACTTCACGCTGCGGCACCAGTCGCACAACATCACCGGCACGTGGCTGCACGTCGTGCACGTCGCGGACAGGCACGCGACCCAGCACTGGGCCGGGTTCCTGCTCCTCGCGCTCTACGCCGGCTCGCAGGTCGCGTCGACGTACTTCATGGGCGCGACGATGCAGAAGTCGCAGCGGACGATGATGATGATCCTCCCGCTCGTCTTCGTCTTCTTCGTCTCGCAGTTCCCGACCGGGCTCGTTCTCTACTGGGTGACGACGAACCTGTGGACCGTCGGCCAGGGCCTGATCACCCGGCGGCTGATGCCGAAGCCGGGCTCGGCGAGCCTGCCAACGGGGCCGAAGCGGAGCTCTCGCACGCCGCCGGCGACGCCTCCGCCGGTCGCGGACAACGGGAAGACCGAGGACCCGCCGAAGCCGGCCCAGTCCGGTCCGCGCCGCGTCAAGAAGAAGGGCGGCGCGCGCCGGTGAGCGTAGGCCGGCGCCGGAGCGGGAAATGAGTCGCGAGGTCTCCGTGGAGTCGACCGGGGAGACCGTCGGTGAGGCGAAGTGGAAAGCGCTGCGCGATCTCGAGCGCATGGCGCCGGGCATCGACAAGGCGAACGTCCGCTTCCAGATCGTCTCCGAAGGCGAGCGCGGCCTGCTCGGCGTGGGGTACACCCCGGCGCGCGTGATCGCCGCGGCGGACGCACCCGACGAGCCCGAGCCGCCGCCGTCCGACGTCGATCTGTCGGAGGTCGCGACGCGCGTCCATTCGCTCGTCGAGCAGGTCGTGCGTGCGATCGGCGCCGGTTCGCGGGTCGACGTTCGCGAGACGGACGAGGAGATCGCGGTCGCGTGCGTCGGCGGTGACGCGGCTCTTCTGATCGGGAAGCACGGGCAGACGATCGACGCGCTGCAGTACGTCGCCAACGCGGCCGTTCATCGGCGCGGTGTCGGCAAGTCGGTGACGGTCGACGTCGCGGGGTATCGCGAGCGGCGGCGCACCACGCTCGAGGGCATCGCAATGCGCGCGGCCGAACGCGCAGCGACCGGTGAGCGCGTCCTGCTCGAGCCGATGACGGCGGTCGAGCGGAAGGTCGTGCACGAGCGGCTGCAGGACGTCGACGGCGTGCAGACCGAGAGCGAGGGGACGGAGCCGAATCGGTACGTCGTCATCCTCCCCGCTTGACGACTGGCTCGCGGCCGTACTCGAGACACCCGGCCTGACGTCGCTTCGCGACCAGGCGGAGGCACGGCGTGTCCTGCTCGAGGACTCGCTACGCGGGGTGCCGCTCGTCTCGTCCTTCGGCGGCCCGATCGTCGATGTCGGGAGCGGTGGCGGCGCGCCGGGCATCCCGCTCGCCCACGCGTTGCCGGACCGCGAGACGGTGCTCCTCGAGGCGGAACGCCGGAAGTGCGCGTTTCTCGAGCGCGTCGCACCGCCGAATGCGCGCGTGGTGTGGGGTCGCGCCGAGGAGCAGGAGACCGATTGGGCCGGCGTCGCGGTCGCGAAGGCCCTCGCCCCGCCGGTCACCGCGGCCGAGTGGTGCCTGCCGCTCGTGCGTCCCGGCGGCGCGGTCGTGCTCTGGGTCGGCCCGTCGGCGGAGCCCGACCGCGTCGCGCGAGTGGCGAAGCGCATCGCCGGCGAGCTGACCGACGCCCCGGAGGGCTTCCTCGTGATCAGGAAGCTCGGGCCCACGCCTGACGGCTTTCCGAGGCGGAGCGGCGTCGCGAAGAAGCGCCCGCTCGCCTGAACGTCGCGGTCCGGTCCGCTGGCTAGATTGGCTCCGTGAAGCCGCGGGTCTACGCCTTTGCCAACCAGAAGGGCGGGGTTGGCAAGACGACCACCGCGATCAACCTCGCGGCGTGCCTCGCCGAGGCGGGCGAGCGCTCGCTCGTCGTCGACCTCGACCCGCAGGCGAATGCGACCTCGGGCCTCGGCATGCGCGCGAACGGCACCTCGAGCTACGACCTGCTCGACGGCGCGCCCCTCGCGGATCTCGTGAAGCCGACGGCATTCGACAACCTGTTCCTCGTGCCGTCGAAGCCCGAGCTCGCCGGGGCGGCGGTCGAGTTGTCGCGCCGCGACGACGGCGACCGCTACCTCGCTCAGGCGCTCGAGCATGTCGACGGGTTCGACTTCGTCCTGCTCGACTGCCCGCCGTCCCTCGGGCCCTTGACGGTGAACGCGCTCGCCGCCGCCGACCGCGTGATCGTGCCGGTGCAGACCGAGTACTACGCGCTCGAGGGGCTCGCGCAGCTCGTGCAGTCGATCAACCTGATCAAGACCAGGCTCAACCCGCGTCTCGAGATCGCCGGCGTCCTCTTGACGATGGCCGACGGGCGCACGCGCCTCTCGGCCGACGTCGAGGCGGAGGTGCGGCGCCACTTCGGCGAGCTCGTCTTCGCCGCCGTCGTGCCGCGCTCGGTACGCGTCGCCGAAGCACCGAGCCACGGCGTTCCCGTGACCCACTACGACCGGCGCTCACGCGGCGCCGAGGCTTACTGGAAGGTGGCGATGGAGCTTGTCGAGCGTCGGTAGCTCGCGGCGCGGCCTCGGCCGCGGTTTCGAGGTCCTGATCGGGAGCGCCGAGCCGGAGCTCGCGCACGTGCCGGTCGAGCAGATCCACCGCAACCCGAACCAGCCGCGCAAGGAGTTCGACAGCGAAACGGTGTCGGGTCTCGCCGAGTCGATCCGCTCGCAGGGACTCATCCAGCCGGTCGTCGTCCGCCCGCGCGTGCACGGCGGCTATGAGCTGATCGCCGGCGAGCGCCGCTGGCGCGCAGCCGTCGAGGCCGGGATCACGACCGTGCCGGCGGTGATCCGCGAAGCGGACGACCGCGACACGCTCCTGCTCGGTCTCGTCGAGAACGTCGCGCGCGAAGACCTGTCGCCCATCGAGGAGGCGCGTGCGTACGCGATCCTGCTCGACGAGTTCGGGCTTTCTCTGGGCGAGGTCGCGGAGCGCGTCGGCAAGTCGAAGCCCACCGTGTCGAATCGCGTGCGCCTGCTCGAGCTGCCGAGCGACGTGCTCGAGCTCGTCGGCCGCGGCGACCTGTCGGAGGGGCATGCGCGCGCACTGCTCTCGGTTCCCGACCACGACGCCCGCCGCCGGCTCGCGCGCCGCATCGTGCGCGACGGGATGTCGGTCCGCTCCGCGGAGCGCGCCGCGAAGGCCGCCGGGGCAGCGACGCGCGAGCGGCGGACGAGCGCGGTCGATCCGGCCCTCGCTCAGCGGGTGCGCGACGCGTTCCGCACGCTCACGGGCTTCGACGCCAAGGTGGGCGCAGCGGGGCTGCAGGTCGCGCTCGACGGCGACGTCCAGCTCGAGGAGCTCGCCGAGGCGCTCGAGCGGCTGCTCGCGGCGTAACCCCGTAGCCTCGTCCGGCGTTCAACCGGGGTGCACGGGCTCTGGCTCGACGATCTCGAGGCTCTCGAGGCGATCTCACAGGACGACGACACCCGCCGGCTCTTCCTGCGCATGGCGCAGCTCTCGCAGCACGGGCGCCTGACGCCGTTTCTCCGCGAGCTCGCCGGCGACGGCGACCTCGACCAGGCGACGAAGCTGACGCTGTCCGAGCTCGCCCAGGACTCGGCGTTCCTGCACGTCGTGGAGGATTACGTCCTCCGCACCCGGGAACAGCACTAGCGGAATGCCGGACGAACGGAAGCCGCCGACCTACTTCGGTGCGCCGCCACGCGCCCTCATGCTGGGCACCTCGCTCGTCGGGCGAGGTGCAGTGCGCGCCCGGATGTTCGCCGGTTTCGCCGTTCGCACGGCGTCTGCGTGGGCGCGGGCCGCGGGCCAGCTCGTCGCACTGCGGCTCGAGCGACGCCGTGTCGACCGGTCGCGCGCGAAGCTCCAGTACGAGCTCGGCGGCGCCGTCCTCGCCGAAGACGGCCAACTCGTCGACGACCTACGGACCCGGCTGCGAGCGTGCGTCGAGGAACGAGAGCGCATCGACCGCGATGCGGGGACTGTGCTGGCCCGCGCGCAGTCTCGAACCTCCGAGGAGCGATCCGCCGTTGCGCGAACCGAGATTCGGCGCGCAGGAGAAATGGGCGATCCTGGATTCGAACCAGGGACCTCCGCCTTATCAGAGCGGCGCTCTAACCAACTGAGCTAATCGCCCGCGCGGGCCGCATGATAGCGCCC
>Ga0207657_10008209_pt1 | contig 10632 bp, 12 predicted proteins | sample KBSC33metaG_FD_184316 | JGI IMG/M metagenome (GOLD analysis project Ga0207657, IMG submission 184316) | Corn rhizosphere microbial communities from Kellogg Biological Station, Michigan, USA - KBS C3-3 metaG (SPAdes) (version 2) | ecosystem: Host-associated > Plants > Roots > Rhizosphere > Soil ... | reverse complement strand
GTCGTGGAACGATACACTGAGTACCCCCATTCGCCTCACCGGAAAGCCAATTCGATGAACGACGTCCTCGCGATGTGCGTCGCCATGCCCGAGATCCGCATCGCCAAGGGCGAGACGCTGATCGAGGAGTCGATTCGCACCGACCGCCTGTATGTGCTGAAGTCCGGCGCTTTCGAAGTGGTGCGTAATGGCGTGCGCATCGTGTCGATCAGCGAGCCGGGCGCGTTCATGGGCGAGATTTCGGCGGTACTCGGGTCGACACCCACTGCAAGCGTCGTCGCCATCGAGAACAGCACCGTTCACGTCGTCGACCAGGCGTCGGCGTCGGTGCAGCGCCAGCCGGAGCTTACGTACGCGATCGCCCGGCTGCTGGCGCGGCGGCTGTCCGCCGTCACCGCCTACCTGGTCGACATCAAGCGCCAGTACGCCGACACGAACACGCATCTCGCGCTGATGGACGAGGTGCTGGCGAACATCATCATGATGCAGCCGGCGGCGCCCACGGCGATGGGTTCCGAGCGCAAGGACGTACCCGATTACTGAAGCGTCCGCTCCTCGATGCCGGCGAGCGAGATCCAGCGCGCGGCACGCTTCGCCAGGTCGATCTCGATTCGCGCCGGGACGTCGCCGATCTGACGGCCGGCATTGAACAGCCACGTGTCGCCGATGCGGTCGACCCAGGAGCCTTCGCGCTTGAACGGCGCTTCGTGGATGTGACCGCACAGCACGGCGGTCGGCGCATGACGCGCGACAAGTTCGGCCAGCGCGGCGTCGCCGTAATGTCGCTTGCCGGTCCAGCTCAGGAGGCCGTGCGGCGGCGCGTGGTAGATCCACACCCAGCGACCGCTGCGCTGCTGCGCCGCCGTCTCCAGCACGCGCTCAACGTCTTTGCGGGCCTGCGGACCGTCCCACCATGGACAAACGGTGAAGAGCGTGTCGCCGATCGTGACGCTGTCGCCGTCGACGGCGATCGCCGCACTGCGCACGGCCGCGAGCCAGTCGGCGGTCTTCTCGCCGGCCGAATTGCGGGCATTGAGATCGTGATTGCCGGAGCACACGAGCAACCGGCTCGACCGCGCGACGGCGCCCATGCTCGCCGTCAGCGCGGCGATCTGCACGTCGGTGGGCACCGGCAGGAACGCGTCGATATGGTCGCCGGCGACGACGACGGCATCGAATCCGGCCGCAGCGCCGATCAGCCAGTCGTACTGGCGCAGCTTGTAGTGGAGATCCGACGTGAGCAGGATGCGCATTCCGGCTCACGATACCAGATGGTGCACGCGCGAATCGCGCGTGCGCGGATTCCGGCGCCTCAGTGGTGCAGAATCTTGGCCAGAAACTGCTGCGCGCGCTCGGAGCGCGGCTTGCCGAAGAAGTCGGCCTTCGACGCGTCCTCGACGATTCGGCCGCTGTCCATGAAGATCACGCGGTTCGCGACCTTGTTGGCGAAGCCCATTTCGTGCGTGACGACCATCATCGTCATGCCGTCCTTCGCGAGCTGCACCATCACGTCGAGCACTTCGTTGATCATCTCGGGATCGAGCGCCGACGTCGGCTCGTCGAACAGCATGCAAACGGGATCCATCGAAAGCGCGCGCGCGATCGCGACGCGCTGCTGCTGTCCGCCCGAGAGCTGGCCCGGAAACTTGTCCTTGTGCTCGGCGAGCCCGACGCGCTCGAGGTAGCGTATGCCGCGATCGTCGGCCTCCTTCTGCCGGCGCCCGAGCACCTTCACCTGCGCGAGCGACAGGTTCTGGCGCACGGTGAGATGGGGGAAGAGCTCGAAGTGCTGGAACACCATGCCGACGCGCGCGCGGAGCTTGGGAAGCTTCGTCTTCGGATCGTTGACGTGCACGCCGTCGACGCGGATGTCGCCCTTCTGGATCGGCTCGAGCGCGTTCACCGTCTTGATCAGCGTCGATTTCCCCGAGCCCGACGGTCCGCAGACGACCACGACCTCGCCCTTGTCGACCGTCGTCGTGCAGTCGTCGAGGACCTGGAAGTCCCCGTAGAACTTCGACACGTGGTCGATATCGATCATTGGCATGCGCGCTCCGGCGAATGACGGCGTGTTGCGAGGCTAACGGATGACGGCGAGCTTCACCTGCAGCCGCTTCACGAGCAGCGAGCCGCTGAAGCTGATGACGAAGTATACGAAGGCCGCGAACAAATACATCTCGACGAGCCGGCCGTCGCGCTGGGCGATCTTCGAGGCGGCGCCGAGGAAGTCGGTGATCGACAGCACGTAGACGAGCGACGTGTCCTGGAACAGGATGATCGTCTGCGTGAGCAGCACCGGGATCATGTTGCGAAACGCCTGCGGCAGCACGATGCGTCCCATCGTCTGCCAATAGTTGAGCCCGAGCGCGTAGCCCGCGTACATCTGCCCGCGCGAGATCGACTGGATGCCCGCGCGCATGATCTCGCAGTAATAGGCTGCCTCGAAGATCGTGAACGTGATGAGCGACGACGCGAAGGCACCGACCTGGATCGGTCGCCCCGCCTCCACCTGGTAACCGAAGGCGTCGACGAGGACCTTGCCGATCCCGTTCGGATTGAGCAGGTAAAGCTGATGGAACAGGTACCCGCCGATGTACGGCACGAGAAAGTAGAACCAGAAGATGACGAGCAGCAGCGGGACCGATCGCATCAGGTTCACGTAGGCACCGGCGAGTCGCGACAGGATCGCGACCGACGACAGCCGCATCATCGCCAGGATGGTCCCGAGCATGAGCCCCCCGCTCATGGCGAGGACCGTGAGCGTGACCGTGAACGTCATCCCGTCCCGGAACAGGTACGGGAGCGAGCGGCGGATGACGTCCCAGTCGAAGTTTCCGAACATCGCGGAGGAAGGTCAGTGCGCGGCGGCCTTGACGGCGACGCCCATGAAACCCGGTACGCTGACGCGCCGTTCGATCCACCGCATGCCGAACACGACGACGGCGTTGGTGAGGAGGTAGAGGATCGTCGCCGCGGTGAACGCCTCGAACACCTGGAAGCTGTATTCGGACATCGCGCGCGCCGCCGCGGTGAGCTCGACCAGGCCGATCGTCAACGCCACCGACGAGTTCTTGATGATGTTCATGAACTCGGACGTCAACGGCGGCATGATGATGCGAAACGCCATCGGCAAAAGCACGTAGCGATACGTCTGCGGCAGCGTGAGGCCGAGCGCCGTGCCCGCCAGCTGCTGGCCGCGCGGCAGCGAGCCGACGCCGGCGCGGACCTGCTCGGCGACGCGCGCCGCGGTAAAGAAGCCCAGGCACAGCACCGCGGGCACGAACGAGCCCCACGGCGGCGGCATCGTCTTGATCCACATCCCGACGTTTTGCGGAACGAACTCGGGAAAGACGAAAAACCACAGGAACATCTGCACGAGCAGCGGGATGTTGCGGAACAGCTCGACGTAGCCATTGCCGAGCCGCACCGCCCAGCGCACCGGCGTCGTGCGCACGACACCGATGATCGAGCCGAGGACGAGCGCGATCACCCATGCGCAGAGCGCCGTCGTGAGCGTCCAGAACAGGCCGACCAGCAGCGTGTGCAGGTAGGTCCCGCCGCCGGTCGGCGAGAGGTCCCAGAAGATCGTCCAGTTCCAGTTGTAGCTCAAGCCTCACCCCGCACGACGGCACCGCCGATGTGCCACGGGGGGCGACTCGCCCCCCGCGGTTGGTCTTACGCGACGCTACGTACGCCGCATTACATGTAGACCGCAGGATCCGGCGAGTCGGTCGGGTTCTGGAACACCTTCTTCAGCGCGTCGCTGGCCGGCACGTTCAGGTTGATGCCCTTCGGCGGGATCGCCGAGAGGAACCACTTGTGGTAGATCTTCTCGATCTCGCCGCTCTTGTAGATCTGCGTCATCGTGTCGTCGACGAGCTTCTTGAACTGCGGGTCGTCCTTGCGGAACATCAGGCTGTACGGCTCGGTGCCGAGGCTCTCCGACGAGATGTGGAACTCGGATGGGTTCTTCGAATTCGCGACGAGACCCGCGAGCAGGATGTCGTCCATCAGGAACGCGGTGGCGCGCCCCGTGTCGACCATCAGGAAGGCCTCCGGGTGGTCCTTCGCCGCCAGCACGTTCATGCCGAAGTTCTTCTCGGTGTTGAGCTTGTTCAGCGCGTTGATGTCGGTGGTGCCCGCCGTCGACACGACGGTCTTGCCCTTGAGGTCGTCGATCTTGTCCATCCCCGACGACTTCTTCGTGACGAAGCGGTATTTCACGACGAAGTAGGTCATGCCGAAGTCGACCTGCTTCTTGCGCTCCGCGTTGTTGGTCGTCGAGCCGCATTCGAGGTCGATCGTCCCGTTGGCCATCAGCGGAATCCGCGTCGCCGACGTGACGGGATTCAGCGCGACCTTGAGGTTCGGCATGTCGAGCCGCTTCTTCACCGCGTCGACGATCCGGTAGCAGATGTCCATCGCGTAGCCGACGGGCTTCTGGTTCTCGTCGTAATACGAGAACGGGATCGACGCATCGCGATGGCCGATCGTGATCGTCCCGGTCTCCTTGATCTTCTTCAGGGTGCCGGTCAGGTCCTGGGCCCCGGCGGGCAGGGCGACGAATGCGCAGACGGCGAGCGCGAACGAGAGACGGGAAAGGCGCATGGCTGGAGGCTCCAGATGAGGCGTTGGAAAACGGGTGCCCGGAAGGCGCAGGGGCGGATTGTAAGCAGGGTGTAAGGGTTTGTCCAAGACGCCGCACCCGCGGGCGCCGCGAAGCGGTCCAGCCTACAGGCGTCCCTCGCGCCACGCCGCGACGCAGGCGGCGGCCAGCGCCTCGGTCGCATCCACGCACGGGACGTCGCCGGGCAGGCCGACCGCCGCGATGGCCGGCGGCACTTCGGTACACGCGAGGATCACCGCATCGGCGCCACGGCCGCGCAGCGCGCGCGCCGCGCGCACGAAGCCTTCGCCGCCCGCATGCAGGCGCCCCGCCTTGACCGCGACGATTGCAGGCACGATGTCGCGCGCCAGATCGTCGTCGTCCGGAAGCACGCTCTCGTACCCCGCCGCTGCGAGCCGGTGCTGATAGAAAGCGGACGCAAGCGTGCCGGCGGTCGCCACCAGACCGATGCGCGCCGGCGGCGCGTTGAGGCGGCGCAACGCGACGATGGCCGCGTCCGCGATGTGCAGCATCGGCGGACCGCCGTGCGCAAGCGCGTCGTACCAATGATGCGCCGTATTGCACGGCATCGCGATCAGCGTCGCGCCGCCCGCGACGAGCCGATCGCGCACGGCGAGCAACGCCGGCAACGGCGATGCGCCCGCGTCGACGATCGCCGGCACGCGCGGCGGAATCTGCGGCAGCGAGGCGACGAGCACCGGAACGTGCCCGGCGTCGGCGCCCGCAGGCGTAAGCGCGACGAGCTTGGCGAAGAAATCGACGGTCGCAAGCGGCCCCATGCCACCGAGGACGCCGAGGATGCCGCTTCGCGATGCGGTCGCGTCGTGTCGTGTGTCCGGGAGCTGCGGCGTCATGTCGTCGGCGCGAAGCGCGCAGAGAATCTACTACACTGCATCCGACGCTTTCCGCGGCGTCGCCGGTGGGCGAACCGCTCGCGCATGCCTCGTCCCGACCTCGAGCCCATTCTGACGATCGACGCGCTGCGCGCGATCGAGTCGCGGCACGTCCATGACGGGCTGATGGAACGTGCCGGCGCCGCGGCCGTCGATCTCGCCACGGCGATGCTCGCGCGGCGAAGCGGGCGCGTCGTCGTGCTTGCCGGCCCCGGCAACAACGGAGGCGATGCATTCGTCTGCGCGCGGCACCTGCACGCGCGCGGAATGGACGTCGTCGTCGTCGCGCCCGATCAGCCGCGCCGTCCGGCGGACGCAGCGAACGCGTGGCGGGCAGCGACGGCTGCCGGTGTGCCGATGGAACCGGAAATGCCGGAGGGTGATTGCGCGCTGATCATCGACGGTCTCTTCGGCGTCGGCCTTTCGCGCGTCGTCGCAACGCCGTGGTCGACGTGGATCGAACGGGCAAATGCGAGCGGCGCGCCCATCCTTGCGCTCGACGTGCCGAGCGGGCTCGACGCCGCCACCGGCGTGGCACACGAACCGGCGATCGTCGCGACGGCCACCGCGACGTTCATCGGGCTGAAACCGGGATTGCTCACCTGCGACGGACCCGATCGGTGTGGCGCGATCTCGATCCACGACCTCGGTGTCGACGTTCGCGACGCCGCCGTCGGCGTTCGCGTCGAATGGCGCGGGGTGGTCGCGGCATTGCCGGCGATCCTCGCGCGAACGGTGCGCAAGTCGCACAAGGGGACCTACGGGCGGGCGTGCATCGTCGGCGGCGCCGAAGGACTCGTCGGCGCGGCGCTCCTCGCGGGGCGCGCCGCGCTGCGGCTCGGCGCCGGGCGCGTCGTCGTCGGACTCGCGGCGCGCGAGCCGCCGCTCGTCGATCTTATGTCGCCCGAGTTGATGCTGCGCGAAGCCGACGCGGTGGGGGCCGAGCACGACGCGTGGGTCGTGGGTCCCGGCCTCGGCAGCGGCGAGCGCGCGCGCGCACTCGTCGAGAAGGCGGTGAGCCTCGATACACCGATCGTCGTCGACGCCGACGGCCTCAACGCGATCGCGAACGACGCTGACCTCTTCGCTGCCGTCGCGCGACGCAATGCGCCGACGTTGCTGACGCCGCATCCCGCCGAAGCGGCGCGCCTCCTGCATGGCACGACCGCCGACGTGCAGGCGGACCGCGTGGCGGCGGCGACGAAGCTCGCAACGTCGCTGCGCGCGCACGTCGTGCTGAAGGGCGCGGGAAGCATCGTCGCGCGACCCGACGGCACGTTCGACATCAACGCGAGCGGCAACCCGGCGCTCGCGACCGCCGGCTCGGGCGACGTTCTCTCGGGCATGCTCGGCGCGCTGCTCGCGCAAGGCATCGACGCAGGCGACGCGCTGCGCATCGGCGTCTGCCTGCACGGCGCAGCCGCCGACGCGCTGGTCGCGCAGGGCGTGGGTCCGCTCGGCGTCACCGCGTCGGAAGTGATCGACGCGGCGCGCGCGCTCGTCAACGAGGCGACGCGCGAGCCGGCGAAGCGCTGACAATCGACGTCGCGGTCTGCGACCTCTACGGAATCAGCAGCGTCGCGCCCGTCGTCTTGCGCGATTCGAGCGTGCGGTGCGCCTCGGCGGCGTCGGACAGCGGGAACGTCTGCCGGGCATCGGGCTTGATCTTGCCTTCCTTCACGAGTGCGAAGAGCTCCGACGCCATCGCGTTCAGCGACTCGCGGTTCGCCGCGTGCGTAAAGAGCGTCGGCCGCGTCGCGTACAGCGAGCCTTTCTGCGACAGCAGCATGATGTTGAACGGCGGAATCGGACCCGACGCCGAGCCGAAGCTCACGAAGAAACCGCGCGGCGACAGGCAATCGAGCGACGCGGGAAACGTGTCCTTGCCGATCGAGTCGTAGACGACCGGCACGCCCTTGCCGTTGGTGATCTCCTTCACGCGCTCGACGAAGTTCTCGCGCGTGTAGACGATCGTGTGCGCGCAACCGTATTGCCGCGCGAGCGCCGCCTTCTCGTCGGACCCGGCGGTGCCGATCATGGTGACGCCGAGCGCGCGCGCCCACTGGCACGCGATCAGGCCGACGCCGCCCGCCGCGGCATGGAACAGGATCGTCTGCCCGGCCTTCAGCGGATACGTCTGCCGGAAGAGATACTGCACGGTGAGGCCCTTCAGCATCATCGCGGCCGCCGTGCGTTCCTCGATGCCGTCGGGGAGCTTGACGAGCTTGTCGGCGGGCAGATTGCGCTCGGTGCTGTACGCGCCCACCGGGCTCGTGCACGTCGCGACGCGGTCGCCCGGCTTCAACCAGTCGACGCCCTCGCCCACCGCCTCGACGACGCCGGCGGCTTCGGTGCCGAGTCCCGACGGCAATTGCATCGGATACAGCCCGCTGCGCTGGTAGGTGTCGATGAAGTTGACGCCGATCGCAGTGTTGCGCATCCGGACCTCGCCGCGTCCGGGCCTGCCGACGTCGACCGATTCGAGCGTGAGCACCTCGGGACCGCCGGTACGATGGAAACGGATTGCCTGCGCCATGTCGTTGCTCCCATGCTGGATGTCGAAGTCGCGGCCGCGGATCGATGCGCCGCCTGCGCCGATTATCGCGCAAGCGCGGGCACGCTACACATTGCCCTCGATGACGCCGAACTCGATCGGCATGCGCACGTAGAAGATGCCGATGCGCTCGTTGCGGATGAATTCGAGAAGGCGATCGGCTTCCTCGTCGGCGACCGCGAAATCGATCTCGACGGTGAGATCGCCGGCGAGCTCGAAAAAATGCTCTTCGTGAAGGATTCCGTGCCGGCCGAATCCGGCGATCGCGCGAAACGCCGAGCCGCCGTGGATCCCGAGCCGCTTCGCCTGCTCCAGCAGATACTCGTAGAGCAGGATGTGGCGGTGCTTGCGACTCTCGTGCACGTAGAAGCGAAGCAGCGTGCCGTTCATGGCGAACCTCCCCACGCAAAGACCGCGCGCATCAGCAGGATGCCGAGCATCGTCAAGATGAGCGATCCGGCGACGTGCACGACGATGCCGACGCACGTCCAGAACCATTCGCCGCGCGCGAGCAGCGTGGTCATTTCCGCGGAGAACGTCGAGAACGTGGTGAGGCCGCCGAGAAAGCCCGTCGTAACGAGCAACCGCAATTCCGGTGACACGACCGCGTGGCGCGTGATGAGCTCCATCGCGAAGCCCATCAACAGTCCACCCACGAGGTTCGCGGCCACCGTGCCGAGCGGCAGCGTCGGAAACAGCGGGTTGAGCGCGCTGCCGAGCGCCCACCGGATCCACGCACCGACGGCGGCACCACCCCCGACCGCGAGCAACGAACCCCACGCAAGCACGCCCTGCTCCTTTCCGGCCGTGGCCGATTGCTCCGCTTCGCCTATCCGCGCAGCGTCGCGACGAGTCGCCGCACGTCGTCGGGCCGCGGCAGCGGCGCGACCGCGCCGTAACCGGTCGTCGCGACCGCGGCGGCGCCGTTCGCGTAGCGCGCGGCGGCGAACGGATCGTCGCCGGCGGCGATGCGCGCCTCGAACGCGCCGTCGAAGCAGTCGCCGGCGCCCGTCGCATCGATGCTCGAAACCCGATGGCCTTCGACGCGCTCGGTGCGGGTTCCGTCGGAGACGAGGCAGCCTCCGGGTCCGAGCTTCAGCACGACCACGCGCGCCCCGAGCGCGTGACATGCGGCGACGATGCCGATCGGCGCTTCGTCGCCGAACAGCAGCCGCGCGTCGTCGTGGCTCGGCAGCGCGTAATCGGCGCAGCGCAATGTCGCGAAGATCACCGCCTTCGCGCGCGCGAGCGGCCACAGCTTGAGGCGCAGGTTCGTGTCGTACGCGATCGACGCGCCGCCTCGTCGCGCGATCTCGATCGCGGCGAAGCACGCATCGCACGCCGAGGTCGAGATCGCCTGGCTGATCGCCGACAGATGCAGCATGCGCGTCGCGCGCAGCACGTCCCGCGGCAAACCCGCGGGCGTCATCGCCGACGCCGCGGAGCCCTGGCGCAGATACGAGAATTCGTGCCCGTGCGCGCCGTGCGACACGAAGTACACGCCGGTCGGGCGCTCGGAATCGACGTCGACGGCGTCGGTCGCCACGCCCTCCTCGCGCCATAGCTCGACGAGCCGCCGGCCGAACGCATCGTCGCCGACGCGCGTCACGTAGCCGGTGCGCGCGCCGAGCCGGGCCGCCGCGACGATTGCGTTCGACGTGTCACCGCCGAAGCCCTGCAGCCACGTGCACGCGTCGGTCGCGCGCGCGGCGTTGAACTCGATCATCGCCTCGCCGAGCCCGACGATGTCGAAGCGCGTCGTCATGCGTGGCGCGGAGGCAGCGCGCGAAAGGCGGTGGCATAAGCGGTCGCGGCGGCGCGCACCTGCGCCGTGTCGGCGCCGGGCTTGTAGAGATTCGATCCCGTGCCGAAGCCATCGGCGCCCTGCATCCACCACGGCGCCATGTTGTCCGGGCGAATGCCGCCGACGGCGAACACCAGCGTTCCCTTCGGCAGCACCGCGCGCCACGCGCGAAGCGTCGCCGGCGCCATCGCTTCGGCGGGGAAGAGCTTGAGGCCGTCGGCGCCCGCCGCAAGCGCGGCGAACGCCTCGGTCGGCGTCGCCACGCCGGGAAGACACAGCATGCCGAGCCGCTTCGCTTCGTGCACCACGGCAGCGTCGGCGTGCGGCATCACGATCAGGCCGCCGTCCGCCTCCTTCACGCGCGCAACGTCGCGCGCGTCGACGACGGTTCCCGCGCCGACGAGGCACCGCTCGCCGAAACGCTTCGCGAGCCTGCGAATCGATTCGAACGGACGGGGCGAATTGAGCGGCACTTCGAGGATGCGGAATCCCTCGGCGACGAGTGCCTCACCGACATCGTCGATCTCGTCGGGCGTGATGCCGCGCAGCACCGCGACGAGCGGCAGCGGCACGAGGTAATCGGCGAGCTTCATCGACACTCCTTCAGACGATTCCGGCGCGATGCGCGATGCGCCAAAGCCCGCGCGCAGCAACCTCGTCCTCCGCGCGTTGCGCGAGCATCCCCGCGCTCGCGAGGCCGAGCGCGTAGCGTTCGACGAGCGCGCTCGTGCCGATGACGTGGACGATCGACGCG
>Ga0207657_10008207_pt1 | contig 10637 bp, 7 predicted proteins | sample KBSC33metaG_FD_184316 | JGI IMG/M metagenome (GOLD analysis project Ga0207657, IMG submission 184316) | Corn rhizosphere microbial communities from Kellogg Biological Station, Michigan, USA - KBS C3-3 metaG (SPAdes) (version 2) | ecosystem: Host-associated > Plants > Roots > Rhizosphere > Soil ... | reverse complement strand
CGCTTCTTCGGCAGCAGGTTGATGATGCGCTGCAGGTCGGGCAGGAAGCCCATGTCGAGCATGCGGTCGGCCTCGTCCATCACGAGCATCTGGACCTGGGCCAGGCTGATGTTCTTCTGCTCCACGTGGTCGAGCAGGCGGCCCGGTGTCGCGATGACGATTTCGACGCCGCGGCGCAGGATCTCGGTCTGCGGCTTCATGTCCATGCCGCCGAAGACGACGGTGGAGCGCAGCGGCGTATGCTGGGCGTAGGCCTTGACGTTTTCCGCGACCTGGATCGCCAGTTCGCGCGTCGGCGTCAGCACGAGGGCGCGCACGGCATGGCGCGCCGGCGACATGCTGGTGTTGGCGTGCGGGAGCAGCAGCTGGATGATCGGCAGCGAGAAGCTCGCCGTCTTGCCGGTGCCGGTCTGGGCCGCGCCCATGACGTCGCGGCCCTGCAGGACGATGGGGATCGCCTTGGCCTGGATCGGGGTCGGGTGCACATAGCCCTGGTCCGACAGCGCACGCTCAATCTCAGGCGCCAGGCCGAAATCGGCGAAGCGCACGGTCGGCGCGCCGCCAGCTTCAATGGTGGTCGGTGTTTCAGACATGTTTTCTTTCGGGCAATGAATCGTTGCGTTCTACGGCCGGGCTGCTGCCCTGGCAGAGCCAACGCGGGAAAACCGGGATGACGGGACGCGCTTCGCGCGGCTTGGCCGGGAGCGGTGGTGGCTGCCTGGTCAGCGCCACACGGCGCCGCACGGACGTAGAGAGTCTAAATCGCGCTCAAGGTTACCTCAAATCGTACCCCCTGTATATGAAATCCGCGTTTTTGGGGGCAAATTACAATATTGTCATCTGATGCGCCCGGCGGCCCGGCGCTGGTCTCAGGACGTGATGAGGCCGTGCTCGTCGAGCACGTCATGCAGCAGCTCCAGCCGGATCATGGGATTGTCGAGCATGAGCATGCTCTGCTTCTGGTCATTGGGCAGCGGCAGCAGCTCGCACCAGCGGTTGGCCACCCAGCCGCAATCGTCCAGGCGGAATGGCGGCTGCACGGGCCAGCGGCTCTGCGGCACGTCGTGCAGCGACGCGAGCACGCGGTCGAGCGCATCGGACGCGCCTTTCAGGTCGGACGGGATGCGCACGATACGGTCGTTTTCCACCAATTCGGCCTCGGCCATCCACAGGCCGTTCGTGCGGCGCTCGCTGGCCACCACGTTGAACCGGGCACCGCCGCGGCACACCACCTGCAGCAGGCCGGGCGTGGACGCCGTCGTGTCCTGCACGGACGCCAGCGTGCCCGCGGGCGCGAACCGCTCCTGTCCTTCCGGGGTGCGCACTTCCTGGCCATGGGTCAGCAGCACGACGCCGAACGGTTCGTCCTCGGTCAGGCAATGGCTGATCATGTCGAGGTAGCGTACCTCGAAGATCTGCAGCGGCAGCACGCCGTCCGGGAACAGCACCGTGCTGAGCGGGAACAGGGGTAACGTGATCGTGGCCATGCGCGCATGATGACAGATTCGCCGCGCGGGACGGTGCACGATTGCTGCCCTCTCAGTCGCCCGGCGCTTCGATCGGCAGGGTGCGCACGGCCTCGACGAACGACCGCAGGCGCCAGCCCAGGCGCGCCCAGCCGGGGTCCGGCTGGTTCGCCACCCGCACCGTGACGACCTGGCCGAGCGTCGCGTCGCACGCGTACACGTAGTCGCCCGCCTGCTCGAACGGCAGGCGGAACACGCGACCCGGCTGCACGAGCACCTGGCCGAACACGTGCGGCGCCGTGTCGCGGTTGTGCAGCAGCAGGACGTCGCGCACGCCCAGGGTCAGGCGCACCTCGGCCGGCACCGGCGTGGCGCCTGCCCCGCGGGGCGGGAACACGAGGGTACGCTCGCGCGTCGGATAGCGCAGCGGCGCGAGCGCCGCCCACACCAGGACGGCGACGAGGAGCAGCGCGGCGCCCCAGCGCACGCGGCGCAGCAGGGTCATGCGGCCTCCATGGGCGCGGGCCGGCGGACGGGAACGAATCGGAAAGGCATGGGCTTAGCGTAAAACGCTCATTGTAGCCGGAGCGCGGCGCCGGCCTGTTGTGCGCCCGTCCCGTCCATACGGGCGTATCCTGTGCGGGACGGCGCGCTTTGCCCTGCCGGCAACGGACCCATGACCGTTCTTCCCTTGCATCGAAACACATTGCCCACATCGTCCAACCGTACGTCCCCGCGCAGCGCAGCCCACCTCCCCGTCCTCCTGGCCATGCTCGCGTTCCTGGCCGCGCTGATCGTAACCTACACGGTGGCGGGCAATGCGCAGCGCGCGGCGGCCGATGAACTGGCCGGCAATTTCAATTTCCGCGCGCGCGACCTGGCCGGCAGCATCGACCGGCGCATGGACGTCTACGAGGAAGTGCTGCTCGCCACGAGCGGCTTCCTGCGCGGCTCGGTCGACGTCGGCCGCGCCGAATTCGCCGAGTACTACGGCCAGCTGCGCCTGAACGACCGCTTTCCCGGCATCGAGGCCCTCGGGATCGCCGCCATCGTCCCGTCCGGACGCCTGGCCGCCCACGTCGCCGCGATGCGCGCCGCGGGCTTCCCCGACTACGCGATCACGCCTCCCGGCGAGCGGCCCGTGCTCACGTCGATCACCCGCATCGAGCCTTTTTCTGGACGCAACCTGCGCGCGTTCGGCTACGACATGTTCAGCGAACCGGCGCGGCGCGCGGCGATGGAGGCGGCGCGCGACACGGGACAGGCGACAGCCACCGGCAAGGTCGTACTCGTGCAGGAAGGCGGCCGGGGCGAGCAGGCCGGCTTCCTGATGTACGTGCCCGTGTACCGCGCGGGCCTGCCGCACGACACGGTCGCGGCCCGGCGCGCCACCATCGTCGGCTGGGTCTACGCGCCGTTCCGCATGCACGACCTGATGCAGGGTCTCGGCGGCGAACACGCGGACGACTTGCAGGTCGAGATCTACGACGGCCTCGGGCCCACGCCCGACGCCCTGCTCTACCGCTCGGCCGCCGCGCAGCCGGCCGGCCGGCGTCCCCTGCTGAGCTACCAGACGACGGTCGACAACGCGGGACGCGCATGGACCGTCGTCGTGCATTCGACGCCCCGCCTGGAGGCGACGCTCGACCGCCGCACGACGGTCGCGATCGCACTGACGGGCATCGGCCTCGGCGTGCTGCTGGCGCTCGTCGTGTGGCTGCTGGCGTCCGAACGCCGCCGCGCGCTGCAGCTGGCGCAGGGGATGACGGTGGAACTGCGCGCGTCGCGCGACCGCATCGACGCGGAGCGCGAGCGCGTGCGCCTGATCCTGCAGACCGCGTACGACGCCTTCATCGCGATCGCGCCGGACGGCCGCATCACGGACTGGAACCTGCAGGCCTGCAAGCTGTTCGGCTGGCGCGAGGACGAAGCCATCGGCCGCAACGCGCTCGACCTGCTGCTGCCGGAACCCGAGCGCGCCCCATGGCGCGCCTGCCTGGACGAGTTCGCGCGCACGGGCGCGTGCGAGCGGCTGGCCGGCCCCACGGAAGCGGAGGCGCTGACGCGCGACGGCCACGCGATTCCGGTGGAGATCGCGATCACGGCGCTCGCCACGAGGCAGGGTTATGGCGTCACGGCGTTCGTGCGCGACATCCGTCCGCGCAAGGAAACGGCCGAGCGCGAACACCAGCGCCAGCTGCGCCTGGAGGAAGCGCGCGCCGCGCTGCTGCGCTCGCAAAAGCTGGAAGCCGTCGGCAAGCTGACGGGCGGCGTGGCGCACGACTTCAACAACATCCTGCACATCATCAGCGCCAACGTGCAGTTGATGCTGCGCAGCGAGGACAACGGCCGCAAGCGCCTGCTGAACATCCTCGACGCCGTCGAACGGGGCAAGAAGCTGGCCGCCCAGCTGCTCGCGTTCGCGCGGCGCCAGCCGCTGCACCCGAGCGTCGTCAACCTGGCCCAGCTCATCGAGCGCATGGACACGCTGCTGCACCGCGCGGCAGGCGACAGCGTCGCGATCGACATGGCGATTCCGCCCGACTTGTGGAACGTCCTCGTCGACCCGAACCAGCTCGAGAACGTGCTGCTGAACCTCGTCATCAACGCGCGCGACGCGATGGACGCCGCCGGCCAGGTCACCATCCGGCTCGCCAACCTGACGGTCGACCCGGCCGACCAACTGGCCTACCCCGGCATCCGGCCCGGCGAGTTCGTCACGATCGCCGTCAGCGACACGGGTGCCGGCATGCCGCCCGACGTGATGGAGCGCGCATTCGAGCCGTTCTTCACGACCAAGCCCGAGGGCAAGGGCACGGGCCTGGGCCTGTCGATGGCGCACGGCTTCGTCAAGCAGAGCGGCGGCCACATCCGGCTGGCGAGCAAGCCGGACGCAGGCACGACCGTCACCATCTACCTGCCGCGCGCCCTGCAGGACACGCCCGATCCGGCCTTCGTGCCGGTGCCGCATTGATCACGACCGACCCGCTGGAGACAGTTTGAGCAACACCGATTTCCCCCACCACCACGCCGACGCCCTGGCCGCCGCGCCGCACGCGCCCGGCATCGACAACACGTTCGCATTCCTCGCCGAAGGCTACGACTTCATGCCGCGGCGCCATGCGGCCCTCGGCAGCGACACGTTCACCACGCGGCTGATGCTGCGCCGCGCCCTGTGCGTGCGTGGAGAAGACGCGGCGCGCATGTTCTACCAGCCCGGCCGCTTCACGCGCCGCCACGCGCTGCCGGCGACGACGATGGCCCTGCTGCAGGACTTCGGCAGCGTGATGGCGCTGGACGGCGACGCGCACCGCAAGCGCAAGGCCATGCTGATGTCGTTGTTCGGACCGCTGGAGCGGCAGCGCCTCGTCGGCCTGGCCGCGGCGGAATGGCGCACGCAGTTCGCGCGCTGGCCGTCGGAAGCGAAGGTGGTCGTGCACGAGGCCGCGCAGGAAGTGCTGTGCCGGGCCGTCTGCCGCTGGGCCGGGATCCCCGTCAGCGCGGGCGAAGCGGCGCAGCGCGCCCGCGACTTCGCGCGCATGATCGACGGCGCCGGCTCGGCCGGTCCGCGCAACTGGCGCGCCCTGCTCGTGCGCACGCGCACGGAGCAGTGGGCGCGCGCCCTCGTCGATGCCGTCCGGGCCGGGCAAGTGCAGCCGGCGTTCGACAGCCCGCTGAACGTGGTTGCCCGCCACCGCGACGCCGACGGCGAACTCATGAACCGCAAGCAGGCGGGCGTGGAACTCATCAACCTGTTGCGCCCGACGGTGGCCGTCGCGCGCTACGTCGTGTTCGCGCTGCTGGCGCTGCACGAGCATCCGCACTGCCGCGCGCGCATCGCGGCCGGCGACGACGACTACGCCACCTGGTTCGTGCAGGAAGTGCGCCGCTTCTACCCGTTCGTCCCCGCGATGGGCGGCCGCGCGCTGCACGGCTTCGACTGGCATGGGCTGCACGTCAAAAAGGGAACGTGGGTGTTGTTCGACCTGTACGGCACGAACCGTCACCCCGCGTTGTGGGGCGATCCGGACGTGTTCCGCCCGGAGCGTTTCGAGCGCTGGCAGAGCAGCGGCTTCGACTACGTGCCGCACGGCGGCGGCGACCCGTATTCGGGCCACCGCTGCCCCGGCGAAGCCGTCACCGGCGACCTGGTCCGGTCGGCCCTGCAGCTGTTTGCGGAGGAGATCGCCTACGACGTGCCGCCGCAGGACCTGACGGTCAGCCTGCGGCGGATGCCGGCGCTGCCGGCGAGCGGGTTCGTCATCACGAACGTGCGCGCGCCGGATTCACGAGCCTAGGTCGATCAGCGGACGAGGCGGCCGTCCAGCACGCGCACGTGTTCGCCGTTGCGGAAGCGCGCCACGCCCTTTTCCGTGAACGTGCGGTAGCCGCCCGCAGCCATCCTCACGCGCACGTCGGTGTAGGTCTCGGCCTTCATGTTGCGCTCGATGCGGTTGCCGGCATAGGCGCCGCCGACCGCGCCCGCCACCGTGGCGAGCGTGCGGCCGCGGCCGCTGCCGACCTGGTTGCCCAGCAGGCCGCCCACGACGGCGCCGCCCACGCCGCCCACGCCGCTGGCGCTCTGGGGTTCACGTTTGTACGTATGGTTCGACACGACGGTGCCGCAGTTGCGGCATTCCGCTTCGGCGCGCGCGTGGTGGTCGGGTGCGGCCTGGACGGCGAACGGCGCGGCGCTGGCGGCGGCGAGCGCGGCGGCCAGGACGGCGCGCGAGATCAGGCGGGTGGAGGTGCGTTGCATGGTATTCCCCTTATCGTTGTAACAAACATATGCACAGATTAACTGCCGGGAATCAATCTGGAAATAGTGAAACAGTATCAATTGCAAGCGAGTGTAACTTCCCTGTTTTGGTGCATTATGGAATGATGCGCACCATAAACATTAGAATTCTGTCTTTTTGATGCAACTTTGGGTGCCAGGCCGCCGAAGTTTCTTTATAGTACTTATAAGTGATTATTTGAAACAATTTGAAGGAGACGTGCCGTTACAGAACGGCCCGCGTCATCCCATGTCCAAACGCATCCCCGTCCTGCCCCTCCTCGCCTGCACGCTCCAGCTGACCTTCGCCCACGCGGCGCCGGGCCCGGCCGGGACGGATGCGCCCGCGGACGGTGACATCCGCGCGCTCACCACGATCCCGCTGGAAGACCTGATGCAGATGCGGGTGGTGACGGCCGCGTCGAAATTCGCCCAGCCGATCAGCGACGCGCCGTCGTCCGCGGTCGTGCTGACGGCCGCGGACATCCGCGACTTCGGCTGGCACACGCTGGCCGACGCGCTGGCCACGCTGCCCGGCCTGTACGTGACGAACGACCGCAACTACGCCTACCTGGGCGCGCGCGGCTTTCTCCGGCCGGGCGACTACAACAGCCGCTTCCTGCTGCTCGTCGACGGCGTGCGCGTCAACGACGCCGTGTACGACCAGGCCCTCATCGGCACCGAAGGGCTGCTCGACATGGACATGGTCAAGCGCATCGAATTCGTGCCCGGGCCCGGCTCGGCCGTGTATGGATCGAACGCGCTGTTCGGCGTGATCAACGTCGTCACCCGCGACGGCAGCGGCCTGTCCGGCGTGCGCGGCACTGTTGCCGCAGGTACGCAGGGCGAGCGCAAGGCGCGCACGAGCTACGGCTGGCACGGACAGAACGGCGCCGACGTGCTGCTGTCCGCCAGCGCGTATCACCGCACGGGCCGCGACCTGTACTTCCCGGAGTATGACTCGCCCGAGACGAACAACGGCGTGGCTCGGCACCTCGACTGGGACCGCGCACAGAATTTCCTCGTCAAGGGCAGCTTCGGCGGCGTGACGCTGTCGGCCAGCCACGTGGCGCGCACCAAGGGCGTGCCGACGGGCTCGTTCGGCGCCGTGTTCGGCATGCCGGACCAGACGCGCGACACGCAGACGAGCATCGGCCTCACGTGGAACGCCCAGGTCGCGCCCGCGCTGGCGCTCGCGGCCCAGCTGCAGTCGGGCCAGGCCGACTACGTGGGTCCCGGCTGGTATCCGGACAGCACGGGCGCGCCCCGCCTGAACATCGACGGCGCCCACGCGCGCTGGTACGACGCGGGCATGCATGCGACGCTGACGGCCCTGCCGCACCAGAAGATCGTGTTCGGCGCCGAGCTGGGACGCGACGTGCACCGCAACCAGACCAACTACAACGAGCAGCCTTACGAGCCGCTGCTGGACGACCGCCGCAGCGCGACGCGCCGCGCCGTCTTCCTGGAAGACGAGATCCACCTGCCGGCCGGCTTCCTGGTCAACGCGGGCGTGCGTTACGACGACCGCGACGATCCGGACGTGCATCGCTTCAGCCCGCGCGTGGCCGTCGTGTACAAGGCGACGCCGGCCGACACCGTCAAGCTGATCGCGGGCAGCGCCTTCCGCGCGGCCAGCGCCTACGAGATGTACTACGCGCTGCCGGACATGAACGCCATGCTCCCCAATCCGAACCTGCGGCCGGAACGGATCGCCACGCGCGAACTGGTGCTCGAACACGCGCTCGCGGGCGGCGGCCATGCCACGCTGTCGCTGTTCCGCTACGTCATGGACGACCTGATCAGCCAGCAGGTCGAGCCGCGCACGGGCATGCTCATCTTCGGCAACATCGACCGTGCGGAGGCCCGCGGCGTCGAGGCCGCGCTCGACCGCGACTTCGGCCCCGTACGCCTGCGCACCAGCTATTCCTGGCAGCTTGCGCGCGGCACGGACGGCGCGTCCATGACCGATTCGCCGCGCCACCTGGCCAAGGCCAACCTCACGGCGCCGCTGGGCTGGCGCGGCGGCCGCGTGGGCGCCGAACTGCTGTGCAGCGGCAAGCGCCTGGCCGACACGGGCGTCGCGGGCGGCTACTGCGTGGCCAACGTCACGGTCTCCGCGCTGGAGCTGCTGCCGCGCACGGAGCTGTCGCTGAGCGCGTACAACGCGACGGACAAGCGCTACGCCGACATCGCCGGCCCCGCCTTCATCCAGCCGGCGCTCGCGCGCGAAGGCCGGACGCTGACGGCGAAACTGGACTGGCGGTTCTGACCATGGTCCGCGTGCTCACCGTCCTCGCGCTGACCGCCGGCCTCGGGCTGGCGGCAAACGCCTGCCTGGCGCAGGTCGAGGGCGTGGACCTGAAGGCGGCCTACATCTTCAACTTCGCCCTGTTCACGACCTGGCCGGACGGGAACGCGAAGGCACCGCTCGTCGTGTGCGCGAGCCCCGACAATCCGCTGTGGCCCCGCCTGCAGGCGCTGAACGGCAAGCCCGTCAACGGCCGGCCCTGGACCCTGACCGACCTCGCGCACCCGAAGGCGCCGCGCTGCGACATCGCCGTGCTGGCGCGGACGGTGGAACGTCCTGCGCTGCCGCCCCTGGGCATGCTGGTCGTGCGCGACGGCCCTGGCGGCAAGGCCGCGATCACGCTCGTCGAGGACGACGAGCACATCCGCTTCGACATCGACACGCAGGAAGCGGCCAGGAACGGCCTGCGCTTTTCCTCGCACCTGCTGCGCCTCGCGAGGAACGTGCTATGACCCCGACCACCGCACGGCGCCCCGGGGACCTGAGCCGCATGGCCGGCTTCGGCCAGCTGCTGGCCGCGGCGGCCGCGCTCGGCGTCGCCTGCTGCATCCTGCTCGCCTACCAGTTCGTCGCGCTGCGCCGCAGCCTGACGGACGACCTCACGGTGCAGGCCGCGATCATCGCCGACAACGTGGCGGCCACCCTGATGTTCCGCGACCAGGACGCCGCGCACGAGATGCTGCGCTCGTTCCGCCACTCGTCGTTCCTCGCGGCCGCCACCGTGTACGACCGCCAGGACGTGGAATTCGCCGCGTACCGCAACGGCGCCGTCGACGAGACGCCGCCGCTGCTGCGCGACTGGACGCTGTTCGCGCCGCTGTCGGTGGCGCGGCCGGTCCGCTACCGCGGCATGACGCTGGGCCGCGTCGTGCTGACGGCGGACACGGTCGGCATCCGCAACGGCCTGCTGCGCTACGGCGCCCTGCTCGCGCTGGCGTCGCTGGGCGCGCTGGTGACGACGTCGCTGCTCACGCGCCGCTCCAAGGCACGCATGCGCCAGGCCGAAGCGCAGCTGAAGCACCTGGCCTATACCGACACCGTGACCGACCTGCCGAACCGCCGCTGCACGTACGAGGCGTTGGAATTGGAGATCGCCCTGCTCACCGAGGCGGGCGGCCGCGTGGGCCTGCTGCTGATCGACCTCGACAACTTCAAGGTCGTCAACGACACGGCCGGCCACGCGGCGGGCGACCACCTGCTGCGCCAGGTCGCGAGCCGGCTGCGTGCGACGGCGCGCCCCAGCGACCGCATCGGCCGCATCGGCGGCGACGAATTCGCCGTGATCGTCGCGCCGCTGGACGATCCGGACGAACTGGAACGCGTGGGCCAGCGCATCGTCGCCGCGCTGCGCGAGCCGCTGCAGGTCGAGGGTCTGGAAGTGCGGCCGACCGCGAGCATCGGCGCCTGCGTGTTTCCCAACGACGCGCGCACGATGAGCGAACTGCTCAGCAACGCCGACGCCGCGCTGTACCGCGCGAAGGCCAACGGCCGCGACACGGTGGCCGTGTTCGAGCGCGAGATGATCCTCGCCACGCAGCGGCGCGCGCGCCTGGAACGCGACCTGCGCCGCCACCTCGACGCGGGCCTGCTGGAACTGTGCTACCAGCCGCAATTCGCGTGCGGCTCACGCAAGATGGTGGGCGTGGAAGCGCTGCTGCGCTGGCCGCATCCGGAGCAGGGCTATATCTCGCCGGCCGAATTCATCCCCGTCGCCGAGGAAACGGGCCTGATCGTCGAGATCGGCAAGTGGGTGCTGGAGCGCGCCTGCATGGACGCCGTCGCCCTGCACCGCCAGACCGGCACCTGGCTCAGCATGGCGGTGAACGTCTCCGCGCGCCAGCTGCGCGACAAGGACTTCATCGGCGTCGTCGAGCGCGCGCTGCTCGCCACGGGCATGCCGGCCGACCGGCTGGAGCTGGAGCTGACGGAGAGCATGCTGATGGAAGACCTGGACGGCGCCGTCGACTTCATGCACAACGTGCGCGCGCTGGGCGTGCGCCTGTCGATCGACGACTTCGGCACCGGCTACTCGTCGCTGGCCTACCTGCAGACCTTCCCGATCAACCACCTCAAGATCGACCGC
>Ga0207657_10008203_pt1 | contig 10643 bp, 9 predicted proteins | sample KBSC33metaG_FD_184316 | JGI IMG/M metagenome (GOLD analysis project Ga0207657, IMG submission 184316) | Corn rhizosphere microbial communities from Kellogg Biological Station, Michigan, USA - KBS C3-3 metaG (SPAdes) (version 2) | ecosystem: Host-associated > Plants > Roots > Rhizosphere > Soil ... | reverse complement strand
ATGAAGGCGCTCACCGGCACGGTCGCGGTCTCCGGCACCATCCTGTTCATCATTGTCGGCGCCACCACCTTCTCGCAGGTGCTGAGCTTCTCCGGTGTGGTCAACGGGCTGGTGGAGCTGGTGACCGGCCTTGGGCTCTCGGTCAACGCGCTCATGATCGCGATGCTGCTGATCCTGCTCTTCCTCGGCTGCTTCGTCGACCAGGTCAGCATGATGCTGATCACGCTGCCGTTCTTCATGCCGCTGGTGCAGCGTTACGACGTCGATCTGATCTGGTTTGGCGTGCTGTTCCTGATCTGCATGCAGCTCGGCCTGCTGACGCCGCCGTTTGGCCTGCTGCTGTTCACGATGAAGGGGGTGGCGCCGCCCTCGATCACCATGCAGCAGATCTACGCGGCGTCGATGCCTTACATCGCGATGAGCGTCCTGATCCTGGTCCTGATCTTCCTGTTTCCCGCCATTGCGACCTGGCTTCCCGCCGTGCTGAGCCGGTGATGCCCCGTTCCGTCCGCCTTGATGACCTCTTGCCGTATCTGATGAATCGCCTGGTGGCGCGGCTCAACCAGAACCTAGGCGAGCGGCTGCGCCGCCACGGCTATTCGTTCCAGGAATGGCGCGTGCTCGCGGTGCTCGCCGCTCACGACGGGATCACCCTGTCGCAGCTCGGCGACGCAGCGGTGATCCCGCAGCCGACGGTGAGCCGTCTGGTGGCGCGGCTGGAGCGCCGGCAGTTTCTTCGCCGCCGGTCGGGAACGCGCGATTCGCGCTTCGTCGAGGCCTGGATCACGCGGCGCGGCATGGCCGCCTACCGCGCGATGCTGCCGCTGGCGATCGAGGAATATCGCAGCGCCGTGACCGGGTTCGGCGGCAAGCAAACGGAATGGCTGCGGCGCGCGACGCTGCGGATGATCGGCAATATCGGGATCGAACTGTTGCGGGAGCGCCTCCCGCAATCCGTCGCTAGGCCGCCTGCGGTTCGCCGCCCCGCGGTTTCGTCAGCCGCACCGCGAGCTGCCAGGCCACCCAGAGGAAGACGAAATAGAGTGCCAGGAACACGATGAGACTGACATGCGGCCCCCATTCGTACTCGACGAAGAGGCCCAGGAAATAGGCGAGGACGTCGCCCGCAATCATGAAAACCAGATAATAGGCGAGAAGTGTCACAATTTCCTCCGCAAATGGCCACTGGCGCGATCAGTTGAGCCTACGCCCTTTGCCGGCAGTAGTCTTCATGAGATTGTCAAAACCGGGGCCGGTGCGCCATTCGTGCGGTTCCGCATCATTCCGGCAGCACCGCAGTCGCCTCGATCTCGAGGCGCGCCAGCGGCTCCACCAGCCGGGTGACCTCGACCACCGCCATGGCCGGGAAATGCCGTCCCATGACCTCGCGATAGGCGGCGCCGAGCGCCGGCAAATCGCCGAGATACTCGTCCATGTCGCGCACATACCAGGTCAGCCGCACGATGTGCTGCGGCGTCGCGCCGGCCTCCTTGAGCACTGCCGCGATGTTCTCGAGCGCGAGCTTCATCTGCGCCACGAACCCTTGCGCGAAGCGGCCTTGCGCGTCCTGTCCGATCATGCCGCCGACGAACACCGTTTCGCCGCGCGCGCGGATGCCGTTGGCGAAGCCCTTCGGTCGCGGCCAGCCGGGCGGCTGCAGCACCGCGTGCAGGGTGTTGCGATCTTCGCGGATCGAGGGTTCGGCCACGTTGGTTTCCTTTTCCCGAAGAACGCCTTCACGAGGCAAGCTGGTGCGAGGCGGGCTCGCCCGCCATGCGGCGAAGCTCGAAGCGCTGTAGCTTGCCGGTCTGGGTCCGCGGCAATACGGCGACGTATTCGATGGCGCGAGGATATTTGTACGGCGCGATATTCGCCTTGACGTAGTCCTGCAGCAGCTTGGTCAGGGTCGGGTCGCCGGCATGGCCGGGGCGCAGCACGACATAAGCCTTGACGATCTGTCCGCGCTCCGCGTCGGGCGCCCCCACCACGCCGCATTCGGCGACCGCCGGGTGCGTGAGCAGTGCGGTCTCGACCTCCGGGCCGGCGATGTTGTAGCCGGCCGACACGATCATGTCGTCGGAGCGCGCCTGGTACCAGAAGTACCCGTCGGCATCCATGAGGTAGGTGTCGCCGGTGATGTTCCAGCCGTCGCGCACATAGGCGCGCTGGCGCTTGTCGGCGAGATAGCGGCATCCGGTCGGCCCTCGCACGGCGAGACGGCCGAGCGTGTTGGGCGCGACCTCGTTGCCTTCAGCGTCGACCACGCGTGCTTCATAGCCGGGGACCGGCCTGCCGGTGGCGCCCGGCCGGATCTCGTCTTCGGGCGAGCCGATGAAGATGTGCAGCATCTCGGTCGCGCCGATGCCGTCGAGGATCTTGATGCCGGTGGCGGCGTGCCAGGCGTCGAACGTAGCCTGCGGCAGGGTCTCGCCCGCGGAGACGCATTTGCGCAGCGATGAAATGTCATGCTCGCCGAGCTTTGCCAGCATCGCGCGGTAGGCGGTCGGCGCGGTGAAGCAGACGGTGGCGCCGAATTGCGCGGCGGCGGCGAGCAGATCGTCCGGCCCCGCGCGTTCCAGCAGGATCGTGGCGGCGCCGACATGCAACGGGAACAGCACAAGGCCGCCGAGCCCGAAGGTGAAAGCGAGCGGCGGCGAGCCCATGAACCGGTCCGTGGCCTGCGCGCGCAGCACGTGGCGGCCATAGCTGTCGCAGGTCGCCAGCATGTCGCGATGGAAGTGCATGGTGCCTTTCGGCTCGCCTGTTGTGCCCGACGTGAAGGCGATGAGGCAGACGTCGTCGCTGGAGGTGTCGCAGGCGGTGAAATGCTCGTAGCCAGGCTTGGCCATCAGCGCTTCGAGCGCGCCGGGCGCGCCGCTGCCCCAGTACACGACGCGCTCGAACTCGCCCGCGAGCGGCCGCGCCTTCTCCATTTCCTCGGCCAGGCGGTGATCGCACAGCGCCAGCCGGATCTTCGCCTTCGCGAGCGGATAGGCGATCTCCTTGGCGCGCAGCAGCGGCATGGTGGCGACCACAACGCCGCCGGCCTTGATGACGGCGAGATAGGCCGCAACCATCATCGGGCTGTTGGGGCCGCGCAGCAGTACGCGATGCCCGGGCAGGAGACCGAGGTCGCGCGTGAGCACGTTGGCGATGCGGTTCACCCGCTCCGCCAGTTGCGCATAGCTGAGGTTCTCGGACGGCGAAATGAGGCATGGGCGGTCGCCGCCGCCGGCCTCGATCCGGCGATCGAGCAATTCGACCGCGCAATTGATGCGATCGGGATAGTTCAGCTCCGGCAGGCCGAACAGGAAGTCCGGCCATTGCGCGCGCGGGGGCAGGTTGTCGCGCGCGAACGTGTCCACATGCGCCGACGGGGTCATGGCTGTCGCTCCTCGCCAAAGTCCATCATGGGTCAAGCCGCTCCGCGTGCTTTCTCCCTGGGCAAGTTCTTATTCCGCGGCGACGGCCGGCCGCCGCGGATGGTTCTTCAGCAGTTCACGCGCGATCACGATCTTCTGGACCTCGGTCGCGCCTTCGTAGATGCGCAGCGCCCGGATCTCGCGATAAAGCTCCTCGACCTTGACGCCCTTTTTGATCCCCAAGCCACCATGAAGCTGCACGGCGCGATCGATGACGCGCTGCGCCGACTCGGTCGCGACCATTTTTGCCATGGCGGCCTCGCGGGTGACGCGCGCCGCGCCCTGATCCTTGGTCCATGCGGCGCGATAGACCAGCAGCGCCGATGCATCGACTTCGCTGGCGCTGTCGGCGATGGCCGCCTGCGTCATCTGCAAATCGCCGAGCGGTGCCCCAAACAGCCTGCGGCTCGCGGCGTGTGCGACGGTCTCGTGCAATGCCCGGCGAGCGAAGCCGAGCGCGGCGGCGCCCACGGTCGAGCGGAAGATGTCGAGCGTCGCCATGGCGACCTTGAACCCGTCGCCCGGCTTGCCCAGGCGATTGGTCAGCGGAACGCGCACGCCTTCGAACCGCAGGGTTGCGAGCGGATGCGGCGCGATCACGTCGATGCGTTCCACGACCTGCAAGCCCGGGGCGTCGGCGTCGACGACGAACGCCGACAGCCCCTTGGCGCCAGGGGCTTCGCCGGTGCGCGCGAAAACGACGTAGTGATCGGCGATGCCGCCGTTGGAGATCCAGGTCTTCACGCCGTCGATGCGCAGATGCGACGGCCCGTCGGGCGTTGCGGTCATCGCCAGCGCGGCGACGTCGGAGCCCGCCTCCGGCTCCGACAGGGCGAAGGCGGCGATGGCGCGCCCGTCACGCACCGGCGGGAGGTAGCGCGCCTGCAGTTCCGTCGAGCCGAACAGGGAGATCGAGCCGGTGCCCAGGCCCTGCATCGCAAAGGCGAAATCGGCGAGCCCGTCGCGGAACGCCAGGATTTCGCGGGCCAGGCAGAGCGTACGCACGTCGAGCCGCGGATGCAGCCCGCCGTGCTCCGCCGGCACCACCGCCTTGAGAAAACCGGCGTCCGCCAGCGCCTTGACCCGGGCCCGGCACGCCGCATCGACGTCGTCGTGGGGCAGCGCGGGGAGAGTGGCGTCGGCCCAGCGTGCGAGCGCCTGCGCGAAGCGGCGGTGGCCGTCGTCGAAAAATGGCCAGCTCAGGGTCTCGTCGAGGTCCATCTCAGTTGCCCTCGAACACCGGCTTCTGCTTGGCGGCGAAGGCGCGGAACGCGCGCGCGAAATCCTCCGTCTCCATGCAGAGCGCCTGGGCGACCGCTTCCGCTTCGATCGCGCTCTCGACCGACATCGCCCATTCCATCTCCAGCATGCGCTTGGTCATGCCGTTGGCGAAAGTGGGGCCCGCGGCCAGTTCTGCGGCCAATTGCTGCGCCTGCGCCAGTACCGTGTCCGGCGAAGCGAGCCGATTGAAGAAGCCCCAACGTTCCGCCTCCTCGCCATCAAGCACGCGGCCGGTATAGAGCAGCTCGGCCGCGCGCCCTTGGCCGATGATGCGCGGCAGCATCGCGCAGGCGCCCATGTCGCAGCCCGCGAGCCCGACCCGGTTGAACAGGAACGCGACCTTGGCGGTCGAGGTTCCCAGGCGCAGATCGGAGGCCATGGCCAGGATCGCGCCGGCGCCGGCGCATACGCCGTCGATGGCGGCGACGATCGGCTGGGGACAGGCGCGCATCGCCTTGATCACCTCGCCGGTCATGCGGGTGAACGCGAGCAGCTCAGCCGTCGCCATCTTGACCAGCGGCTCGATGATCTCGAACACGTCTCCGCCGGAGCAGAAATTGCCGCCGGCGCCGCAGATGACGAACGCCTTGACGGTTTTTTCCTTGGCCGCAGCGCGGAAGAGATCGGCCAGCTCGGCGTAGCTGTCGAAGGTGAGCGGGTTCTTCTTGTCCGGCCGGTCGAGCGTGATGGTCGCGACCTTGCCGTCGACCGCCAGCCGGACATGCCGTGCGGCGTAGTCCTTGAGCGGCAGGGTGACCGGATTGGCTGCGCTCATCGCGGCCCTCCATTGCCGATGGCCTTGCGCGCCGAGGCCTTGGTCTTGGCCAGGAGGCGCAGAAGCGTCTCGATGTCGCCGGCGGACAGGTCCGCGAACATCTCTCCGATCCAGTCGCCGTTCTCCCGCGCCATGGCGCGGAAGAACCTCCGCCCCTCGGCGGTGAGGCTCACGATCTGCGCGCGCCGGTCCTTGGGTGAAGGCCGCCGGTTGATGAGGCCCTGCTCGACCAGCCGGTCGACCAGGCCTGTCACGTTGCCGTTCGACACCATCATCCGCTGCGAAAGCTCGCCCAGCGTCATGCCCTTCGGCGCGCGGTCGAGTTGCGCCAGCAGATCGAAGCGCGGCAGCGTGACCTCGAAGCTGTCGCGCAGACGCCGGCGCACCTCGGTCTCGATCACCTCCTTGCAGGTGAACAGGCGCAGCCACAGGCGCAACTCGTCCCTGTGGTCGTGTGGCCGCTCGGCCACCTTGGTCTCGGCATCGAGGGGGAGCGCGCGGTCTTCCATCACATTTCTCCGCCCGCCACCGCCAGCGTCGTGCCGGTCACGGCCGCGGCGTCGGGCGAGCACAGATAGAGCACGGCGGCCGCGACTTCCTCGGGCCGGACCAGGCGGCCGATCGGCGCGTCCTTCTCGTAGGCGGCGAGCACATCGGTGCGGGCGCGGCCGGTCGTGGCGGCGACCCGCGCGATGCTGTCGCGCACGAGGTCGGTATCGGTATAGCCGGGACATACCGCATTGACCGTCACCCCGCGCGTCGCGGTCTCCGCGGCGAGCGCGCGCGTCAGACCCACAAGCGCGTGCTTGGCCGCGCAATAGGCGCTGACATAGGGGTAACCCCGCAGACCGGAGGTGGAAGCGACGTTGACGATGCGGCCGAAGCCGCGCGCGATCATGCCGGGCAGCACCACCTGGCTCGCGTAGATCGCGCCCATGACGTGCACGTCCCACATCGCCTGGAAAACCGACGGATCGGTCTTGATGAAGGCGCCGGTCTCCACCGAGCCGGCATTGTTGACGAGAATGGCGATGGGTCCGCGGGCGGCTTCGGCCGCGGTCACCTGGTGCTTGACCTCGACCGCGTCGGTGACGTCGGCGACGGCGCAGCCCGCGGCCTCGCCGGCGGCAACGGTCGCGCGCAGGGGTGCCTCGCTGCGTCCGACCACGGTCACGACGGCGCCGGCTCCGGCCAGCGCCGCGGCAATCGCGCGGCCGATGCCGCGTCCCCCGCCGGTGACCAGAGCGTGCTTGCCTGCGAGCGCCATATCCCTGCCGGTCGAGAATCGTGCAGTCGATGAAGATATTTTAAGCTTAAAATGTCGATGCTTCAAGCTTGTCGCGAGAATGTTTTAAGCCTAAACTAAATCCGTCGCGCTCTGTAACCGTCACCCCGAGGTGCGAGCCGCACTTCGGTGGGGGACGGCTCGGGTGCGGGCCGAGTGTGCCCATCATCCTTCGAGGCCCGCCAAGGCGCGGGCACCTCGGGATGACGGATCGGCACCGCGCGCCGGGGGCGCGACCGTGGGCGGTGGAGGCGTGCATGAAAGTTCACGTGATCGGCGGCGGCCCGGCCGGGCTCTATTTCTCGATCCTGATGAAGAAGTCATGGCCGCAGACCCGCATCACCGTGTTCGAGCGCAACCGGCCCGACGATACCTTCGGCTTCGGCGTGGTGTTCTCCGACCAGACGCTCGACACGTTCGAAAGCTATGACCGCGAGAGCTACCGCGCCATCATCGGGCACTTTGCCTACTGGGACGACATCGAGATCCATTTCCGCGGCGCCACCCACCGCATCGGCGGCAACGGCTTCTGCGGCTGCTCGCGCGGGACGCTGCTGAAGATTCTGGGCCGGCGCGCTCGCTCGCTCGGCGTGGAGATCAAGTACCAGTCGGAAGTCTCGCCGCTCGATCCGGCGATCAGGGACGCCGATCTCGTGGTGGTGGCGGACGGCATCAATTCGCGCATCCGCGACGCCTTTGCCGATCGGTTCAAGCCCAGCGTCGATCTGCGGCCGAACTTCTTCTCCTGGATGGGCTCGACGCGGCCGTTCGATGCCTTCACGTTCTTTTTCCGCGAAACCGAGCACGGCATCTTCATCGCCCATTGCTACCAGTACGAGCCGCAGCGCTCGACCTGGATCATCGAGACCGATCCGCTCACATTCGTGCGTGCCGGCGTCGACCAGCTCGACGAGGAGGCGTCCGCGCATTTCGTCGAGACCTTGTTCGCGGAGGAGCTGCAGGGCCACCGGCTCAGCACCAACCGCTCGATCTGGCGCAACTTCCCGACCATCCGCTGCGAGCGATGGGTCGCGGACAACATGGTGCTGATCGGCGACGCCAAGGCGACGGCGCATTTCTCCATCGGCTCCGGCACCAAGCTGGCGATGGAGGACGGGATCGCGCTCTACGAGGCATTCCGGGCCACCGACAATAGCGATGTGGCCACCGCGCTCGCGCACTTCGAGTCGCGGCGGCGCGACGAGGTGGAGAAGACCCAGCACTCGGCCGACGTCTCGCTGGTGTGGTTCGAGCACGTCAACCGTTTCTGGAACATGGACCCGACGCGCTTTGCGTTCGGCCTGATGACGCGTTCGAAGGCGATCACCTACGACAACCTCGCGCTGCGCGCGCCCGAGTTCGTCAACGAGGTGGATCGGGTCGTGGCGCGCGACGTCCGTGCGCTCGGCTTCCCGGCCGAGACCGCAAAGCCGCTCGCCCCGATGTTCCAGCCGTTCCGCCTGCGCGGCCTGACCCTGGAGAACCGCATCGTCGTGTCGCCGATGTGCCAGTACTCGGCGCAGGACGGGCTGCCGAACGACTGGCACCTCGTTCACTACGGCTCGCGCGCCATCGGCGGCGCCGGCCTGATGTTCACCGAAATGACCGACGTCTCCAAGGACGCGCGAATTTCCCTGGGATGCGCCGGCATCTACGAGGACGCGCACGAGGCCGCGTGGAAGCGCATCGTCGATTTCGTACATGCGCAATCGCAGACGAAGTTCTGCCTGCAGCTCGGGCATGCCGGCCGCAAGGGTGCGACCAGGCTGATGTGGGAGGGCATCGACGAGCCGCTGGAGGAGGGTGCGTGGCCGATCGTCTCGGCGTCGCCACTCCCTTATTTCCCGCACAGCGTGGTGCCGCGCGAGATGAGCCGGGCCGACATGGACGAGGTGATCGCCGACTATGTCGCGGCGACCCGGCGCGCCGACCGCGCCGGGTTCGACATGGTCGAGATGCACGCGGCGCACGGCTATCTGCTCGCGAGCTTCATCTCGCCCCTCACCAATCGCCGCACCGATGACTATGGCGGCTCGCTCGACAATCGGATGCGCTTTCCGCTCGAGGTCTTTCGCGCCATGCGCGCGGCCTGGCCCGACGAGAAGCCGGTGTCGGTGCGCATTTCCGCTACGGACTGGGCCGACGGCGGCCTCACCGGCGACGATGCGGTCGAGGTGGCGCGCGCGTTTGCCGACGCCGGCTGCGACCTCATCGACGTGTCGACCGGCCAGACCGTCGCCGATGCCGAGCCGATTTTCGGCCGCATGTTCCAGACCCCGTTCTCCGACCAGATCCGCAACGAGGCCGGGCTCGCCACCATGTGCGTCGGCGCGATCACGACCGCCGATCAGGTCAACACCATCATCGCGGCCGGCCGTGCCGACCTGGTCGCGCTGGCGCGGCCGCATCTCATGGATCCGTACTTCACCCTGAAGGCGGCGGCCTGGTATGGGGCGCCAGCCATCCATTGTCCCCCGCAATACCTCGCCGGCAAGGATCAGATCTTCCGCAACAGCGTCCGCGACCGCGAGGAGCTGCGCGACTTGCGGCTGAAGGCAAAACCCAAGGGCCACCGCGATACCTGGAAGGAAGCGGCGGAGTAGGTGAGAGGAGGAAGGGCGAATCTCTCTGTTGTCATCGTCCGCGAATGCGGACGATCCAGTAACCTCCGACTGCTTCGAGCCTGGGCGCGCTACGTTAGGTTGGTGGATATTGAATGCCCGCCTTCGCGGGCATGACAGTCCCGCGGGAGGCTTTGCCGAGAGCTACTATTGAGATTTCCGCATCTGCGTGAGAACGTGACGCAACGGACCGCGACGGAGGGACGCATGCACGAAGCGCTGAACCACGCCAAGCTCGCGATGCTGTTCCGCAAGGAATTCGAGCTCTGCAACGTGAAGAAGGGCGAGACCATCGTGCTGCTGAGCGATCTCGGCGCGCGCCGCGATTACGTCTCCGCAGCGTTCGCCGCCGCCGAGGATCTCGGCGCCGACGCCTACGAGATGTGCGTCAATGCCATGCCGTCGTGGACCAAGGTCGGGGTCGAGACCGTCGGCCGCTGCAAGGGCACGCTCGAGGCGATCAAGTCGGCCGACATGCTGGTCTGCCTGCACATCCCGTTGTTCACCCGCTGGCTCAAGGAGGCGCGCGACGCCGGCACGCGCGTGCTCATGGTGATCGACGCCCCTGACGAGCTCGAGACCCTGATGGCGCCCGCGGGCCTCAAAGAGGCGGTCACCTATGCCGGCGCGCGGCTCGAACGCGCCAAGACCATGCGCATCACGCGACCCGGCGGCACCGACCTCACCGTGAAGCTGGGCGAATATCCGACCATGATCCAGTACGGGTACGCGGAAGCGCCCGGCCGGTTCGATCATTGGGGCGCCGGCCACGTACACACGTTTCCGAACGAAGGCTCCGCCAATGGCACCGTGGTGTTCGCGCCCGGCGACATCGTCGTGCTGCCGTATTGCCGCTACGTGCAGGACGAGGTGCGGCTCGACATCCGCGACGGCTTCATCCGCAAGATCGAGGGCGGCCTCGACGCCAAGCTGATGAGCGACTGGCTGGACGGCAACAAGGCCAACGCGCAGGACATGGATGGGCACGCGATTTCGCATCTCGGTTGGGGACTCAACCCCCAGGGCAGGTGGGATGCGATCGCGCTCAACGGCGCCGATCCGATCCGCCATCACGCCGGCGCCCGCTGCTTCGCCGGCAATTTCCTGTTCTCGACCGGCCCGAACTCGCAAGGGGGCGGCAAGCGTACGACCAAGGGGCACTACGACGTGCCCATGCGGGACTGCACCGTCGCCCTCGACAACGACGTCATCATCGAGCGCGGCAGGATCATCGACGAAAAGATGCAGGTCGCGTTCGT
>Ga0207657_10008201_pt1 | contig 10643 bp, 9 predicted proteins | sample KBSC33metaG_FD_184316 | JGI IMG/M metagenome (GOLD analysis project Ga0207657, IMG submission 184316) | Corn rhizosphere microbial communities from Kellogg Biological Station, Michigan, USA - KBS C3-3 metaG (SPAdes) (version 2) | ecosystem: Host-associated > Plants > Roots > Rhizosphere > Soil ... | reverse complement strand
TGGCGAGGGCCGGACTCGAACCGGCGACACCCCGGTTTTCAGCCGAGTGCTCTACCAGCTGAGCTACCTCGCCGCTGGCGCGGGCCAGTCTACCGGGATGCGGTGTGGGCTCTCACGGCTGCGAGCCGCTCGACGAGGGTGTCGACGAGCGCGCCCTTCTCGAGGACGGCGTCGGCGCCGGCCTCGGCCACGGCCTGGTGCAGCTGCTGGTCGGGGTCGCCGGTGACGGCGATCAGGCAGATGTTGGGGTGGTCCTTGCGGAGCCTCGCCACGGCGGTGACGCCGTCGACGAGCGGCATGTGCAGGTCGATCACGACCGCGTCGGGGTCGAGCGTGTCGGCTTGCTCGATCGCGTCGAGGCCGTTTTCGGCCGTGCCGACGACGGTCAGCTCGGGCTGGCGCTCGATGAGCGGTCGCAGCGACTCGAGGAACGCGCCGTCGTCATCCGCCAACAGGACGCGCACCGGTGCCGCAGGCACCCCATCCGGCATGTCCGCCAAGAGGTTGACGTTAGCCTTGCCGCCGTGAGCGTGCAACCGTCTGGCCGTGAAGTCGCGCTGATCGGCGCTCCGCTCGATCTCGGGCAGGGCCGGCGCGGCGTCGACATGGGGCCGTCGGCGATCCGCTACGCCGGACTTGCCGAGCATCTCGCCGAGAAGCTCGGCATCGTCACCGACGATCACGGCAACGTCGAGGCGCCGGTCGCGGAGTCCCTCGACCGCGGCGACGAGAGCGCGCGCTATCTCGAGAAGATCCTCGAATTGTGTGACGAGGTGGCGAAGCTCGTCAGCGAGGCGACGCGCGCCGGCAAGCTTCCACTCGTCCTCGGGGGCGACCACTCGGTCGCACTCGGGTCGCTCGTCGGCATGGCGACCGTGCACGGGCCGGGCGGCGTCGTCTGGATCGACGCTCACGGCGACCTGAACACGCCCGCGACGTCGCCAAGCGGCAACGTGCACGGAATGGTTCTCGCCGCGGCGCTCGGGCTTGCCGGCGACGCGTTCGCCTACGACGACTGGATCCTGCCGGCGATCGAGGCGGGGAAGCTCGCGCTCGTCGGGGTGCGCTCCCTCGACCAGGGCGAGCGCGAAGTCCTGAAGCAGCTCGATGCGAAGGTGTTCACGATGAGCGAGATCGACAAGGTCGGCATCGAGTCGTGCATGCGCGAAGCGCTCGAGCATGCGGGGGGCGGGGCGTTCCTGCACGTGAGCCTCGACATGGATGCGGTCGATCCGGAGCACGCACCCGGTGTCGGCACTCCGGTGCGCGGCGGCTTCTCGTACCGCGAAGCGCATCTCGCGATGGAGATCGTCGCCGAGTCCGGCGCTGCCGACTCGTTCGACGTCGTCGAGGTGAACCCGGTGCTCGACCGCGAGAATGCGACGGGCAAGCTCGCGGTCGAGCTCGTCGCGTCGGCGCTCGGCGCCAGAATTCTCTAAGCGAGGAAGCGTTCCACGGCGTCCGCGACCTCGTCGAAGGCGTCCCACATCACCATGTGCTTCCCCGGGACGGCGACGATCTCGGCGTACGCGGCGTACGCGTCGAGCTGCTCCTCGCGGACGAGCCCGTACGCGGGCGCGTGGATCAGCAGCGCCGGCGCACGGAGCGTTTCGGGCGGCGGCGGGTCGGACGCGAGCTCGCCATAGATCGAGACCATCGCGGGCTGGAACGTCCGCCGGCGCAGGCGGCCGTCGGGCAGCACCTCGCAGTGAAGCTCCGCGTCCTCGAGCACGAGGTGCCGCGCCGAGTCGTCCTCGCGCGCATCCACGTATCCGTCGGCCGAGTCGTAGACCGGCTCACGGCGTTCCAGGTCGGCGACGACCGCAGCGACGTGCGGCAGTAGCTGGATTGCCGGGTCGAGCAGCACGGCGCGGCGGATCCGCTCCGGCTCGCGCGCGGCGAGCTCGAGGACGAGCCGCCCGCCGAACGAATGCCCCACCCAGTCGGCCCGCTCGATGCCGAGTGCGTCGATCGTCTCGACCAGGTCGCCGACGTGTGTTGCGATCGTCCACGGTGCGTCGTGCTCCGAGCGGCCGTGCGCGCGCAGATCGGGCGCAATGATGCGAAACCGCGATCCCCAGCGCTCCTCGGCGAGCCGCTTGTAGCGCTCGCCGTGGCCGGTTACCCCGTGCACGCAGACGACGGGGGGAGCGGCCGGGTCGCCCCACTCGTGGACGTGCAGCCTCAATCGGCCGTCTCCTCGCCGTTCCCGGACGGCGTGTAGTAGGTCGTCCCTTTCAGCTCGTCTGGGAGATAGTCGACGTCGAAGCCGCGCGGGTCGTCGTGCGGATAGACGTAGCCCTTGCCGTGCCCGAGCTTGCGGCCGTAGTAGGAGCCGTCGCGCAGCGCCTTCGGCGGCGGGAAGTTGCCGCGTTCCTGCACGTCGCGCGTCGCGGCGTTGATCGCCTTGTAGCTCGCGTTCGATTTCGGCGCGCGCGCGAGGTAGACGACGGCCTGCGCGAGATTCAGCCGCGCCTCCGGCAGGCCGACGTGCTCCACGGCCTGCGCAGCCGCGACCGCGACGAGCAGCGCGCGCGGATCGGCGTTGCCGATGTCCTCCGAGGCGAGCACGATCATGCGCCGCGCGATGAACCGCGCGTCCTCGCCGCCCTCGAGCATCGCCGCGAGGTAGTAGACGGCGGCGTCCGGGTCGCTGCCGCGCATCGACTTGATGAACGCCGACGTGAAGTCGTAATGCGCGTCGGCTGTCTTGTCGTAGACGATCGGCCGTTTGTGAGCAGCGTCGTCGACGTTCTGCTCGGTCACCTCACCCGTGGCCGTCTCGGCGGCGAGCTCGACGATGTTCAGCGCGGTTCGTGCATCGCCGCCTGCCCGCTGCACGATCAGCGCGACGACGTCGTCGGCCGCAACGGCACCGACCTCTGCGAGCCCGCGCCGGACGACGACCGCGAGATCCTCCGGAGAGAGCGACTCGAGCTGGTACACCTGCGAGCGCGAGAGCAGCGCCGAGTTGACCTCGTAGTACGGGTTCTCCGTCGTTGCGCCGATGAGCGTCACGAGACCTTCCTCCACGGCCGGCAAGAGCGCATCCTGCTGCGCTTTGTTGAAGCGGTGGATCTCGTCGAGGAAGAGGATCGTGCGCTTGCCGGTCGTGCCGAGCCGTTCGCGCGCGCGCGCGAGCACCTCGCGGACGTCCTTGACGGTCGCCGACACCGCGGAGAGCTCCTCGAAAGCGGCGCCTGTCGACGCCGCGACGATGCGTGCGAGCGTCGTCTTGCCGGAGCCGGGAGGCCCGTAGAAGATCGACGAGCGAACGCGGTCCGCGGCGATCGCCTGCCGAAGCGCCGAGCCCTCGCCGAGCACGTGCTGCTGCCCGACGAACTCGTCGAGCGTACGCGGGCGCAGCCGCTGTGCGAGCGGCGCCACCTCGCCCGCGCGTTCGTGCGCCGCGTCAGAGAAGAGGTCGGCCACGCCATCAGTATGCTCCGCGCGTGGCCGTGACCAGCCTTCGCGGCGAGGTGACCGACCTCCTCAGCCGCCTCATCCGGGTCGACACGACGAACCCGCCCGGGAACGAGACCGCGGCCGCGGAGCTGCTGCGCGACTACCTCGAAGCGAACGGCGTCGAGTGCGAGCTGTATGCGCGCGTCCCCGAGCGTGCGAATCTCGTCGCGCGCATCCGCGGCCGCGGCGACGGCCCGAGCCTGCTCTTCCTCGGCCACACCGATGTCGTGCTCGCTGACGCCGGCGAGTGGTCGGTGCCGCCGTTCTCGGGCGAGGTGCGAAACGACGAGGTCTGGGGGCGCGGCGCGCTCGACATGAAGGGGCAAGTGGCCGCGAACGCCGTCGCGCTCGCGTCGCTCGCGCGCGAAGGGTTCGAGCCGTCGGGCGACCTGATTCTCGCCGCGACCGCCGACGAGGAGGTCGGCGAGAACTTCGGCCTCTCGTGGCTCTGCTCCGAGCACCCCGAGGCGGTGCGCTGCGACTACGCGATCAACGAGGGAGCCGGCGACCGGCTCGTGCTCGGCGGCAGCGCGTACTACGTCGCAGCCACGGCGGAGAAGCTCACGGCCCCGTTCACGATCAGTGTGCACGGGCGGTCGGGCCATGCGTCGATGCCGGGGATCGCCGACAACGCGCTCGTGAAAGCCGCGCGGCTGATCGAGCGGATCGCTGCGTACCGCCCAGATCCGCAGATCCAGCAGGAGGTCGCAGTCTTCCTCGAGGCGGTTCTCGGCGAGGTGCCGGCCGCGCCGGCGGTCGTGGAGCGCGCCCGCGCGATGGACAAGACGGTGGCGGAGCTCGTCGAGCCGCTGCTCGCGCCGACGTTCTCGCCGACGATGATCTCCGCCTCGCAGAAGCGGAACGTCATTCCGGCGCTGTGCGAAGTCGGCGTCGACTGCCGGCTCCTGCCGGGACAAACACCTGCGGAGGTCGAGCCGGTTGTTCATGCAGTGCTCGGTGATGACATCGCGTACGACCTCACGTTCCAGAAGGCGGAGGGCGGCACGCGCTCGTCGCTCGACACGCCGCTCTGGTCGGCGGTCGAGTCGTTCGTCGAGCAGACGGAGCCCGGCGCCGTTGCCGTGCCGATGATCTGCGCAGGCTTCACGGACAGCCACTGGCTACGCGACGCGTTCGGCACGGTTGCGTACGGGTTCTTCCCGCTCCGGACGATGCCGGCCGAGGTCGCCGCCACGCTCATTCACTCGGCCGACGAACGGGCCGCGGTCGACGATCTCGAGCTCGGCGTCGACTGGCTGCGCTTCGCCGCGCGAGCCGTGCTCGCATGACCGTCGAGCTCGACTCCCTCGCGGAGCTCGAGCCGTCGCTCGCCGCCGACGGGTTCTTCGCGCGCGACGACGTCGTCGCGCACGTCTACGTCGGCTACCGATGCTCCGACGCGCTGCGCCGCACGAGCACTCCGTCTCCGCCGGAGCCGTGTGCGCTGCCTGCGGCTGCCTACGCCGTCGAGCCGATCGCCGGTCGTGCCACTGCGGCACCCGGGAGCTACGCGATCGGGCCGTGGCACGCGACGTGGAGCGAAGCGGAGTATGCGGATGCGATCGACGCGGTTCGTGCCGCGATCGCCGAGGGCGACGTCTATCAGGTCAATCTCGTGCAGCACCTGAGCGCAGACTTCGACGGCGACCCACGCGCGCTTGCGGCTGCCCTCGCGCCGTTGCGTCCGCTGCATCCGGAGCCGCTCAGCGGCGCAGGCTGGACGATCGTCTCCGCGTCGCCCGAGCTCCTGCTCTCACGCCGCGGCACGCGCATCCGCACCTCGCCGATCAAGGGCACGCGCCCTGCGGGCGTCCCGGTCGAGTCGGCGAAGGACGCGGCCGAGCACGTGATGATCGTCGATCTCGAGCGGAACGATCTTGCGCGCGTCGCTGTGCCGGGCAGCGTGCGCTGGCCCGAGGTGCTCGTCGAGCAACAACTTGCGGGGGTGACGCACCTCGTCGCAACGGTCGAGGCAGAGCTGCGCGACGACGTGTCGCTCACAGAGCTGCTCGAGGCGATGCTGCCGGGCGGGTCGGTCACCGGTTGCCCCAAGATCGCCGCGCTCGACCACATCGCCGCGCTCGAGCCGGTCGGCCGCGGCGCGTCGATGGGCGCGCTCGGACGGCTCTGGCCGAACGGCGACCTGGAGCTCGCGCTCACCATTCGCACGTTCGCGGTTGCAGACGGCGCAATTCACCTGTGGGTCGGCGGCGGCATCGTCTGGGACTCCGATCCGGCGGCGGAGGTCGAGGAGTCGTGGGTGAAGGCGCGCCCGATCCTCGCCGCCGTCGGCGCACCGCTCCCGGCCGCGGTGACGTGACACTCGTCGCGCTCGCGCAGCTCGGACGAGGAGTCGTCCCGATCGACACCCCGGTGTTGCACGCCGACGACGAAGGCGTGCTGCGCGGCCGTTCCGTGTTCGAGACGATGCGTGTCTACGGCGGGATGCCGTTCATGCTCAGTGCGCATCTCGACCGGTTGCTCGCGTCTGCCGGCCGGCTGCGGCTTGCACCACCGCCTCGCGACGCGTTCGAGGCGGCGGTGTTCGACGCGATCGCTGCCGGCGGCGAGCTCGATGCGTCGCTTCGGCTGCTCTGGACGGCGGGCCGGGAGGGCGGCGGCGAGCCGAACGGGCTCGTGCTCGTGTCGAGCCTGCCGCCCGGTCTCGACGAGCTGCGTGCGCGCGGCCTTCGGCTCGCCGTCGTGCGCTGGGCCCCCGGCGCGCTCGCGGGCGCGAAGTCGACGAGCTATGCGGAGAACATCGCGGCGCAGGGCGATGCCGCGGAGCGCGGCGCCGACGACGCGCTCCTCGTGGCACCGGACGGCACCGTGCTCGAGGCGCCCACGTCGAACGTGTGGTTCCGAGAGGAGTCGCAGCTGCTGACGCCGTCGCTCGCGCTGCCGCTTCTGGCCGGCGTGACGCGCGCAGCGGTGCAGCGCCTCGCCCCCGCGGCGGGCTACGACGTCGAGGAGGGCACGTTTCCGCTCGACCGGCTGCTCGCCGCCGACGAGGTGTTTCTCACGTCTTCGGTGCGAGAGGTCGCTCCGGTCGTCGCGATCGACGGCTCCCCCGTGGGCGGCGGCGCGCCCGGCCCGGCCGCGGCGGCGCTGCAGCGCGCTCTGCGAGCTGCCGCGGGCTACCCTGACGGAGCATGAGCGACGAAAAGATCCGGCTCGGCGGCATGGCTCTCCCGAACGGCGTGCTCGTGCACGGGCCGACGTCGTGGGCGTGCGCGATCCGCAATGACGGAGGCGAGATCGAGGTCGCGTCTGCGGTGAAGACCTTCCGGGCGTCGAGCGTGAACCAGCCGTTCCTCCGCGGCCCCGCGCGGCTCGTCGAGGCGATGGCGCTGCTGCCCCAGGTGAAGCACGCACTGCCGAACGCGAAGTTCCCGATGCAGAGCCCCCGCGTCCTGTGGTCCATGCTCGCCGCCGGCGTTGCGGTGCGCGGCATCCGCGAGTCGAAGCGGATCCGGCCGATGGCGCAGGAGCTTCTCTCGGGCCTGCTCTCCCTCGGTCCCGCGGTGCTCGCGCTGCGCGGTACGGATCTTGCGGCGTATCACGGCGCCGAGCACATCTCGATCGGGCGGTACGAGCACGGTGACAGCGCGCAGAAGGAGCACGAGCGGTGCGGCGGCCACCTCGTCGGCCCACTCGTCGCGACGACCGCGATCGGCAACATCCTCGCGAACTTCGCGCCACTGCGCATGCGCACACAGGCCCGTGCAGCGGCGCAATTCGGCGCGGTCGCGGCATCGACGGAGATCTTCGGCTGGATGGCGCGCAATCCCGACAACGTCGTGTCGCAGGCGCTCTCGAGGCCGGGGCACGAGCTGCAGCATCGACTGTCCACCGCGGAGCCGACGGCCGAGCAGTTGGAGGTCGCCGAGGCCGCGCTTGCCGCGTGCCTCGAGCTCGAGCATGGCGCGCGCTGAAGCTACGAAGCGGCGGCTCGCCCCGGAGACCTTCGACCTGCCGGTCGAGAAGATGCGGGCCGGCTGGTACACGGACGCGTACTTCAACTACACGCGCGAAACGCTTCTCGAGGACGGCAGGCATCCGCGCGTCGTCATGCAGGTCTTCCAGAAGGAGCACGCATGGCTCGGCGGGATGGACGAGGCGATTGCCATCCTCAAGCTCTGCTCGTATGACTTCGACGGGCTCGAGGTGCGTGCGCTCTTCGACGGCGACGTGATCGAGCCGTACGAGCCGGTCATGCACATCGAAGGCGACTACACGTTGTTCGCGCACCTGGAGACTCCGGTGCTCGGCACGCTCGCCCGGCGGACGCTCATCACGACGAACGTCGTGCACGTCCTCGAGGCGGCGAATGGCAAGCCGATCATCTTCATGCCCGCACGGCACGACCATCACCGCATCCAGACGGGCGACGGGTACGCAGCGTTCGTTGCCGGCCGCATCATGGGCGCGGAGATCGGCGTCACGACGAACGAGCAGGCGTCATGGTGGGGGGGCCGCGGCCTCGGCACGGTGCCGCACTCGCTGATCGCGTCCTACGGCGGAGACACCGTGCTCGCCGCGCAGAAGTTCGCCGCGTGGGCGAGCCCGGAGATGAACGTCACGGTGCTCGTCGACTTCGAGAACGACTCGGTGCGCACGGCGCTCGAGGTGGCCGATGCGCTCGGCGACCGGCTGTGGGGCGTCCGGCTCGACACGTCGGAGGCGCTCGTCGACCGCTCGCTCTTCAACGAGATGGGCGACTTCAAGCCGACGGGCGTGAACGAGCACCTCGTGTGGAACGTGCGGAACGCCCTCGACGCCGCCGGGCACGGGCGGGTACGCATCGTCGTCTCAGGCGGGTTCACCGCCGACAAGATCTCGCGCTTCGAGGCCGAGAGCGTCCCGGTCGACGCCTACGGCGTCGGCTCGTCGCTCATCCGCGGTTCGAACGACTTCACCGGCGACATCGTCATCGCCGACGGCGAGCCGTCGGCGAAGGTCGGCCGGCACTACCGCGAGAACCCGCGGCTCGAGCTCGTCACGTGAAGCGTGTTCTCTGGGACGTCGACACGCAGGTCGACTTCATGGAGCCGTCGGGGAAGCTCTATGTCCCGGATGCAAGGCAGATCGCGTCGACGCTCGAGCGGCTGATCGACGCCGGGCGCGCGGCCGGCCTCACGCACGTCGCCTCGGCCGACGACCACGAGCTGACCGATCCCGAGATCTCGGACTCGCCCGACTTCCGCAACACGTATCCGCCGCACTGCCTGCGCGGAACGCATGGGGCCGAGAAGATCCTCGAGACGAAGCAGCGTGACCCGCTGCCCTTTTCGCTCATTCCGTTTCCGCCCGGCCTCGTGCCGGGCATGATCGAGGGCAGGCGGGAGCTTCTCCTCCTGAAGAAGAACTTCGACGTGTTCACGAACCCGAACACCCAGCCGTTGCTCGAGGCGCTCGATCCGGACGAGATCGTGGTCTTCGGCGTGGCGACCGACGTCTGCGACGACGCTGCGATTCGCGGGTTTCTCCTGCGCGGGCGGCGCGTCGTCTTCGTCGAGGACGCGGCGAAGGGCCTCGACGAGGCGCGGACGGAGGCATGCATCGCCTCCTGGCGGGCCGGCGGAGTCGAGCTGAAGACCGCGACGGAGGTGATTGCCTCCCTCGGCTAAGGGATCCGTCCCTCCGTGCCGATGAGGATCGAACGATGGTGGGGGACTTTTTTCACAACCTGTCGGACTTCGCAACGACCTGGTTGCCGCTGGCGTTCTTCGCGATCCTCGTCCTGACGGCGTATCTGCTCTGGAAGACGGTCGGCATGATGCCGCGCGTCCGCCCGCAGCACCTCGACTCGCGCGCGAAGTCGCACGTGACCTGGGACGACGTCGCCGGCGTTGAGGAGGTTCGGTCCGAGCTGATGGAGGTCGTCGACTTCCTGCGCGACCCGAAGCGGTTCGAGCGCCTCGGCGCCAAGGTGCCGAAGGGCCTCCTGCTCTACGGGCCGCCGGGGACGGGCAAGACGCTCCTCGCGAAGGCCGTCGCGCACGAGTCGGGCGCGAACTTCTATTCCGCGAGCGCTTCGTCATTCGTCGAGATGTTCGCGGGCCTCGGCGCCGCCCGGATCCGCAAGCTCTTCGCCGAGGCGCGCAAGCATGCCCCGGCAATCGTCTTCATCGACGAGCTCGACGCCGTCGGCGCGCAGCGCAGCGGTCATGGGTTCAACCGCGAGCAGGATCAGACGCTGAATCAGCTGCTCGTCGAGCTCGACGGGTTCGAGGGTGCCGAGCAGGTCGTCGTCATGGGCGCCTCGAACCGCATCCAGGATCTCGACCAGGCACTGCTGCGCCCCGGCCGGTTCGACCGGCAGATGCTCGTACCGCCGCCGGATCTCAAGGGCCGCACCGCGATTCTCGAGGTTCACACCCGAGGGAAGCCGCTCGCACCCGACGTCGATCTCTCACAGGTCGCGCGGCAGACGAGCGGCCTCACCGGCGCGGAGCTCGCCAACATCTGCAACGAGGCGGCGATCTTCGCCGGTCGCCGCGATGATGCATTCCTCACCCAGGTCGACTTCGACGCGGCACTCGAGCGCGTCGTCGCCGGGCTCCAGCAGAAGAAGGTGCTGACCGAGAAGGAGCGTCGCATCCTCGCGTACCACGAGGGCGGTCACGCTCTGATGGCCCACCTGATGGGTGCTGCGATGGAGCTTCAGAAGGTGACGATCGTCTCGCGTGGCGAGGCACTCGGCTACGCGTTCTATCTCCCCGAAGAGGATCGCTACCTGCACACGAAGGAAGAGCTCATCGATCGCATGATCGTCGCGCTCGCCGGACGCGCGGCTGAGGAAGTCGTGTTCGGCCGGGTCACGAACGGCGCGGCGAACGATCTCGAGAAGGTCACCGACATCGCGCGCTCGATGGTCTTCGAGTGGGGGATGGCCGACAGCGTGTCGTCCCGCACGCTCCGCGCCGACAACTACGCGTTGTCGGAAGAGACGAAGCGGCTTCGCGACTCCGAGCAGGCCAACCTCACGGATGCGGCATACCTGGAAGCGCTCCGCCTGCTCCAGAAGCACCGCGCTCCGCTCGATCGGCTGGCGGCTGCGCTGCTCGAGCGCGAGACGCTCGTTCGCGAAGAAGTGATCGCGATGCTCGCCGACGTCGAAGCGGAGTCGCGCGCGTCCGAGAGCGTCGGCGTGCCGCGCATCGTCGCCGGCGCCT
>Ga0207657_10008198_pt1 | contig 10646 bp, 8 predicted proteins | sample KBSC33metaG_FD_184316 | JGI IMG/M metagenome (GOLD analysis project Ga0207657, IMG submission 184316) | Corn rhizosphere microbial communities from Kellogg Biological Station, Michigan, USA - KBS C3-3 metaG (SPAdes) (version 2) | ecosystem: Host-associated > Plants > Roots > Rhizosphere > Soil ... | reverse complement strand
CGTCGCCGGGGCTGGTGCTGGCGCTGACCAGCCTGTTCGCACCCGGTGCGCGGATCGCGACGGCGCGGCCCGGCTATGTCGCATATCGCAACACGTTGAAGGCGCTCTACCTGGAGCCGCTGGAGGTCGACTGCGGACCCGCCGAACGATATCAGATCAGCGCAGCGGCGCTGGAGGCGCTGGATTCGGGCGTGGACGGAACGATCATCGCCAGCCCTGCCAATCCCACCGGGACCATCATTCCTGCCGATGAAATGGCGCGGATAGCCGAGATTTGCCGGGCGCGCGCTATCCGCATCATTTCGGACGAGATCTACCACGGGCTGAACTATGGCGAACCTGCACGCTCGATGCTGGAATTCACGCCGGATGCCATCATCGTGAACAGCTTTTCCAAATATTTTTCCATGGCCGGGTGGCGGCTGGGCTGGGTGGTCTTTCCTCCCGATCTGATAGAAACAGCGCGGGCGCGCATGGGAAATCTGTTCCTGACGCCCCCTTCCCTGGCCCAGCATGCCGGATTGAAGGCCTTTGACTGCATCGATGAACTGGAGGTGCATGTCGCGACCTACCGGCGCAATCGCGAATTGCTGCTCGCTGCCCTGCCCGCCCTGGGATTGAAGGAGATCGCTCCCCCGGACGGCGCCTTCTACATTTATGCGGATGTCGGCCATCTCACGAACGACAGCCTGTCCTTCTGCCAGAAACTGCTGCGCGAAACCGGGGTGGCGACGGCGCCGGGAATCGATTTCGACCCGGTCGACGGGCACCGGCACATCCGTTTCAGCTTCGCTGTATCCACAGACCGGGTGGAAGACGCCATCACCCGGATGATCCCCTGGTTCAGGGAACAGGGCGCAGCAAGGGATTGACCTGCCCGATCAAGGGAGAAAAATCAGCCAGACATGAATGAAGGTAACCTGCATCGAGCCAGCCGCCGGATGCGAGGGTTCGAAAAAGATGGTGCGGGCGGTCGGAATCGAACCGACACTCCTTTCGGAACCGGATTTTGAGTCCGGCGCGTCTACCAGTTTCACCACGCCCGCATGCCCTTCAACCGCGTTCCGCGAGAAAGATGATCCATCTTCCTCGAAAACGCCAAGGGTGGAGCGCCAATGGCAAAATCGGCGGCCAGCGTCCAGCCAAAAAACACTCCCCCTCCATCCTCTCGCGGTTGCGAGACGATCCTTGCCGGGATAGCCTGCTTGCGTAACGAGGGCGGCCAAGTGTAAGGGCGCTTTCGTGCAGACCTGAAAACACTAACGGAAAAGGGAAGACCTTTGACCGAACCGTCTGCCACATTCCTGTTGTTCGGAGCCACGGGCGACCTGGCGCACAGGATGATCTTCCCGTCGCTGTACAATCTGCTGGCCGACGCCCTGCTGCCAGAGGATTTCCTGATCATCGCGTCGGGTCGGTCGGAACTGACCGATGACCAGTTTCGCGACGATATCGACAAGGCGCTGCGGAAATTCCTTGCCGCTGACCGCTATGATGCGGAAGTCGCGAAGCAGTTGCGCGACATCATTGTCTATCAACCGGTGGAGGCGGGCAATGGCGCCCAGTTCAAGGCGTTGGCAGAGCGGCTCGACGGGCGGCTGGACAAGGGCCTGTCCGTTTATCTCTCCACGCCCCCGTCTCTCTTCGCGCCGACCGCCCAGGGACTGGCCGAAGCAGGCCTGATCACCCCCCGCACGCGAATCGCCATGGAAAAGCCGATCGGCAAGGATCTGGCATCATCCAAGCAAGTGAATGACGGCATCGGCGCCCTGTTCGCCGAGGAACAGATTTTCCGCGTCGACCACTATCTGGGCAAGGAAACGGTCCAGAACCTGCTCGCCTTGCGCTTCGGCAATGTGATGTTCGAACCGCTGTGGAACGCCACGGCCATCGACCATGTGCAGATTACCGTGGGTGAGACGGTGGGGCTGGAAGGCCGGGTTTCCTATTATGACGGCGTGGGCGCGTTGCGCGACATGGTGCAGAACCACGTCCTCCAGATCCTGTCGATCATCGCCATGGAACCGCCGGCGCGCATGGACCCCACGGCCGTGCGCGACGAAAAGGTGAAGGCGTTGCGTTCGCTCCGCCCCATGACCGCCGAGACGGTCAAGACCCATAGCGTGCGCGGCCAGTATACGCCGGGCGCGGTCGGCGGGCAGATCGTCACCGGCTATGCTGACGAATTGGGCAAGCCGTCCGACACGGAAACCTTCGTCGCGCTGAAGGCCTATATCGACAATTGGCGCTGGCAGGGCGTCCCCTTCTACCTGCGCACGGGCAAGCGCATGCCGACGCGCCAGTCGGAAATATTGATCCAGTTCAAGCCGGTGCGCCATTCCATTTTCGGGCGCAACGGCGGAACCGGCCTGGAACCGAACACGCTCATTATCCGCCTGCAGCCGGAGGAATATATCCGCCTGCTGATCATGAGCAAAAGACCGGGGCTGGAGCGCGACGTGCATCTGGAGGAGGTGACGCTGGACGTGTCGCTGACCGCCGCCTTTGCCGGGCAACGCCGCCGCATCGCCTATGAGCGGCTGATCCTGGACCTGTTGGTCGGCGACGCGACGCTGTTCGTGCGCCGGGACGAGGTCGAGGCGCAATGGACGTGGATCGATTCGATCATCGACGGGTGGAAGGAAGCGGGCATGAAGCCCTCCCCCTATTCTTCCGGGAACTGGGGGCCATCCTCAGCCATTGCCCTAATCGAACGAGACGGAGCAAGTTGGAATGACTGATCTTCATCCGGTGATCGCCAAGGTCACCGAACGCATCACGCAGCGCAGCGCAGCATCGCGCCGGAAATATCTGGACCTGATCGAGCGCGGCCGTGACGCGGGCACCAATCGTGACCAGCTTTCTTGTGGAAACCTGGCTCATGGCTTTGCCGCAAGCGGCGAAGACAAGGCTGTCATCCGCACGGGCGGAGCGATGAACATCGGAATAGTCACTGCCTATAACGACATGCTCTCCGCGCATCAGCCCTATGGCCGCTACCCCGAGCAGATCAAGCTGGCGGCGCGGGAGGTCGGCTGCACCGCGCAGGTCGCAGGCGGCGTTCCGGCCATGTGCGACGGAGTGACGCAGGGGCAGGCAGGCATGGACCTGTCGCTCTTTTCCCGCGACACCATCGCGCTGGGAACCGCCATCGCCCTGTCCCATGCGATGTTCGAAGGCGCGCTGCTTCTGGGCATCTGCGACAAGATCGTGCCGGGCCTGCTGATCGGCGCGCTCCGCTTCGGCCACCTGCCCACCATTCTAGTCCCCGCCGGGCCGATGCCTTCGGGCCTGGCCAACAAGGAGAAGGTGCGCATCCGCCAGCTCTATGCCGAAGGCAAGGTCGGCAAGGAGGAATTGCTGGAATCCGAAAGCGCCAGCTATCATGGCGCGGGCACCTGCACCTTTTACGGCACGGCGAACAGCAACCAGATGATGATGGAGATGATGGGGCTCCACATGCCCGCAGCTTCCTTCATCCATCCGGGCACGAAGCTTCGGCAGGAACTGACGCGGGCCGCTGTCCATCAACTATCGCGCATCGGTTGGGCCAAAGACGGGCAACCCAATGATGATTATCGCCCGTTGGGACATTGCGTGGACGAAAAGGCAATCGTCAACGCGATCATCGGCCTGATGGCGACCGGCGGATCAACCAATCACGCAATCCACCTGCCGGCCATCGCGCGAGCGGCAGGCATTGTCATCGACTGGACCGATTTCGCGGAGATTTCCGACGTCGTGCCACTGCTGGCGCGGGTCTATCCCAACGGATCGGGCGACGTGAACAATTTCCATGCGGCTGGCGGCATCAGTTACGTGATCCGCGAACTGCTCGGCAATGGGCTGCTGCATGGCGACATCCTGACCGTAGCACGGCAAGGCCTGGCGGATTACGGCAAGGAGCCGGTGCTGGAGAATGAAGCGCTGGTCTGGAAGGATGTGCCCGAATCGCGGGACCTGTCGATCCTTCGGCCGGTGTCCGATGCGTTCAATCCGGACGGCGGCATGCGGCTTCTGGCCGGCAATCTGGGGCGCTGCGTCATGAAGGTGAGCGCGGTCGACAAGGAGCGCTGGACCATCGAGGCTCCGGCGGCCGTCTTCCACGATCAGGACGATGTGCTGCGCGCCTTCAAGGCAGGTGAGTTGGAACGCGATGTGATCGTCGTGGTGCGGTTCCAGGGGCCAAGGGCAAACGGCATGCCGGAATTGCACAAGCTGACCCCGGCGCTGGGCGTGTTGCAGGATCGCGGTTTCCGCGTCGCCCTGGTGACGGACGGGCGCATGTCCGGCGCTTCGGGCAAGGTGCCCGCGGCGATCCATTTGTCGCCGGAGGCCTTGGGCGGCGGCCCCATCGCCAAACTGCGCGACGGCGATCTGGTGCGGGTCTGTGCCGAGAACGGACAGATCGAGGCGCTGGTCGACGCGGCCGAATGGGACAGTCGCGAAATGCCGACGCCTCCCCCCGCCCCCTATGACACCGGCCGCGAATTGTTCGCGCTGTTCCGCCACCATAGCGATCTTGCCGAAGCGGGCGCGTCGCCCATACTGGCAGCCATGGAAACCGAAGTTTAAACTGAATTATTCCCGTTCACCCGGAGCCTGTCGAAGGGCTGCTCATTTTCTTGAAGAGAAATGCAGGGCGCTGACATGTTCAGCCCGAACGGGAGGAGAGTGATATGACCGACATCATCGCCGCCGACATTGGCGGCACCAACGCCCGTTTCGCCCGCGCGCGGCTCGATGCCCGCAATGTGCCCACATTGGGAAAGGTGCGCAAATATAAGGTAGCCGACTATCCAAGCCTCCAGGCCTGCTGGGCGGCGTTCGTCAAGGACGAGGGCGGCAATCTGCCAGGCTCCGCTTCCATAGCCTTTGCGACCGCGATCGGGCGCGAGGTCATCAAGCTCACCAACAGCGCATGGGTCATCCGGCCCGATACGCTGGACGAGGAACTGGGCCTCCGGCATTTGCGGCTGGTCAACGATTTCGAGGCGGTCGCCCACGCCGTGGCGCGCCTGCCCAAGGAAAATCTGCCGCTGCTGTTCGGCGAAGACAGGCCCTTTCCACGCGATGGCGGGGTGACGATCCTTGGCCCCGGCACCGGGCTGGGCGTGGCGATGATCGCCTTTGACGATGGCGAGCCGCATGTCATCGCGACGGAGGGCGGACATCTGGACTTCGCCCCGCTCGACCCGCTGGAGGAAAAGATCCTCGCCTATCTGCGCGACAAGTTCCTGCGCGTATCGACCGAACGTATCGTATCGGGACCGGGTCTCAACAACATCTACAAGGCGATGGCGACCATCGGCCACGACCGGGTCGTTCTGATGGAGGATGCCGAGCTGTGGCAGGCCGCCATTGAGGGAACCGACGAATTCGCGCGCAGGGCGCTGGAACGGTTCTGCATGTCCTACGGCTCGGTCGCGGGCGACCTGGCGCTGGCGCAGGGACCGCATACGGTGGTGCTGGCGGGTGGACTGACCCAGCGGATGAAGGACATATTGCCGCAATCCAGTTTCCATCAGCGCTTCACTGCCAAGGGGCGATTTGAAAGCCTGATGAAGTCGGTGCCGATCCGCCTCGCCCTGCATGATGAAATCGGGCTGTACGGTGCGGCTGCAGCCTTTCGGGAGAAGAAATAATGGCCTTGAGCGTTGAACAGGTGATGGAACTGGCGCCGGTGATCCCGGTGCTGGTGGTCGACCGGGTCGAGGATGCCCTGCCTATCGCACGGGCGCTGGTGAAGGGCGGACTGCCCGCGCTGGAAGTGACGCTGCGAACGCCAGCGGCGCTGGACGTGATTCGTGAAATGGCGCAGGTCGAGGGTGCCGTCGTCGGTGCGGGCACTGTCCTCAATCCGGCGCAACTGGATGAAGCAATGGAGGCGGGCGCGCGCTTCATCGTCAGCCCCGGCCTGACCGAACCCCTCGGGAAGGCGGCCATCGCGGCGGGCATTCCGTTCCTGCCCGGCACGGCGACGGCAGGCGATATCATGCGCGGCATGGACATGGGCTTGTCGCACTTCAAATTCTTTCCCGCGGAAACATCGGGCGGTTTGCCGGCCCTCAAGGCGCTGGCGGCGCCCCTGCACCAGGCGCGCTTCTGCCCGACCGGCGGCATCACGGCGGAAAGCGCGCCCCAATGGCTGGCGGAGCCCTTCATCAAATGTGTGGGCGGAAGCTGGGTCGTACCCAAGGGACCGGTCGATCCGATGAAGATCGAGGCACTTGCACGGGAAGCCGCCGCCCTGCCTCGCTAAGCTTGCCTCCCGGCGCGGCTCATCCTAGATGCGAAGCATGAATCCGCGTCGGCTGCTTCCATCCCTGGCACTGTTTCTCTCTGGTTGCGCCAGCAGCTTCCAGGGCTACCCCTCGCTCGCCAAGCGCGCCATAGAGGATGCGCCCATTGCCGAGGCGGCGGCGCAGCCCTCCCCGGTCGCGCCTGAACCGGAGCTTGTCCAGAGTGTCGACCGGCTGACCGCGCAGGCGCAGGCGGGCGGCACCGCATTCGACAAGGCCTGGCCAGCAGCGGACAAGGCAGCGCGGGCTGCTTCGGGATCGGCGGTTTCCAGCGAGGCCTGGGTGGCGGCACAGACCGCGCTCAGCGCATTGGAATCGGCGCGTAACGACAGCGTTTCGGCGCTTGCCAGCCTGGACGTGCTCTATGTCGAGCGCAGCAATGCGGCGGCAGAGGGGAAGGTCAGCGGCGGCATCGAAATGATCGATGCTGCGCGCACATCGGCGCTGGCGATTGTCGACAGCCAGAATGACCGGCTCGATGCACTCAAGGGGCGACTGGCTCAGCCGTAAATGCGCAATGCAGCCCCGCCTCCGCGCCAGGCGCGCCTCATTCTCCCGAGAACGCTGCCTTCACCGCGCCCTTATGCGCCTTGCCATTATGCACATAATGTTCGACCCCTTCACGCATGTCGATCAGCACTTCGTCGGACAGGTCGCGCATATATTTGGCCGGGCGGCCAGCCCAAAGCTGGCGGTGAGGTACCGTCTTGCCCGGCGAGAGCAGCGCGCCCGCCGCGAGCATGGCGTCGCTCTCCACCGTACCGCCGCTCATGACGATGGCGCCCAGCCCCACAAAGGCGCGGTCCTTCAGCACGCAGCCATGAACCATCGCCATATGGCCGATCAGTACATCCTCCCCGATGATCGTCGGCCAACCCTCGGAGGGCCGCCCGTCGATATGATCGCCGGGGCTGTCGCAATGCACAACCGAACCGTCCTGGATATTGGTGCGGGCACCGATATGGACGAAGTTCACATCCGCCCGGATCACGCAATTATACCAGATGCTGACGTCCGGGCCGATCTCCACGTCTCCGATGATCCGGCATCCCGGCGCGATGAAGGCGCTGGGGTGGATCCTGGGCGCCTTGCCGTTGAAGGGGATGATCGAAACTTCGGGATGTTCATGGCGGGGATGATCGGCCATGTCAGGCTCCCAGCAGCCGCGCCGCGTGGAGCGCATGATAGGTCAGGACGCCTGAGCAGCCGGCACGCTTGAACGCCAGCAAGGTTTCCAGCACCAGCGCATCGCGGTCCCCCGCCCCCACGGCGGCGGCGGCCTCCAGCATCGCATATTCACCCGACACCTGATAGGCGAAGACCGGTACTTCGAACCGATCCTTCACCTGGCGGATGATGTCCAGATAGGGCAGGCCCGGCTTCACCATCACGCTGTCGGCGCCTTCCGCAATGTCCAGCGCAACCTCGCGCAGCGCTTCCGCACTGTTGGCGGGGTCCATCTGGTAGGTCTTCTTGTTGCCCTTCAGCAGCCCGCCGGAGCCCACCGCATCGCGAAACGGACCGTAGAAGGCGCTCGCATATTTGGCGGCATAGGCCATGATCTGCACATTGGCGTGGCCTTCCTCCTCCAGCGCCTCGCGGATGGCGCCGACGCGGCCGTCCATCATGTCGCTGGGCGCGATGATGTCCGCGCCTGCCGCGGCCTGGTTCAGCGCCTGGCCGATCAGCACGTCGATGGTGGCATCATTGACGACATAGCCCGCTTCGTCCAGCAGCCCGTCCTGCCCGTGCGCGGTATAAGGGTCGAGCGCCACGTCAGTAAGGACGCCTATGTCGGGCACCGCGTCCTTTATGGCGCGAATGGCACGGCACATCAGATTATCGGGATTGAGCGCCTCCTCCCCATCGTCGCTGCGACGCTCCGGCTGCGTATTGGGGAAAAGCGCGAGGCAGGGAATGCCCGCCGCCTGCGCGTCCCTCGCGCGCTCGACCATCAGGTCCACCGACCAGCGCGAAACGCCGGGAAGCGACCCGATCGGTTCCTCCACCCCCTGTCCCTCGGTGACGAACAGAGGCCAGATGAAGTCGCTGGGCGTCAGGCGGTTCTCGGCGTGCATCGCCCGGCTCCAGGCGGAGGCACGGGTGCGGCGCAAGCGAAGCGCCGGGTAGGAGGCATGGGTCATGGCCGGGTGTTTAGGCCCCTGCCCTCCGCGGATCAAGCAGCAGCGCTCTATTTGACGAAGCGGCGGAAGAAGCTGTCTTCGTTCCAGGCTGGCCGTCGATCCGCATTGGCGATACGCAGTGCGACAGCCGCGACATAATCGTTGAGCCTGGCGGCTTCGGCCGGCATCACCGGCTGGTTCGCATCGTCCTTGGGCGAATGGTAGATATTGGCGCGCCATGCCCGTTCGACCACCGCCTCGGGCGTGCCCGCCTTGAACCCATATTTGAAGAACAGCGCGGGGATACCCATCCGGATGAAGCTATATTGGTCGGAGCGGACGAAGACGTTGCGGTCGGGGAAGGGATCGGGCGTGATCGGCAGGTTCATTGCGGCGCTCACCGCTTCGGCGTCCTTGCCCAGGCTGCTCTGGTCATAGCCGATCGGGGTCACGCTGGTGAGCGGGAAGATCGGCAGCGCCATGTCGAAATTCAGGTCAGCCACCATCGCCCTTTGCCGCACTGTCGGACGCCGCACGAAATAGCTGGAGCCGAGCAGGCCCTTCTCCTCGGCAGTGACGATCGCGAAAAGGATGGATCGGCGCGGCTTCACCTTCCCGCCGGCCAGCGTCCGCGCAATTTCCAGCAGGCTTGCCACGCCAGATGCATTGTCGAGCGCGCCATTGTAGATCGCATCCCCGTTGATCGGCGTGCCGATGCCATATCCGTCGAGATGGGCGGAAAGGACGACATATTCCTTTTTGAGCCGCGGGTCTGCGCCGGGCATGACCGCCAGGATATTGGGCGAGGAGAGGTCCGCTCGCTTGGCCGCCACCCTGGCGTCCAGATGCTGCGCAAGCGGGAAGGCCGGGACCGGACCGGAACTGTCGGCAGCCGCAGCGATCTGGTCAAAATCATGGCCAGAGCCGATAAAGAGCATCGCGGATTTCGCTGGGTCGAACTGAGCGACCAGGAAGGGCGTCAGGGTCTCCCGCAGGGCCGCGTCGCGGAAGTACAGGGCCGGTTGGCTGGCCAGCGCCACACGCCTGTCCCAGGGAATCTCGACCTGCCTGGGCGTCACAAGCTGGACCAGCCCCAGCGCGCCCTGCTTTGCCAACCATGCCGCCCGCTCCGAACGGGCATGGGACTTGAGCGCACCGGAGATGCCGATCGGGCCGCCCGAGATGACGACCACGATCTTGCCTTTAAGGTCCAGGCCCGCAAAATCGTCATGCCCCACCTCCGGCAGGTGCAGGCCATAACCAGCAAAGACCAGGGGCGCAGTCACGGTTTCCGGGACCGGTCCGCCTCCTCCGGAAAAAATGATGTCAGCCGGCACCGACAGCGCAGTCTCTCCACCTGCTCCCTTCAGCGAAGCGTGGCTCTCCTTCGACAGGATCACCTGCTCGGTAAAGGCGATGGGCTGCTTGTAACCGTGGGTTCCCGCAGGCTTCAGCCCCAGCGCCCGAAGCCGACCGATCACATAGTCGGCCGCCCTGTCATAGCCCGGCCTGCCAGTGCCCCGCCCCTCAAAGCCATCGTCGGCCAGGGTGCGGACATGGTTCCACCAGGCCTGGCCACGGTCATCCGGCGCCGCAACGCCCGCGGTGCCAATCAAGCCCAGCAGAAGAGCGGAAATCCACTTGCGCATCAGCCACATGCCCCTTTTCGAAACCCGGACGATCTTGCCTGATCCGGTGCGACGAACAAGGGGCTTGGAACCGCTACGGCCCGTCCCTATCAGAATCACCGCAAAGATTGGGAGATCGTCATGCCGCTGTCTCGTTTGCTGCTCCTGTCAGGCGCCATGATGGCATGGACCGCTCCGGCCATGGCCGCCACGCGCGGCTTCACCATCACCAGCTTTGACGCCATCCGCGTCGATACACCGGTTGAGGTGGTGATCACGACTGGCGCGGGCGCTTCGGCCCGGGCGGAGGGCGATCAGGGAGTGTTGGACCGGCTGAAGGTGGACGTGTCCGGCCGGCTCCTTTCCATCACCATGGAGCGGCCCCGGCCGGGCGAAAAATCCGGCGGGCGCGCGGTGCTGCGACTATCGACGGGAGATCTCGGCCGCGTGGTCCTGACCGGCGGCGGATCGGTGTCGGTCAGCCGGATGAAAGGGCTGCGCGGGGAGATCGTGCTGGGCGGCAATGGGGACGTCAGCGTGGCAGCGGTGGACCTCGATCAACTCAGCCTGGGCGTGGCCGGAGCCGGCCGGGC
>Ga0207657_10008197_pt1 | contig 10647 bp, 7 predicted proteins | sample KBSC33metaG_FD_184316 | JGI IMG/M metagenome (GOLD analysis project Ga0207657, IMG submission 184316) | Corn rhizosphere microbial communities from Kellogg Biological Station, Michigan, USA - KBS C3-3 metaG (SPAdes) (version 2) | ecosystem: Host-associated > Plants > Roots > Rhizosphere > Soil ... | reverse complement strand
GAAGGTGAGGTTGTCGATCAGGAGCCGATCGCCATAGGCCTTGGTAATGCCCTCGATGTCGATGACGTTCTGCCCCAGCCGCTCGCCGGGCGGAATGATGATCTGCGCGGTATTGGAGAGCGTGCGGGCCTCGTTGAGCTTGACCAGCTCGTCATAGGCCTTGATGCGCGCCTTGGACTTGGCCTGCCGCGCCTGCGGCGACTGGCCCATCCAGTCCTTTTCCTTCTGCAGCACTTTCAGGCGCGCGGCGTCCTCGCGCTCTTCCTGCGCGAAGCGCTTGGACTTGGCGTCGAGATAGGCCGAGTAGTTGCCCTCGTAGGGCACGCCGCGGCCGCGGTCGAGCTCGAGGATCCAGCCGGTGACATTGTCGAGGAAGTAGCGGTCGTGGGTGATGATCAGCACCGCGCCGGGGAATTCGCGCAGGTGCTTTTCAAGCCATGCGGTGGTCTCGGCATCGAGGTGGTTGGTCGGCTCGTCGAGCAGCAGCAGATCGGGCTTGCTCAGGAGTAGCGCACAGAGCGCCACGCGGCGGCGCTCGCCACCCGAGAGGTTGTCGACCGAGGCATCGCCCGGCGGGCAGCCCAGCGCCTCCATGGCGACGCCGACCTGCGCTTCGAGATCCCACAGGTTCTGGCTGTCGATGAGGTCCTGGAGCTTGGTCGCCTCGTCGGCGGTCTCGTCGGAATAGTTCATCATCAACTCGTTGTAGCGGTCGACGATGTCCTTCTTCTCCTTGACGCCGGTCATGACGTTGCCAAGCACGTTGAGGCTCTCGTCGAGCTGCGGTTCCTGGCTCAGATAGCCGACCTTGGCGCCCTCGGCCGCCCAGGCCTCGCCGGTGAACTCGGTGTCGATCCCGGCCATGATGCGCAGCAGGGTCGACTTGCCCGAGCCGTTCGGTCCCAGCACGCCGATCTTGGCGTCGGGGTAGAATTGCAGATGGATGTTGTCGAGGACCTTCTTGCCGCCGGCATAGGCCTTGGACATTCCATGCATGTGGTAGATGAATTGGCGCGCCATGACCGTCTCGATTTGGGCTAAAAACGAGCGCCGTATGTAGGGCATGCCCCTCCGCGGGGCAACAGCAAGGGAATGGACAAGATGAAGCTGTTTCTGGCCGCCGCGCTGGCCTTTGCCGCATTGACGACCGCCCTCCCCGCGCCGGCCTTCGCCGCCGGCAAGGTGCCAACCAAGGTCGGCCAGTGCGTCGAGACGTCGATCAAGGAAAAATTCAGCCGGCTCGAGGGCGTGCCGGATTCGGGCAGCGGCATCCAATATGCCAACGGCATCTACGGGGTCAGCTACGACATCATCAAGCCGATCACGAAGGCCCGGGTGGGCGACAGGATCACGCTCTGCCTGACCGGCCTGCCCGAGGATTGCCCGCCAGGCGACGACCGGGGCAAGACCTATTCGGCACTCGACCACCGCACCAACGGCAAATGGGAACTGCCCGACGCCGAGCACATGTGCGGCGGGGCGTGACTCCTACGCCTCGATCCAGACCGGCACCGACTTGAACGCCGGCGTCTTGCTGCGCGGATCGACCGCGGTGGCGCACAGGACGTTGGCCTCGGGGTAATAGGCCAGCGCCGAGCCGCGTGGCAGATCGTAGGCCATGGCAGTCGCCGGCATCTTCCCGGCCGCCGACGCGAGCGTAATGCGCTGGCCGTCGCTCACGCCGAACGCGGCCATGTCGTCGCGGTTGAGGAACACCGTGTCGCGGCTCGCCTTGTAGCGATAGGTGTCGTGCTCCTCGTAAATGATGGTGTTGAACTGGCCTTCCGAGCGCACGGTGGCGAGGGTGAGTGTGTCCGACACCGGCGGCGGGATCGGCGTCACGACGAAATGCGCGCGGCCGTCGGGCGTGCCGAACTCCGGCGTGTGGAGCACACGGTTGCGGATGTGGAACTCCTGCTTGGCGACATCGATCGACGCCAGCTCCTCGAGGCCGGGGACCACCTTGGCGATGACCTGCCGAACCTCCGCATGCGCCTTGAAGCTCGAGAAGGGGATCGGCGAGTTCGGCAGGAGCTGTGCCGCGAGATCGCACAGGATCACCGTCTCGGGCCGGACATTGTCGAGCCGCTTGATGCCGCCGTCGGAAAGCCTGACGTAGTTGAACATCGATTCCTGCGTGGTGGGCGACCACTCCTCGTCGCGGGCGGTGACGGGCAGGATCAGCACTTCGCCCTCCCCCAGCCCATGCACGTGACCGCGGTTGAGCGTGGTGGTGAGGAAGAGCTTGAAGCCGATCGACCCCATCGCGCGGGTGGCGAAGGCGGCATCGGGCGTCGCGCCCCAGAGGTTGCCGCCCATGATCACCGCGACGTCGATGTTGCCCGCTTCGGCGGCCTTGAGCCCGGCCATGGTATCGAAGCCCCTGGCGCGCGGCAGCGTAACACCGAAGGCCCGCTCCATCGCGGCAAAGACCTGTTCGGAGACGACTGGCTTCACCCCGATCGTGCCGATGCCCTGGACGTTGGAGTGGCCGCGCAGCGGTAGCAGCCCCGCATAACGACGGCCGAGCATGCCGCGCAGCAGCGCGAGGTTGGCGATGGCCTCGACATTGGCGACGCCGTGCAGATGATGCGTCATCCCCATGCCCCAGGCGAAGACGACGTTGCGCTTGCGGGCATAGAGCGCGGCGACGCGCTCGATATCCGTGCGAGGGACGCCGCAGGCGGCGGTGACGGTCTCCCAGCTCAGGGCGTCCAGATCGGCGGTGAAGGCATCGAGTCCGTTGGTGTGGGCGGCGATGAACTCGCGGTCTTCGGCGCCGAGCGCCAGCACGGCTTTTGCCAGCCCCTTGAACAGCGCGATATCGGCGCCGACGCGTGGCTGCAGCCAGTCCGAGGCGATCTCGTCGCCGCCGCGAAGCATCGAGCCGGGGCTCTTGGGGACGGCGAAGCGGACGAGGCCGGGCTCCTTCGCCGGGTTGATCACCACCACGTCGCCGCCGTGGTCGCGGCAGTGCTTCAGCATATGGATGAAGCGCGGATGGTTGGAGGCCGGGTTGGCGCCGATGACGAAGATCAGGTCGGCCCCGGTCAGGTCCTCGAGCTCGACGGTCGAAGTGCCCTTGCCGATGGTGCTCGCGAGCCCCTCGCTCGTCGCCTGGTGGCAATAGTAGGAGCAGTTGTTGACGTTGTTGGTGCCCCAGGCGCGGGCCAGCAGCTGGAACACGAATCCGGCCTCGTTCGACGAACGGCCGGAGGAATAAAAGAAGCTGCGGTTGGGATCGGTGACCTTGAGGCGGGCCGCCGCATGCGCGATCGCGAAATCCCAGGCGACGGGGACGAAAAGGTCGGCACCGGCAGCCTTGAACACCGGCGTGTTGAGCCGCCCGAGCTTCTCCATCTCGCGGCCGCTCAGCTCCCGGAGATCGGCGATACCGTGGGAGAAGACCGCATGCGGAATCGGCGGCTGGATATCGGTGGATTGTGCCTGGACCGACTTGTTGCAGACCGATGGGAACTCGCCCAGCTCGTTGGTCATGCCGCCGCGCTGGCCGCCCATGCCATAGGCGCACGCCTTGCAGGCGTTCCTGCTGGTCAGCGCCTTGGCGGCCTTGCCCGGCCCCATTCGGCGGACCGTATCGAGCGCGTAGAGAATCTTCTTGGCGCCGCCTCCAACCGGCGGCCGAACCGGGCTATCCATCTTGTCCTCCGGGCGAAGACTTAGCACGTCGTCGCCTCTAGCCAACCGCGTGCGTTATCGTTAATACACCTCACAAGACGCGGGACAGCCGCCGCCGACCGGGAGTGTTTCATGCCAAAATCGCCGTTCACCCGCCATGGCCGCACTCTGCTGCCCGGCCAGCAGTCCGAGCTGACCATCATCAATGCCGATGGCAACGGCCGCGAGGTGATCCTCATCGCCGACGAGATCATCGAGGCGCCCAACTGGCATCCCAGCGGCGACTACCTGGTGTTCAACGCCGGCGGCGAGATCTGGAAGATCAACATCGACGGCTCGGGGCTCGAGAAGATCGAAACCGGTAAGGTTCGGGACCTCAACAACGACCATGTCATCTCGCCCGACGGCAAAACCATCTACCTCAGCAACAGCGGCGACTTTGCCATCTATGCCGTGGGCATCGAGGGCGGCGAACCGCGCAAGGTTTCAAACGACCATGGACCATCGTTCTATCATTTCCTGCATGGCATTTCCCCGGACGGCAAGACGTTGAGCTATGTGGCGATCGAGGGCCCCAAGGAACGCCGGCGCATCAACATGTTCACCATCCCGGCCGCCGGCGGGCCGGACACCCGACTGTCCGATGTCGGCTATCCCAATGACGGGCCGGAATACTCGCCCGACGGCAAGTGGATCTATTTCAATTCCGAGCGCGATGCCAAGCAGCCCGGGCATGCGCAGTGCTATCGCATGCGGCCCGATGGAAGCGGCATCGAGCAACTGACCGACGACGAGCGCGTGAACTGGTTCCCGCATGTCTCGCCCGACGGCAGGCAGGTGGTCTATATCAGCTATCCGACAGGCACCACGGGCCATCCGCCGGACAAGGAAGTCCAGCTCAGGATCATGCCGCCCGACGGGCGCTCGCATCGCGAGCTCATCGCCTTCTTCGGCGGCCAGGGCACGATCAACGTCAACAGCTGGTCGCCCGACAGCACGCGGCTGGCCTATGTCGCCTACCCGGTGATGAACTGAGCTTCAGGCAGCTTCCGGCACTGTCGAGCTGCCGCCGGCACGGAAGCGGCTCACCAGACGATCAAGATCGTTGGCCTGCGCCTCGGTCTGCTCGATCGCCGCATTGGTCTCTTCGACCAGCGCCGCATTGTGCTGCGTCATCTCTTCGAGCGAGCCGAAAGCGCGGCGGATAGCTTCGATGGCGGACGCCTGGGCATTGGACTGCGTCGCGATCCCCTGCAGCAACGTCCCGTTGCGGGTGGCCGCGTCCACCATGGCGTTGATCAGCTCGCCCGTGCTGCTTACGAGCTTGGCGCCGACCTGGACGTAGCCGTTGCTTTCCTCGATCAGGGCCTTCACGTCACCCGACGCGCTGGCAGCCGATTGCGCCAGACGGCGAACCTCGACGGCAACCACTGCAAAGCCTTTGCCCGCCTCTCCTGCCCGCGCCGCCTCCACCGAGGCATTGAGGGCCAGCAGGTTGGTCTGGAACGCGATATCGTCGATGACACCGATGATGTTGGAGATCCGCGCCGCCGACTCGGCGATCTTGCCCATGGCATCCGATGCCGCTCTGAGCGCCTGTGCCGTGTCCTCGGCAGTGCTGGTCACCGCCTCGCCATTGCGTGTCGCGTCGGACACGAGAGCGCCGTTCTTTTCGATGATCTCGCCGATCTGGCGGACGGACTGGTTGGTATCCTCGATTGTCGATGTCTGCTTGGCGGTGCGGTCGGCGAGGTCGTTGGAACCGGCCAGGATCTCGCGTGTCGCGGTGCGGAGCATGGCGGAATTGGCGTGCATCTGCTCGACCATGCCGGCCAGGCCATCGACTGTGCTGTTGAATGTCAGACGTAGCTGCTCGAGTTCGCCGCTGAATCGCTGGTCGATCCGACAATCGAGGTCGCCGGCGGCGAGCTGCGCCAGCGAGGCGGAGAGCGCCGTGACCAGGCTGCGCTGCGCCTGAGCCGCCGCAGCGACAGCTTTGAGATTGTCCTCGCGCTGTTGCGACGCACGGCGCTCTGACTCGGCCGCCTCTGCCTGGCCTTCTGCCTTCAGACGATCGGCAGTCTCGATGCGCGCCACAGTGCGTTCGGTGAGGTAGGAAACCGCACGCGCGATCGCCGCAATCTCGTCGCGCGCGGTCGCGTGGGAGATAGTTGCACCCGGCTTCTCGTCGGCGACATCGGTGATGTCGCGCTCGAGCCGCCGGATCGTCTTGAGGATCGAACGAATGAACAGCGCGCCGACGCCGAAGACCAGCAACACAAGGACGGCGGAAATCGCCAGCATGCTCATCAGCCGGCCGTTGAAGCCGTCGATGCGAACCTGCAGCAGGCGGGCCAGCTCGTCGTTGACGGCGACGTTTAGCTTGGCGGCGCTGCTCACATAGGCAGCCTGTGCGGTGGCCACTTTGGCCAGATCCGGCGGCGTGATCGCGCCCGGCGCCAGACCGGCGCTCGCCGCGTTGACTGCATCCGAGAAAGTCTTGGCGGCGGCGGCAAATTCGGCTGTCGGTGCGGAAAGCGCGGTCTTCACGTGCCCGTCGGGATTGCCGGCGATGCCCGAGGCCAGCGAGTTCTGCGTCGCCGCGACAAGCGCGTCGAAGGCACCACGCGCAGCAACGAGCGCGATGCGACCGTCATCGGTCGGAGCCGCCGCGACATCGGTCAACTGCTGCTTGAGCGCTGCGCTCGCATCGAACGCGGCGGGCAGCTTCGTCACCAGCATGTCCATGACGTAGTAGCTATCGAGATCGGGATCGAGGATGAGATTGGACGCATCGCCGACTTTGGCCAGCAAGGCGTTCAGCGCAGCGCTGGTCTCGGCCGAATAGCTGCCCGCTTCCTTGGCTCGCAACTTGGCATAGGCGTCGGCGCGCTCTGCCGAGCCCATGGCGACGTCGTAGGACGCGCGGGCCGTCCGCAAGGCGCTGTCGTTGCCGAGCTGGCCGCCGCCGGCGAGAGCGGACAGGTCAGGAGCAAGCGCGGCATAGTAGCGGGTGCCGTCGAGTTCCTTGCTGCCGAAGGCGATGTCCTTCTGGCTCTGCGCGACAAACAGGTAGCCCAGGAGCAGAACCGGAAGGAGCGACAGGCAGACGACCGCAATCAGCCGTCCTCGGATTGTAAGGCGCATGGCGAGCAACCGATTTTAGGCATATCCCCGCGGGGAGGATGCACCCGGTACGGTTAACGTGCGGCTAAGCAGAATTACCGACCTGTCCCAGGTCAGGACGCGACCTCGGCGAGCAGCCACTCGCCCACCGGCCACATCTTCTTGAAGTGGCCCGCCGCGACCTTGGCGAAATCCGTGCCCGCGGCCGTTTCGGCGGGTAGCGAGAAGCTTGTGTAGAGGCCCTCGTACAGCAGGTATTCGGCGCGATCGGCGTCGGCCTCGAAGCCGCGCGGCATGAGCTTCCGCGTCTTCCCGCCGACGGTGTAGTCGCCGGCCTTCTTCACCTTCGCCACAGCAGCGAGCAGCGCTTTGCCCGAGCGCGGGTGGATCACCGACTGCCGGAAGCTCTCGAGCTGCTCCTTGTCGAAGCCATACATGCCGACACCCAGATGTACCTCGTCGCGGCCGAGGCTGAACCAGAAGCCCGGCGTGTCCCAGCCCTTGTTGTCGCCGTGCCAGAACCAGAGGTTGAGGTGCTCCTTGTAGGGCCGCTTGTCCTTGGTGAAGCGAATGTCGCGATTAATACGCTGCAGCGAGCCATTGACCTTGGGTTCGAACGTGACACCCGCAGAGATCTTCCGCAGTTCCGGCCCGAGCGCTTCGACGAAGGCGCGCGCCGGCGCGATGTAGCCCGCGTCGTAGAGATCGCGGTGCGCGTCGAACCAGGTCTTGTCGTTGTGCGCGGCGATGCCTTTGAGGAACTCGAACGTCTGCCTGGGGAAGCCGGTGAATGCCTCGACCACCACCGTGTTTGCTGCCGCCTTCGCCATGACCTACCCTCCTCGACGCCGCAGTCATAGCGCAAAAGCATGGCGCGGGAAGTATCCCGCGCCATATGGTTCTGGCTCTCCCGACGGAGGCCGGACTAGCTGACATAAACCGTCAGCGTGTTGCCCTTCCGGTCGATGGCGATCACATCGCTCGCCGACCGGCCCTGCTTGGCCAAGAACGACTTCAGCACCGGATTGCCGTTCACGAAGGCCTGCAAACGAGCGACATTGCCGTCGTGCGTAATCGCGTTCCGGGCACCGTCGCAGAGGTTGGTCGTGACAATCGAAATGCTCGAAGCGTTCACCCAGTCCGAGAGCGTGACCGCACTGTAGTCATGCCGGGAGGTCAGCCGCGCGATCTGCGTGGGATCGGGCGCGAAGCACTTGGCGTTGGCGTTGTTGTCGAGAGAGGCGACTCGGATACCGGTCCCGGTCAGCCCGGTACCGGACGCGCGGCTGGTCCCGCCCGAAGGTCCGAAGAGGTCATCGCCGCTGCCTGTCCCCCCGCCGGCCCCGGATCCACCGCCACTCCCATTGCCGAAGAGATCGAGGGCCGCGCCGCCATCGGTGCCATCCCCCGAGCCGAGCGCAACGGCTGCGTCGTTGCCATTGCCGGGGCCGAACAGATCGAGCAGGACATTGCCGTTGGCATCGCTGGGGCCGCCTGTGCCGCCCAGGTTGAGCGCAGCGGTCGTGGGGCCACCGCCATTGTTGAGCGCGTTGGAGGTTGCGGTGCCATTCGGGGAGCCGTCATTGACCGACCCGTTGGTCAGAATATCCACGTTCGGATCGGTATTGCTGCCGCCGAAATTGATCACTCCGCCGCTGCCGGTGCCGCCGAGGTTAAGTGTAACGGCGGACGCATGAACGGTCAGGAACATCGCCGCGATAACCGCGATCGCCGAAATCTTTAGGCTCGTTCTCACTTGCTTCTCCTTTATTTGGAGCCGCCCGTGACGCTCGGTTTGAAGACTGGAATTGCCGCGGTGCGACCTTGCCAAGACAATCGACTGGACCACCGCGCCGTTTCGTGAACTTGCCGCAGACGGTTGCCGGGAGATGAAGAGGGACGGCTCAATTCGAGCCGTCCCTCACATGCCTCTGAGGGGCGGTCAGAGCATGTACAGCACGGGGGTGCCGTTGCTGGCGACGTCGATGCCGATGACGCGGTTGAGGTCGCGCACATCGAGCGCCTGCCGCTGCGCCCCACTCCGGCAATTGGCGAGCAGTTGGCGCAGCGTAGCAATGTCCTGCGCGTATTGCGGCAGCGCCGCATTGAGCCCGGCCCAGTCGCGCTGCGGCAGCCAGCTTGAGACTTCCGCCGTGCCGAAATTGGCAAGGCAGATGGCGCGACCGTTCACCATCCGAATCCAGTCACGTTGCGCCAGCATAGCGAGGATCGACCGCAGGCGGTTCGAGGCATTGCCGGGGATCACGAAGCCGCCGCCGTTGCGGCCATTGATGCCGGTCAGCCCATTGCTGCCACCGCCTCCCGGCAGGCCGGCGAAACCTGGCGTCCCCGGCGTGCCGGGAGTTCCTGGCCGGCCGGGGGTCCCGGGGGTACCACTGGTGCCGCCCAGCCCGGGCAGCGTGAGCGATCCGCTGCCACCATTGCCCAGCAGGCCGAACGGATTGGTCGAAATGCTGGTGCCGCCGCCGCCCAGCAGCGAAACGCCCGCCTGTGTGCCACCACCGCTGCTAGTGCCGGTGGAGATGTCGGCGACGCCGGCAGCGCCTGTATCGCCAGTGGGAACGCCACCCAGCCCGCCGGTTAGCCCACCCGTATTGATGGAAATGCCGTTCGTGCCGCCGACGCCGGTCGACCCGTCGGAATTGCTGGAAATGAGGTCAGACGTGTTTCCGGAGTCCGAACCGGTATTGATGAGGCCGCCGAGCAGGCTCGCCGAACTCGCTGGGGTCGCAATGAGAAGGGCCAAGGCGATACTGGCCGCAGCGTATCCATTATATTTGTTCAACTTGATCTCCCTGTATTGGCCATAATTTTGGCCTGAGCGGGGAGATGAGACGCCAGCACGTCTAAAGACAAGCTAACAACAGCAGTAATCAATAAGATCGGGGAATCCAATACTTACTATTGGCTATGGAGTTTGTACTACAGGGTGGCGAGAGTTCTCGGACATCTACGAAGGAAAGCGCGGGACCGAAGTCCCGCGCCCCTTCGGTTTCGCCCATAAGGGAGCGTCAGCCCTTACAAGCGTCTGCCGAACCGCCGACGCCTTGGCGCCGATCTCTGGATGGGGTGGCTTTGCACCGTCCGCCTCTTGTGCCGTTAACGGAGCCCGACCGGAAAAGTTGCGGGCAAATCAAAAGCAAAAGCCCCGCGCCCTTGCGGGCACGGGGCCGAGGTGTCGGTGCAAACAACCTCTGCCGGAATGAATTCCGGTGAACAGAATCTAGCGCATCTTGGCCCCTCGGTCATCGCCGCAATGCCACAGGCGCGCGCTCACAGATGAGGACGCGCACGTTGCCCAATAATTAAGCAGCCGTTAATTGGTCTGCTCAGCGAACCGGCAGACCTATGCACCCGGTATGCAGGAGAAGTGTGCTCCTCACGCGTCCGTGAACAACAAACGGAAGTCTATCCAATGAGTTAGCAAGTGGTGCGGTCCACTGGCACAGCCTTTGCAGTTTCCTCTGCGGTGCAAACAACCAACTGTCGGAGGCATTAATTGACAGGAGTACATCGCATAGCGGCCGGGCTCGCGCTCGGCGCTGCCATGACCATGAGCGCCCTCGCGCCCGTGGCCGCGGCGGACGACACCATCAAGGTCGGCATCCTGCATTCGCTGTCGGGCACGATGGCCATCTCGGAGTCGACCCTTAAGGACACGATGCTCTATCTGATCGATGAGCAGAACAAGAAGGGCGGCCTCCTGGGCAAGAAGCTCGAACCCGTGGTCGTCGATCCGGCGTCGGATTGGCCCCTGTTCGCGGAAAAGGCCCGCGAGCTGATCAGCCAGGACAAGGTCGCCGCGGTGTTCGGCTGCTGGACCTCGGTTTCCCGCAAATCCGTGCTCCCCGTCTTCAAGGA
>Ga0207657_10008195_pt1 | contig 10647 bp, 13 predicted proteins | sample KBSC33metaG_FD_184316 | JGI IMG/M metagenome (GOLD analysis project Ga0207657, IMG submission 184316) | Corn rhizosphere microbial communities from Kellogg Biological Station, Michigan, USA - KBS C3-3 metaG (SPAdes) (version 2) | ecosystem: Host-associated > Plants > Roots > Rhizosphere > Soil ... | reverse complement strand
CCCGAGGAGTTGCAGAGCGCGATCGAGATCACGCTGCGTCGCTTCGCCGAGTTGCAGGAAGCGCAGGGCGCATTCGAGCGCCGCAACGCGCAGATCCTCCAGGACGCAGCGGTGACGCAGTCTCGGAAGCGAAATGTCCTCGAGCTCCACGACGGGGTGGTGCAGGCGCTCACCGCCGCGCAACTCGCGCTCGACCTCGACCGGCCCGAGGAGTCGCGGGCCGCCGTGCTCGTCGCTCTGGCGAATGCGCAGACCATCGTCAGTCGCGCGATGCAAGAGCTACGGGACGAAGGGGTGCCGCTCGGGCAGCTGATCCGGGATGCGGCGCAGGGAGACGCCTAGCGTGTCCGGTGCGGCTGCTCACGGCTCGATCGGCGTGCTGATTTGCGACGACGACGCCGGTATCCGCCAGATGCTCAGGTCCGTCGTCGAGCTGCGGCCGTCCCTCCGCGCCGTCGGCGAAGCTGCAGACGGGAACGAAGCCGTCGCCCAGGCGGCGCGCCTGCAACCCGACGTCATCCTCCTCGACCTCGCCATGCCGGGCCGGACCGGGATGGAGTCCCTCCCGGAGCTCCGGCGTGTCGCTCCGGAGGCGCAGATCATCGTCTTCAGCGGGTTCTCGATGGCGAGCGTCGCCGAAGAAGCGGTCGAGCTCGGCGCGGTGCTCTATCTGACGAAGGGCGCCGACCCCGACGCGATCAACGATGCAATCGAATACGCCGCTACGCGGTCGTCGCGGACTGAGGTCCGCTTCCGTTCGGAGCCCTGAGAGCGGTCCTGCCGGCCCGCCAGGCGACCGCGTTCTCGGTCGTGACAGAGAGCTGTCCTCCTTGATTAGATGACACGACAAGGAGGGGACTCGTTGACCACGCAAGCGGCGTAACGATGATCGAGGTCGGCGCCTACCCCACACGCAGCGAGGCAGAGCTCGCCCAGGGCGCCCTCGCAGCCGCGGGGATCCGATCTGAGATCGCGGCCGACGACGCCGGCGGCGCCTACCCGTTCGATCTCTCGGGCGGTGCGCGTTTACTCGTCGACGAAGCCGACGCCGCAGACGCTGCTGCCTTCCTGTCCGGCGGCACCGAGTGATGAGACTGCGCAACGTGCCGACGACTGCACACGGCGCGCAAGCGCCCGCGCTCGAGGGAGCGACGACGTGGCTCAACTCCGGCCCGCTGACGACCGCGGATCTCCATGGTCACGTCGTCGCTTACGACTTCTGGACGTACACGTGCGTGAATTGGTTGCGGACGCTGCCCTACCTCCGCGCGTGGGCCGATCGGTATCGCCGGCACGGGCTGATCGTGATCGGCGTCCACACGCCCGAGTTCGTCTTCGAGCACGAGCTCGACAACGTGCGGGACGCAGTGCGCTCCGAGCGGGTCGACTATCCGGTGGCCGTCGACAACGACTACGCGGTGTGGGATGCGTTCGACAACCATTACTGGCCGGCGTTGTATCTCGCCGACGCGCGCGGAGTGATTCGTCACCGCCAGTTCGGCGAGGGCGGCTACGCGGAAGCCGAGCATGTCATCGGACAGCTCCTGGAGGAAGCAGGTGGTCGCGATCTTCCTCGCGGTGTTGTCGACGTCGATCCCAGGGGAGTCGAGGTGGCCGCCGACTGGCGTCACCTCGAGTCGCCCGAGACCTACCTCGGTGCTGCACGCGGCGAGCGGTTGGTCTCGGCGCAGGAGGGCCGAGAGCTTCGTCTCAATCAGTGGAGGCTTGCGGGTGAGTGGACGATCCGGTCCGATGCGGTCTCTCTCGATGTGGGCGAGGGCACGATCGCGTACCGCTTCCATGCCCGTGACGTCAACCTCGTGCTGGCCGCGACGCGAGGCGAGACGCCGTTCCGTGTTCTGCTCGACGGCCGGGCACCGGGCGCATCCAGCGGAGCCGACTGCGACGACGAGGGACACGGCGTCGTCTCGAAGTCGCGCCTGTACCAACTGATCCGTCAGCGGGATTCGATCGACGAGCACACGTTCGAGATCACATTCGCGCTGCCCGGCGTCGCGGCGTATGTCTTCACGTTCGGCTAACGGCTACTCAGGGCGAAGGAGGACGCATGGCCACGATCCACCTCCACCAGACCACCACCGCGACGCCAGAGCAGTTCCTTGCCGGGCTCACCGACTTCGGGCCGGGCCGCTCGAAGCTCTTCGGCAACAGCGCCGACGGGTATCTCAAGGTGCACGACCGCGGGCCGACGACGGCGGACGTCACGGAAGGCTCGGCCGGCATCTGGGAACGGCTGCGCTATGACTGGTCAGACCCGAACCGCGTCGTCATGACAACCACCGATTCCAACACGTGGGGAGGCAGCTCGGGTCACACCTACACGTTCACGCGGCAGCCGAACGGGACGACCGATGTGGATGTCGTCGTGGTCCGCGAGGGCAAGAACGTCAAAGGACGGCTGCTCGGGCTCGTGCTCGGATCGATCGGCAAGGGGAAGCTCTCGAAGGCCCTCGCGAACACCGCGAAGGCGATCGAAGCCCGAAACTACGAAGCGGAGCCTGCTCACGAAGGGACGTGAGCCGAGTACACCATCGTTTCTCGCGCGGACGTCCCGGACCAGGCGGCGGAGGACGCCTGGAAAGTAGAGGGGCCCGGATCGATGCCCGGGCCCCTACGAAGCCTTTCGTTGCTGGACTACGGAGTCGCCTCTTGGACGACGAAGTTGCCGCTCTTGTACGGGAAGTAGTAGACGCCGCCCGTCGGGCAGACGGTCGGGGGATTCGGATAGTAGAAGTCCGCGTGAGAGTCCGGCATCAGCGTGTTGGCATCGGCCGGCTCGCCGGTGTCGACGATCAGGAAGAGCACTCCGTTCCCCACACCGGGGAAGCCCGGCATCTTGGAGCGGTCGATCCGTCCGCCGACCCACGCCCGATCCGGTGCGAAGACGTTCACGCAGGTCACATCGCCGACCAGGTCTGACTCGAAGCCCGTCTGCTGTGAGCGGTACCAGAAATGCCCGCCCGGATTGGCGCCGCCCGGGTCGCTGTACGCATTCACATGCAGCGCGGTCGGGCCCAGGTCATACAGGGTTCCGTCGACCTTGTCGAAGTTGGGACCATTCCCCGCCGATTGGCTTGCGCTCGCGCCCAGAGGGATGATCAAAATCACAACTAGGAACAACAGCGGGACAGTGAGAGGGACTAGCCGCCTCATGTCCGATCCTCCTTACTCGTAGGGACGCCTGTGGCAATCGCCCACGGCAAGAGCAAGGGGGAATGGAACCTCCTTCCCGACGACTGCCCCGAAACCGCATTGCGCTTCTCGACAGGGCGACTCCGAAATCGAAAACGCAGCCCTTCTGGTGGTGGATACGGCCCGCATCCAACCCGACATGTGAAAAGTTCGCTGCGAGCGTGGTTTTCTTCAGCAGGGTCTCAATCCCGAGCAGGCAAGTTCAGTGGGGAGCCATGCCGTCGGTTCGCCTTGCTCCAAGTTCAGTGGGCGCGGCTGGGATCGAACCAGCGACCCCTCGCGTGTGAAGCGAGTGCTCTCCCGCTGAGCTACGCGCCCGGGACCAGCACTTTAGCCACATCTCCGCCCTCGGCATCGTGAGTTACGCGCCCTGAAACCGACTTCGGCCGAGCCGGATCGCGGCTATGGGGCCGCGCGCGCGAGTCTCGTCCGGAAGCCCATCGCCACGCTCTTTTCTAGGTCGCTGGGCCGCGCGGCCGCGCGAGGCCGAGGGCGGCGGCGTCTCGCCGGGCGATGTACGCAGCGAGCACGAAGACGAAGATGACGAGACCGCCGTGGAGGCCGTGCGCCCAACCGTTCTTCGGGTTCGCGATATCGCCGACGGCGAAGACCTGGATCGTGCCGAGGAGCGCGAGCGCGAACGACCAGCCGACATTGCGCCACGTCTTCCACCACGCGCCGAGCGCCGCGAGGAAGATGAGCACCTCGGCGGGATGGACGACCGCACCGCCGACGACCTTGTGCGCGTCGAGCGCACCGCTCTCGCCGAAGATCCACGCGGCGATGAAGTAGAGCTGCAGGACGATCCCGACGAGGACGACGAGTGAGAGAGCGAAGCTGAGCCAGAGGGAGGCGCGGCGCATTCGCGCGACTCTACGGAACGCCCCCGCCTGCGGCAAGTCCCTACCGGTCAGTTGCTCGCGTGGTAGAGCCACGCATCGGCGGTCAGCAAGCGCCGCTTGACCTGCAGGTCGCTACCCTCGCGCGGTGGCAGACCGGCACATCGTCGTCACGGGAGCAGGCCGAGGCATCGGCAAGGCGATCGCGCTTCGCCTCGCGCGTGACGGCGCGCGCCTGAGCCTGCTCGCGCGCGGCGAGGACGCACTCGCGGAAACCGCAGCGGAGATCGGCGGTGCGTTCGTTCGCGCCGTCGACATCCGCGACGGCGCGCAGGTCGACGCCGCGTTCGCTGCAGCCGCGGATGCGAACGGCCCGATCCACGCGCTCGTCGCGAACAGCGGCAGCGGCGGCCCGAACGAGCCGGGCGACGGCGACCGGTTTTTCGACCTCGTGCAGACGAACCTCGTCGGCACCTATCACTGTGTGCGTGCAGCGCAGCGGCGCCTCGCGCCGGCGCCTGACCGTCGCGACATCGTCGTCATCGCGTCGATCCTCGCGCGCATCCCGGTCCCCGGCTACACGGGCTACAGCGCGTCGAAGGCCGGGCTCCTCGGGCTCGTCCGCTCACTCGCGGCCGAGCTCGCACCGGAGAACGTGCAGGTGAACGCCATCTGCCCCGGCTGGGTCGATACGGACATGGCCTGGGAGGGCATCGGCCTGATGGCTGATGCGATGGGCATCACCCGCGACGACGCGTACGCACAGGCGATGCTTGAGGTGCCGCTCGGGCGCATGAGCGCGCCCGAGGACGTCGCGGGCACGGTCGCGTGGCTACTCTCGCCCGATTCGCGCGGCGTCACCGGCCAGGCGATCGACCAGAACGGCGGGGCCTTCATGAGCTGAGCGCAGCGCGATGAGCGCAGACGCGCACAACGCCGCCGCGAGCACGAACGGGATCCAGTCGCCGGTCACCGCCGCGATTGCACCTCCGGCGGCAGGGCCCACCATCGCACCGACCGCCCACGCCGCGTTCATGAAGCCGAACGCCATGCCTTGCGCAAGACCGACATGCTCGGCGCCGTCGGCGATGAGCGCGAACGCGGGCGTGAAGAGAACGCCGTACGCCATCGCCGCGAGCACGACGAGCGGCACGTAGAGGAGCGGCCTCGCGTCGGCTGCGAGCCCGAGCGACAACACCGCGCCCGCCGCGAGCGAGACGCGCACCGGCAGCAGCCGTCCGCGTGCGTCCATCAGCCTGCCGACGAGCGGTGCCTGCACCGCCTCGAACGCCGCGCCGACGAGCCAGACGCCGCCGATTGCAGCGGCGCCCCAGCCGGCGTGCGAGAGATGCAGCGGCCCGAGCACCGAGAGGACGCCGAAGAGGAGCGACGGCACTGCCATCAACGCGAGACCGCCTGCGAACTGACGGTGACGGAACGCGCGCACGAGCGCCGCTCCCGAGGGCTGCTCGCCGGGTGGCGGGCTGTCGAGCCGCAATGTCCACACGACGAGAACGGCCGCAAGCCCGGCGAGCGCGCTGAAGATGACGTCGCGACCGGCGAGCGCCGCCGCAGCGCCGATCACCGGACCGAACAGCGCGCCGAAGATCGCTGCACCCATCGCGCTGCCGATCAGCGCGCCTCGCCGGCTGCGCGGTGCGGCTGCGAGCAGCCAGCCGAACGCGCCCGCCCACGTGAAGGCGCTGCCCGCGCCCTGGAGCAGGCGCGCCGCGAAGAGCGTCCAGAAGCCGCCCGCGAGCGCGAAGCCCACGCTCGCGAGGCCCATCGCCGTCAGGCCGACGATCACCGCCCGGCGTGCGCCGAGCCGCGCAGCGGCAAAGCCACCGGGCAGGCCGCCGATGAGCGCACCGGCTGCGTATGCGGCCACGAGCGCGCCCGCGCGCGTCTTCGAGAGCCCGAATTCGCCGGCGAAATGGGGCAGAAGCGGCGTCAGCGCTGCGAAGAGCATCGTGTCGACGAAGACGAGAACGGCGACGAGGAGCAGCAGGCGGCGCATCTCCGGGACGCTATCTACGCTGCGGCATGTGACGATCCGCAGGCGCGGTGCCGTATCAGCAGGTGTGAACGCGGTTTCGACCTCGCTCGACGCCCCGTCGCTTCTCGGCGGACGGCCCGCATTTGCAGAAGTGGCGGCGGAGCAGCTCGACGCGGTGTACCGCTACCTCGTCTATCTCACCGGCGATCGCGCAGCTGCCGAGGACCTGACCGCCGAGACGTTCGAGAAGGCGTTCCGCAGCTGGCGCCGCTTCGATCCGCGTCGCGGCTCGCCGCGCACCTGGCTCTGCAAGATCGCACGCAGCGTCGCGATCGACTGGTTCCGCGCGGAGACGCGCAGACGCAGGCGCGAAGAGACGTACGCGCGCGATGTTTCGCTCGTCGAGGAGTTCGGCGACGGCTTGCCCGGGCCGTTGCAGGAAGCGCTGCACGAGCTCTCACCGGCGGAACGCGAGGTCGTCGCGCTGCGCATCCTGCTCGAGCTCGACGGGCCGAGCGCAGCCCGCGTCTTGGGAATCAGTCAGACCGCATGCTCGACGCGACTCAGTCGCGCGCTGCGGCGGCTCGAAGAGAGGATGGACGATGTCCGCGAATGAGATGAGCGTCGAGAGGCTGCTGCGCGCACACGCGCCACATGCGCCGGAGAGCTTGCGCGCGCGCGTGCTCGCGCCGAAGCCGGCGCCCGTGCGACGGAGCTTCGGCCTGCCGCCGCGGCGGCTCGCGCTCGTCGCGCTCCCTGCCGCGCTCGGTCTCGCCGTTACCGCGGCCGTCGTGAACGGGATCGTCAATCCCGGCAATCATCCCGTGGCCGGGCAGCAGAACCGGGCGACCGTCGCCGCGACGACCGTGCCGGAAAGCCTTCCGCTGCGCGGCGCCCCGGCCGACAGCGTCGGCGCCGGCGCCGGAGCGGCGCCTGCAACGCACGGCTACAACTCCAAGGCGCTCGCCACGCCGAGCGTGACATCGTCGCGGCTCGCGCACACCGACGCCTCGCTGCAGATTCGCGTCGCCGACACCGACGCCCTCTCGTCCGCGACGTCGCGCGCGACGAAGATCGCGACGTCGCTCGGCGGCTACGCGAAGTCAGTCGACTACCGAACGCCGAAGAATGGCACCGGCGCGGCGTACATCGAGCTCCGTGTCCCGTCGCAGAACGTGAAGACGGCGATCAGCCGGCTCGGCGATCTCGGCACGATCGTCTCGCAGGAGCTCTCCGTGACCGATCTGCAGGGCAAGCTCGAGACGCAGTCCGCGCAGATCGCGCAGCTGCGCCGCCGCGTCGCCGCGCTGCGCGCGGCCCTCGCCGATCCGGCGCTCCGCGACGCGGATCGGGTATTGCTCCAGATCCGGCTCGCCGAGTCGAAGCGCGCACTCGCGCAGCGGGTCAGCGCACGCAAGGGAACGGTGTCTGCCGGCGCGACCGCGCGTATCTCGCTCGTCATCGGCACCGAGAAGGCGATCGCACCCGTCGTGCACCGCGGGCGGCTCGGCCGCATGCTGCACTCGGCGATCGGCTTCCTCGCGCTCGAGGCGATGATCGCGCTCTATGCGCTGATCGTCATCAGCCCGCTCGCGATCGCCGCCGCGCTCATCTGGTTCTGGCGGCGGCGGTCGGTTGACCGGCTCCTGCACGCCTCCTGATCTGATGGAATAGCGCCGTGCTGGTCGCGGGGCTCTCAACGGGACACATGATCGGCCTCGCCGTCACCGGCGGGGTCTTCATTGCGTTCGCGCTCTCCGCGTCGTTCCTCGCGCCGCGCCGCTGGCCCGACTTCCCGGGCAAGAACGGCCTCAGCGTCTTCATCATCGCCTCGGTCGTGCTCTTCGCCGCGATGATCACCGCCGTCGAGGTCTTCGGCGTCGAAAAGTCGGAGGCGGGCACCGAGGCGCACGGGGAAGCGGCGAAGACGATCGACGTCACCGAGAGCGAGTACAAGATCGCGCTGCCGTCGCTGACCTCCCTGGCGCCCGGCACGTACACGTTCGTCGTCAAGAACGACGGCAAGGTCGCGCACAATCTCGTTGTCGGGACGAAGACGACAGCGCTGATCCCGCCCGGCGAGACGGCGGAGCTCACGGTTCCGCTCGAGGCCGGCACCGTCTCGCTCTTCTGCTCGGTCGACGGTCATCGCCAGCTCGGGATGAACGCGACGATCAGCGTCGCCTGAGCGAAAACGACTCCTGAAAAGGGGAAAGCCCGCCGAGGGGGGCCGCAGCGGGCTTCTGGAGCTTGCCGGGGAGGGGGGAGTTATCCGGCAGACGAATCTTCGGCGCGCGCGCGGCGTGCGCCCTCCCGAAAAAGGGTGATCTTCGGTTGGATACCCTGTAGCCGTTCCGGAGAAGTGGCCGAGTGGCTGAAGGCGGCGCCCTGCTAAGGCGTTATGGGGATGAATGTCTCCATCGAGGGTTCGAATCCCTCCTTCTCCGTCAGTGCTGTACGACGTCGCCGTCCCGCGGATCCGAGAGATCCGCGACGATGCCGGCGGCGCCGTCCTTCTCGACGACGTTGTAGGTCCGCGCGGTCTGCACGACGAGCTCAAGCTCGACGTTCTCGTGCCCGGGAACGACGACGAAGCGCGTTCCCTCCGCCCGGACGTGCTCGTACTCGCGCAGCGTCAGCGAGACCCGCTCGAGGCACGAGCGCGACGCGCACTCGCAGATGAACTCGTAGTCGTCGTCGCCGCCGAAGCGGATCGCCTGCTGCTCGATCCCCTCGTTCACCGTCCGGAAGAAGACCTCGTTCTGCGCGAGGCGCTCCTCGCGCCAGTCGGCGGCCTCTCCGTCGTCCATGCGGCCAAAGTAGCGTCTCGCGGACGCGACGGCGACCCGGCCGCCGGCCGGGTCGCGTCACAGCGGAGAGGGCGGGATTTGAACCCGCGACGCACCTTTCAGCACGTACGCGATTTCCAGTCGCGCTCCTTAGACCACTCGGACACCTCTCCGAGAGTCGGCATCGTAGCCTCGCCCGCGCTCTTGACACAAATCACACAATCGCGGAGACTCGGCAGTTCGACTACCTGAACGCCGCCAACGGAAGGAGTCGCCATGCAGTCTCGTGTCTCACGCGGCCTGGTCGTCGGCTTCGCTGCGCTCGTCGCTCTCGTCGCGCCCGCAGTCGCGCGCGCCGATGCGGTGACGCAATGGAACATCAACGCGAGTGCCGCGATCTTCGCCGCAAACCCGACCGCGCACGCCTCCACGCTGAGCTTCGCGATGGTCCAGGGCGCCGTCTATGACGCCGTCAACGCGATCGATGGCGGCTACCAGCCGTATCTCGTCAGGCCGCAGGCGAATCCATGGGACTCGATGGACGCAGCAGTCGCGACCGCGGCGTACCGCGTCCTCGTGGCCGTCGTGCCGTCCTCTCAGACGGCCGCGCTTGCGAACCTCGCGGCGCAGTACAGCGCCGCGCTAGGAGCGATTCCCCCGGGGCCTGCAAAGGACGGCGGCATCGCCGCCGGTGAGGCTGCGGCCGCTGCGATGCTGACCGCCCGCGCGCACGACGGGCGCAACCCGACGACGCCGTTCCCCTTCGTGTTCGGTACCACGCCGGGCGTCTGGCGCGTGTCGTTCCCGAGCACGGCACCCGAGCCGACACCCTGGGTCGGCAACGTGACGCCATTCCTCGTGCCGAACGTCGAGATGCTCCGCACCAACGGCCCGAATGCGCTCACGAGCAAGGCGTACGCGCGCGACTTCAACGAGGTGAAGTCGATCGGTTCGTTCTCGAGCACCACGCGCACCGCGGATGAGACGAACGCTGCGGTCTTCTGGCAGTCGCAGCCGCTCGGGCTTTACGGCGGTGTCATGCGCTCATTGTCGGCGCGCTTCGGCCTGACGACGGCGCAGAACGCACGCCTCTTCGCGGAGGTGAGTCTTGCCGGTGCCGACGGCGCGATCGGCTGCTGGAGCGACAAGTACTACTGGAACTTCTGGCGGCCGCTCGACGCGATTCGCCAGGGGGCGAGCGACGGCAACCCGGCGACCGAGGGCGACCCGACCTGGCGGCCGCTCTTCGACCCGGCGTTCCCGACGACACCTCCGCTCGTGACGCCGGTCTTCCCGGACCACCCGTCGGGGCACAGCTGCGTCAGTGGCGCGATCCTGCACACGATGCAGCGCTTCTTCGGGACCGACAAGATCGGCTTCGACATCGTCAGCACCCGGTTCCCGGGCACACCCGCGCAGACCCGGCACTACGACAGCTTCTCGAGTGCCCTCGATGAAGTGATCGACGCGCGCGTGTGGGGCGGCATCCACTTCCGCACCGCCGACGAGCAGGGCGCGAAGCTCGGCCGGACAGTCGCGCACTACGAGCACGCGCACTACTTCAAGTCGCTGTACGGCGGCGACGACTGACGCTGAAAGACGAGAGCCGGGCGCCGCGTGACGAGGCGGCGCTCGGCTCTATCAAGCGGAGGGGGAGGGATTTGAACCCTCGATCCGCCTAACGACGGATAACGGTTTTCGAGACCGCCGCATTCGACCGCTCTGCCACCCCTCCGGCGGAGAGGGATGGTAGCTAGTCGTGCACGCGGGCGATCAGCTCGTGGCGGCGCAGAACCTTGACGGCGTAGCC